>Ga0193735_1000044_pt1 | contig 43983 bp, 42 predicted proteins | sample U1m2metaG_FD_145080 | JGI IMG/M metagenome (GOLD analysis project Ga0193735, IMG submission 145080) | Soil microbial communities from a riparian zone of the East river system, Colorado, United States - U1m2 | ecosystem: Environmental > Terrestrial > Soil > Riparian zone | place: USA: East River... | reverse complement strand
TAAACACAGCAACTGGTGGGGCTCGATTGTTTCTTGTTCATTCAAACGGGTTTACCATTAAACCCATCAGTTGCTAACTATTGTTACTTTAATAAAGATTATGATCTAAATTCTAAATACATCCGAACTTTTTAACCGTAACGAAAATGAAATTTTTTATTGATCAATTCTTCATTTAGAAATCTTATATTATTGTTTTACCATCACTTTCACTCGGTTCAATACGCTGGTGGGAGGGCTAATAATCTGCATTGATGAATTCAGTTAATCCTCCCATCAGGCTTTAACTTTTTTATAATTTGTTGAACTAACGGTTAGAAATGTATCGTGTAATTCTAGAAAATAAATATGATTATGACAATCGTTCATTTGCGTTTTGCCAATCGTGTTACTGGACAGCAACTATTCTTACTAAGATAGAAAGTTACGAATGTACTGTTTGCCGTGGCGAGAATGTTGAATTGATCCCCTTAAACTTGAATGAAAAAGTATGAATACGAGTTAGAAACGAATAAGGGACTTGAAATTAACTTTTCGATAAATGAAGAGATAAGGGAAATAAAGACAGAAGATTAGGATATTATTAATCTCCTTTTCGCTTCCAAATATCACTCCTCCCATCCGTGAAGTCAACGTTCTAGTATTTACAAAAATTGCAAAATAGAATTATAATTGTGGAAATTTTTACCTTTTCGTTTGTTATTTATTATCTGTAGGATATAATTATTAATGCAACTGGTGGGTTCGCTGGTTTTCTTACCCGCTAACCAAGGTAGAGATCACTTTTCCCATCAGTTGGCAAGTACTATGCATCCTGGTGGGCTGTTTTACCAATCTACGATTCATTACCTTAAGCCCACCAGTTTTTAATAATGCTTACAATCAGACTCTAAGTTTTTTATAATTTGTTGAACTGATATATTATAACGCAAAAATCACATCGATGCATAACTCACGACCGATGGGCCCGTTTTCGCAACCATCAAATGGGGGCCCATCAAACCATTATATAATTTGTTGACCATTACAATTACATAAACCCGTAAACTACGCTTCGTTCCTGGTGGGTCGACATTTACCATTAGCATCTTCATGACCCACCAGTTTTTTAATAATCATTTAAAGAATCTTCTATTATTTGTAAGGTGTTACCTTTCTTTAACTCTCTCTTGATATCCTGGTCTTTGGCGATCAGAAATTGACTTCAGTTTCTTGTTACCTAAACCAGTAATAGATTCACCTCAGTCGAAGGGATTGCTTGAATTTTCCATTTTACTGACAGATCTTGATTGGAGACCAGAAATTTTTGTTTCATTCAACTGTTGTTTTACTGCCATTTTTTCACGTACCAATGGAAATTCTACCAACAAACTTTGGAACAGAACATAACAATCTATCGCATTTGTATTTGATGATAAATGAAGGATATTTAGGCGAGCCAGAAAAATATGAAAAACTTATTGTATCTCTTAGAACTGCCCAGGCCAAAGAATACTCATTAGATAAAGAACAAACTAGTTATGATGATTTGTTAGATGCATTAAGATTGAGCCTAAAAGGATATAATATAATATAACCTAAGCCTAATTATGTTCGATGTCAGATATTGAAAAGGAATTAGGTCCTATAATTGAGGAATTCAATAGAAGTGCAGAAGCAGAAGAAGCAAAAAAACAAAGAGAGGCGTATATTTCTAGACATGAAAGATTTAAGACAATAGTTTCTGATGTCATTAATCCGTCGATGATCGAATATGTTCGGTATCTGAACGAAAGGGGTCAAAATGCACGAATAAATATTCATTGGCACTTTTTTGATATTATATTTGAAATTCATGGTAACCCGTTGCGTACACATGGTACTATCGGTACTCTCGAATTCTCACAAGTAAATGATAAAATTAAAGTTGTGGAACAAATCCGCGGTTATTCAACAGATGAATTGTACAATGAGGATCAGATTACTAAGGAATTGGTGAAAAACAAAGTAGTTAATTTTATTAAAAAATTCTTCCAAGTCTACGTTTAAGAAACAATTATTTTGATCATAAGGCTTAAAAATAGTTATAAAACGACTGATGGGAAGTTAATTTGATTGAATGAACAAGAACAACAACCAATTTCCCACCAGTTGCTGTGTTTAGATTATCATATAGTGCTCAACATACTATAAAACGCGTTGCGTAAAATGTATTAACGTTTTATGTATAACTAATTTATCTTTCTCACTATATACTAACTCTTTCTTTGTGTGTTTTCTCAATTGTAACCAAATGATATAATCATTTCGTTATTTCTATTACCAGGTAAATAGCCGATGAGACACCCAATCCAACAATAAAACCAAAAATAAAATCATGAAAGAAATTACTCATTTATTTGGCCACTACTTCATTAACAAGTTTATTTTGTATGTTTGTGTGAGCATATATGGCCTTTTCTATTGTATCATCTATCTTCTGAAACGTAATGCTTTCATACACATGAACGGTAGTATTGTGTCCTCTAGAATTCGTTTCTATCTTTATTGAACATTTAGATTCAAAGTTATTCTTTATTTCTGAAGTCCGTCATTGTTTCATCAGCCTTTCTACATTGATGATAATACCGATGGCTTCCAGTTTCTTTTGGACCATTTCTAAAGTTATTTCTTGCTTCTTTCCGTTCTTACAATCATGTGGACTGTCATCTTCTATATAGTATGGTAGCCATTTGCCTTCCTTTTTATCTGACATCCTAATTTTTTCCTTGCAGTAAATACAAGGATTGACATAACTTTGTGCCATGTTACGTTTATGCGTAATCTGTATAATCAAACCTTACGTTTTCACGTAATGCTTATATTGGTTGAGTTACACATAACCGTAATAAGGTGGTTCTGTTATAAAATTTGTTGAAAGAATAATGCCTTCATGTATAGGAGTAAAAGAAAAACAGTTTATCAAAGATCTTAAAGAGGGCGATAACGCTAAACTGATCAAAAAATACTCTTTAAGTTACAGACGAGTACTCAAATATAGGCTACTACAAAAGAGAAAAAATTTGACCGATGACTTATTAATGATAAATTCAGTTTTGGATAAATTACAGTCTCTATGAAAAATAAAAAAATCTTTTCTCACGACAAACCTAATAACGACAAGTAATTCACTTTCTTTCCATATTTTTATTCTGCCAAGTTTTGATAAGATTATGAATCCGATAAATTGCATAGTGAATTAAGAATCTTGGATTGGATTTTTTATCGAGTTTGTATAAATGAAATAAAAAAATTAGTATTTCTTGATTGCTAATTGGTGAGCATGAATTTGATTATTTACCTCTCGGCATAAGCACGTCATAGTCATTGGTTTCTGAATAAACTCATCTATAATACCTTGATTCATATATTGTCGAAAAACTTTATCGTTTTCAAATTCGTAAGCACTTGTAAGCATCGTTCTCACTTTAGGATTTAATCCTTTTACCTTCTTCAGTAGTTCTAATCCACTTAAACGAGGGATTCTTAAATCAGAAATAACAAGAGCATAAGTCTCCTTGTTATCTGTAAGGTGATCCAGAGCGATTACTGGATCGCTAAAACTAACGACTGAAATGTCTTTAATCCTGCTACATAATGCATCATGAAACAGGATCGTATGGTCTAACTCATCATCTACAATACTAACAATTCTTTTGTTAGTAGACACTAAAGCCTGCCTCCTCCTATTCATGTTAAACTCCAGTACACCTTATGGCTTCAATAAGCCTATATGGTAGTTATGTCTTTAGTATTAAATATAATATACCAAAAGTAAATAGTAATTTACTTTCTGCCGGTACCAGAGCATTATCATATTTGCTTACAGAAACCTTTTCAGTATCCAAAAGTTCATCGACAGGTGCTAAAGGAATCTTATCATCCATTGCTGTCATCTTGCGCCGTATCATATTATAAGAGAAAACAAGTAAATTGAAAAGAAATGCTCGAATAATGAAAATAAAGTAGACTAACCTCTCATAAATCTAGAAACATTTTACGCATGCTCTTAATTAGCATGCTTCATTTGAAAGTCTAAACACAGCAACTGGTAGGCTTGATTGTTTCTAGTTCATTACGCAATCAAACCAATTCCTCCGACCAGTTGTGGATTTTTCGCTAATAAATATTGTGATCGAAATTCTAAATATTCTGATATTTTGTATGGTAACAAAAAATCAATTTTCTTTAATTAAACGTTCGCTTAGATAATTATTTATCTTTGATTTGACAATATTATATTACTTTAACCATTGGATCTGATGGGAGGATCTCTTGTCAGTTTACCCTCTTAAACCTCCCATCAGGCTTAAGTTTTTTATAATCTGTCACATATAGTCGCCTGGGAGGCTTGAGCTTTGCATGTCTAGTAACAACAGAATTGTTAGCGTAGTATATGAAGAAGCAGAGAGATCTATTTTTTATTAATTCTTAACTGGCAAGAGTTTATTTGGTTTTTTACTTCCTGACGTAAACCGTTCATACTAATTGGTTTTTGAATAATTCTGTCTATTATTCCCTTCTTTATGTCGTTTTGAAGTTCACCAGGTTCAATTTCATAACCACTGGTTATCATGGTTCTAGTTTTAGGACTAAGTTTTTTTATCTTCTTTACCAGATCCAATCCGTTTAGACCAGGCATCATTAGATCGCAAATAACTAGAATATATTTTTCTTTATTATTTGTAAAATGCTTTAGAGCCTCTAAAGAGTCATTAAAAGTGAAAACCGAAATTCCACCATCAACCCCACGCAAAGCGTCTGCAAATAGCATGCTAATGTCCGAGTCATCATCTACTATCGCTACCAACCCTTCTTTAGGAGATATTTGTCGAGACTCCAAGGACGCTACACTCATATAGAACTTTATGAGTTCTACTTTATCAAATTTGCTTATAACTCGATCACTTATTATCTGATAACTAAAAGTTAAATACTTACCAATATACCAAAAATTCGTATAATCCTAAATATATTAATTGTTGATTTGTCATTCCTTTGAATGCTTTAGCAGAATGTCTTCCAATTTATCTGGATTATTGATTATTTCTTGGACTACCAGAGGATCATCGACTTCGTAACAGTGCGTGAGATTTTCTTCATCTTTGTAAAAAATATAGACTTTGTTGTCGTAAATACAGTAATACATTTTATCAACAATCATATTTTCAGGTTTGATCTTTATACCGTCCTTTTCAACAATAACAGGATATTCCAATAAATCTATTATTTATTAGATAAAATAAATTCTATACGGAATTCAACAAAGAAGTGTTAAAAAGAAGGATTTGGTGAGCTAAATTTTCAGGCCATCATGGATTTCATAGTTCAATGTTTCCCAAAACTTTAAGATCTGATATCCATGCGATTGAATCGGTTATATCCAATTCAGTTATTTTAATAAATCGAGCCTTAACAGGGCCTTCTTTTAGGTCATAAATTTCTGAAGGCGAGTTAGTGCCTGTTGTTGAGTAATATTCAGCTTGGGTATATTGTTTTCCATCATTTGAGAATTCTAGTGTGAAGAATTTTATCTCATTGTCTACGTTTGCAAAAGTTACTTTAATACCACATATATTTTGTTGTTGACCCAGATCCATTGCAGTCCACCTTGGTTTATGTGTCGAATTAGTAGAGTTGACATCAGAGTTGTTAGTATTTCTATCAGTTTGTACGTCCGCTATTGGAATTTCATTATATTCACAAGTGTTTGTCGACTTTTGATCACTATTTAGCAGATCTAAGTCTGCATTTTGGTCATGTTGTTCAACATTGCCCAAATTTACCTTATTATCATATTGATTTAGTATGTGTTCCTCTGTTGGAGTTTTCTGATCAAAACCAGATGAATCAGGATCATATGATTGAAGATTTCCATATGAACCATCACTACTATTCATTATTCCATTATTGTCCGATGATAGATTTACTTCTTTAACTTCAGGCTTCTTAACTTCTATCAAGCATGTATACGTCACATATTTCCCGTCAGGATATATTACCCTGAGCTCTAGAGTATTTGGTCCATATACACCATCAAAACTGAACTGATTTTTTCCTACTTTATGAAGAGGAGTCATTTCTGTTGTGTCTGCATCATAGTCAACAAAAAACGCATTCATTTCTCTCGGTTTTGTTAAAAAATTAAATGAAATATTTTCGACTGATGATATCTGGGCTACGGGTTGGGAATCATCAGGTAATTGCGGAAAATTGAGTCTTTTCAAATTTTCATTTTCCACAACTACGAATGGTGACATTTCATAGGACTTATTCTTATAAACCATCTTGGCGACCGGGACATCTCTATCTTGTATGTTACTATTATCGGAATCTGATACTTTAGTATCGGCAGATTCGCCTTTTGCTTGAGGTTCTGCGCCAGCAGGCAAAAGTATAATGCTTCCAAGAGGAGTTACGAATATCAAAAGTAAAAGCGATGAGAGTAAAACATATTTTTTATTCTGGTATATTGACCTTGTCAAAACTGAATCCAAGACGTATTGGTAATCTTTTATATTTACGGAATGTCGAAAAAAATACTGAAATCATCAACAAGAAAATAAATTCATTGACTATAAGATAATATCATAACATGTATCAAACAATATTACTACCATTGAAATATATAAATTCCCACTTTCACATATGTTAGTACAAGCTGGAATAATTTTTTATTCCAAGAATTATTTAATGAATTAGTATTGAATGAGAATATTTCTTTAAATGAGATAGGAAGAAAAATAATATTTCATATTGATTTTGATTATTTCTATGCACAGTGTGAAGAAATAAGGAAGCCAGAATTAAGAAATATTCCAAGTGTTGTTTGCGTATATTCAGGACGAGAAGAGGATTCCGGGGTAGTCAGTACCTGCAATTATGAAGCACGAAAATACGGTGTTAAGGCGGCAATGCCAATTAGACTAGCAAAGTCAAAACTAAAGGACGTAGAAGCAATATTTCTTCCTACTGATATGCCATACTACCATGACATATCCAGAAATGCCATGAGAATAATTGAGAATTATGGAGAATTATTTGAACAAGTCAGTGTTGATGAGTGTTATGTGGATTTTACAAAGATCACCAATTCTGATTTTGATGATGCAAAAATTTTTGCTAACTCGCTGCAAAAAAATATCAAAGACCAGATCAATCTGACCTGTTCCATTGGAGTGGGACCTAATAAACTAATATCAAAAATAGCATCAGGTATCAATAAACCCAATGGTATAACGGTTGTTAGTCGAGAGCACTCCAAGAACTTTATATCAAATTGTAAGATTGAGGATATACCGGGAGTAGGTCCAAAAACTGCCAAGAAGCTGGAATCATTAGGAATTGAGTCTATTTCGGATATTTCAAATAAGAGTATTTTTGAATTGAGGGATGCCTTGGGCTACAAAACTGCAACTTTTCTGGTAAATGCATCAAATGCAATCGACTATTCTCAGATAAAAGTTCGGGGAACATCAAAACAAATAGGTAAAATAGTTACCCTAAAAAAAGATATAGCTAACTTTGAACAGATTAACTTGACGGCTGCCAGTCTTTGTACATCTGTATATGAAAATTTAAGGAATAAAGGACAGGCTTTCAGGATCCTTACTATAATTTTGATTTTAGAAAACCTCCAGCATGTTTCATTCTCGAAAAGTCTAAAACTATACTCAGCATCCTTTGACGAATTGCACAAGAATTCATTATTTATTATAAAGGAGATGATTAACAACAATTCCATTTCTCTTGATAATATCAGGAGAATGGGTGTTGTAGTATCTGATCTTAAGGATATATCTGGACAGGATTCGTTGGTGAATTATTTTGAAAATTAATTGTTCAAATTGAAACAATTGAAACTAGTAAAAATAAACTTGCTTCTTTATAATTTGCTCTGAACTAACAATTCTTGACACTGTAATCGTCTGTTGTTGTCAATAATTCGCTAGCTTTCATTCAGAGGGTTGTTCTAGCAATAATGAGTTCTAAAACCAATTTAGAAGGATAGATACTTTAACGATTTACTGATTAGACCTTCTACAATTTGGTCTGACATTGTTTTTGTTATTTTTGCATTAATGAAATTTGGCTTACCACCGCCCTTCCCTATTTTTTGATCCTTTCTAAGGTCTTCAAAAATTTTAGGACAATCTAGATTAACATCATCACTCCTTGCAAATACAAGATTTGCCATATCATTGTCATCTGTATTAATTAGAATAACAATTGTTCTTGCTTCAAGTATTCTTTCTGCTACGAAGGTTTGAATAGTTCGCCAATCCATATTGTCGAGGATTGTGGATACTACAGTTATATTCTGTTTATCAAAGTGCTGAATCGGTATATCAGCCAGTACCTTATTTGTTAATTTTTTTAACTGGTTGTAATAGTGTTCTCTTTCTCTGAAGAGCTTCTTAATAGTCGCTTCTACAGTATTATAATTTGATCCTACTTGTTTGCAAATAATATTAATTTTTTCTGTCATTTTGACTGCTTCATCCATCGCACTTTTGCCAACCAGAAACCTTATCTCATAATCAGAACCATTTATTGACATGTTAGTTACCAAAAAAAATATACAGTCAGATAGATTACTGACATGTTCCATGGAGCAGGTAGAAAGATCATGGTTTTCGATTTCAACTACAGTAATTTTATCGACATTGGTCAACCGTGGTTCATTGGCTCTCAAACCAGGGAATTCCTTCTTGGCTTCATTCAGTGAGGAGAATGAATGATGGAATATTTTTCGTCCTTCTATTATGAGTCGATTAACTTCCTTTTCAGCCAAAACTATGCTATCAAAATCCAGTTCTACTTCTGACGCTTTTATAAATGCGACATTGTGTGAATCCTTGTGTTCTACTTTTCTCACACTCAAAGTTTTGTTTAATATTTTTTGCAGCGATCCTATGAAGGCATGTTCTGCAGTGTGTGCAGCCCTGGTATTGATACTCATCCTCATCAGTTCACGTTTTTGATATGCATGAGCATTAAGGCGTTAATTATTGAAGAGGCTGCAGGACTTCCACCTTTTCTTCCAGTATTTGTTATAAATTCGATATTAGTCTTTGATAGTTCAAATTTCGATTCTGCAGCTGAAACAAAGCCTACAGGTATACCAATGACAAGTGATGGCCTTGCTACATCTTCCCTAATCATTTCAATTACCTCATATAAAGCAGTTGGCGCATTTCCTATCACAACAATTCCATCGTCAATTTCTTTCGATGAGTATCTCATTGCCACTTTAGATCTAGTTTTATTCTCATTTTTGGATATGTTGAGTACGTCCTTGTTAGTTATGTTACATATCACATCAGTCCCAATTTTTGCCACAGATTTTTTATTTATTCCTGACAATACCATATCAACATCAACAACAATGTAGCACCCCTTTTTGAATGCCTCAAAGGCGTTTTCTATAGCGTTAGCTGAGAAGATAATTCTATTTTTGTCAGGTTTTGCAAAATCAAAATCGGCAGTAGCATGAATAACACGTCGGACAATATTCCATTGTAATGTGCTATAACCATGAGTTCCTATCTCTGATTCAATTATTTTCATACTCTTTTCTTCTATACCCAAGGAAGCCTCTGACATGTCTCTAGACTTTGCCCTGATTGCCCTTTTTACTGTGTCGTTACTTTCAGCCAACTTTTTCCTCTGCCTCCTTTGCCCTTTCAAGTACCATATTTACTAGTTTTGGGTCTACTCCAAAATGCTCTGTAGTATATACCGGAATATTTTTTAGATTATATTTTGCCAAAGCAAATTTGATATCTTTGACAACATCATTTTTTATGTGGGCTCCTTTGTGTAGGAAGTAGGGAACGATGATCATTGCATTAGGATTACTGGAAATTATTTTTTCTATCCCATTAGCTATCCGTGGTTCATCCAGTTCCAGAAAACAGAAAGTAACACTTCTAAAATATGGTTTTAATTTATTAACCGTATATACAAATGCCGTCCTAGCACTCTTGTCGCTGCTCCCGTGACCTATTACAAGTATGTCGCACTTGTTGTCTGCTGGTACTATCTTATTTTTTTCTCTGGTAAAACTAATTCTATCTCTTATAAGCGAATTAAGTGTAGTATGATAGCTCAAGGGTTTGGCAATCACCACCTTTATTTTTTTATCGTAACATATTTTAGCTGTCTTTCTTACAGAGTCTTTCAGCTTCATTCCTGGATATAGGAAGTAGGGCATGACGGTAATAGAATCCACATTGTTGGAGATACATGTGTTAATGCCCGCTTCAATGTAGGGGGGTATAACCTCAAGAAAGCAATGACCCACATAGACGTATTCACTTTCTTGCTTAATCAAAGTGCACAATTGCGAAAGTTCTTCTTTAGCCTCGGGTTCCCTACTGCCTCTATCAATTAGTAACAGAGCCCTATTCACACTACTTACCTCCCTTAGTGTAATTTATCCGACAGACTGCAACTGTAAGATTGGGAGGGAATTTTTGCTTCGTGACTATAAGCTCACCACCTGAACTAAGTATGGATGAAGCTTCTGAAACACTTGACGTTCCTTCGTATTTTTTTACGACGTCCGAGGGGTTCGGGACCATCACCTTATTTAGTTTCTCTTTATCAAAAAAGTCTAGAGGAATTCCATGTTTATCCGAGAAGGATCCTAGTGAGGTACTAGACTTTCCCCTACTTATGGTTGAGAGATTTCTGATGCTAAGAAAAGACAAACCATTCTCCGTCAACACTTTCATAATTCCATCCTCTATACTTTTCTCAGCGGTGTCCCAGTGAAAACCCAATCCTACAACAAGACTCTTTGGTCTATAAATTACAGATTTTCTAATCACCAAGGGATCTGTTATGATTTTATCAGAGATGATCAAACCTGCCTTGAAATTATCTGATTTCAATTCATCAATATTTTGTATTATTGTTACGTTTTTTGGTAATTCTTTATCCCACCATTTTGTTTCACCAGTATCTTGGTAAACTCCTATTTTTTCTTCATTTACCATATGTGCACTCACCTTGGTAACGTTTTCAAAGTTTTCGATACGCCATTCAAAGTTTTTACCTAAAAGATCAACTGCTATTGTTTCATTAACATCTGCGGCGGTGGTGATTACAGCTGTTGAATTCAAAATATCTGCAATGGATTTAGATAACGCATTTGCACCTCCCAAGTGACCAGACAGTGCACTTATGACAAAATTTGCTTTATCATCTATCACGATAACTGCAGGGTCTGTCTTCTTATCCACCAAAAGATTTGATATTAAACGGATGACAGCTCCCAATGAAAAAATGCATATGATACTATCATATTCTTTGAAGACCTCTTCAATCATATTTTTTGTATTTTTTTCGAACCAGATAATCCCATCAGAAGAATCTTTATGTTTTGACTGTGCATAAATTGATGCTGATGGAATTTTTTCTTTTATTCTTTTTGATATATTGATTCCATTTTTAGTAATACAAATAATAGCAACCTTGCTGCTCATGTAATACTTTATAAAATTTATTCAAATAATATACTTTATGTTTATCTCATGTCTTAATGAAATATAAATATTCAAATATTCAAACAACAATATTCCAGTTGAATTCAAATGACACTTACCTTCTTTTGTAAAAGGAATCGTCATACCGAATGCCCTGGTGAATGGCCGATAGGGGATTCATGCGGATCGGATCATGACTGCTCTTTTGACGTAAAGATGTCAAAATGCGAGTGCTCTTGTCATGTATGAATATTGTTCACGTCGTGCAAAAGCTTAGTATTATAATTTTGAAATTTTCACAAAAAATGATCTTAGCGGGGTCAGAAAATTATGTTTTTTCGATCACTTCTATTTCAAACAGCCACCACATCATCATACCCCGTTAATAATTTATTATTTATTGATTTCATTAATTCTTTAGCTTTTCGCCGTATAGAATCATTGACCTTGATAATAACTAATCCTTTCAATGGCTGACCATAACATACTACTGAATTACGCGGTGCAAAGTAACAGACAGGTAGAGTCAATAAATCCTCTTCACCAACAACCTGCAAAACAAAATTCTTCTCAACTGAAAGTGCAAATTTGATTTTAGTGACTGCCTCATGTGTAATAGATCCAGCTGGATTAATACAAGAAATTCTTGTTATGCCTTTAGCTTTTAGATCATTCAGTTTATCAGGCAAAGTAGAACTCTTGTTTTGCCTTCTTTCAACTCCGTCAATTATAGCCAGGTTAGGAAAAATATCAAAGGAAATAAATCTGTCCGTAGAACGGTCGCCTATTGTTATTATCTTATGGTTAGGGCCATCAATTTCTTTTCTTATTTTTTTTTCTGTGATATCACTATCTAAAATTAACTTACCTAATGGTTTTTTCAGTTCTTTAAGAATATCAGGCGGTATTGACACTTTGAGGTTCTTTTTCTTTTGGCTGTTCATTTGCTGATTTTTCTTGATCCTGCAATTCAGAGGCGATAATACTGATTCTTCCAGCAACAGTACGGGCAATTTTGTCAAATATGATTGCCTGGCCATTATTTGTTTCTGAAATTGTTACTGGGTTACCGCTGTCACTTGCAGTCATTATCTGTTGGTGGAGAGGAATCTCCCCAATGAAAGGAATATTGAACTGTTCACTAATTTTCTGACCACCTCCAGTACCGAAAATACTTATCTTATTATTACAATGTTGACATTCTAAATAGCTCATATTTTCTATGACTCCTATAATAGGTACATTCAATTTGTTAAACATGCCCACCGCCTTAACCGCGACATTCATTGCCACATCTTGAGGAGTAGTAACTATAATTATTCCAGTTATAGGTATTGTTTGTGCTAATGTTAATGGTGCGTCTCCAGTACCTGGGGGTAAATCAATTATTAAATAATCAAGCTCACTCCAGTTTACATCAGTTAGAAATTGTTTTACAATTCCAGCCACTATTGGACCTCTATAGATTCCTGCTTGCTGTGATTGTTCATAAAAGAATCCCATTGAAATCACTTTTACTCCTTGAGCCAAGACAGGTTCTATTTTATTATTAATTATTTCAGGTGCGTTTTTGAGTCCTAACATCAGAGGAATACTTGGGCCATAGACATCAGCATCTAATAAACCAACTTTAGCACCGGTCTTTGACAAAGCCAGAGCGAGGTTAACAGCAACTGTTGTTTTTCCTACACCTCCTTTACCACTTGCAACAGCAAGTATGTTCTTGACACCAGGAAGCAATTCATCCATTGAAATTGAACGTCCTTCCATTACTCTTGCAGTTACTTTGAGATCAAGATCCTTAATCCCCAGGTCCATCATAGAATTGCGAACCGATTCTTCTATTTCACTATTAAAAGGACAAGCAGGGGTAGTAAGTTCTAATGTAAATCCAACTTTTCCATCGTTAATCGTAAGGTCTTTAATCATGCCCATTGACACTATGTCTTTATGCAATTCGGGATCTTCTATTGTTTGTAATTTTGACATGATTTGCTCTATTGAGACCATACTATCGTACTCTTCCCGAGAATATTTAAATCATACAATAGTATGCACCTTGATACTAAAAATTAAGAATAATGAAAAGGTTCATAAATTGATAATTTAAACCAATTGACAACAAGTAATGTTTGCCATAATACACATGGATGATGTTGTAAGAATACCTCCCAGTATGATGAAAAAATCTCTTAATGAGACCACGATGGAAATTCTTAGGGAGAAATATGAAAGTATGATAAATCCTGAATTGGGCTATGTTATTATGATTATTGATGCAAAAACAAATAAGGTTGGAAAATTGGTTTCCGGTGATGGTGCCACCTTTCACAAGGTGTCTTTTAAGGCCTTAACATTTTATCCCAAATTGCAAGAAATTGTGGAGGGAGAAATTGTTGAAATTACGGATTTTGGTGCATTTGTAAGGATAGGGCCAACTGATGCACTGTTACACCTTTCTCAAATTACGGATGATTATCTGAAAAGTGATGTCAAGCAGGGGGTGATAGTTGCAAATCAATCAGCCAAATCGCTTAAGATTGGTTCAAAGCTCAGAGCTAGAGTAACTGCAATTAGTTTGGGGAAAGGCTCGGCCATGGGCAAAATTGGAATTACCTGTAGACAGCCATTTCTGGGTGCTCTTGAGTGGATTGAAGAAGAGATAAAGAAGGCTAAAACCCCTGTCACAACTAGCCAAAAAGAAAAGAAAGGGACAGTGCCAGCTTAAATGGCTAAGGAACTCGCATGTAAAAAATGTAAAGCAATTACTGTTGGAAAGGTATGTCCCGTCTGCAAGTCTACCGAACTTTCGTCTGATTGGTCGGGTACAATAGTAATATTTGATTCAAAGAATTCACTGGTCGCATCCACACTTCAAATATCAACTCCACATAAATATGCACTAAAAGTAACTTGATTTGACTTTTAAAAAAAAATCAAAAGATCTAAATCAATATTTTAATTTACGAGAATCCCTCATTAGATTTCTCAGAGAAGATATAGGACAAGGCGATCTCACAAGTGAGTACATAGTCGATGAAGATTCGAAATCCTCGTCGTCTATTATTTGTAAATCAGAAGTTGCAGTGGTTGCAGGGCTGGAGGAAGTTCGTACAATATTTGATATTTGCAATTGTAAATCAAACGCACTAGTTAAAGACGGCGATATTGTAAAAAATGGTCGGAAGGTCATGAAGATCAAGGGAAATACGAGGTCGATTCTAAAAGCCGAAAGGACCGCGTTAAATTTGATAATGCGTATGAGCGGAATTGCTACCGATACTAAGAAATTTGTGGATATAGTAAGAACTGTATCAAATGATATAAAGATCACGGGCACCAGAAAGACTGCACCGGGTTTAAGATTCTTTGACAAGAAATCAATAGTATTGGGCGGAGGATATGCACATAGAAATTCTTTAGACGAAATGATACTAATAAAGGATAATCATCATGCGGTAACCAGTTCGATTAGACGTTCTATATTAAAGGCTAAACTGAAAGCTGGTAAAAATATCATGATAGAATGTGAAGTTAGCGATACGAAATCGTCAGTAGAGGCTATTAAAAGTGGTGCAGATATTATAATGCTAGATAATTTTTCACCCCAAGAAGCTCAGAAAACCATATCGTATTTGAAGAGATCTGGTTTACGAGAAAAAATTTTAGTAGAAATTTCAGGAGGTGTGAATATTTCAAATATCAAAGATTATGCAACTACTTTACCAGATATGATATCAGTAGGCTCATTAACTCATTCTAGTCAGTCAATTGATTTTTCCATGGAAATCAATTAATTAAATTATTAATTATTATCAAAATTCGTTACTTCAATAATGATATTATCGACTCCTTGATCAGGATATCGTCAACATACGCTCAATAGAAGTTCTCGCTCTATCTGCAATATGTTTTGGAACCTTGACCTCATATTGTTTATGTACAAGAGAATCCACTACTTTTTCTATTGTTATTTTTTTCATATATTTACAGACGGCATTTTCCTTAACTGGTATGAACATTTTGTCTGGATTTTCTTTCTTCATTCTATACATGATACCTGTCTCTGTTGCTACAACAAATTGACTACTATCTGATTTTTTAGCATGTTGCATCATTCCTTCAGTAGACAATATGTGAGCTTTTTTAGAAATATCACCGGATGCCGAACTGTACAAGGTTGATGAAGTACATCCACATTCAGGATGGATCATGAATTCTGCATTATTGTATTTTTGAAATATATTATTAATGTCAGCTGTAGTGATACCCGCATGAACATGACACTCTCCTGGCCATACATACAGATTCTTCCTGCCAGTGACCTGTCCTACGTATGAACCTAGAAACATGTCAGGTAAGAATAAGATATCGGTATCACTTGGTATGCTGTTTACAACCTTAACTGCATTAGATGAAGTACAACAATAATCAGAAAGGGCTTTTACATCTGCGCTAGTATTAACATAACTTACCACGACAGCATTAGGATGTTCTTCTTTCCATTTCTTTAATTCATATGAATTAATAGTCGATGCAAGTGAGCAACCTGCCTCTAGATCGGGGATAAGGACTGTCTTTTCAGGGCATAGTATAGAAGCAGTTTCTGCCATAAAATGTACGCCACAAAACACAATAATGTCAGCATCTGTTTTGGCAGCTTCTCGTGATAATGCCAATGAATCGCCAATAAAATCAGCTACATCTTGGACTTCTGGAATTTGGTAATTGTGTGCCAAAACGACAGCGTTGCGCTCTTTCTTCAGTGAGTTTATCTGATCTAAATGCATTGATTGGACTAATGTCATCTGATGCGCTTGTTTTACATGATTATAGATTTAAAGTAACATAGTTTAGGATAACATTGCCTATTTCACATATGGTAAGGGCAATACTTGCCACATCGATTTAATTTTAAGAAAATAGGAAAAATTGTGCAGTAATAGATATATTATATCACAGTCAACATAAGTCAAATGCCAACTCATGGATCGTTAACAAAGGCGGGAAAAGTAAGAGGTCAAACTCCAAAAATTGAAGGAAAGAAGAGAGTAAGCCCAATATCAAAATTAAGAAACAAAATAAATTTTGTCAAGAGATTTGAAAAAAGGCGTCAACCTGGACAAAGAAAACCAGAACGTATGGGTAGAAGACGTTGATTTGAATATCTACGCTTTTATCTTATTTCGAACATCTTTCAGTATAAACTAGGAATTATGTAAATCCAAATATTGAATAAGTGAAACTAATAAAAGATGGAAAAAAAAGTTGGAGTAATAGGCTATGGTAGCATTGGTAGAGAGATCATAGCAGCAATAAGAAGACAAGAGATTCCAAATGCCAAAATCGTAGCATTATTTGATAAAGAATCTCAAGTGATTAGCTCAGTCGATTATGATAGTCAATTGCACTTATTTTCAGATTTTAATGAATTCTATAATTCTCCGATTTATACCAGTTTAGACATTGTAATTGAATGTGCCTCAAAAGAAGCTGTTAGGGAATATGGTAAAAAAATCATCGAGTCAAAGAAGGATCTTATGGTGTTGAGTGTAGGCGCTTTTTCAGATAAAGAATACTTGTCAGAATTGCAAAATTTATCGAACTTGAATAATACTAGAATATTGATACCTACTGGTGCCATAGCGGGATTAGACTCCATTAGGAGCGTAAAAAAGTATCTAGATTATTTAACTATTACAACAACAAAGCATCCCAAATCATTTGTAGGCGCTCCATTTTTCAAAAACTCAATAATAAAATTGGAAGAGATTTCAAATGAAAAAGTCCTCTTTGAAGGGAATGCTATTACAGCTATACAATTATTTCCTCAAAATGTTAATGTAGCGGTTTCAATTGCATTGGCTGGAATTGGTTTAGAGAAGACTCGAGTAAAGATCATAGCAGACCCGATGATATCGGTAAACAGGCATGAGATACTAGGTAAAGGGAGCTTTGGAGAAATCCATATTATTGTTCAGAATGTGCCGAGTCCTACAAATCCCAAAACTAGTTATCTGGCATCACTATCAGCTATTGAATGTCTAAGAAGTTTGTGCAATGAAAATTTCAGAATAGGAACTTGATTTCGACAAATTTTGACAGTTTATATGTGGAATATATATTTGACAAGGTTAACTATGAGTTATAACGGATTTAAGACAAACGACATGTTTGGACCAAAACCAGTGGAAGTTGGAAAGGAATACGACGTTCAGATCACGGAGTTAAGTAGAAAAGGAGATGGAATTGCAAGGATACAGCGATTTGTAATTTTCGTAAAGAATGGAAAGGTCGGCCAAAACACAAAGATAAAGATAATCCAGGTCGGAAATAGATTTGCAACGGCAGAGATTGTCAATGATTCTGAAAGTAATCAGAGTCAGACTGAGAGCGCACCAGCAAGTGCTGATGCCAAAACAGAAACTAGTACGGAATAGTCGACCTGTCGCAGATACATTTTAACCTTCTAATTATTTTATATCTTTACAAAATATTTGATTTCTAAAAATATTATTGATCAATTTTAATATTTGTCAATACCAATTTCTAATTTAGAAATTGGCTTGAACAATAACATTATAGCTATTATCGCGATTTCCTTTATCGTTGTTGGTTCATTATGGGGAATTGGGAATCTAATTTCTCATAATACTACCCAATTGTCCAAAAGTGAGGGAATACTATTGTTAATGAAAGATAATAAATTTAATGTTACTAATCCAGATATTACTGTTAAAATCAATCAGCCATTAAAAATTACTATTGCAAATCAAGATTTTAGAAAGCATGATTTTATAATTGATGAAATGAATATAAATACCGGAATTATTTCAAGTGGACAAGATTTTACGACAATAATTGCATCAGATAAAATAGGCTCTTATAGATACTATTGCTCAATTCACCCCGGTATAATGGAAGGAAAAATTATGGTCAAAAACTAAAGAGAAACATCATTGGTCTACCCAACTATCGACAGAAAAATATTTAGAAATGATTGATTAAAAAATCATTTGAAAAGTTGTATCAGCTCTTAAACGAATCAGTTAGTTTTTTATGATACATGCTCTTGCAGCTTCCTTTAGATAATGTACGGTCCGGTATCACACGTAGATACTTCATTTTCCTCTTATCGTAGATAGTACTCAAAAATTTGTAGCAGATAGAACAGACAAATTCTGTCTCCATTTACTTTATCATCTCCTAGTTGGGAATTAACCTTTAGTCTTTTATTTGGGTTGACCTGTCAGATATTCGAATCAATCCTCCACTGGCATCAACGGATGTTAGGCGTAACATAGTTGCCTGATTCTGATTCAGACCTAAGGTCAAGAAAATAAACCAACACTTAAAATTAGGCAAAAAACCAGTCTAAAAAAATGGCTGCACGAAAGAATACATCGAGAAAAAAGAGACTGATAAGGAGAGTCAAGCAAAATAGACCTGTGCCAGCCTGGGTAATAATTAGAACTCATCGTCACGTTAGAACGAATCCAAAGCGGAGAGCTTGGAGAAAGTCTGACGTTAACGTAGGATAGATAGAATAGAGTGAGATAAAATGTCTGAAGAAAACACAACAAGAATATACACGGTGAATTTAGCGAAGGCCTGGGATACTCCAAAATACAGAAGAACTGATAGAGTAATAAACATCATAAAGGAATTTACACAACACCATATGCAGACTGACAAAGTCAAGATAGATCAAGATTTGAATAGACATATCTGGTCTAGAGGAAAAACTAACCCACCTAGGAAGATAAGGTTGAGAATGATAAAAGAAGATGACGATACAGTTGTAGTCAGTTCATTTATCGAAGAAAAAATGTCAGAGCCAGAAACTGAGGAGTCAGTAGTCACAGCAGAAAAAGAAGAAGAAACGCAAAAAAGTAAATAGAAAATAAAAAATTATTTAGACTGTTGAATTTAATTTTGAACTAATTTCTGAAAAGTATGTGGTTGAAATTCCTTCAGATAGAATGAATTTCTAACTAATCGATTAAGGGTAACGGTAGATTTATGTTCGGATGTGATTCGGGTATATCCCAATCTAAAATGTTTTCGTCAGGTATGAGATTGAGGGGATCGTAGGAATCAAATTTTGTTCTTCCTTTTATTGACGCTATGAGATGCATGCTGTTTCTAGAAGAATCAGTAACTACAAACGAAACATCATTTGTATCTCCTTCCATTGAATTTTGAAAATTACTCAACATTTCATTTAGTCTTCCAATTGGCTCATTTCTTGCACCATTTACATATAGAACAGATTTTGTTATTGAGGATGTACCCAATGATGAATAAAGTTGTGCAATTAGATCTTTTATGCCGACCTCAATATTGTTCTCTTTCAAAGTTCCAGAAACTAGGTTTGTTCCCAAGTTCAATGTTATCTGGGGAATTAATTTGATTGCATTGAGGACTATTTCATCCGTTATTTTCGAACAATCTTCAATTGTGAGGTGAGGATTTAATTCCACATAAGCGTCATTGTCAACAACAAAGTTAATGTCAGAATCTAATGATATTCTTTTTAGCGATATGCTAGCTTGAAATAATCGATCCTTTTGATGACCAAATGGCATGGTCACAACTGAGATAAGTCTTTTGTTGAGTATGTCCTTTGCAATATGCGAAATTATAGGTGCAATCGCAATACCCGTTTTTTCCCCTAAACTAGTTACTAAAATAATGGTTTGGTATTCTGATAATTTTGAGCATATCTCTTCTTTATGAAACTCTACAAAAGATCGGATTTTGTAAGTCGAAGGATTTATCCAAGATTTACAATCAATATGAAGCGAGCTGGAAACTTCAAGGTCTCCTTTATTGTTGCTTATTAATAAAAAATCATGTTCCACATCGTTTAATTTCGATACGATATCTTTGCCAATTTTACCGATTCCAATTAACAACGCAGGTTTTCTTAATTCAATACAATCCTCTGACAATCAAATCAACTCCTAATCAGAACATTGATTATTAGAATAAAAATTTAGTTGATTAAATCAAATATCTTATTAGGTACAAAAATGTTGATAGAAGTATAGGAATTAGAAAGTTAATTCTCCTAACAACGTATAATTTGAAATTTCTACCACTTTTACTGATAGATACTGTCCGAGTAACCATTTTGGATTAAATTTTTTTACTTTTGATAAATCGATTATTACAGGCCTGTATGCGTAATTTCTACCTTCTATCTTGCCATTCTCTAAAAGTTCATCGATCAAAATCTTACCGTTCCATCCGTACCATAAATGATTTCTTCTCATTGATGTTTTCTTGATTGTCTGATGTAGTCTGGTACTTCTTTCTCTTACAATCTTTGTATTTAATCTTGGATATTTTGACGCAACGGTTCCAGGACGAGGACTAAATCTTGAAGAATTAACGACGTCTGGTTGGCATTCTTCAATAAGGCTTAGCGTCTCTTCAAAATCCCTTTCGGATTCTGAGGGGAATCCAGTAATAATATCTGTAGCAATTGTTATCTCTGGGATCTTTTTCCTTAGTTCTTTTACCACATCAAGAAAAATTTTAGCAGTGTGTCCCCTTTTCATTTTACGCAGAATTTTTTCACTCCCACTCTGAACCGGCATATGAAGAAACTTGAAGAGCTTGTCATTATGCTGATAAAGATGAATCAATCTATCTAGAAACCTTGGAACATACATTGGATTCATCATGCCAACACGGATTTTATATTCTCCCTCAATATTGGAACACTTTTCTAGTAAGTCAACTAGATCAGTTTTCATATCCAATCCATAACAACCATTGTCTGTTGAAGTTAACCAAATTTCCTTACAATTTGCTGCTAGATCATCTTCTACTTGTCTTACTATTTCACCAATTCTATAGCTCTTTAGAGTCCCTTTTGCTAATTTCGTTTGACAAAAACTACATTCGCTAAGGCATCCACTGGATATTTCAATAATACTGACTACTGGATTTAGCCTGATTCTTGGAAGATTTACCTTTGTTGGCACGGAGTCTTCTAATGCCACAACTTTTTGACCGTTTAAAGAAGCATCAACTACATCCAGGGTTCTATCTAACGACTGTGGGCCTAAAAGAGATGAATAAGGAGAAAAGGATTCAACCAGTTTTTTACTTGTCTTTGGAAGACACCCAGCAACAATTAGCGGTTTTTCTTTTGAATATTCTTTTATTTTTGAAATCATTCTGTGTTCGGTAGCATCCTTTACGGCGCATGTGACTATGATGTTAAGATCTGAATTTTTTCTACTGGAAGTCAAGTCATATCCGTTATTGTAAAGTATACCTTTGATTATTTCTGCATCTCCAAAATTAGCCGAACATCCAAAAGCTTCTACCCATACTTTTTTTTTATCAGAGGTTTTAAAATTTTGAAAATCAAGACCAGTTTTATTTCTCGAAAAAGTTGAGAGATGTTTAACCTTCCCCAAGATGATCAAGTATAATGGAATTTATTGGTACTATATCAACTAATTTATTGCAAAACTGATGAAAGACTCGTTATCCTGTAACTTTTGCCTTCAAGTTAGTAAATTTAAATTTCATAACAAATTTGAACTCCACTAGTTTTTCATTATCGTCGAGATATCCGATTCAATTATTTTTTCGGTGGCATTAATGAGACTCTGAATATCTTTTACATCATGAACAATTGAGATAGCGCCCATCTTGTGAGGCAGGAAGAATATTCCATATTTTGCCATCAATGAGAAATGATATTTAGTAAGCGTATCATTATCAGACAAAGCTACATCATTTGCGTTCGTTATTTCACTTACTTTATTTGAAAGAAAATGTGTAAGAAAAAGGGAACCAATGCCGGTTACCTCTGTTTTCAATCCATAATCTGAAAATAATTTTTTTAAGCCATTCCTTGCTATATCTCCTAACTTATTAATTTTATTATAAACTGTTTGACGATTTTTGCTGATGTAATCTAAGGTGGCGTATCCAGCAGTCATTGTTAGAGGATTTGAAGAAAAAGTTCCACCACCAATATAACATAGCTGTTCCTTATTTCTATTCTGTACAGGATTAGCTACTTTCATTATCTCCTTTTTGCCACATACTACTCCTATTGGAAGGCCTCCTCCGACAATTTTTCCGAGTGTAATCATATCTGGATTCAAATGATATAGAGAGGAAACACTTCCAAAATTCAGTCTAAATCCAGTAACAATTTCATCTAAAATAAACAATATATCATTTCTTTTGCAATACTCTTCCAAACCTTTCAAGAAATTGATATCTGCAGGAATACAACCTCCACCTCCTAATAACGGTTCTATAATTATGCATGCCAAATCATCCTTTACACTTTCTAGTAATCTGATAGATCTGTCTAAATCATTAAATGGAATTGATTCAACAAAATCACCCTCCCTGCCAGTCATACCTACTCCTTCATCAATTTCAAATGGATAATTCACAGACTGCATCAAATCTGTATTAAATCCATGCCAACCACCAATAGTTTTACAAATAATCCTTTTTTTAGTCACAGCCCTAGCAATTCTAATTGCATACATTGTAGCTTCAGACCCTGTACTGCAAAATCTTAAAAGTTCGCTAATAGGGATCGATTTTTTTATGGTTTCTCCTAGCTTAATGCTAATATCGTTCGCAGTACCGTATAGTGTACCCTGACGTATTTGCCTATCAAGCTTTTTAACAACTACATTTGGGGAATGACCTAGAATTAATGCCCAATGTCCCATCCAGTAGTCTACATACCTATTGCCATCAACGTCAATGAGATGTTTATTTGTTGCCTTATTCACAAAAAATGGATAGGGTCTAAAAAATCGAATATTATGACTAATACCTCCAGGGAAGATCTTTACAGAATCATTATAAAATTTTCTTGAGTTATGAGTTTTTTTTTTATACAGATCCCTTAGACTGTTGGATATCACTATAACAATCCTTTACAAGACCTTATTTATTACGATTATGAAATATCAAAAAGAAATAAAAAAAGGTGTCATACAAAAGAACAATTTGATGAACTGAACAAAATAGTGAATTCTATCGTATTGAATGATTTTGAATCCAATCATCTAGTTAGTTTTAGATAAGGTGCGTTGGGCTATTAGTAATGGCAGGCTGAACATCTCGCAAAAAGCTCGATGCGTACACCTCCATTCTATCAATGCTATCTTCTATAGCTGCCCTCCTCTTTACAGAAGGCTGTCTTTTCTCGGGAAAGGTTTCCTCCTTAGATGCTTTCAGGAGTTATCCTAAACAGCTTAGCGGCTCAGCTTGCCCTGTCGGACAACTGATAAACCAGAGGCTGCGCTGCCCTGTTCCTCTCGTACTATGGGCAACTTCCCCTCAAACAACCACACCCCTGTCAGGCAGAGACCGACCTGTCTCACGACGGTCTAAACCCAGCTCACGTTCCCCTTTAATGGGCGAGCAGCCCCACCCTTGGCTCCTGCTGCAGAACCAGGATGGGAAGAGCCGACATCGAGGTACCAAACCGCGGGGTCGATAGGAGCTCTCGCCCGCGACGAGCCTGTTATCCCTAGGGTAACTTTTCTGTCACCACCAGCCCCCAATAGTGGGGACATGATGGATCGCTAAGCCCGGCTTTCGCCTCTGAATCTCGTATCATTGGAGATCCAGTCAGACTGGCTTCTGGCTTTGCCCTCAACAGCGGAGTTCTGTCCCGCTTGAGCCAATCTTTGGGCCCCCTCGATACTTTTTCAAGGGGGTGCCGCCCCAGCCGAACTGCCCACCTGCCGATGTCCCCGTAATAACGGGTTAGCCGTACGGTAACGAATGGCTGGTGTTACAACGTTGCCTCCATCAATCCCGGAGGACTGACTTCGAAGGCTCCCAGCTACTCTCTGCATTCGCAACCATACAGCAACAACAGGCTGCAGTAAAGCTCCACAGGGTCTTCTCTCCCCGACAGAGGTTCGTGGACTGTTCGTCCACGTTATGTGGCTTCACCGGGTTGTAGGCGGGGACAGCGGGGCCCTCGTTGTTCCATTCATGCACGTCGGAACTTACCCGACAAGGCATTTGGCTACCTTAAGAGAGTCAGAGTTACTCCCGGCGTTTAGCGGCCCTTAGCCCAGTTGAACCCAGGTTTTAGGTACCGCCACTGGCCAGGATACAGAGGCCGTACACATCCTTTCGGACTAGCGACCACCTGTGTTTTTATTAAACAGTCGGGACCCCCTTGTCACTGCGACCTGCGGTTCCCATTCTTCATGAAAACCGCAGGCACTCCTTATACCATAGGTACGGAGCTATTTTGCCGAGTTCCCTCGCCATACGGTATACCCGATAGACCTTAGACTACTAATCTAGGGCACCAGTGTCGGATCTCGGTACGGTCTTGAAAGAATCTCCCCATTCTTGTTTTCATTGTCTCCTGGATTCAAGCAAATCCTCCTTGCGGAGGACCATTCATCTCTCGTTTCGGATCTCGTCATTATGACACTCCCCAAAACTTGAAAACTTGGACAGAACGACGATTCTGCTTGCCCTATCCTGAAGCAGCAAGATGGGTGGTAACGATCTTTCAAGGCACTGGAATATTAACCAGTTTCCCATTCGGACAACTCTGTTGAGGTTGTTCTTAGGACCGGCTAACTCCCGGCTGACGACGCATTGCCGGGAAACCCTTGCCCTTTCGGTCGCCGAGATTCTCACCCGGCTATGCTGTTACTGCCACCAGGATCTGCACTAGTCGATCGGTCCACTGGATTTCACAACCCAGCTTCTACCCAATCACTACGCCCACCTACCATACACCAACATTGTTGGTGATCTAAAGTATCGGTAGTTTACTTGAGCCCCGTCCATTTTCGGGGCCTCAGAGCTCGGCAGATGAGCTGTTACGCACTCTTTAAAGGATGGCTGCTTCTGAGCCTACCTTCCTGCTGTCTCTGCTCTAAGACACCCTTTTGTTTGACACTTAGCAAACATTTAGGGACCTTAACTTTAGTCTGGGTTGTCCCCCTCTCGGTTATGAGGCTTACCCCACATAAACCCGTCTCCTAGTTTCTACGACGCCTGTACATTCGGAGTTCGAATGGATAGCGAGCTCTTTCGAACCCTTACTGTCCGATCGGTGCTCTACAGCACAGGCTATCTCAACTAAGGTAGGACTGCGATCCGATTCGGTGGGAACTAGCGATCACCGGACTAGATTGGTTTTTGACCCCTAATCCCAGATCTGAGGACCGATTTGCACGTCAGGACCCCTTCAGACTTCCAGCGAGCTTTCGCCCACCTTCATCTTGTCCAGGAATAGATCGTCCGGTTTCTAGCCTTATTGCTATGACTCAAGACCCTTTCAGATCCTTCGCCTTGCTAATGCTGCGCGAATTTGGTTTCCCTTCGCCTACCCCTTACTGGGTTAAGCTCGCCATAACAACAAGCTCCCTGGCCCGTGTTTCTAGACGGAACTTACAACTCTAGAAGGTTTTAGTCCCTTGCGGAACCTCCACCTAGATCCTTTCAAGCTGTAAACGTCTGTAACCGGTTGGTTTCAGGCGCTTTTGACCCCCCTTCCGGGGTACTTTTCAACTTTCCCTCACGGTACTAGTATGCTATCGGTCTTGATGAATATTTAGCCTTAGATGCTATTTTCACCTATTTTCGTTGGCCACTGTCAAGGCCAATTACTCTCGCTATAGAAAAATCCAACACTCATTCGTCTACTGGGGTATCACCATCTATGCCAATACGTTCCAGTATATTTCGACTATAAACACAGGATCTAGATCTATAGCACACCACATCCCTATTGCTTTACAGTAACAGGTTCAGTTTGGGCTCTTCCGATTTCGCTCGCCGCTACTTACGGAATCTCGTTGATTTCTTTTCCTCGTCCTACTCAGATGCTTCACTTCGGACAGTTCGTCCTCCCAAGCGTAAGCATGGGAGTTATTGAGAGACCTCATTCGGAAATCCTAGGATCAACGGTCGCATGCACCTACCCTAGGCTTATCGCAGCTTGCCACGTCCTTCATCACTTATCAAGCCGAGTCATCCTCCAACCGGCGTCTTTGCACCAGCACTCTTACTAGAGTTTGATTTATTTCAACTCATTCAATTTTACGGGAATTCCTATATGATCAATTTGCCACGTTTCTGTCAGTGGATTATTTGTTCTTTTGTATGACGATCATTACAAGCCATGTGCTTGCTTCGTCCTTCATTTCTTCAAACCATGAAGAAATTGCATATTGATATAGTTACACAATATTTTACACAAGATTGTCCGACCTCTAATTTAAGGAGGTGATCCGGCCGCAGGTTCCCCTACGGCCACCTTGTTACGACTTCTCCCTCGTTGCTGATCTCAGGTTCGATAATGCCAATATCGCACCACCTCGCCTAAAACCAACTTCGATGAAGCGACGGGCGGTGTGTGCAAGGAGCAGGGACGTATTCACCGCGCGATAATGACACGCGATTACTAGGGATTCCATATTCATGAGGACGAGTTTCAGCCCTCAATCATAACTGAGGTAAGTTTTACGGGATTGCCTCCTCCTTTCGGAATCGGAACCTATTGTACTTACCATTGCAGCCCGCGTGTGGCCCGAGGGTTTCGGGGCATACTGACCTGCCGTAGCCCCCTCCTTCCTCCGCCTTAGCGGCGGCAGTCCTTCTAATTAGCCCCTCTACTCCGAAGAATAGAGGTAGCAACTAGAAGCAGGGGTCTCGCTCGTTACCTGACTTAACAGGACACCTCACGGCACGAGCTGGCGACGGCCATGCACCTCCTCTCAGCTTGTCTAGTAAAGTCTTCAGCTTGACCTTCATCCTGCTGTCGCCCCCGGTAAGATTCCCGGCGTTGACTCCAATTGAACCGCAGGCTTCACCCCTTGTGGTGCTCCCCCGCCAATTCCTTTAAGTTTCAGTCTTGCGACCGTACTACCCAGGCGGCAGACTTAACGGCTTCCCTGCGGCACTGGACCAGCATAAAGCTAGTCCATCACCGAGTCTGCATCGTTTACAGCTGGGACTACCCGGGTATCTAATCCGGTTTGCTCCCCCAGCTTTCATCCCTCACCGTCGAGCGCATTCTGGCAAGCCGCCTTCGCCACTGGTGGTCTTCAATGGATCAACGGATTTTACCCCTACCCATTGAGTACCGCTTGCCTCTCCTGCCTCCTAGTCTTATAGTATCCTCCGCAGCCCATCTGTTAAGCAGCTGGATTTAACGGAGGACTTGTAAGGCCGGCTACGGATGCTTTAGGCCCAATAATCGTCCCGACCACTCGGGGTGCTGGTATTACCGCGGCGGCTGACACCAGACTTGCCCACCCCTTATTCTACACCATTTTTAGAGATGTCAAAAGACTTTCTTAACGAAAGTCACTCAGAATAACCCTGTCAAGCTTTCGCCTATTGCAGAGGTTTCGCGCCTGCTGCGCCCCATAGGGCCTGGGTCCTTATCTCAGTACCCATCTCCGGGCTCCTCCTCTCAGAGCCCGTACCGGTTATAGGTTTGGTGGGCCATTACCTCACCAACAGCCTGATCGGACGCAGTCCAATCCAAAGGCCATATAGATTTTGATCAAAAACCATTCCAGGTATCTTGATCTATCGCGGTTTAGCCTCAGTTTCCCGAGTTTATCCACGTCCTTTGGTTATGTTGACTACGTGTTACTGAGCCGTATGCCACGTATTGCTACGTTGACTCGCATGGCTTAATCTCACTCTGATAGCAGTCGGGTCCGGCAGGATCAACCGGAGTCGATCCTTAATCTATTATAAAATAGTACGGTCGGACAATCGAGTTTTTGTGCATATTGTGTAACCATGTCAGATTCAATTTGTGATCGAATCTCCATAATATGAGCGCAACTGGAGGTCGATGAATCATGAAATGGCCAACTGACCAAAAATCATCTACGACGCCGCCTTTATGATTGCGTTCCTACAAATTTTTGTAGAATTAAGATATAAACGTTCGCTTGATAAAAACTTTAATATTTTCAGCTTTCAGCAATGGAAATCTAATTGGCTGTACTAGTATGATATTCGTGATCATTATCTTCAATCATACATTAAACTAAGTTGAAATCGGTACACTTAAAATATTCACACATAAGAAATACTTGGTCTATGAAGAATAAGATTTGTATATCACACAAGGAGGATGTCGATGGTATCTCTTCGGCAGCACTTATCAAAACCGCGTTTGATGTTAATACAGTAATTCTCGTTGATTACGCAAATATGATCAAAACATTACGTAGCATGGTATCAAGTATTCATGAGAGCAACAGCAGGATAGATCATTTATTCATATGTGATTTAGGATTAAGTAAAAAAAATGAATATGAATTTGCCAGCATATTGAAGGAAATGATTGAATCAAAATGCAAAGTTACTTATATTGATCATCATGATTTGGATAAAAAAATTTTATCAGAATTAAAAAGAATTGGAGTAGAACTATTGCACAGCACTGACGAATGTACAAGTATTCATATTTACAATAAATACAAAAGAAAATTTTGTCCTTATTCAACTTTTATTGCCGCTGCTGCAGCTCTGACGGATTATCTGGAAACGAGACCCATTGCATCAAATTTAGTATCAAGATTCGACAGACAGTTTTTGATGCTTGAAGCTACTGCTTTATCTTATATGATTTCTTCAAGCCAGCATGATAATCATTTTCTGATGACAATTGTAGATGATTTATCACAAATGAGGTATCCACACGATATTGAAGGTGGGTTCCTAAGGGCCGAAAGACATGCAAAGAAGGTCTTGTCAGTAGTAAAGTCAATTGAAAATTCAATAGTTTTAAACAAGAATTTGGCCTATGTTCAGATTAATTCTGAATTACCATCTAGCATGGTAGTTAATTTTGTACTTGGTACATCTGGAAAACCGGTTGCACTTGTGTACAAGATTAAAGAAGAAATTAATTCATGTATTATCTCCATTAGAGGATCAAATGAATGCAAAGTTCACCTTGGAAGAATTGTTAACAACTTATCTGCAGCGCTTTCTGGAAGTGGTGGGGGTCATGAGAAAGCTTGTGGGGCTGTTATACCAAAAGAAAAATTTGCAGAATTTATCAAGCAACTAAATAAAAGAGCAAGATAACTCAATTATGCAATTTGTAGATGTAATATCAATAATTATTCTGGATAAGCAATTAAGCCTATCCAGAATATGTTCCCCATCGGTTTGGTCGATGTAATTTTAGAATCATGATTAAGGCAATTTAAATGTGATGCCTTCATCGATCGATTACCAGTCTATAATTTATGACAAGATAGTAGTTTTCCTATTAATATAAAGGACTCTTGTACTCCAGATAAATACATCCCGTCAACGGTCCAAGCTAGTTGATTTGAAGTTTGTCTAATATTTTATCAATTCTTGCAGTAGGTTTATTCTCTATATCCGATATTTCCTGATGAGAAGGTGGCCTAGCAAAGTAATCCTTAATATTTTCAGCAATTCTCTCATGATAGGAAGGAACTAACTCGTTCTGATAAAAGATACCAATCGGAATCTTATCCCCCCATTCGCTTGAAAATTCTAAAATCTTTGACATCTTTCCATTAACTTCAGACTCATCATGTATTACACCGTCATATCCAGCTTCTTCAATTTTATAAATTCTAGGTACTGCCTTCTCTGAATCTGGTTTATTTTTTCCTTGAAACCATTCCCTGGTATGGATATCATCGTATGTTGGACATGGTTGGAGAACATCTATAAACGCTAAACCCTTGTGTGTTATGGCTCTTTTTATTGTATCTTTGAGATGTTTGACTTCATATGAATATGATCGTGCAATAAATGTAAATCCTGATACAAAAGCTAACGCTATAGGATTTACAGAATTACTAGTATTAGGAGTTACAAGTGATTTTGTTTTTTCTCCTAACCTCAGGGTAGGAGAAGCCTGTCCCTTAGTCAGACCATAAACTTCATTGTTAAATATAAGATATGGAATGTCAACGTTTTTCCTTCCTGCGCCAACAAAGTGTCCTGCTCCAATTCCAAGGCCATCACCATCGCCTCCAACAGCTATAATTTCTAAATCTGGATTGGCAATTTTAGCACCTTGCGCAAATGGCAAAACTCTTCCATGCAAAGTGTGAATCCCATACACATTTATGAAATGTGGAGTTTTCCCCGAGCATCCAATTCCAGAAAAAATAACTGCTTTATGTCTTGGTATCTGCATTTCACTCAATGCCATTTGAATTGCGTTTAATATTCCAAAATCTCCACAACCAGGACACCAATCATTATGTACCGTTGTTTTATAGTCAGCTAATTTAAGTTCCGCCATCTAATATAATCCTCCTTTCATTGTTGCCAGATAATATACTCTTTAGTGCAATATAAATCTCGGTTGTGGACATTGGTCTTCCATTGTATTTTACTATTTTATAATCAATTTCTCTGCCAATATTTTGTTGTACCAATGATCCTAATTGTGATGAGTAATTCATTTCTACATCTATAATTAATTTAGCATCCCTCAAATATTTTTTCACTGTTTCAGTAGGAAATGGGTGAAGTAATCGAACCTGAATGAACCTTAATTTGCTTCCTTCTTCTGACAATTTTTCTAGGGCTTCTAAAATTGCCCCTTTCGTAGATCCCCAGCTGATAACAACATCCTTACTATCAGAATCAAAATCATAACAAGCCGCTTTGTCGTTTTCAGCTATTTTTTCTAATGCAAGATCTAGCTTTTTCATTCTTTTGTCCATCATTTTGATCCTGTTTTCAGGATCCTCTGATATGTGACCTTCCTCTGTGTGTTCATCACCAGTATTCCAAAATATTGCATTTTCTGTTCCAATAGGCACTCTCATAGAAATAGGAGAATCTTCCAGTTTGAATCTTTGAAAATGACCCGCAGCACCCTCACTCTGATTTTTGTCAATAACACTCTTGAACTTTCCTCTTTCAATTTTGGGCTCATTGCTAAATCTTTTGCATGTTTGGATACTACTACTAATTGCTTTGTCGAGTAGATGAATTACTGGTAATTGATAAATTTCTGCGAAATTAAAGGCCTTGATGGAATCGTAAAAGGACTCTTCAATATCTCCAGAAGCTAGTACTATTTTTGGAAAATCACCATGTCCTGCATTTATGGCAAATAAGAGATCACTTTGTTCATGTCGGGTAGGCAATCCAGTTGAAGGTCCAGCCCTTTGATACATTGTAACTACTAATGGAACCTCATTCATTCCAGCCCAACCGAGTGCTTCAGCCATCAATGAAAATCCAGGGCCAGATGTTGCAGTGGCTGTTCTGACTCCGGTTAACGAAGCGCCAATAGCCATGGTTATGGCAGCAATTTCATCTTCGGTTTGCACCACAACTACAGACCCATTTTTACCATCAACTTGATCGATGATCTGATTTGATTCTAAAAACTCACTTTCATCACTTGCTGGTGTAATCGGATAATAAGTTTGAAATCTACAACCACCAAGGATTTTCCCAATCGCGGCAGCTTGACTACCTGAAATCAACACATAATCTTTTAGGACATCTTTAGGCGTTATCTTGAATTTAATAGTCTTTGTATCAAATTTAGTGCCTATATAGTTGTAAGCATATCCCGCTGCTTCTATGTTACTAGAAAGTAGTTTGGGCTTTGATCCAAATACCTCCTGAATAGCACTAATCAACATATCTTTTTTGATACCAAGTAATGAAATTGATGCCGATATCGCCATAACATTAACTACTCTAGAAAGTTTACTTAGTTTAGGATCGTTCATATTTTTTGCTACTGCTTCTATCATTTCATAATATGGCAGCCCATATACGATACAACCTCTCGACTTTGCAAGATCCAGCATTCCACTTAATTTAGGAGCCTGCCCAGAGTCCTCTAATAATTTACCTATTCTATCATTTGCTTGGAAATCAATTGAGGGTACTTCCCCTAAAACTGTTTCAGCAAGAGATGAATCATATATTATTACCCCGCCGGGAGATACTTTGTCTGCATGTCTGAAAACGGTCTCGGAATCAAATGATACAAGCATATTAATTTCTTCCAAGTGGGAACTTACAGGCTTTTCTGAAATTCTTATTGTAAAATAGCTATGCTCTCCCTTAATGTTAGAATAGAATTCCCTCTTTCCAAAAATATGGAAGCCTTCTTTTGCGCATGTTTTTGCAAAGATATTTGCAGCTGAATCAACACCACTTCCTTGTGGTCCACCAATCAACCAAGATATAGAATTTGCATTAGCCAAAAAAGACAATGACTTACATTCTCCATAGTATTAATTAAATCATAGATATATAAAATATAAAATCATCATCCGCCACCTGTAGCAGCATCATATAAACAGCACTCACATGAATCCCGTTCTCCACAATACGGACAAGAACATGTGCATGCTTCAATTGCAATGCCACAAATTTCGCATGTAACACTTTCCTCAGGGGAATTGTTCTTCGAAGACATCTTGCAATATTAAAGTAAGCTAGCTTGAACTTATACTTTGCATTAAAAATAACCCATACTAAGAAGGCTTCTTAGTTACAAAAAATGAATAGTATTATTTTCTCGGTGTAAATTTAGGTTCTAAATAAAAGAAAATAAAAATGAAAAAGGATGTGGTTTTAATCCCACTTGCTCCACGCGGCCATCCATCTATATGTCCAGGTATTAAGTTTAGCACCTAGTGCGGCTATTGGAACACTTAGTACAGCTCCAGCTCCCGATCCTAGCGCTACGGGACTATTGTAGAACTTTCCGACCTGAGGCTCGATTGGTGTCATGTATGGAGGCAATGTCGGACGAGGATATTTGAATGCCATCTCTAGAGGATCTCTGATAAGCAGTAGATTGATCATATTAAATACTGGCAGTGAAAGTCCAACCAATGTTCCGCCAATTATAATTGCAGCATGTTTATTCCTTCTTGTTGCCCAATATGTCAAATCTAACAGCATAGCCGAAGGTATCCAAACAGGTACGGTGATGAAGTCCATTGGATATCCTAGTGCAAACCAAGCTCCTTTGGCTACCCACGTATAGATAGTCATGATTGTTGCGTAATATGTTGCAGTCCCTGGTACACCGGTGAATAGCATGTAATAGATTGCACCAACTACAAGCATAGTTGATTGGGATATTGAGAATACTACGAATGAGGTCCACGCCCAATCAGTATAGAATATGTAGTCTCCTGCGTTGATTGTCAATAATGTACTATTTACAGCAACTACAACTATGAATAGATAGTGTGTAGTGCGTCTAAGCCAAACCATTACCAAATGTCTCCTAAAGGTTGTATATAAGATTTTATTTTGATATTCTTAATTGGTGCCTACGATAAATTTGATACATTGTGAAAATTTTTTTAAAAATTTGTTTTATGAAATATTTGAAGGCTAGAATTAGATTATTCTAATGATCCTGAAATAGCTATCAAAAGTCGAAAATTAACAAGAAAAAAAGTTACAATAAATAATAGATTTTAGGCGTATCCCAATCTTTCTCGTGAAATTTTCATTATCCAGAAGAATCCTAGTGATTCAATGACTGTTAATACTGACAGAGCATAAAGTCCACTTGGTAATGGATATGCCCATGGGTAAACAGTTACGCCAACATAAACACCACCGGCTGTCGCAGCCCAACAAAGAATGAAGCCTATGATGAAAATTCCTCTCATATTTTCTACACGTCGACCGATCATGTGTTCAATCTCGTCACCACCGCCTGTAGTTGTACGGCCACCGCCGCCACCGCCGCCACCATATCCCTTTGGCATAGTCATTGTGTTTACCATCAAAGGATCCCTTTTTAAATTTTGCGTCTAAAACTTGCTAGTGTACTTTATTTGATTAGAAATTCCTACTTATCCGATTCATCTTTTAAGAATATTAGTGTGCACTATTCAATATTATTATTAATTAATAACCAAATACGCGATGAGAAGGTAAGGTCATAGCAAAGCATATATCTTTGTTTTTTCTGGTAAGGCTAGGTGTAAATTATACGTCGAACATAAAGATAGCGGTAGTTGCACTATTTGCAATAGTAATGTCCACATCGACAATAATGGCAGTCTCTCAAACTGTTCAAGGACATGGTGTTCAGGCTCAGCTTCAAAGTAGATTCGTAAGGATTCAGGATGAAGCTTTCTCAGCACAAACGTTGAATGCGGGAGATCAGCTGACAGTAACCGGAACCCTGCAGAGTCTTGTAAATAAACCATTAAGAGCGTGGTTGTCACTATTTAGTGAGTCAACCAACGCTGGTAATAGATGGGAATTTATTTCGAGAGATCCTCCAGGAAATATATTTGATATTCCTCCACAAGGAACAATTCCATACTCAATTACTGCAAAAGCACTTGAACCAGGTGTTTACCATGTTCATACACAGTTAAACATCGAGCATGTTGGTCCTGGTCTTGGTCCTGGTCAAACTGTTCAGATATCTGGACAACCAATATTTAAACCAGTTCCATGGGGCGATATCACATATCAGGTGATACTGATTGGCGCTGGAATGGGAATAACATTTGCAACAAGACCGTGGCAAGTAATTTAAAAAATCCTTTATTTTTTATCTATTTTTTTAGTTCTTCTACTCAGTAACTATTTTATATGATATTAGAGGATATAATGTACTAAAAAATTATAATTTTAAATGTATCTTTAAGCCTTTGTATCTATTTCTTATTGTTACTTCAGTTACTCCAGCAGCCTCTGCAACATCTTTTTGAGTTTTATTTTCACCATTCATTACACAAGCTACATACAGGGCAGCAGCAGCTAATCCCATAGGATCTTTTCCTGCGGAAATTTTGCCTTGTTCAGCTTTTTTCAATATCTCTAAAGCTTTTCTTTTAGTTTTTTCAGAGAGTCCGGATTTGCTTGCTATTCTTGCCACACATTTTACAGGATCTACGACAGGCATTTTCAAGTCAAGCTCTCTGATCAATAGTCTATAACATCTGGCTACATCCTTCTTCTTGATATTACTTGCATGAGCAATATCTTTCAATGTTCTTGGAGTTTCAGTGTCTCTGCAAGCTGCGTAAAGTGCGGCAGCCACGAGGGCAGAAATAGATCTTCCCCTTACGAGTCCCTTTTCAAGTGCTTTTCTATATACATATGCAGCTTTTTCGATTACAGCATCGCCAACTGCAAGTTTATCTTTTAGCCTATCTAGTTCACTAAAAGCTTGCCTAAAATTGCGATCTACTGGCTCATGTACCTGACTCCGACTATCCCAGGTTCTTAACCTCTCAATAGTACTTTTCATGGATGCTGATAATGGCTTTCCAGATGCATCCTTATCAACAGGCCCAATTATTGTTGCAAGTCCCATATCGTGCATTGCAAGTGATGTTGGAATGCCAGCACGACTACGGTCTTCATGTTCTTCTTTTGAAAATGCTCTCCATTCTGGTCCAGTTTCTTCAATACGTTCTGTAACTACAAATCCACAATTTCCACAAAACATTTCTCCGCTTGAATTATCTGTGACCATTGGACCCTTACCACATCTTGGACAGCGGTCACTGAACAAAGAAATATCTTTAACCAATTCTAATACCCCACAAAAATTGAGACAATGTTTGTTTCTTATATTTATGTTTTTTTCTCATATATATACATTGTCGTAAATATTTCTGAGGTGCTAATATATATATATAATTTTGGAAATATTCCATATTAAAGGTTAACTTTAATATATTTTTGCTAGTTTATTACAAAACTTTTAAATTTTATCAAGTTCTTGGGATATTTCTTTTCCTTCTTTTAGATTTTTCTATTTTCTTACTTTCACTTCTTTGGGAGCTGTATGCATGAGTTTTTCTTCCTAGTTTCACAGAGGGAATACAGATTGTTCAGTATAAATACTGTATAGCATCAATTTGTACAATCATTTTAAATGATTATTACGGTAGATCCTCATGAGTATAACAGATAATCATACAGACGAGGAAATTCGAAAAATTTACAATTTTAGAAATATAGCAGTTGTAGGAATGTCAAGAGATCCTGCCAAGCCAGCCCACCTTGTTCCTAAATATATGATGGAAAGAGGATATAATATTATACCAGTAAATCCAATAGCTAGCGAAATTCTCGGTAGAAGAACATATGCTTACGTATCAGATATCAAATCGCAAATAGACATAATAGATGTGTTTAGGCCCTCTAAGGATGTCTATCCGGTAGTAGAAGATTCCATAAAAAAACTTGGAATTACTGTTATTTGGTTACAGGAAGGTATTCACAATGTGGAAGCAGAAAAAATTGCCTTAGATAACAAGATAGATGTTGTATTCAATAGGTGTATTATGGCTGAACATATGAGATTATTTAATGATATTTGATTGGCGAGCAGTCCTTTAGTCAACAATGATATTATCTCCTTTCATGGATATATTTGATTTCCAGTATATCTATCTATGATTTTTATTGCCTTTGTGGGACATGCTTGAGCTGCCATAACGATCCTATCTAGAGTATCTGCTGTTTCTGATTCGACTCTTGCCTTAGGATTAATGTGTTTACTTTTATCAACTACAAACACCTTTGGTGCTATGGATTCACATCCCCCAAATGCCAAACACAAGCTTGGTTCAATCAGAATATGAAATCTACTTCTTATAGTGTCAAGAAGTAAGTTATCATAACCAAGATTATTTTCGGATTGCGGCTTTGTAAATTTATGTGAATTCGTTTGTTTTTGATCTGATAAATTCTCTTCTTTTTCTTCATTATTCGAATCCTTTTGATCAAATATATTGGATGATTCTCTATCGTATTGTTTTCTCTTCCTCCTATCAGAAAGAGTTTCGAATGCTTCATTAATTTTTTTGATTGTCTCTTCTGCATGGAGGGATTTGTTTCTGTCAGGGTGATATTTTTTTGCAAGTTTTCTATATGATTTTTTTATGTCTTGAAAATTAGCATCTTGTGAGACTCCAAGAATGGCATAATACCCCCGACTATCCATCTAATTAGACTATCAGTATCCATTATTTATTCACTCTTGACAAAACAAGACTATTTCAATAAAAAATGTGGATATCTTGTCAATTCTGGTAGAGAATTGATAGAATCATGATTTTTTACCAGTTACAAAAGAGTTGATAACATTATAATAATTTTCCAAGGCCCCTTTATCATCATAGCATTTCTTACAAATGCATAATTGTGAAACTAGAGTTCTGTCGCAATCTTTCTCAAATTCACATTCGGTGCATCCAGCTAATGAACCACAGATAGCACACTTTAGTTGTTTAGAATTAATTGAAATATAGGATGGATTTGATAAATCTCTTGTATGGCATTCAACATGTTTTATTGATTTACTTGATCTTGACCATAATGCCAGCTCACCTTTTGATATTCTCTTTCCACAGGTCTTACAGTTACTAGTGAATTTTATAGTGAGATTGATCCAATCATTGCCATTTGTTTGCAATGGATTGAATAAAGTAAGCCAAAGATAATAATCTAACGAAAGCTTAAACTAGAAATAATATTTCATTAATTAGAAAAATCAATAAAAAGGGTCATATGAAAATCTTTTCAATTCTTTTCATTACAGTTTTTTTTTCATCAAGTATGGACATTACCGCATTAAATAGGTCAGTTGCTTCATGTTCAAATGCTTGTATAAAATAATGATCTCCGTTTATGCTTACTTCTAATGAATAATATTTTAGACCATTTAACATATGTGATGGATGCTTTGACGCTTGTGTAATTCTTCCTCCCATTTTTAATATTGTCATCAAAGCATCAAGACTGTTTTTGTAATTCAATATCATTACTCACATTGTAGATCCAAAAATTCATGGATATGATCAATCATAGAAATGATCAAGAGAAAATTGAAGAATTTATTTTTCTGAGATTTTATCGACATCAACATTAAAGTAATAATATTATGATATAGTTACTGCATCATCTCAGAGAGGGGGAGGACGATTATAGAATACTAACACAGTCCTGCTTCACTATATAATTCTAATTAAACGAATATTCTTTTGATTTAATTAACTGAAAATATTTTATTCCCATTACACCGTTTACAGATACCAAACCAATCTGCTATTCTATTTTCCATTTTGTCTTCAAGAACATTTGTCCCACATTCAAAACAAAAGTATCTTTTTTGCATTTGATTTCATTATATTAATCAAAGCTATCATAGTATATCTTTATGATACCATCAGCACATGATCTGGATGGACAAAAATAGTTCTATTAGAAATCATCATTCTTCTTGATATTGAATACATTTTCTACTTGATTTTGTCTTAGGAATAATGAATTCAAGTTACGAGAGCAATTGCCATTTGAATGATTTTCGGACAATAGGGTTGGATAAATTAATGTGATTTTACAATAAATAATTTTGAATTCTTTCCATCGTATCCTAAAAGATATGCCTTGTCAGTTGAGGGATTGATGATAATATTATCAACTATGAAATTCGTTTCAAATTTATTTAGGATATTGTTCGTCATATTTACTGCTATAGCAATACTTTTGGTAGAGTTTGAATTTTTAGACAAAATGTTAGTCAAATTTTGATCAATTAAATAGAGTAATTTGTCATTTGGGTTGTACAAGATTTTTTTTACAAATCCTCCCTGTATACTTGATATATTTTTGTTATTTGTAAGATCAAAAACATTGACTTTTCCATCACTGCCTGCTTCGTATAATATCTTCTTTTCGTTGTTGAGCGCTATTGCTATTGGACTTTCTGCTGTTATATTAGAAACTATTTCATTATTAGATTGATTTATTATTGAAATAATGTTGTCGTACTTTGCACCAGCATATAGTAAATTAGATTCTGGGTCTAATTTAATATCTTTTATTCCATACTGCCATTTATCTATATGGACAGGTTGTGATGTATTTCCATCAATTACATACATCCCAGGCTTTCCTCCCTCCGGATATAATGAACCAATGTATATCGTGTTGGTAACAGGATTAACAGAAATGCCCGCTAAACCTCCTTCTTTACCTTCTTCAGTTTCACCGTACAATTGAATTGTCTTGAATTTATTATTAGTCGAATTGATTACATATAATGTATCATATGCAACAGTGGTGTCATTTTCATTAACTAGATGCTGACCTGTTGCATAGATAACTCCTCTAGTAGGATCTATTGCAATATCGGATAGAAAATCGTTTTTTTGTGATCCAATCTTAATGGTGTCAATGACTTTATTTTGAGCGGTGTCGACAACATAAATTAGATTCTTTTCTCCAGTACCTGTTGCAAATATTCCGTAGATTTTATTTGTTTTTTGATCGAATGCCATAGAGAGTGGTTTATCTTTTCCTAGAATCAAAGAAGTTACAGAAAACGGGTTAGGGATTTGTGAAAAGCCTGAATGTAATATAGCAGCTCCCATCAATATCATACTAACAGAGATCATTAAAAATAGAGCAATACGGGAACTCCCAGACTCATACATATAAATGATTATTAAATTTGCTTATTAAAGATATAGAAGCTTAATGATGGAAAAATGTTTGTTTGATAGTTTATTCATTGGATTCGGTAATCATTTAAATTTGAAAATTGAGATGACGGATGGAATCTAAATTCGGATCATTTATACCGTTCCATGATGACGTACTTATTGCTATCCCCAACATGGAAATATGAGCGTATGGCCAGACTTATGCCTCAAAAATCAAAAATTGATTTGAACTGCTATGATTTTTAAAATTACGATATTATATAAGAAAAAATTTTACTGGATCCGATATTGTAAGGTTTATTAAATAATTATCTTTATCTTTAATGATGAGTAAAAAAATTGGTATGATTTATTTTATAATTTGTTTCTCCTTTGCAATACTTGTTTTCATTCCAATGTCTATAGATTCAGGTTTCGGCTTTTTACAAACCTCAAACACATTAAATGGTACTAATGCCACAGCAGCAAATAGTACTAATGCCACAGCAGCAAATAGTACACAAATTTCAAAACCGGTACAAATTACTTCTTCTGATACTAAAGCAGCTACAAACGGAACAAGCGTTGATATTGATTTACAAATTAAGCCTTTTCCAGTAACAAAAAACGTGGACACACAATTCATGGTTACTTTCTTACAGCCATCTACGCAATCAGTACAAGTCCATGTAGACTATGATCTTGCAATAAGCAAAATGAACAGCGAAGTTTTTAGAGCGTCATCTAAAACCGGACAACCATTGCTGCACACAGCTGAAGGAATCGTTAAAATTCCGTATAAATTCGATCAAGGAGGCCAATATTCAGTACAGATAAGTGTCATGGGAATTAATTTTATTCCAATTAAGACAGAACAGGCACTATTTGATCTAAAAGTAAGCTAACCTGATAGAAGTTGGTATTCTAAACAGAAGTCTGTAAAATAAAATAAAATTATTCTATTAACAAAACAAATTATTGGTTTTGCGTCTCGTTTGCCGTTTCATTCTCTGAGGATGTATCAATTTCTAAACGAGTCCCTGTATTAGCAGCTTCATTAATTAATTTAAAATCACTATTGTTGATAAATGCATAGGCGATAAATAGTAATAACAGTATACAAAATATGGTGGTTACTAATAGAAAGATATTCATTGTTATATTGAATATTCTTGAGTAATTTAAATTTAAATTACTATTTAAAATTTGGGAAGAATACATAAATTCGAAAGAGCATTTATGAATAAGATAAAAGCATCTTTATGAGAGATACTGGAGGATAATAATTTTAACAAAATTTGTAAACATTAACTGAGCTCAATGAATATCAGCCTATAATTTCATCACAATGTCCTAAATCAATTTGAATTTATCTAGATACATAGAAAGATTTGTCGGGAGATTTGACTGGACAACCCTCGATCTGGTGTATCTGAGGAAATGGACCATCATTGGTATAATCATAGGGGTTCTCTCAGGATTATTGGTAATTGCTGCCTATGAGGCAATTAGGATTTTTTCATCATTTTTTCTTAGTGACATAGTGAGATACATTCAACCTTACCCAGAAGATGTAGCTACCTTGTCTTCCAACTATTCTTTGTATGTCCTCAAACCATGGCTTATTCCAGTAATTTTAGGCCTTATTGGTCTAATCATAGGAATACTTTCAACAAAATTATCTACGGCAATTGGTAGGAATGGCATAGATGAAATTAGTGATGAATTTCATAACAAGAAAAATCAATTTAGTCTAAAAATTTCATTTTTAAGATCTTTTTCCAGTATTCTAGCAGTAGGAAGTGGGATGAGTGGTGGGATTGAAGATTCCCTAGCTCATACTGGATCCACACTAGGTTCGATAATGGGTCGAATTTTCAAACTTGATGAGGAGGAAATTCGTATTGCAATTGCGGCGGGTATGGGTTCAACTATAGGGGGCATCTTAAGGTTACCTTTTGGAGGAGCAATTTTTAGTTTAGAATTACTATACCGTAGAGATTTCATTATTAAATCACTCTATCCAGCATTCTTGGCATCAATAACAAGTTATATTATTTCGGGAATTATTCTAAATTGGCCATCTTTCTTATATGTCCCACAAGAGTTTATTACAAAAACAAGTCTTCAGTCTATAGCAGCATATGGCATAATTGCAGCTCTAATAGGAATAATAGGAATAGGATATGTAAGAACGATTCAGATTTTTCAAAAACATTTTGAAAGTATTAAAATTCCACTTTACTTCAAGCCCGCGCTGGGCGGAATAATTATTGGAATATTCGCAATTGGCTTTCCAGAAATATTAGGTACTGGGTATGGATGGTTACAACTTGCAACAGTTGGTAATTATCAGATTTTTCCAATATGGATTATGTTCCCCGTAATAGTAATGAAAATCTTTGCCACATCAGTTTCTAATGCATCTAGGAATAGTACGGGTCTACTTGGTCCAACTTTGGTTATAGGTGGTCTTGTTGGCTCAGCTCTAATTACATTATTTCACTCCTTTGGAATTTTCATGTTTGTTGACACAACGTCTGCTACACTGATATCAATATTTGCCTTCTTTACTGCGAGTACTAGAACTCCAATTTCTGCAATTGTGATAGGGATTGAAGTTGTTGGAAGTTATACATTGCTTATTCCAACTGTCATATCAGTAATCATATCAAATATTATCTCCGGTAAAAATAATTATATTTATAAAAATTATGTTTCCGATATAAAGATGCAGTTGTTAAATGCCAAAAAACATGATTCGAAGTTGAAAGATCATCTTGTAAGAGATGTAATGGGTACGGATTTCTATAACATAAATCGAAATACCTCAATAAATGATGCTATTCAGATTATGAGAGACCTAAACGTTAAGTCACTAGTTGTTACTAACAATGAAGATAAACTTGAAGGGATGGTTTATTTTGAAGATTTATCTAATGTTTCAACAATTAAAGAGAATAAAACTGTTGAAAGTATCATGGTAAATGATCCGCCTATCTTACGTCCTTTAGATCCGATTCTGGATTATTTTGAATTACTAAGTAAAACTGCCATATCTGAATTCCCAATAGTATCGCCGGATGATAATAAATTAGTCTTGGCCATATTATCAATAAAAGATATAAACAAATTATTGAATAATCTGAATGATCCAATCTTACCTGATTTAGAAAACAGCAAAATGCAAAACGATACCAATAAAAATACTTTTCACAATTTTTCTGTAGATCAAGAGCTCAATAAGAATAACAAAATCATTAACAAGTTAAGAGATTACTGGGCACGATAACATAGAAAATTTCAAATTTATTATCACATAGTTATACTTGGTATTATTCTAATCGCTACTTGTACATATGAAAAATGAATGAGGAGAATTATTCTTGAACTTTATTTTTATAGTAAAAAAGAGAAAAAAGGAGATTTAGCTTACCACTATTTGTCCCTTCATATAAGGATGAAGAGTACAATAGTAGTCGAACGTTCCTGGGGTACTAAATGTCCACTGAAATGTTTTTCCTCCCGCCAAATAACTTGAGTCAAATGATGTACCAGATTCGTTTCCTTCAGCAGTTCCTGAAGTTACTGTATGCAATGTAGAATCTCCATTTTTCCAAGTTACTGTTGTACCCTTTGCTACTTTTAAAGTCGGAGGATCAAAGAATTTGGCATTACTTGGAGTAGATGACCCTGGTGAAATAATTACTGTAGAACCTGGTGATGCAGTTTGGTTTCCTCCCGTAGTTGCGTTTCCACTCATATTGCCAGTCATCATTGTTCCGTTGCCGGTCATGTTACTACTGCTGCTGGTATTGAGCATTGTAGCGTTTTGGGTTATTTCACTTTGAGATCCAGATTTTGATTCTGATCCTGATGCGGAAGCAGATTGTTCTGTACAGACAACACTTTCACTGCCTTTTGGTGCGACACATGTTCCTGTTGGATGATCAGTTGCAGTTGAGTTCTCCATGGCTACTATTGCAAATGCAGCACCTTTTACAACGTCTTTC
>Ga0193735_1000043_pt1 | contig 45957 bp, 56 predicted proteins | sample U1m2metaG_FD_145080 | JGI IMG/M metagenome (GOLD analysis project Ga0193735, IMG submission 145080) | Soil microbial communities from a riparian zone of the East river system, Colorado, United States - U1m2 | ecosystem: Environmental > Terrestrial > Soil > Riparian zone | place: USA: East River... | reverse complement strand
TAACCTTGTATCAGGGAGTAATACAAAAAAGTCAGAGGATTGTTGATATTGCACCCAATTGGGCAGATAAAATTAAGGCTTTACAACAAGAAGGCTTTCCATTTCCATTGTCTTTGGGATGGTGGAAATTGTACTTTAGTCTTGACAGTCCTTCAAAATGCATAGTAGGTGAAGCTCACGGCTATTCCTCCCAATATGAAAGAGAATGTAGAACATGTGATAGGTTAGGTTGGGAATTTGGACACTCTTTTCTAATGCGCTCAACGAAAGATTTCAAGGACAATATTCAAGAGTTTGTGACACATTGGAATGAGAAACATATGTTATAAAAAGAAATCATATGTTATCGTTCAATAGTTACACTTTTTTTTCTAATTCGTCAGACTTGTGAACCGTAGTCTCTTTTCCATAACAAAATTTCATTAGAAATGATCACACCATAATTATGAGGTAGGTAAATCACAGAAATGCAAAATAGATTACAACATTGCAAAACAAAAGGAGAAGCCTTGATTCCTCCATGAATTTTAATTTAGAAAATCGAGAAAGAAATTCCAGATCCGCTAGTAATTTTAAATGTTTTTAATGATTAACGCGATTATGTTAGTCATATTATCAGACAATTTAGAAAATTTTCCAATAGACACACTTCATTTGGCAAATAATATGATATGAGGAGGGTCAAGTATTATTTTATTAGTCGAATACTATCAAAATATAAAAAAAATATAAACGATTTGCTTATTTGTCATGCTGGAGATTTGATTGAGTGATGAATAAGAGACTGGGAACTATGGAAAATCTACGAAAAGTAATAGATAGAGGTAAATTTCATGACGACGAAATGAACTGGAAGAATTTTGAATATGTTGAAATTTTTGAAGATATACATTTTTCAAAAATAAGAGATCACTGTGATTGGTAACTGGGTATCTAGGAAAATGGACAAGTCTTACGGAAATATTTATATCATTTCAGTATCCATGATTTCAATAATACTAATGCTAGTATTGAATGCTAGTAATAAGTCCTTTGGAGAAGAACAAGAAGTATTAGATATTCCACAGGCCAAATCTGTATATGATACAGAAACTATGCATCTGCCCAAATCTGTTGGTTTTTTCATAATTCTTATTGCTAATGAAGCGCATGAAGAATGGCCTAAAGAAAAACATAAACATATTACAGATCATAATCCAGACTATGTGCCAACGCACGTAGTTATTCCCAAAGGAACAGCTGTATTGTTTCTTAATGCAGACGCTCCTTGGGATACACCGCATCCTCATACTATCAATGTAAAGGATAGCTCTGGAAATGTGATTTATACCACTGGAAAGATGAATTATTCTGACGCATCTGAATTAAAAATATTACCAGTAGGAAAATACAGTATTGTAGATACTATATATGATTGGATGAAAGGTAGCATTACGGTAACGGATGAAAGTTCTTCGAGTAATGAGGTAGTGGGTGGATTTTATTCTCCAACTCATCAAGTATCGAATAATTTGGACAATGACGGAATAATGCATCCTGGATGGCTGGGCTATTATGAAAGTGAATTCCCAAAGAACGGCTTTAATATTCTTAGCAAGTACAATTTCACCTATAACACTTGCTCGTATTGCCAAGGTAAGTACTGGCCGGATAATAAGACTGGTAATCACACATTGATAATTTTTGGTACTAATCAACCACTTTCGGATGCAATAGTCAAACTACAGAAATTAGTAAAAGATAATGTTTACATCTGAAATGACTTTTTTATTTTTTCTCATAATTACACCAAAAGTGAAAGATGTTGGATTTGAAATTCATGTCTCTTCTTAACACCCACTCCCGGCCAGGTATATTCAACATTATAAAATGATTCTAGTAATTTTAAAGAATGGGTTGCAAACATATTTGTGATGAAATAGGAATATTAGGAGCAAGTTACAGTGATGGAGTCAAATATTGTAGAAGGTGTTCAGTGTATTTTTTTCATGAAGGATCATTTTGTCCTTGCTGTCATCTACATCTTAGGTTCAAACCAATAAGATCACGAAAGTGAAACTTAACCCAGGAATTCTGGTCAAAGATTTTGAAATACGTCTTGACCTCAAGACGTACGGAGAAAGGTTTTAGGGCTCTGAATTACTAATTTATGCTATGCATGAAAATAATCTTGAGATGGCTACATTTGCTGCTGGCTGTTTCTGGGGTGTAGAAGAAGTGTTCACGAAAACAAAAGGAGTAAAATCCACAAGAGTTGGATATATTGGAGGAAATCTTCCAAACCCAACCTATGAGGATGTTTGTACTGATAGAACAGGCCATGCTGAAGCCTTACAGGTAAAATATGATCCCAAAGAAATTTCTTATGAAGAACTTTTAGATCTGTTTTGGTCCATTCACAATCCAACTACTAAGAACAGACAGGGTCCTGACATCGGGTCTCAATATCGCTCTACTATTTTTTATCATACCCCAGAGCAGGAGAGGATTGCAAAAAAATCAAAACAAGAGCTCGATGACTCAAATAAGTTTCAAAACAAAATAGTTACAGAAATTGTACCGGCAACTACATTTTATCAGGCAGAAGACTACCATCAAAAGTATTATCAAAAGATCGGTGGAGGTAGTTGTTATCATTGAAAATAAAAGTGACTTGATCTAATAGGATTCATTATTTAGAAGCACACTCGCTGACCCTTATATAATTTGTTGAACACTTTATATTAACGCCTAACACCAACTGGTGGGTGACTGTCGGTCGTTGTTTTTGTTCATTGGCCAAAACTCCCACCTGTATTAAATTTTCAAGAAGCTATATTCAGGATTTTGCGTGAATTGTATTTCTAATAAAGTCAGCCTACTCAACAATAACTCTCTCATGAATGTCAAATAATATCTGTGAAACGAGGGCTTTTTTTGATACTTATTCAAGTATAACAGGGAACCAAGATTATTAATCTATAAAGATTGTAATTTATCTAAAACTTCATCAATGTTTGTCTGTCTATATATTATAAATTGTCGAAATACTAGAGGAGGGACTAGATCACTAGACTTTAGAACCTATCTATCTGGCAAAAAATTAGTATTTAAAAAAAATATTTTTAACTAGGTTAATTGCCTAGTAGCCACCGTTACCGTTATTGTTGTTACTCGAGCTGCTAGAAGACTTTGACTCTTCAGACGATCCGCTGGACGATTGATTTTGTTTAGGAATGAAGTCCTTTAACGACTGACACGATTCCTTTCCCTCTTTCATGGATGAACAAAGTTGCACGTCCTGCATTTTAGTATTATTTGGCACTTCTGCTGTTACCGGTACCTTCGTGGGGCTTCCTCCTCCACCTTGTATGGTTACATCCACTGTAATACTCTTATTCTCTTGGCCTTCTTTTGCTTTCTCTCCACCCTTTGCTTTTAGAGTGAAATTCAGGGGGAACTCAATCTGTGACTGTGACTCAGACGATGACTGGTTTCCTGCTTCCGACTCAAACTGTGCTAAACTCATCATTGGATACGCAATTACCAATGAAAGAGCAATTGTTCCAATCAAAATTAGTGTTTGCATATTCATTAAATCCATCTAGAACTTTGAACTTTATATTGGTTATGCGAAATCCACTAGGTTTATCTGCAATAAAAACGCTTGATGGTTCGACTAACCCAACCAGTAGCCCCTCTTAGTGAATGTCCTAAATGTGGCGTTTTAGCATTATCAAGAAGTGCTGATAATTGACAGATTTAGCAGAAATAAAGAACAATTTTGAATCTAAATGTAGTATCAAAATAGACCCTAATTCTAGAGGCTACAATACCTCAATACATGTCTATCAAGGTGTTTCAGAAAAAGAAATAGATGATACTATCTTTAAGGCCATTTATGGTATGAATGGATTGCAAAAAGAACTTGTTAATATGGACACAATTAGGAAATGAGACCTTATGAATTTGAAAGACGAATGATGATAATGTTTGGTTTAGTTTCGGCTACTTTATTGACGGCACTTGTCATGCTATTAAATTAAATGACCTAACAGAAATTTGACGCAAACTTTAATTTGTTCTAAATCTTCAGACCTTGTAATGAAGAGTAACTACAAAGTCAGTTTTCCAATCTTAATTGCAACGCTCTGAGGATTCTTGCTATTTCTGACTGAATTGGAAAGTGTTAACGCTCAACAAACAACAAACTTGACGGATATAATTAAGACAAAATTCCCTCAAACAATTCCTCAATCGCCCGAACCGGTGCAAGTCCCGTATGAAAGTCCAACAACTATCCTCATAGGCGGCGACCTTATTTACGGATTCGGGTATAATAGCGCCTTGTGGGAAGCGATGGATTTGCTTAAGAATCAATATGGATTCAAAGTACAAAGTGTCATGACAAGTGGAGTAGGTAGTCAGGGAAATCCAACTGTAGTATATATCTTAATGACGAAATAATTTATCTATTTAATCTTAAAACTTTTTTATTTCGTTACTACAAATTTGATATAAAATCCAATTTAAAATTCTTCGTTTAGTGCCATCAATATTTACTCTTGGGTCTAGACTAACGTCCATCATCTTGGTATTAAGAAAGGAAACGATATCATCTTTATCCATTTCCTTGAATTTCTTATTAGAATGAAACTTTGATAGATACTCCAATGTATTAATATTATTTCTTTCGTAATTGTGAGATAGATTTATTTCATTTCTTAAGGACTTAAGATAGTTAATAATTGTTTGAGCGTTATTTCCACACGACTTTATCAGTTTAAAAAATTGCGGTTCTAATCCTTCTAAAACTTATTGGGTATGGACAGTTTCCTTACTCTTTTGCAATCACTTTACTTGAATTTAGCATAGGTATAAACTGATATTGTTTATCAAACTACTCACCAACAGTTTGACTCTGCTCTCTCATAAATTGTGTAAGATAATATCTGCCACCCGTACCTTTTCCCGTAGTTCCAGAATCTTTCCAACCTCCAAAAGATTGGCGTCCTACCATGGCACCAGTTGTAGAACTTTTTTTCCTGTTGACATAAACAACTCCTGCCTCGATATCTTGGAGAAATTTCAAAATTTCTTCCCTACTGTTACTGTAAATTCCTGATGTAAGGCCATATTCTGATTCGTTCGTCATTTTAATTGCGTTATCAAATTTATCGTATTCTGTTATACATAAAATAGGAACAAATAGTTCCTTTTTAAGTAAAGGATGACGTGATGGTAGCCCCTCTACAATAGTAGGTTCCACGTAAAAGCCATGCCTAAACTCTTCACTTTGTAGTACTGAACCTCCTGTAAGAATGATACCATGTTTTGAAGCAAGCTTAGAATACTTCTTGAAATTATTGTATGCATTTAAATTTATCACTGGTCCCACAAAACTTTCTCTCTCTTTGGGATTCTCAACTCTTAGTTTTTTTGTCTTTCCCACTAGCCTTGATAAGAATTGAGATTTAACATTTCTCTGAACGTAAACACGTGAACATGCACTGCATTTTTGTCCTGAAAATGAGAACGCGGCTTTAGCTACTCCTTCAGCTGCCATATCTAAATTTGCAGTATCTGTCACGATAGTCGCATTTTTTCCTCCCAGTTCTGCAATTACCGGGCGCGGCTTTGTCTTGCTCGATTCACTCATTAACCTATAGCCAACCTCTCGAGATCCAGTAAATACAATACCAGCTACTTCTTTACTCTCAATTATTGTCTTTCCTATTTCCGCACCTGATCCTGGAACAAAATTTATTACTCCATTAGGGACTCCTGCTTCAATCATAATCTCAACAATCTTATAACCGATAATTGGGGTATCACTTGCTGGTTTTATAATTACTGTGTTACCAGTTATAGCAGAGCCAACAGTCATACCTACTAAAATTGCTGCTGGAAAATTAAAAGGCGCAATAACAGCCCATGCCCCGTATGGTTTCATCATACTTGTATTCTGCTCGTTTGAACTTCGCAACTTCCTAGTGACGAACCCATTGTTTCTTTCCATCTCATCTGAATAGTACATAATAAAATCAATCGCTTCATCTATGTCGGCAATTGATTCATATCTATTCTTGCCATTTTCAAAAGTAAGCCATGCAGACAATTCAAATTTGCGTTTCTTTATAATGGCAGCTATTTTTCTAAACAACTTTACTCTTTTTTTATAATCTATCATACTCCAATTTTCAAACGCATTCATTGCAGCTTGAATTGCTTTTTTTGCATGTGTTGAATTCGCTTTACTCATATATCCCAAAATGATTCTTCTATCTGTTGGGGACGTGCGAATCATACTTTCTGATGTATAGATCTTTTTACCATCAATAATAACAGGATAGGTTTTTCCAAATTCAGAAGAAACCAAATTAACTGCTTTTTCATATCGACTATGAAATCGATTCTCCTGACTACTATCAAGAAAGGTCTGAAACGTATCTTCATTCTTAAACGCCATATTATTAATTCCCACTCATCATTAAAAAGTAGATAATATCTATGTAATAACGGGGATAATAATGAGATGTACAACAAAGATATTGGTGAATCAAAGCATTCAAGATTGTATCAGGGATCTGGCAAGTAAAAATATATTTCTTTTTCTCTCCCTAATTCTTCTTAAAGAATATTGTAACCATTTTTCGCCGTATGGCATGTACTCCAGTACTTCGTATCCTTTTTTAACCAATTGTTGTTTCAACTCATCTCTGATTCCTTTTAATAATTGAAACTGCAAGTTTTTCATCCTTTCTGATCCTTTGGTAGATAAAGATAATGCCTCGTCTACAAGTTTTGAATCATGAGTAGCAATGGCAACAATTCCCTTGTAAGAGGATTCCTTTAATACTAATTTCATGAGTGCTGAAAAATTTTGAGTTATCTCATTATTTGATTGATACGCTTCATTTTTTTCTTCACTATAGGCGCCTTTAACAATTCTTAAATTGGCAGAATTCTCCATAAGATGTAGCAAATCACTGTGACTCCTTCTAAGATATGATTGAATTGCTACTCCTGTATCTCTATTTTTTCTTAGGATTTCAAGATAAATTGACAAAGTGTCTTCTACGAATTTGGAACTTTCAATATCTATCCACATAAAATGCCCACTTTGTTTTGCTTTTTCAGAAATCTTTGTAAAGTTCTCTAAACAGATATCGTACCCAACACTAAGTCCAATTTGCGTTGGTTTTACAGAAATACTACCGCTAACATTCTTGGCTTTTAATAGATCAAGTAAAGTGAAATATTCTGAAACTGAGTTATCAATCTGAGATCTTTCAATATTTGCTTCGCCAAGATAGTTTATAATGGCTGACATTCCATTTTGATTTGATTTTCTTGCCTCGGCGATTGCGTCAGTATTGGAATATCCAGCAATCCATCGTTTAGATATCTTAAATAGCATTCTTTCTAGAAGAATTGGATCGTATTCGGGAGAATGAGATATTTTTTTTTGCAAGATTACCTCCTCAATGAGCTTTTCCACTGACATATGCTATTTTGATATTAAAATATCTATAGAGGTGTATTAACAAAAGCAAAGAAATGAATATTATTTATTATCTAGCGGTGCTAAAGGAATCTTATTATCAATTCCTATTTGCCATCAGTTTGACCCCTGTTATAAAATATGCCGGAACTCCCTCTCTTTGAGGGACTCGAGAGTATTAAGCCTTCATTAACTCAATTTGAATCTATGAGTTTGGAACAAACATTACAAAAAGAAATTGATGAATCAAAGAAATGGCTTGATCGTGAGAATGATGATTCTACCTACAAAAGAGATCTTGAAAAAAGGATTGAATTGATAAATTGGGTTCTAGATAATATGAAAAATCCCGGCGTTGAGATTTGTGGCCTTATCGAATCTAAAATGAATGAAATTATACTAGCAATAAATCAGACCTATTCAATATTAGGGGCCGATAAATTACATAGTGAACTTCGGATACTAGACTGGATATTGTATCAAGTTTGCATTAATGAAAAATAAAATCTGCGGCACTTTATCCGAAAAGCAATGATGGACTGGGTTAATTTCTATAAGCTGCGATTATGATAAATAAGCTCAATTTTGTAGTTATCATAAACCGAGCTGACTAGATATTATATTCACGGATATATTACTTGTAATGATGTTTTCATCTCAAACAAGATGGTATCAAAGGAGGTACGCAGTTGGCCTATATTAGCAGTACTGATGCACTTAGACAACTAATGCGATCACAAGATAAAGGAGCATATATAGTAAAAATTTCGCCTAAAGATAATACACTAAGTAACGGAGTGGAGTACTGTTATGTGGGATTAAAATGCAAGGATGGAACTAACTACTCAGTACAAGCGTATGGAAAAGAGGCAATACAATTACATGAAGAGGCCACGATGATTGCGACAACACCAATAATGCTAGTTTCCCCTACGATATAACTCAGAAACTGAGTTATCTAGGCTTAACCTTCCTATGTCTTCTAACAATAGAATAGTTAGCATCGTAGACGATGACTTAGGTATCACTATGTTTTTTCACGAGGCTTTACGAACTATTGCAGGAATTACAATATTTACCTTTACAGATCCTGTATTGGCACTCGAGCATTTTCAGGTTAATGGTTATGCGTATGTACTGGTAATATCTGACTTTAAAATGCCAAGCTTGAATGGAATTGAATTGCTAAAAAAGATAAAGGAGTCAAATCGCCTCGTAAGAACGATACTAATGACCGCTTTCACGATAGATGATAATTTATTTCAAGAATATACTAAAAAGCGAATTATAAATGGATACCTTCAGAAGCCAATAGGTTTACACGATCTTATTAAAGAAGTGAATACCCAGTTGGATTCTTACGAAGTCCAAAAAAAATATCCTTCCTAATGAGCAGAATTGTATAATATTTCTACATTTTTGCTAAGTTCAATTAGTTTTTGGTATAATTGATAATTAACCTTATTTCAAAAATAAGCTAAGTTTTGGTGTCATAAATTAAAGTATCAGACTATTGTTAAAAACCATATGAAAATTTCAGAATTGTGTAGTATGATTGAGGAATCTATCCACGTCGGAAAATATCCTCTAGAAAATCAACAAAAAAATATTGCAAAGTTGGTAAAAGTTATCAATAGATCAGATTCTGAAGATCTAAAATGCAAAGATATCAAAATTGAAGTAAGAATACAAAATCTATATACCTTAAATAATTATATCCCCAATATTGAGCATCTGCCGGGAATAATTGAAATGGATATTTTGGATTCATTTAAAATGTTATGTAGACGTTCAGAAAGGGTTTCATCAGATATAATTACCAATATTTGATATGCATTTGGATTATCAAAAGTTTCAAGCCAGTGTTCCAAGAGACCTGATTGCTCTGCAACTATTCTAATGAATATACTATGAGTGGACCCTTTCTCAAATATCCTATAATACTTCACTAATGGACTGTTTTTACTGCGTACTACTGATATTCTGTTTATAGTGTTATTTTGTTCGCAGAAATGATTAATTCAGCGATAGCTCCCTCTGGAGTACCTAAACCAAAGGCTTGACTGCGGACAAAGAGGAGTAAAATATAACTAATTCATATGCATAGTTATGCATAGTTTGAAAGGAACTATGCATAAATCCCCCCTCCTAAGAACTGAAAAACAAGAGTCATTTCCCATTGAAATAGATGATGATGATATACAACATCAAGATAGACTTGCGAAAGTGCTGACGTATCATAGTAAGGGTATATCACAAATCTGAAATAGCCAAGAAACTTAATGTCAATCAATCCACAGTCAGTAGAGACTTGGACGAAATAAGAAAGAAAGCAAGAAGCTCACTGGACCTATATGTAAAAGATGAGATCCCTAAAGAATTCCAGATTTATATTTGTGGACTAAATGAGATAATCAAAAATTTATGGGAAATTGTGGAAGGCAAGCAAAATCCAAAGATTAGCGTAAGGGACAAAACATATGTTTTATCGTTACTAATGCAATGCTATAGTAAAAGGATAGAAACTCTTGTTGGTGGCCCTGAGTCGGACATGAATGCAAAGAAACATATTGATAACATAAAACATGATGAAAAGTATCCATTTTAATGAGTAAATACGTTACCCATTTTAGTATCAAATTATATGTCTATAGATAGCGCACAATGAGAAAAGCTACTTTGCTCCTACGACTATTTTGATTACGGGTGAACTAATAATCTCTATGCCGGGAACTGAGAATTTTGGCACATTCAATTCTGTGATATGGCAGGCGGTGGATTTACTGAAAAATCAATACGGTTTTCATTTACAAAATGTCAATAGTAGTGGACAAGGTAGCGTCGGTAATCCTACAGTAGTGTATATTTTAATGGCAAAATAATTTATTTAATATTCTTCAAGAAATATTGTTACTATAATAGAAGATTCATTTGTTTATTGATTTTCTTTTAAAATTAATTTATACGTTAAATATGTATGAATTACGACTATTAGATATCTAAGAAAAGGAAAGATTAAACCGCGTCACCCGAGGTTCCCTGATTCTTGTCTCTCTTTACTGCAGTTGGTTCATGCTCGGCTATATCTTCCGGGTTCATTGGCTCGCTACCGCCCTTTTCATTCTCTCTATATTCCTTTTCATCTTCTGAACCTAAATATGTATCAGAATCTGTTATTTTGTCTGCGGCTTTTTTAACTCCTTCTTTTACTTTATCGAATGTATCTCCCATGATAAGTAGTTTACAATAAATTATTTAATACTTCATAGTCCTATCGTTGGGCCGATTAGTCGCAACTCTTAAGGTAAATAGGGATTACCAACTGATGCAATACTTTGGCTATTCCTCCATGATAAAAAGCAGACGATTACGAAGGGGCTTATGGGAAAGATAAGCGATTTCAATTTGGTGTATTGCTAATATTGTAATGCTTGTGGATTTTAATACTAATAAGCAATAATGTCCATATAATAGTGACTAATTCTCAAACGTGGTAGGAATGGTAGCGGGTTGTTTAAACTTTAGTGGTTAGGAAACGATTGATAGCAATCGTGGATGATGAACCTGATATTTTAAAGCTATTCCATGATTTCTTGAGCAAAATCAAAGACATCTCAATATTCACTTTCACTGATCCATTGATGGCACTTGAACACTATCGCATGAATAAGAACGAATATGTACTTGTAATTTCGGATTTGAGAATGCCTAATCTTCACGGTCTCGAATTGGTAAAGATAACTAAAGATTTGAATCCCTTAGTAAGAACGATCTTGATGACTGCATTTGCAATTAAAGATGATTTATTTGCAGAATACGTAAGACAGGAAATAATAAATGATTTCGTTCAGAAGCCGGTAATATTACCAGATTTATTTGAAAAAGTCAGAAAGCAATTACGCATATATCATAAACTCAAAAAAAGATTGTAGAATTAAATTTTATTAGAACTTTTACTTACTTTTTTATTTACTAGATTTTCTATTTAGAATTGCAGATTGAAAAAAAATGAGAGGAGATTTCTATGTTTTCGTTTATGCACAATTATTGCATACGTATTTGACTCGATCCTCTAGGTATTTTTGCTGTAAGTCAACGTTCTTTGTTCCACATAGGTCACATGTTCCTTGCATCGGACATAACAGTACTATAAACTATACATCAATTAGATCTATTGTTTCTCCTTTTAATACCGATTATATAATAATTCTGAAAGAAGATTATGCAATACCTTTAATTCAAAAAGGTTTGTTTGCATTCTATGATATAGTCGGAGTCTAGTGCAATCATATATGAAAAGGAATCAAGATATTAAATCAAAAAAATGGGAGGATTTTGATGGAGACTAATTTAAATAACTTGTTACTCATAAAATAGTATGAGTACGAAAGCAAGGAGTATGAGTACCAAAGGAAAGAGTAAGGCCGTATTTTAAAGTAAATTATTTCTTTAAAGAAAGTTGAAAGTGATCATTGAGCAAGTTAGACGAGAATGACAAGCCTCACTCACGATTTCTTTTGAATTTTTCATACTCGACTGGAATTTTGCGCGCAATAAGCCCTTTTACAAATTCTTTTAAGATTAGTTGAATATACACAATCGATGTCCAAACGGACCACCAGAATCTGTAAGAGGTGCATAACTGAATATCAAGAACATACTGGATATCCTGTTTGTGGTTATTGTTTAAGGATCTTAGATAATTGAGAATAAAATACAATAGCGAAACTCCCCTTGTTGTGGGGATCCGTCCATATTAATAATTCATTGAGTTAAAATAACACTCTATGACCGAGATATTAAAAAAAGGATTGAATTGATTTATCTATATTATGGACATTTTATTTTACATGCGCAACTTTAGTGCCAGCACTTTCAAATTTTTCCGTTTTTAATCAGTTCCATTTTAATTCTCATCACAAAGTATGTTTACATCAAACCAAGTTGTCTCATCATTCCAACCAAATCATAAAATAAATTTTCTTCAACTATTCTGCCATCCTTCCAATGGGCTACTGTGCAAAAATCTACCTTGAACGTTTTGTTTGTAGCAGGAATCATGTTGCCGTCAAGCCCCTCCATTAGACCTTTGTGTGTACCTGTGAATTCTGCTATAGAACAAGTCCAATCGTCACGACCAAACAGTATCTTATATGGATTGTTGCTAACACAGTTATCAGGAAACGCGTTGAAAAAATATTCTCCCTCCTTCCTATGTGCTGCTATTCCTTTAGTGGGTGGCTGACCAGGCCAACGTACAGTCACATCATCAGCATGACGTTTACTAAAAGTATCCCAATCCTGTGAATTCCACGCATCATCTAACGTTTTCATCAATTTCATATTTTCTTGATCGCTCATACCCATAATATGTAGTAGAAAATAGAAAAGTCTTTCCGGTGTAGACTTTGTTATAGCCTTTATTAAAAGTAGGGATCAATTGTGGTCCCTCCATAAAATAAAACTTTATTGGATTTTTCTGTCCAAGTGAAAAGTCTAAGAATTTCCTCAGATGCTGAATTAATATAGATCACTATAGATTGAATAGATCAGCCTAGCCGATTTATTTATTCAAGGTACACAGAATATTTGCCTGTAGTTTCCAAATTTCTATTCTCTTATTAAACATATCAAAGTCATGAGATGAAATATCCATTGAAGGAACCTTATTTTTCAGGTAACTTACTGCTTTATTCGCTATTTCAGTAGTTGGTGTAACATCTAATTCGTCATTCTTTGTTATGCCTAAACTTTCAAGCAAATTTACATCAGAAGGTGTAATAACTGAAGCTGTAATACGTGGATTCTCCAATATATTACTCTTAGCACATGGAAAAAAATATGGAACGCATACAAAATTGAGTGATGACAAAATATCATTAACTGTAATAATTGTCCTTTTATCAAGCAATGCAGTATCGCATGCTTTCAATATCATGATATTTGTCAATGCTTCAACTTCGCCTGAAGAAAGCATAGTATCAACAGCTATCTTTGAAACCATATCTGATATTTGATTTATAATTTCAGGGGTAGTAGTCAGTCCCAAATCGTTGGTTTTTTTTAGGATTTCTTCTCGGTTCATTCATCGAAAGATACCTGCGCACATTTATTAAGCCTATCCCGATAGGTGATATCGCATTTTGTACAAATCTAATGAAGAAACATAATTCTTGCAAAGATAGAGGTTATCTTCTTCGGCTTCTTATTTTCCATTAAATCCAATTACTCTTTCTTCTCTGATCTATAAATGCCAAGTTCTTTCACGACACTGATTACTATAGGAATCTCTAAATCTAATTGCATCGCGATGAATTCTTTACCAATTCCAGATAAATACAGGTTTCTTACAGCATCCTTCTTTTCTTCTGGAATCATTTTTATCCGGCAGTGATCGTATATGATTCATTATTTGATATATATATTTGACACAACTTCGTTTTTTTTGAAATGGAGAATCAGAAAATCCTGTGTTAATAATTTCCTTACTTTGATCGTAATGAAATAAGGTTCCAAACAAAATTCAGATTTCCTCAAATTAATCTTTATTTAATAATACAACTGATATAATGGATTCTTCACAAAGGATCATAAACATTCTCGTACGAAAACTGATTAGGTTATTCAGTAGAAAAACAATGTACGGCAAGTAATGAGGAACCACATGAAAAATCAGACTAGTCCCTCCGGGCCCGAGTATTTATTAAGTACTGATTTACTTGAGAATGAATAGCAGAAAATGAGTCACAATTATTACCCTTCCAAGTCACTCATTTTTTTCTTTTCAAGCTTTTCGACATAGACATAGACATTGAGGACTACTTTCGTGTTGATTTCCTTAAAGAGAACGCTGTGATGTAACCATCCCAACTATTTTCTTTGTATTAGATCAGGCAGAAGTTTACGGCCAGCCTGCGCTGTGCACGAGGAACAACCAAAACTATATCCATTTTCTTGATAGCCAAATGAATAATCAACCAGCGGGCTGGAAGAGCTCAACGACGTTGCCAGATGGATCCTCGACAAGGATCTGGGCTCCGCCTGGACCTCTGACGATGTCGTTGCGAAAGCGCACCCCTCTCTCATGCAGGCGATGCACTTCGGCCTCGATATCGGCTACAACTAAGTGGATCCGGTTCCAGCCGCCCGGCTCGGGTTTTCGACCGTCTGGCATGGGCTGCCCGGCTGAGCTGGTCGGCCCGCTGAGCAAAAGGCGCAAGTCTCCTCGGACGACATCGGCGAAAGCCGGTGCTTTGTTTGAAAGGAGAGTGAATCCAAGATGCGTTGTGTAGAACGCAACGGCATCATCAACATCATTTACCATATAGCGAACATTAACCTGAGTCATTCAAGGACGAGGTTAGGAGGCCCGCATTAAAAAATTTTATCTTTAGATGAGCGGACGAGTACCCAGCCCTGGGAAGAACTTTCTTGCCTCAAACCTGCTTGCTAGGTCACCGGATAAATGCGTCAAATGGTAATCGCTTCTTGACATTCAATTTTTAGGCGGGCCCGGTAGAACTTGAACTGCGTTATTATTTGTTGTGTCTAGTATTACTCCCAGTCTGATCGCATATTGCAACAAAATCGAAAACTAATTATTCAATAGGAAATCTCATGCTAGAAACTCTATGATACCGTCCACTATGAATTTGATACTTGCAAGAATGATAACTATCAGGACCATCCTTCTGAATTTTTCTTGATCGATTTTGGTTACTATCTTTTTTCCAACATAAGATCCTGCTACAGCGGCTGCAAATAAAGGTGGGATAATGTAGTAGTATTGCTCAGATAGAAATCCTGCCGAGATGTAAGAGGGGATTCTACTGGCATCAGTCCCAAGAGCTATGACGGCTGCCGTAGCAATGTATCTTTCTTTCTCCAATTTCAGTCCAGTTAGAAATGCAGCCCTCAATGCCCCACCCGTCCCTATGATGCCAGTTATAAAGCCTGAGATTCCACCACCTAGAACCAAAGTTCTTTGATTTGCAGGGAAAGCGAGCTTCGGATTAAGAAGGAAAGTAACTGAGATAGCTATAAGAAACATCCCTAATATGAATTCAAGAAGAGTTTGTGAGAGGTAACCCACCATGGTAGCACCAATTAAGCTAAGAACAAAACTGGGTATACCAAATAGCAGTAAAATATTTTTTTCCAACCCATGTCTGAAAAATGCAATTCTACTTATGTTTCCAAAAAAGTGAAATATTGCTACCAATACCAAAGCTGTCTGGAAATCAAAGAGATAGGATGCTAGTGGAAGGTAAATCGTTGATGACCCAAAGCCTGCCATTGTCCCTACAATTTCTGAAAAGAAGCCAATTATTATGAATGCGATATCAGCAGCTTCCACGTTACCATTGAAACACCTTAACCTAAATTAAGTATTAGATTGCATTAACTTGATTGTAGTAGTAGAATTTATTCGTAGGAGTATGAAAAAAATAAATATTATGCGACAGGACTCTACTACTTGCAGTGTCCGATCCCATCGAACCCGGACTAAAGATCTAAGTTTTCGTATTAACATTGTTTAATGTTCAAAAAAAATCGGGCATAAAATTTGTGTCAAAAATGATTCACAAACCTCCGAATCCGACATGATATTCTTTCGCCATAATGTTAGGATTAAAACCTGTGTCAATTTTGATTCAGAGCCTAACGCATTCGGACCTCTTTTCTTTTTTAATTGGTCTAGAGAAATAAATTTACGTCTTAGGATCGAAGCCTTAGTGTATGAATCTTAATCAGTATCCTATAGCAATTAATCACATTGCAATTAGCGTTCCAGATCTAGACGAAGCCTTGAAATGGTATCTAGAAGTGTTGAGATTTACTATAGTAAGAGGTCCAACAGAATTAAGCGCAGTTGATCCGAAAGTAGGTAACGCACTTCAGGATATCTTTGGATCGGAATTTAAGAAATTACGAATTGTTTGGCTGTCTTCAAGCAATAATATAGGATTCGAGATATTCCAATTTATTGAGCCCAAACAAGACTCAGAAAAAACTCAAGTTCCTTACTGGAGTGGTGGATTCATTCACATATCTGTGACATATCCTGACATAGACAACTTGGTAAAGAAAATCTCTGAAACTGGAGGTAGACAACTTACAAAGATATGGGAAATTAATCCTCAGAAACACCATAAGCTAGCGTTTTGCGCAGACCCCTTCGGGAATATAATTGAAATATATTCTCATAGTTTTAAACAATTTCATGCCAATAAGAAGGATTTTTGAATCGCTTTTAAATGTCAAAAATGATTCACAAACCTCCGTGCCCATACCAACGTTTTATCTTAAAGTAACTATTATTGCCTTTAGGATATTATCATCAGTTGAGAAAACTTTTAAATTATTTATTTAAAAGTAAGATGTTCAACACATAAGATTATTTTCTTCAAGAGACTGTGAATAAGTAGCCTTCTTAATTTGTAACGAATGACGAAAATATTCTGTCTGAATCCATCGAAAGGACAATTTTTTGAATAAATAGACTTATTTGAATCGTTGTGAATTAACATGCATTGGTCGATCTTCTACAAGAAATTCGAGAGGAATATCAACTATATACACTAGATCGGCTGCAGTATGAAAAAAAGGTAAATTCAATATCGGATATGTTCGGCTTAACACGAAAAAATAGACTCAAAACCGACTATTGCGCTGTATATGTGGTCGGAAGATTTCAATGTGCTCCCATTGTCATGTTTGGAGTGAACCCCGGTTATTCTTTGAGGAGTAGTCCTATAGAAGAAAACGAAGCAAGAAAATCGTGGCAACACTATCAAAATCTCTATCTGAATTTTTTTCGATACTTTTCATACAATAAATTTGAATCACCATACTATACGGCATTATGGTATCTCCTTACTGGACTGACGGGAACCCACTTTCCCAAAAAAAGGAAATGGGAATTATTTGATCAATATCTCTGCAATCTGGAACTAATACCTTACCATTCAGAAGGTATAGTATTACCAGCCATACTCAATGATGAACAATTAGAATATTTGCAGAATCGATATAACAATAGCATTAAATTTATTAGGCAATTCAAACCCAAATTGCTAATTTTTAATGGCAAAATATGGAAGACCTTATTGATCAACCATAATTTGATTGAACAACTAGAAAAATGTCCGAATTGTGGTAACGTAAGACCGTATTTTAAGGTAAATTATTTCTTTAAATAAAGTTGTAAGATTAGTTAAATATAGACAATCGATGTCAAAACGAAAGATCTGTAAGAGGCGCAAAACTGAATATCAAGAAGATACTGGTTATCCTGTTTGTGATTATTGTTTAAGCCTCTTAGATAATTGGGAATGAAATACTCATTAGATAAAGGGCAAACAAGTTGTGATGAATTTTTATATACTCTGAGACTCAGTTTGAAGCGATACAACATTAAATAATAGCCTTATAATCGGTGCATCTTTTCATTTTGAGAATCAAAGTTTTTTGCAGGAGACCTTTATAACTAATGTTGATCTTAACTTTTTTGATGATATTAGTCAACAGAATAAACAAGATGTCAGTTCCACTATTGGTCACAGCGTTCTCTTTAATCATGGTAATCTTTTTTTGCAGTCAAAATAACTTAGTGTCTGCAACATCGGTTAATGTCGTAGAAACTTACGATCAGTGGGGCAGGTATTTTTTCATACAAGATGATTCAAAGAATATAGAGGACGATTCAAAGAATACTCAGGATAATCCAAACAGCAAATTGGATACACCTTCTTCAGTATTCGATAACAAATCTGAGAGTACAAATCAAAGTTCAAGTGGTTCATCGGATGAACTCGTTACCGGTGAATCATTAAGTAATGACACGGTACAAGACAATCTTAATCAGACAACTGGCGAATTACCAGAATCTCAATCAGAAGAAAATTCTAATCAGAGTGTAGAAAGTCAGAACCAGGTTCAAGACAATCTTAATCAGACAACTGGCGAATTACCCGGACCTCAATCAGAAGAAAACGTTACTAAGGGTGTAGAAAGTCAGAACCAGGTTCAAAATAATCAAGAAATAAACGTCAATACCACGCAAAAGAACAAAGTCGAAACAGAACAAAGATTGGAATTAATTATTTCAGAAGAAGAAGGTGAAAAGCCTATTCCGTTAGAGGAGCAAAGAAAGATAGAATCTCAGGATGAAATTGTCATGAAACAGCATAAGTCCCTTTCGGGTCCAAATTGTAGAACTGGGAACGTTCTTAGTGGTGCTTCAAACCAAGGAGATCTTAAAGTTTTAAGTGAATGTCAAGAAGCAATCGGTATAGTAAAGCATACCAAAAAAATGGATGATGGTGATTACAAGTTTTTCCTCGACGTAGATAAAAAATATGACTTTCTTGTCAACGATAAGAATAATCAAAAAACTGATGGATTTTTGGTAGTGGAAATAGTACCAAAGGACCAGGACATTACGGATATATCGCTTCCAAAAACTGGAGATCAGGTACATGTCTGGGGAGCGTGGGTAACCGATAAACCAAAAGGTTGGCATGAAATCCATCCAGCTTGGAAGGTAGGCAATGAATAGGGGCAGATTGAGACAGCATGATCCGATGACCCTCTCGTGTGAAATTCCTCATGGTTCCCACCCCCCTCGGACCAACGTGTTAATGGTTTGTAGAAGTTTGTAGCGATTTCTAAGAATGGATTAACAATGTTAATTGATGCATATATGCTATATACCTCCTTGTATTCAGTATGGCATTTGAAAATGTCCTTCTGATAGTAATATTCATTGGCGTTGTACTTTTTGGTACGAAAAAACTTCCAGAACTTGCAAGAGCTCTTGGAAAAGCTCGATCAGAATTTGAAAAAGGCAAAAGAGAGTCAATTCGCGAAGCATCTACGGAGCTTAACAACAGTATGTTGAAACAAAATGAACTCACTTCAGAACCTAAGACTGATAATGGCATAACATAGTTTGGAGGTGCTCGACGACTTAATAAGTACTTTGAACTAGTCTTCTAAAAGGTTGATCGGTCCGCACTGTTCTGTCCAAATTGCGGTTTTTGTTACTGGTGTAGAGATTTTACGTGCTTTCATCATATATAACAACTGATATTTTTCCTTATGCAGGTGATGTGATCAGATTTTTCTAAGGTATATGCACATATGATAACATCACTTATATTGGATGGAAGTCAACATGATGACTAATCTATAATTTCAAATTTCTATATCAATAAACAAATTATCAGGCTTAATACAGATGAGTAGTCTCTTTTGTATCATCTATAAGAAACACTTTCAATTCATAGAGAATTGAATCATTATACCTATCCACGATCTGCTTGACTCCCATGAGCGTTCAAAGACGCCATAGAAGCCGCATCGATGAGCTTGTTAGCCATCTCGATTGAGGTCTCATTATCGTGAAGTGCCACGTTTGATGGCTGCTTGGTGGCGATGCTAGTGGTAATTTTGGGTGTGTTCGTTAATGTTGGGTCGGCATTCAGTGAATCGATTAAAGCTGTATCGATGATCTTATTAGCCAACTCGATTGACGTTGCGTTATCGTGAAGTGCCACATTTGATAGCTGCTTGGTGCCGATGCTAGTGGTATTTTTAGGTGACTCCGCTAACACCTCTATTGCAATGGGATTTGGAATTGCTTTTACCATGGTTGGCGCTGTAGCTTTAATTGTAGCATTTGGAATTGCTTTTACCATAGTCATTTTTGCTGTTGTAGATTCTTTTATGTCCAGGTCTTTGCTCGTTTCGTCAAATCTAAGATCATTCATAGTCAACACCCGAAAATTATTATCGTGCAAATATTTCATCTCTTTCTCAAACAAATCTAGATCAGTGTTGTAATCTACCACTCCACTGTCGCCTGCTCTGTGATATATTATTATAGGTATTGCATTGATCACTCCGTCTTTATTATATTTGCTTTGACTGTTCACGACTTTAACGAATCTATCAAATAATTCTTCGTCAGTATATGAATTTACTAATCTCGACATGTCGTGACTCCAGCCTCTAATGGAGTACCTGTTAGCATAAGTAAGACCACCTTTTTTGTTGGTTTGTAGACAGTCGTCTTGATTTGATTGTTCTTTCAACCCCTCACACCGTAAAAATGTAATGGGACTACTGGCAGTCCTAGCCAAGTCATAGTATTTTGCTATTATATTGATGACATTCTTATCACTAGAACCCTCATTAAAGGGGTAAGCAAAAGTTGTCGCATTTATTCCATGATCTTCAAAACATTTTTTCGATTGAGCTACCTCAAATGACACACCTTTCTTTGATAATTTCTCAAGGTGCGCATGATTCATGCTATGTGATCCGATATCATGTCCTTCTTTGTATAATGTTTCTATATCTTTCCAACTCATGTATCCTTTTTTATTGTCCAGATAATTACATACAGCATAGAATGTAGCCTTGAATCCATACTTGTCAAGTATTGGTTTGGCTTGGGTATATTGACTCTTACGACCGTCATCAAAATTTAAAATAACTACCTTGTCGCCTGTTACACTTTCGGACGCAGGTTGTGCATGTATTTCATTAAAGTCAAATTGTTGAATGCCAAGAGGTAACAGAAGGATAACTAAGGTTGATAGCACACAGGCATTTACTCCAACAAAATTTAGTTTCTGATTGTCTGTTAACAATCAGACATTCAAGAAACCTTGACGGATTATATATAGGTAAGCTTTATACAAAGTGCTAAGCAACCCAACAAGTGACCAAGTGATAGATATCAAAATGTTTTTGCAGCAATTTTTATGTCTTCGGGCATATTTGCTTTCCATTTATTGAATAACAATTTGGCGGTAGAAAGTTATCATTATTCTCAATCCCACTATCTGAATCAGAAATAAAAAAGATCCACGTCAAATGTTAAACCTGCAACTAGCACTATTATTATCACTATCATTAATTTTTTGCCAAAGAATCTCTGACGAATTGGAGTTATCGACATCCTCAGGGAAAGTCAATCTGAAAAAATACAGTAAAAAATAACTATTAACACTTTCATACTGTGTTAAAAATATCGGTAACCGTATGCCTATAACCATGCAAATCAAAATATATTAAACTTGGATCTTACAATGTTCTGTGACAAAGCGAATAAGCGATATAATGTCAACTAAATTGGAGACTATCGGAAGATATGAAAGTGCAAAAGAAGCTGCAAAGAAGATGTTGGACAAGAATGTAAGTTCCCTTGTAGTAGTTGATGAAGATGGACAATCTATAGGAATCGTTACTGAACGCGATATCACAAGAGGAGTATGTATTCATGATATCCCAAGTAAAGAATTCAGGATACACCATCTTATGACCCTACCATTATCAACAATTGAACCTAATTTACCCGTGGAAATGGCTGCAAATTTGATGATACAGAATAAGGTAAGACACCTTATTGTTAAGGAAGGGGATAAAACTTTGGGAATATTGAGTGCAACCAACTTTATTGATTATTTAAATGAGCAATTAGAACCAGCTGATCCAAACGCGCGGGTGCTTAAAACATTGAAAGACGAGATCTGAAGTGACAGTAACCTTAGTTAAGATAGATTGATCTACATTAATCAAATTATAAGTTAACATAACATCAATTAATGAAATTTGATTCAATGGTTAATTCATAGAGCTAAAATCGCAATTGCAAAAATCAATTATTTGGGAGCAATATTACCCATGAGCATAAAAATAGGTCAAATGATTCACAAACCTCCGGGCCCGTTCCGATATTTATGGAACTCTCATTTACTTAACCGCTTGAAATCTATCAAAAATGTGGGGATCTATTGGCATTGACATCAACGTCCTAACTTTCGAAAAATGTTCCATCTTCGACCTTCTTGCATCTTTCTATAACTTCCTGGAAAGTAATCAATGGTACAATTCTTACTGTGTTGAATCTTCCAGCAGTCTTTGCCATCAACTCTTCTATAGATTGTGCGTTTTCGGCTTCAACAGCCCATAAGAATGTGTGTTCCAATGCAGAATGATACTGTTGTAAGATTCTTACTCCATGCTTTTGCGCAGTTTTCTCTAGATTTGGAACGTCTGTCAAAAACCACCTTCTACTCTGCTCATTGTAAAGTGGGCATGCCTCTTGTGTATGCTCTCCATATGTCCCGTACATAGTCCTTGACATTCTACATATAGTGTAGATAAGTAAGTATATAAATACAATAGTTACGATATGGTAATATGGATAAGCAGAGCAACCCGGTTCAATTACAAGAACATTTAGAAAATTTTGGCATGAGGACATGTCCTATAGATAACAGTCTTAAGATTTTTGGACAGAAGTATGCACTTCATATAGTAAGAAATATGTTATTGCTAAAACAAAATAAATTCGGTCAATTTTTAGGATCAATAGAAGGAATAAATACTAAGACACTTTCGATTAGATTGCATGAACTTGAAGATTTTGGTCTAATTAAACGAACGATCATCAATAGTAGACCTGTTCAAACTAAATATTCACTAACTGAGAAAGGGATGGCATTAGAACCGATCTTGGCTCACATTGCTGCTTTCTCTGCAAGATACGAATCTAAAGCTATATTTAAAGACGGAAGACCAAGGATCTCAGTTAAGCAAATTTTCAGAGCTGAGCATTTGTCTGAAGTATATGATTATTGATGATCTTGCTGACCAGCTTCAGTTATCAATCTTGTCTCTTTCCAATTATACTCGAATTACGAATTTCCTGTATCATGAAGCTTCTGAATTGAGTAACATCGACTTTCATTCGTCATAAACCAAGTATTTTATTGGCCAGCCTGATGTTGGAGGTCCTGGTGGAGGAACTAACATTCCTCATTAGCCTTAAAGTAAAGTGGGGAGATCTTTTTACATAACTTTATTGTCTTAAATCATAACTCAATAAGCTCATGTGAATAAATACTACAATTAAATCTTTGAAATTGAACCGTTGAATAGTAACGTAAATTCATACATAAGACATATCTTTATTAACCTAGTATATTGAATAAATTGTCGCCATACCTTAACATTATCTCTTCTGTTCCAGCTTAAGACATTGAAATTGATCTCATCGGTAGGTTCTTAAGAGCAAGATAATAATACTAATTATGAACAATAAAGAAATGAATCGTTTGCTTATATCGTCATACCAACAAAAGTGGCAATTACATTCTAGGATGTTCACTTAATTGAAAACCTTACAGTTTGTGACCTCCTTTATTCCTCGGCCAAGGCAAAAGAGTAAATTCTGCGTGCAGTGTTCGAATGTGGCGACACAGATAGCATGCTTTGAGGTTGGAGACAATGTTACACTCATAGAAAAATACTGCAATGTTTGTATTAGCAATATTAGAGAGCTTTAATTCTTTATTCCAATTTTAACAAAAATGTAACATGAGCTCTAACATGTCTAGTTTTAAGATGAGGAATTTTGAATATTATTTTTTGCTAGTTGCTTCAAATCCTTCAAACCCATCCATCACCATAGAATGGTCTTCTTTTTTACAACAGTCACAATGAAGTTTGAAACAATCTCTACTCATCTTATGGTTACATTCCCTACACGTGCAAATGCTATCTGAAAAATCTATACTCTTATGATAACTATCGACGTTCATTTACCATCATTAATTACTGGAGAACAATATAATAGGTCTTTCCAATACGGTCGAGCGATCATTTGGGCTTCTAAAATAACACTGATTCCAAGTAACGGATTATATGTCATAAAAACAACTTATGGTATGGGCAAAATGAATGAAGATACTATCTTGCATTTTTACAGGATACTAGAAAATTCGCTTCTGGAAAGTGATATATCCAAAATAAAAGAAGGAGATATTGATGCTTGGTCGCAATCCTTCAAAAAAGTGGTGGCAGAAAGTAAGCAAAGGAACGGTAAGGGAGTATTTATTCCTTTTTTAATGTGGAGGTTGGGCGAGATTAGCCCTGTTGAGGCAAGCAAATACCTAGATAGGAGAAAAGATGATGAATGCCGTGTTAGTTATGATCATAATAATGTTGAATATGTAGTCTGGGTGATGGCATTAATGTTCATGTCATGGTCCATCACAAATCTTAAACGAAAGGTACAAAATGGACATTGTCAGAACATAGAGCATCCACATGGGGATACTAATCCCAGATACTGTCAAGACGGAACAAAATTTCATCAAGAGCTTTACAACGAATGTGTTAAAACTTTCAGGGATTTACTGATTCATTCAAATTCTGAAAAAGATGATTAATTCAAATTAGGAATTATTCTATAAACTGACCCTTCGTCTGTCTTTCTGAATCCTGATACAACATACAAATATCCATCAGGTCCAACTTCTAGATCAGTTATAATTCCAAAACCTTCACCAAAGATTATTTTACTCGAGTTATCTTTTTCATTTAACACTAAATCAGCAAGATTGCCTGATAAAGACAATGATTTTCTATTTTCCTTAAGGTTAAAATTAAAAATTTTTCCATTTTTTGCTGAACCTACAAAAATATCATTTTTATATTTTTTTCCTAGTTTCTCCGAATCTAAAAATATCAGAGCAGTAGGTGCCACAGTTTTGTCCCATACAAATTCTGGTTTACTATATTTTCCCTTACCATTAAAATTAACAAACTCCACTTCCTTACTCGATTCATTAAGTATTCCATCTTTCTCCCTTGTCTGGTTTAATTTCCAAATTCCTTGAACTTTTTCCCATCCACTATTGAAACCGGGTTTAACTAGATTAATTTCATCTCCAAACTGGGGTCCATTTTCTGTATCCCATAAATTTCCCGTAAGTGGATCAAAACCTATGCCAAAACTGTTTTTTATACCATAGGCAAAGTACAGATTAATGGGATATTTATCACCAATTATTCCATGACCAACGGGTTTGCCATCTTTAGTTAGTTCAAAGATTGCCTGCACGGCCATCAGGAGCAGTGCCATTTATATAATTCTGTGACTTGGTATTAAAAACTGACTGATTCTGAATAAATTTAGTTGGCTGCAAATCTCCAACAGTAACATAAAGATTTTTGTGTTTATCTAACTCAAGTACGCCACCATTGTGACTTGGTCCTGGTAAAGCAGGTAGACTCAGAATTGATTTAGGATCAGTAAGTGTATTATTCTCAGTTTCGAATCTATATCTATATACATAATTTCCACAATCTCGAGAATTATATTTACTGTCATCTTTTGTACAGAGTGTATAATACAGAAAAACAAAGGTTTTATCTTTTTTTAAATTGTCATTCTCCAATATCGCAATTCCTAATAACCCACGTTCATCTTTTTGTGATACATGTATGTGGATTAGCGGACCAGTAACATTACCTTTAAGTATCCTGTATATATCTCCAGTATTTTTTTCCAGTAATAGAAAGTCGTCTTTTCCTAGAAATTCTATGCTTGTTGGGAAATCAAAGTCGCGAGCAACTAACTCTACCCTAAGATTCTGGTCTGTCAACGAAGGTCCGACTATTGTTTGGTTTTGGTTTTGAGCATTTATGGTATATTCAGACCCAAAAGATAGAGAGAACAAATAATATAATGAAATTAATGAAAGAAAAAAGATAAAAATTGAGGATGTATTTTTAAAATTGTATAATATGACAGAATTTAGACTCCTTGCAAGTAGGAAGACATTTGTTGGATTCGTGATGGGACAGATCATTCTTTCCATTTTTTATTTATCCTTCTATATAGATAACTTTCATCAAGGTACGGAACTAATAATATTTGGTCAACAACAAGACCAAAATAAAGAACTAGCGGAGAATTATACTATTGAAAGAAGTTGGGGATCAAAAGGTGCAGGAGACGGTCAATTTATGAATCCTCATAGTCTTGCAATAGATCGATTTGGTAATGTATATATCACAGATACTGGTAACAATCGGGTCGAGAAATTTTCTTCCAATGGTACGCTGCTTGAAAAATGGGGATCAAAAGGTAATAGGGATGGACAATTCGATCAAATACACGATATTGCAGTTGATCCAACAGGGAATTTTGTTTACACAGTAGAACTTGCAAATCACCGTGTTCAGAAATTTGATGGTAATGGTACTTTCATTGCAAAATGGGGTTTCGGTGATACTGGCGGTGCAGGAGCCAATAGGAGTCCTCACCAATTGGCTGTAGATTCCCATGGATACGTTTACCTCACAGATAGGGGAGGATCTGAAGTTTTAAAATTCAATAATATAGGAAGGTTTATGGAAGAATGGGGCACGCACGGATCAGGAGACAAACAATTCGTTAAACCACACGGTATTGCTTTTGACTCGGAAGATAATATGTACATCACAGATATGGGAAACTCAAGAATCCAGAAGTTCGATATGAATGGCAAGTTTATTTCAACCTGGGGTTCTTACGGTACTGGAAACGGTCAATTTTCAGACAGCATTCCTGGAATTACTGTCGATTCTAAAGGATTTGTATATGTGATTGATAGATTGGAATCTCGTATTCAAAAATTCGACGGCATGGGTACTTTGTTAGCAAAATGGGGCGCTAAAGGTTCTTCTTTAGGCGAACTTAATAAACCCGAAGATATTGCCATAAACAACAAAACTGGCGAGGTCTTTATTACAGACACCAAGAATTCTAGAGTTCAAGTGTTCCAGATGAAGTGAGATAAAGAAAGGTACAAAATAGCGCTTGGTTGTGATTTCTGACGAGGTTCTATTACCTGTGACCCCTCATGTGCTAAAATTTGCAAGAAACGAGGGGTTCTTCTGCTGTGTTTCATGTAAATCGGAATATGAAGTAAATTGAAGTAAATCTACTTTGGAATTATGCATACTTTACCGTTTTTTAACCCTACACTTAGATAGACGTATCAGATCACTTAACTAATCGAAAACCAATAAGCACACATCTCTGAATGGAAAAAAATCAATACTTAATTTTCATTTTACTCATATTGGTATCATCTTTTGCTGTTGTTTCGTTTGGTACTAGTGCTTGTGTTCCAGCTTCGGCACAAAATATCACCACAGGCACGGACGTACCCTCGAATTACTCATTTATTGAAAAATGGGGTTCATTTGGTACAGGTCCTGGCCAATTTAATAGACCTCATGACATAGCCTTTGATTCCATGGGGAACGTCTATGTGAGTGATAGGGATAACAATCGTATCCAGAAATTTACTCATAATGGAACATTCATAAAAACATGGGGTTCAAAAGGTGACAAAGATGGGCAGTTTAGTATTCCGTATAGTATAGCCATAGACGATTTAGATAATATTTATGTAGCTGATAGAGAGAACTCACGCATCCAGAAGTTTGATACTAACGGTACTTTTCTAGCAAAGTATGGTACTGATGGCAAACTCAATGGACAATTTCATAGACCGGAAGATGTTCGAATTGAGCCACGTACAGGTGACATCTATGTCACAGATACATACAATAATCGGATCGAGAGGTTTGACAAGAATTTCATGTTCATTACAAAATGGGGCTCCGAGGGAACTGCAGATGGACAGTTCAAGCTTCCTCATGCAATAGGCTTCGACTCAAAGGGTAATGTGTATGTTGATGAGCTACAAAGACCAGGAGTTCAAATATTTGATAAGGACGGAAAGTTTCTACGGAAATGGGGCACTGTGGGAAAGGCTGATGGTCAGTTTAGCCTTCCTCAGGAACACCTTTGGATAGATTCGAATGATCATCTATATCTTGTTGATGGAGCAGACAATCCTCGAATACAAATATTTGATCTAAACGGGCGCTTTCTAGGCAAGGTTGGTACCGGCTGCCTGCTATCTACCGGCGAAGGTTGCGTGGATCCAGATGGCCCTGGTCCCCTAGCTTTAGGAGACGGTCAATTTTCAAAACCAGAACATGTAACTATAGATTCTGAAGGTAACATGTATGTTGTTGACAGGGGTAACGACCGTATTCAAGTTTTTGCACCCATGGACGATGCTATTGTGAATATGAAGTAGGAAATTCCCAATACTAGATTTGTAGAACTGAGGCCCCAATGCGACTGTACAGTATTGAATCCCATCAGGCGATAGAACGTAGATATAATAGGAATCTAACCGCTAAAAAACGTTGCCTGATTTTATAGCTCATAATATATTAAAAAATGACACAAAACGTGATAAGGACAGGTGGATCCCTTAGATAATGGGACCCACCCGAATGAATCGTAGTATGCTTCTGAAGTTTGGCACTTGTAGTAGAATAGTTCAACAAATTATAAAAAAGTTAAAGCTATTTGGAAAATATATGAAAACTTCAAACAGAAAGTTTCTTTTGATAATACAATGGGTCCCCCCGATTTGTTACCATTTCAAAAGAATAAATTCGAAGTTTTTGTTTGTGTATTTTAATAAATTAATACTTGCCCTCACATGTCTCAGCCGTATTATGGGCGCGAAATATCATAAAAAAAATATCATAAAAAATTTTCGGACTAGTCTTGTTAGTCACTACAACAACGACAGGTTAAGACCGGCCCGCCAGAAATAAAGTGGAGTCCTTTTAGCGAGGGAAGTTGCATTGGAGCATTTGATTTTTATCAATTACGCAGTTCTTTGGTAAGCCTATCATCTGCAGATACCACATAGTCTGATGGATCTCATCCAAAGCACCAGTCTTATTACCGGAATCGTAAGCCTGCTTTGCGTTCATCAGACTCTTGAGTGCCTGGGCTAAGATCGGTCCCGTGACATCCTGGCTTGTTTGGCCTGTTTGGTTATTTTGTGCATAAACTGATCCGACTGAAAGAATGTAAGCTGCACCAATCATCAATCCGAGGTACTTCATTAACCCATTTGTTTTTGAAAGCATTAGTAATGGTTATACCGATTAGTATTAAAATTTTGTTGGAATATAAAGCATTTATAGTAACTTCTAAATCTATGCACTCATGAGAAGTGGAACGTTATTGATTATATGTGGTTGTGTCGCCCTAGTCATAGGTGGAATTCTCTCTACATTACTTTACTATCAAATACTCAAATGGTAACGAAAAATTAGTTCACTTTAAATCTGTCCAACTCTTCCTTTCGCTCTCGATCGCTGCCCTGCGTTTTCGTCTCTGATAGCGCTGCAATATCCAGGCTCCAATCACACCAATTGCTAATACCCATAAAATCATTGTCTGAGTCGAGATCACTGCTTCATATCCCTACTAATAACAATACACTGCAATCGAAAATATAAGATTTAGTCATTCCAGTGAATCCGTACTGGTCACTCATCCCTAACAAAAGATATCAGTGTTTCCAAAGATTTTTAGTGAACAATTGAAGCCTAATGGAAGGCTAAATTGGGATAATAAAACAATCCCTTTTACCACAGGTCTATTAAAAGAAGGGATATAATTATGATTAAATAATGCTAGTATACCCATGTATGAAGGAGTGACATTCCAGGACATAGATGATACCGTCGAAAAGGTCATATGCATATTCTACCATCCAGAATAAATTTGAAAATAAAAAGACTTGATGTAAAAAATGTGGTGAATGGCTTGAAGATGGTTCAATTTGTGGGGAGTGCGGGGAAATTAGTATATAATTTACATTCTCCGCTTTGTAGGTAATATCAATGATGCAGACCTGAGAAGAGAAAGATCAAATCTATTTAATATCGTATTTTGAATCATAATACGGTGAATCGGGCGCGTGTGCACTATTCTTATATTGTTATTCTTAATTTGCGACTAATCATTCATTTGCAGTCAAATACTTTTGTGAAATTATACACTATTCAGAAAGCATGCTCACCTGTTCTAGTTCTATAATTGGCTTTGGCGGTTCAGAGCGTGGGTTATCTAATCTGTCTTATTGGAAGATCGAGATGTTGTGTTAGACAGAGATGTTGTGTTAGACAGAGATGTTGTGTTAGACAGAGATGTTGTGTTAGACAGAGATGTTGTGTTAGACATTGTACCTTTGTTTTCATTTTCAGGAGCCGCCGTGGTATTATTATGTGTTACAGGATTGACAGTTATGGAGACCTTGGCAGTATTGCTAGTTGAACTTTCGTCGCTAGCGGTAAATGTAAAGCTATCTGTTCCTGTATATCCACTTTTTGGGCTGTAAAGAACTGATCCAGTATCTTTATCAAAGGAGCTCAGTGTTCCATGATTGGGCGAAGATCTTAGCGAATAGGTTAAGCTATCCCCTTCCTTATCAGTAGCATCAAGGGTTATGGATGCAGAAGTATCCAGGTTTGTGGTAACACTCTGTGATTTAGCAACCGGTGGAGTGTTTACGACAGGCTGTTCAACCGGTGGAGTGTTCACTGCATTTACTTTTACGGTCGTAATGGCAGTTGACTTTAGATCTCCGGCGCCCGCCACGGTCAATTCGAAGCTAAGCGTAGTACTATTTCCAGCATCCTTGAATTGAGCAGAAGTGGGAGCATCAAAAGTGGCCTTCACCTTTCCGGAGTTTCTGATCTCTACCGTAGGACTTCCGCCAGTTTGCTTCCATTTGAAACTAGTAGGATTATCAGCATAAAAAGAATCGCTTCCATCTAACATCACGCCTTTTTCTCCAGCATCTACACTCTGAGGTGAACCTGCATTTGCAATTGGTGGGGGACAACCGATATTGTCCATGATTGCAGCTGTGGTTTTAGCAAAATCGTTAAGATCAGTTAGACTCAGACTTCCGATCATATTCTGAACTTTTATTTCATTCATAAATGAGTTGAGCAAATAACACGAATTGGCATCATTAGAGACCGATTTGTCGGATAAATCTTCTATCGCTTGCCGCAGTGCAGGATCCAAGTTGAGGGTCTGGTAAATACTGTTTACTTGGGTGATCAATCCTTGGATAGCGTCAACTGGTGATTCTATGTTCCACATAAAGCTAGCTGGACTAGGATCCTTATTTCCAGAAGTGTCAACGGCTCTCACTTCAAAGTTATGGCTGCCTGGATCACGCACTCCCGTATAAGTACAGTTGTTAATTTTTTCACCTGATATGTCTGACAAAGTATGCGCTGACTTCCACGTTCCATTGTCTAATCGGCATTCATAGTGGCTTATCCCTACCAAGTCGGTACCGTTAAAGTCAAAATTAATATCAACAGAAGGAGTCGTATCACCAGAGGTTATTGAACCCAACCAGCCAACCGTTACATCCCCTAGCATGGTTTCAGGAGGAGTGGTATCTCTAACAGTAATGATAAATTCATTCTTCCCAGTGTTACCAGCCTTGTCGTTTGCAGTACACTCCACTCTTGTCTGACCGAGGGCAAACATGGAGCCTGATTTTGGATTGCAGACTGTAGTAAGATTTCCGTCGACAGTGTCTGTCGCAGTGTACCTTTGTTTTCATTTTCAAGTGGACTTATAATCTACTATTCTGCCTTCAGGACCGGTTGCTTCGACGATCATGTCTTCCGGAACGGTTACAATAGGTAGTGTAGTATCCACTGGTAACGTTGTATCCTGGATGGTTTTCAAAAATGGTTTGGTGTCTACGGGTGATTTTGTAATTGGTATAGTGGGTACTGCGGATTCTCCATTAACAACAATTAATGCTGATAGATCTAAAAATACTACAAAGATGAAAGCAATGGATAAGACTGCCACAGATAAAGATAACTTTGAATTCATTATTGCTATTAGAATTTTCTTATATATAACAATTGTATTGTTGAGATGACATTGGAAGCACTCATATATAATAATTGTATTGTTGAGATGACATTGGAAGCACTTGACAAAGATTCAACTCTCATTAAGATTAAGGAGTCAGGTTGGAAACGAAACCAGGAATCCCTAGATGAGTACTACAGTCACTTTAAAGGATGGAATGCAAATGCTATGCATCCTTAAAGTTTATGTGGATTACGGCAGGAACTTAAGATAATTTTTCTTCTGAATTAGCTAAAATACAGCATGTCTGAATCTAGCATTCAATTACGGTTAGATGATACTAGTACCGACTCTGCAATCTAGGAACTTAAATTTTTTCCACATTTACCACAAAATGAAACACCTATTATGTTCAGACTATTACAATTAATACAAGCTTTCTGAATCCTCTTTCCACATCTAGTACAATATTCTGAAGAACTAGAGTTACTCCAATCACAATCCATACATGCTATACTTCCTTGCACAGCATAATATCGTCTTTTATTATACTCCCTCCCTGCATCAAAAATCTGCCATATATAGAATATAAAAGGTGGAATTAATTCAAAAGCATTCAAAATTAAATGAGAAAAAAAAAGTATGGCTACTCCCGATATAAGGATAATAGTACCTCTAGTAAAATTTCCAACATACATTTGGCCAAGTCCAGCTATTAAGATACTCAAAATCATCGCTTTACGTTTAGTTTTAGTCAGTTGGAATTCACTCTAGTTATCTGCCATAAAACATGGATATTAAATTTCCTGAAATAGTGATTATAAGATCTAAATTTGAAGAAATGAATGATGATAGCATTCTGAAATTCGAATTAATGTAAAGTTATTTAACATCCTAAATCTAAAGGTTATTTAATATCCAAAATCTTACCGTTCAAGAGACTATATTATTACTGTACATTATCTTGATGCAAAAAATGAAATGTTTCTCTTAAAAAAAGATAATTTCCCGTGTTGTCTTTGTAAGGATGACTCCAATTCTGATTGGTAACAATCAAATATAACCGCATAAGCCTAAAATATCTCTTAAGACTATAATAAATTGCCTATGCTTAAAGAAATTCCAGTTTCAGAAGAAGAATTAATAATTATAGAAAGTGCATTAGATGAGGTAGGAGAGTACCTCAAGAATGATACCACGCCAGATGGTGCCAAAATTAGAGAAGAGATAATCGGAGCTGGACAGATAGTAAGCTCTAAACTCTTAAGCGATGTCTCGTACCAGACTTGGGGAATCTGGTTTACTAAAGTAGGTTTTGTCCAACATCATAAAAAGCTAATAGAAGATCTGCATAAGGTACAAGACGACCGTTTAAAACAATTCTTCGTAGAAACGGAGAAACCAACCGAAAATCAGGATGCCAAATTGATATCTCAACTCAATTATGATATACGAGAAAATGCGAAATTACTGTCTGAATTAGGTCTAGTGACTCCAATCGGCACCAATATTAAGAAGAGAATCATTGAAAGTTATGAACGAATGAGAAGTATGGACGTGGATCCAGATACAGGCGATATAAGCAGGTAAGATCATTTAATCTAAAATCTTCGCTTTAACAACATCAGCACTTTTTAATTATTAAATTATGGTTATACCTGATTTAATCTTCATTCAAAAGTGATACAAAATCTGCACTGTGAAGTATTTGAATTACGGTAGGATTTAACATTAGGATAGACCAATACTTGATAGTGTTTTATATAGAAAATGTTATGATATTATTAGAATAGAAAAAATAAAAAATTTGAGAATTTTTAAGCTAGCTCTTGTCCGGCCCTTTCTCTTTTTCTTCTTTCATACTTTTCGTGCACTAGTTCTTGTACTTCTTCAGATTCTAGTAATTTCATGGTTTCTAATGCCCTTTCAATCACAGTATCGAGGTTTGCAACATGATCGACTTCAACCTCAATTTCCATGTTTGGTCCTGATGACTTGTATTTAGGCGGTATAGAAATTTTTATTCTTTGAGGCATATAGTTCCTTATCCGAGATATATTTAAATTATTGGATACAAATGTACTGTTCAGTTTTCTATTCTATTCTAGTCTATTTCTACTCCCAAAATTTGGTTAAACTTTTATCATAACATCGTTATTGTTAAACAGAATCAGAATAAGGTTAGAAATTCTAGAAAGACTGTATTCAGATCCAGTCGAAATGACTCCTACCTCATTCCGATATGTGTATTTGGATTTCGTAATTATCATGATGTACAGGAATAGAGAAAAGAAGCAATACAAGCTGCACGCACGTTCTATCTCGATTCTATGAGAACTCATGATGAGAAGTAGGTATCGGACAAGTAGTAAAATATATTGATTTATCAGAAAAGCATAAAGCTAAGTTCATAGTGACTATAAGGCGTAAAAAAACATGATCGTACAGACAAAGCTGATATCAACGCCTATAGTAGGTTTGACTCATTATGACACCTTTTCGGTAAATTTGAGTAGTAATGTGCTAAATAACAATGTCTGAAGTCGATTCACCATCTTTTCTGGAAATTCCTGCTTCCTTAGTAGAACAGATGTTACAGAGAACTAACGAAATTGGAGACATACTTCAAAGCTCCATGCATGATATTAATCGTAAAAGAGAGAAATTCCGTCAGCAACTTGAACAAATAGGACTGCTAGATAATGATATTAATTTTGGGAATATTAAGCCATTAGTTTCAGGTGGAGTAGATGGAGCCTATGCTGTAGATCGTCTCTTGGGAACTGATTTGTTATTTGCAGCTGCTGTCGGAGTAGAGGGTTTAAATGAATTAGAAAATGGAAAACGGATTGCACCCAACCATGATGTGTTTGTTTACCCAGAAAAACATAATCCTGAAAATATGATTTCAGCAAGAGCGATTATGGTAGAAATGGAAATCAAACTCGCAGCAAATGCCCCATATGATATAGTATATCTTGACGGGTCCCTTACGACTGCATTAATACATATGTACAAGGCTATCAATTTTATAGAAAATCTTAATTCAAAGTCTTCTGACAAAATTAGGGAAGATTTTAAAGATTTTTTAATTTCATATAAGAAAATTTTAGACTTTAAAGACTCTTACAAATATTATCTCGGAATACCAAAATATACTTCTAGGAATGATATAGGTAAAAACCTTCATTGGCCTGAAAACTATGATGATAGAGCAATTCTAACCTTGATATTGGATCCAGGAGAATTTACACGTCCAAAATTATTTACAAGCGAAGAAGGATGGCATGTAAGATTACCATATGAGGATGAAGAACTTCGAGTCTTGATGCAGCAAGTAATTTCAGGAATAAAAAACCTATCTGTAATTTATTACAAACCGCACCCTTGGTGTCCCGCGCTAAGAATTGAAATGCCATCCGCAACAGCTGGTGATGAAACGAAACTAAATTCCATTTTAATCAATATTAAGAATCAATGCCAGACACCGTCTATCATGGAACCTTTCCCACTATATATGGCTGATAGAATAGCTAAACATATGGCTCCAGCCATTCCAGCTTATAAACAAATCATAATGAATCAAATGACACAGTTAAATGATCACAATGAAAAAGATATATTTTTTCTAATGCATTCATACAGAACGGAAGGCGGATCATAATTTTGGAAATAAGTTTAGAAAATACTCTTGATAAAAAGATTAATTACCTGTTAAAAGATAGTTCCATATTAGGAACAATTGGATCACCTTCTTCTACAATCGAACTTGCTCTAGATGTATTAGAATCTTCGGTCACAAGACAACTTGTTGGTGAATTGGCTATTTTCAAATATTTACAGGATTCTAAAAATCATTATGCAATTGGTCAAATAATAGAAATCGCGCTAAAGAACTTTTTATTGGAGGATCCTACGATAAAGTCTGTGGCAAGAAAAAGAGGATCAGTTAATCCTATTAGTGGTATACAGGATGTTCATGTGGGAAAGTTACTTTGTAGCGCTATATTTACTAGTTCTGAAGATCTAGTTGAACCAAGTTTATTAGGAACGGTGCCACCTACTGGAACGTATGTTTATCAAGTAAATGATAATATTTTAAGTACTATTTTAGAAGAGCAAAAGAACAGTTTGTTCTATTTGGGGAATAGTTATGGATCCAAAACTAAATTGCCAATGTGGTTTAAGCATTTTGATTATGGGGAAAGCGGTGCAGGTGAAGCCTATCATTTAGGAATCTTTGGAATAACTGGATCTGGAAAATCAACATTGGCAAAAATGATTCTGACAGCATATTCCAAATTTCCTCATATGGGATTATTAGTAATTGATCCTGTCGGGGAGTTTTCTAAGAGTTTCGCAAATGATTACAACACTAATACGGACAAGAAATACCAGAACTACGGTTCTAATTTCAGTATGAAAAAAATTATGAATTCTCTCAATAAAGAAGTTCTGGCAATTAACGTTAGAAATCTTGTTTTAGATAGATGGACGTTGTTTGAAGAAATCTTATTGCAATCACATTTCTTTCATCAATTAACAATTAATGGCGCAAACAGGAGATTTGCCGTAGACGCATTGATACCCAAACTTAGAAATAAAACATCATTAACTAACTTGATAAAAAGAGAGTCCTTTGACCTTTTTATAAATGAATTGCGGAAGGAAGAAGTCCAGATTCTCATATTTTCAACTCCAGAACCAAGGAAGAGAGTAAATAACCTTGTTTCTAGTTTGGATCAAAAAAATTTAGATAATTTGTATTCTCAATTCTGGACCCCAATTTGTAGTCTATTTGAAAACAGACAGGATGCATTAACGATTGATGATCTTTTAGAGAAATTTTCTTGGAAGTTAAAACCACTTATTGTAATAGATCTTTCTGAACAAACTGCTCACAAGATGCAACTGAAATACTGGAATGAAACTATTCAATCCTTAATACTGAAGCGATTACTTAGAGGGTTGGTTAGTCTAGGAGAAAAAACCTGGCAGAAGAACACTTCATTAAATACGCTAGTTGTTCTAGATGAAGCACATAGATACGCTAGGAAAGACGAATTCACGGATACAAATCTTGAACAATTGAGACTAACTTTGCTAGATGCTGTGAGGACCACGAGAAAATATGGATTGGGATGGTTGTTTATCAGCACATCATTATCTAGTATCCACAGGGATATACTGCAGCAACTAAGAATTATTTTCTTTGGATTTGGGCTCTCACTAGGTAATGATTTAGTAACACTTAGAGAATTAGTATCTGATGCAAAAGCTATCGATTTGTATAGGACATTTACCGATCCGGCAAGTTCTTTCAATACAAAGACCAGAAAGTATTCGTTCATGACTCAGGGACCAGTTTCGCCATTATCATTTTCAGGATCTCCATTTTTCTTCAATGCCTTCAGTCCGAATGTCTTCATGAAGGAAAATAATTTAGATATAATGATATGAGATACAATACTTCTCTAATTTAGAGTCAAAAAATATTAGAGTCAAAAAATAACTAAAATCATATTAGACTAAAAACAGATTTACAAATTCAATCCTTCCAGAAAGGAGATTGAAGTATACTGTCACGAACACAATCTGAGCATTCTAACATGTGTAAGCATCCTTTACTATACATCGAGTCAATACATGTATTTATAGTATTAATGGGTTATAACTTTAGATGCAAAATGCAAAAAATTAGTCCGTGTTTGTGGTTTGATAATAATGCCGAGGAGGCAGTGGAATTTTATATCTCAGTTTTTAAGAATGCAAAGATTGGTAACGTTACACGATACGGAAAAGAGGGATATGAGATTCATAAAAAAGAGGAAGGAACTGTAATGACAATTGACTTTGAAATCGAGGGACAAAAATTTTTGGCCCTTAATGGCGGACCAATCTTTAAATTTAATGAAGCCATATCTTTCCAAATCTATTGTGAAACACAAGAACAAGTTGATTATTACTGGGAAAAACTTTCTGTAGGCGGTGATAAAAATGCCCAGCAATGCGGATGGCTCAAGGACAAATTTGGAGTTTCGTGGCAAGTTGTTCCAACTGTTTTGATAAAGATGCTACAAGACAAGGATTCTAACAAAACGGAAAGAGTCATGAAGGCAATGCTACAAATGCACAAGCTTGACATTAATGCCTTAACAAAAGCCTATCGAGAAGAATAACTAGCTTATTGAAGCAGGCCGTGCTTCACCGTATCAGATCCTTCCCGTAGTCAAGATGGATAAGCAAGAAGATGTTGCAATTATTATAATATTATTTAGAATGCAATATGAACGCCTAAAACCTGATGATAAACAAAATTATATTTAATCATCAAAACTTTAGGGTTATGGTTCTTAGCTTGCATATTTATTTTTTGTCTGCATTTAATACAATATTGAACTCTCCAATGTAGCCAACACTGTCTTTTGTTAAATTGAGTATTAGCCGTTCACCACTATTTCTATCGATTAGTCCATCAACTGAGCCTTGACTATAAACAATATCGTCTTCATTTGTAATTTGAGGAGGACCATGATTACTATATGGAGCTTGTTTGTGTACTTGTTGATTCATGGAATTGTTAAAGTAAAGCTGGCTTGTCCATTCCAAGATTGTCTCTGATCCGTTGAACACACGAACCTTATCATGAATATGGATTGTTCTACCTTCATACCAACCTGGATAAATAGTTGTAAATTCAGCAGTCCCATTACTATCTGTCACTTGATATCCACGAAGGAAATTCCTTCCCGAGGTTCCCATGTCCTTAACTGCTGAATAGACACCTTGTGAATCTGTATGCCAAATATCTACTTTTGCTCCGCTCAGAGGAACACATATGCCATTATCTACATCATATACGTGAGTGATTAGACGCAATGGAATTCCTTTTTTTACTGAGCCATCAGAACTATCTGATCTTATATCGGAGCGATTAGGCATTTTGTCTACAAAGTATGGACCCTCAGTCTGCTGAGGAGTACCATTTAGTTTAATGGAAGGTGTAAGTGCACAGGATCCTGATGCTGAGGCAGCTTTTTCAGATGGAGAAAGTTCCGACAAAAAGCCAAATTGAACAGGTCTTATTGACAATACTTCATCTGATAGTGCATTTACCACTTGTCCCAACGGATTTGCCATACTATCAATTTTCACATACGTCAAAACGAGAACTAGAGAGAACAGGCTGACAGTTAACGCCCTCGAAATCTGTTTTGACATTCTAAGTCTGTGCAACACAATGAATGTACAAGGCTTAGTCCCTTTAAATTTTGTTAAAGACATTACGGCAGAGGTCTGGCTGGCATTACAGCATCAGAAAACTAACAATCGGTTACATTATTTATGATGCATTACTTGATAATTAATAATTAATGAATCTACAAGAAATTGATCGTGTAAAAATAACAATCCTAGTAGACAATATTACTGATAGGTTACTCCCTAGTACATCCATAGTAAAAAGGCCTTCCATGATAAGTAATCAAAGGATCGCCGAGTCTCCTATAGCCGAACATGGATTCTCATCGATACTGGAAATATCTTATACCCATGGTAAGTCGATCAAGACCAACAAGTTTCTATTTGATACTGGAGTTAGTAAAGATGGCATAGTTCATAATTCCGATGTATTAGGAGCTAATCTGACAGATATTGAGACAATAATATTAAGTCATGGACATTTTGACCACATTTCAGGACTAATCAGTACTCTGAAAAGAATAGAAAAACCAATTGAAATCATAGTGCATCCTGAAGCTTTCCTAAAACGCTGGCTTATATTTCCAAATGGTAATAAAGCAAGGATGGATTCTTTAGATGAGGAGGAAATACTTCAGGCCGGTGGAATAATAAGAAAAATAGACAAAATTAGTTTCCTTCCTAGGAATGAAAACGAACCCGACGAAAAGGGCAGCAATATTGTCAATAACAGGGTAATGATTACAGGAGAAATTCCAAGAGTTACTGAATTTGAGAAAGGATTTCCGCTGCAGTATAAAGAAGAAAAAAATGAATTTGATTTAGTACCTGATCCATTGGTCAAGGATGATCAAGCATTGATAATGAACATAAAAGACAAGGGGTTACTAATTCTGACCGGTTGCGGCCATGCTGGAATAATAAACACCATTAAATATGCAAAAAAAATGACCGGTGTTACAAAAATATATTCTGTTCTTGGCGGCTTTCATTTATCAGGGCAGGGATATGAAGAATTGATTCCATTTACGGTAGCTGAACTGAAAAGAGAAAATCCACGATATATTGTTCCATGCCATTGTACAGGTTGGAAAGCAGCAAACGAGATCATAAACTCAATGCCCGAAAAATTCATACAACCAAGTGTAGGCTCAATTTTTTGGTTTTAATATGCAAAATGTAATGGTTATTAAAGGCATATTACGGTAATACAAGCCAATATATCCTAGGTTTGCTTGCCTGAACCACTTTGTTGAATTCCATCAATCTAAATGTACTAGAAAAGTTTTATATAATATGATAAGTAATATATCAAAGAAATGTTTAGGCCTGAACGGTGTGAGTTGTGCGAAAAGAAAACGAACTCGATGATGTACTGGTTTGGAAGTATGATTTGTCCAAAGTGTTACGATTCTCAGAGATCAAATCCACAGACAATTTTAGTGAGCAATCTTCAAGACTAAAGTATAGCCACTATCTAGAAATCTAGATCCAGAAAATTCAAATCAACCCACTTAAACTTACCTAGGTTAACGAAGTAGTTTAGAATTTAGTTTACTATATGAGTAATGACTTTGTAGTCCAATTTCTATCCAAACTATATAACCCTTAATAGTTATTCTTCTGTATTCAATACCATATGACAAATTTCAAAAATGCAAATGCTTTTTCAAGTTTTGCCGTTAAAGATATCGAAGAGGCCAAAAAGTTTTATGGCCAAACATTGGGACTTGAGATATCAGAATCGGAAGAAGGACTAAATTTGCGTCTCAAAGGTGGTAACGAGGTATTCATCTATCCAAAGCCCGATCACAGCCCTGCAACTTTTACCATACTTAATTTTATAGTTGATAAAGTTGACCAGACAGTTGACGAACTAACTAAATTGGGAGTACGTTTTCAAATTTATAATGAAGGTGTGCTAAAAACGGATGACAAGGGTGTTTTTCATGGTAAACCGAAGATAGCATGGTTTAAGGATCCTTCTGGAAATTTTTTGTCGATACTTGAAATTAAATAATATTTAGGTTCTATGACTATAATACTCATATGAGTATGAGCATCTAATGATATCATCGTGAGTTCCGCAGTAAGTACTTTTGGTATTGCAAGAATAATATTGTTTTTGCTTGGAGTAAAGACACATTACTAGTCTACATTTCTATGTTGCTTGATTTTATTTCCGCCCTATTTTTCTTAATTATTATTATAGATAAAATGATGAAAGCGATCTGGGAGACTTCTACTGCAGCTTGATTTGCATCTACCGGATGTCTACTGCCAGGCACAGCAACAAGCCACATTATAATCAAAATTACTGTTCCAGCTATACCTACATAAAACCAGAGATTACTCCATCTCCTTAGCACGGGTATAACCCAGAAAACTTGAGCTAGTCCTGATATTAGAAAGAATAATGTAATATTTAATGGCATTATCTTGAAAAACATTGGGATAATTGCAAGATGCAATATACCAGCTATAAATGTGGACGCTGCAGCAGCATAAAGTAATAGCTTGTCTGTCAAAATATTGTCTGTCAAAATATTGTTATTCCCACACATTTCTATATCTGTACAAGTGGGAATAAAATCATTTTCGACTCTTATTTTGGTTAGTTATGGTGAAGAATTCACTATTTACTAGAACCCCCTTGTACCTCACTAGAACCCCCTTGTACCTCACTAGAACCCTTCGATACATCAACATCCACAAATTCTGGTCTACTTAGAGGAGAATTCTTTCCTTTAGTACAATCAACTTTAAAGTTTTCCATTTTTATTGTACATACAGTATAGGGATCTCCATCATTTACCGTCAAATTTGGGAATGTCATTATGTAACTCACTTTGTCCTGGTCCTGGCTTTCAGGGTTTTGGGCATTGAATAGTTTTATTTTCGTCTGATCATTTACGTTAACTATTGTCACAATGTCTTTTGTTGAATTTGTTATACCAAATAGGGTGACAATCACCTTAAATACATCCTTACCGACTCCTGTTTCTGCTGTCACTTTAGCCAATAAATTCACGTTTGCCAAAACGATTGCGAATATAAAACCCGTTACAATCATTGACTTCATAAGATTATTTCTTTCCATTAGAGTAGTAATGGCAACAACGTTCATAAATATTTTCAATTATAATTCCATGTTTTAATACCTAAGGAAAATTATATCAAAAAAAGTATCATTCGTTTAGCGAGAATTTAGTTACAATACTATATTTACATCAGCTTTTTATACTTTGCATCTCTACTTCAAGGAAATGGTTAAAGACAACACGACCTTGCCGTTTGAAGTAACATATACAGAAACGCCCGGAGAAAAGTCTAGGACGATGAAGAGACTTGCTGTACTAGTGAAAGCCGAAAATGTTAGGGATATTATCTCTTCGCTCAAAGAATTGAATCTTGAAGCTACTATTTACGACGTAAAGGGGGTAACCAAAGATAAAGAGAGGGTTGCGTCAGGCAGAGGAAGTGGTACAGTTGAACTTACATACAATTCTAGAAAAGTTGTGGCTACTGTGGTAAATTCTTCTGATGTTGAGGAAGTGGTAAACAAAATGAAAAAAAGTCTGGGAGGAAATAAGGCAGTTGTTATGATATCGTCTGTAGATGATCTTGTAATGATCTGAAAATACATATTAAACTATTTGATACAAATTTTTCGTCTTCTACTTTATCCTCCCATTCAGGTTACTTTTGATTTTCATATTTCTAAATCTAACAAAGAAGTTGAATCAAAATTAAGCAAGATGAACCAGTAAAATTTGCAGAATTAAAGAGAAAAAAAATCTCCGTAAAGTTGTACCATGGCGATTGTATTAGTGGAATTAAAAATAAATTATTGGAGAAAAAAATCGATGTAGTTGTTACATCACCTCCATATAACATAGGCGTAAGCTACAATCGTTATAAGGACACCCTACCCAGAAGTGATTACTTGAAATTCCTATCTAATGTGAGTGTAGCAATTAAAAAAGTTCTTGCTGATGATGGTTCTTTTTTTATAAACGTTGGAAGCAAACCTTCCGATCCTTGGATTGCTTTAGATGTAGCAAATGTTTTGAGGGAATATTTCACATTACAAAACGTTATTGTTTGGGTGAAATCCATAGCAATTCCAAAATCAGATGTAGGAAGCTATCCAACTATAACAGCAGACATAGCCGTTGGACATTTTAAACCACTAGTTAGTGATCGATTTGTAAATGATTGCTTTGAATTCATCTTTCATTTTACTAAACACGGAAACGTTAAATTGGATAAACTTTCCATTGGCGTTCCTTATCAAGACAAAACAAATATTGGCCGCTGGAAAAGTGCAATTCGAGATTTAAGAGATCGTGGTAACACTTGGTTCATCCCATATGAGACTATTTGGGATAAAGAACAGAGACCTCATCCATCTACTTTTCCGATTAAACTTCCAGAAATGTGTATCAAATTACATGGTGTTAGCAAATGCAATGTCGTTCTGGATCCATTCATTGGAATAGGTTCAACTGCATTGGCATCCATCAGATTGGGAGTTTCATGCATAGGATTTGACATAGACAAGAGATATTTGGAAATATGTAAGCAAAGGATAACAAGTTTTCCCTTCGATTGATAATTAAGTTGTCCCCATTGTTGTTATTACCTACATATTTCATATATCGTTGCTAATTAAAAAGATAATAATGATCAGGATTATTATGGTCCTAGCTAGCGATATATTCGTAATAATCCAAACTCAAAAATTATATAGATGTTATCATGCATTTCTGTAGAGTATGGGAAAAAAGATCGCCTTTGCTTTTTTGTCCTTAATTGCCATTATGACTCTCAGCTATACGGTTTTGACTCAGATTCCAAGTAATGTATACGCGGAGAATGACGATAAAAATATCAGTAACTCTCTCCACGACTTAATAAATAATGGTACGCTAGTAAAAACTTAGTGTAGTAATTTAGTAAATTATCTCAACGAGTCGGCTTCCGTTTTGGAAATAACTAGTATGATACTAGCAATGGGTAATGTACTGTATGCGAATAAAATCAATAGTAGTCTACATGGGATAGCGGATAGTAATGATATTGAGAAACGACAAATAGCAGATAATATTTTGAAATATGGAAATACTTTTGAGGTAATTACTTTTCTCCTACCCAACGGAGATTGTATATGGAAGAACCTTATAAACGTCAATTAGATCTCACTAGAAATAAATTTTCTTTCAGAGATTATTATAAAGGGGCTATTGAAACAAAACAACCATTTCTTGCAGATGCAATAGTCTCTGCGGCGACTGGCGAGAGAGTAGCTGTTATCTGTGTTCCAATATATATGAAGGACAAATCACTGTTAGGGATATGGAGCAGTGTATTGAATGTTAGTAAATTTAATAACATCCATCAAATTTTGAGTCTTCCGGATGATACAAGAGTGGCATATGTTGATGGTAACGAGCAGAAAATAGCTGATTCAAATTCTCTTGTCTAAAACAAATCGGAATCTTTTGTGGATCTAATTATCTTAAAATACGGAAAATCTGGAAAAGGTGGAAATACTACTGAAGTAATTAATGGTACAAAGTTTTTAGTCTCTTACGTTCCACTTGAAATACTTTCAAAAACATGGGTAATTTTGGCAATGATGAAGTCCGGCTAGACATTCACCCCTCATTTATTCGTGACCTTTTAATCATAATCATGATCAAGGACTAGGACGAATTATTATTCAGATATCTCCTTTAGTATGGAATCAATGTCTGATTTACTTAAACCAAGACCTATTTTTGCATCTCTTCTTGAAATGATACTGCCCTTCTCAAATGCTATAAGCGTGGGAACACTATTAATTGAAAATCTATCCCACAATGGGTTATCATCATCATTAACCATAGAAGCATAAAAACTGATATTATTATTAGCAATATTTGCCAAGGATTCAAAACTTGGTTTGAACTTCTGACAGAAGGGGCACCAATCTGCATAGAACATGACCAAAGATTTTTTCCCTTCAGAGAGTAATCTATCAAATTGATTTGGTTGAAGTTGCTCCATGCTGTAATATCATTGTAGATATAGGCTATTATAACTATTTTGCAACAGAATTTAATATAGATCCCTTTTGAACCAATCTATGTATTTATGAAAGGCTTTTAGCGCACTAATAGTTCTAAGCTGGACAAATAGTTTTTAAGATTTGTGGAATAAATATGTGTTACTATCTAGAAGAATTAATTAGATTAAAGATTAGAACATGTATTGGCAGAAAATCATGGAAACTAATCTCTAGTTGAACTGAGACCAAAATGAATGCCCAGAGAAACAATATTGTGAGATAAAAAAGAAATGAAGGGGATCTTTTTGGTGTCTACTATTGGTAGTCTAATTATTGCTACTATCAGCACTGTTGTCATTGCTACTATCAGCACTGTTGTCATTGCTACTGTCAACACAGCTATCAGCACTGTTGTCAGCACTGTTGTCAGCACTGTTGTCAGCACTGTTGTCAGCACTGTTGTCAACACAGCTGTCAGCACTGGTGTCATTGCTGCTACTATCTACACTTTTGTCATTGCTGCTACTATCTACACTTTTGTCATTGCTACTATCAGCACTCTTGTCATTGCTACTATCAGCACTCTTGTCATTGCTACTATCAGCACTCTTGTCATTGCTACTATCAGCACTCTTGTCA
>Ga0193735_1000042_pt1 | contig 46067 bp, 44 predicted proteins | sample U1m2metaG_FD_145080 | JGI IMG/M metagenome (GOLD analysis project Ga0193735, IMG submission 145080) | Soil microbial communities from a riparian zone of the East river system, Colorado, United States - U1m2 | ecosystem: Environmental > Terrestrial > Soil > Riparian zone | place: USA: East River... | reverse complement strand
AAATCCTCCGCATATAAGACCGTCTCAAAGATTCTGCTCGGTTGCATCGTAGCAATTCTGGAATCGTGCCGCCTAACGAGAAAGAGATAAGCCACGGCAGGGTGTCGTGGCAAGCAGACTGACGTTGCTTCGCACGGTTGCTCGCCCGCTTGACGCTCAACAGCCGGTATCGAGGGAGCCTCGACGAATGGGAACGCCTCATGGGAGCAGTTGCGAGGCGGTGAACAATTGCCGCACGGCTATCGCTTTTGCCTGAAACACAGGCTCAACCGCCCGGAGCTTCAAACTCATCTGGCGATTCCGCCGATTCCCTTGCCGTCTTTGCGACTCCTAAACGCATTGGACTAAAGTCCAATTGACGGCTGTCGGGAGTGCTGGTAAATTCGTCTCCGATTACGTCACCCGACGTTTCAGCACACTCTTTGGGCGGGCTGAAGAAGCCCGTGGGGCTGAACCTTCGCTGAGGCACCGCTTAGCGCAATCTCCAGATCCAACTGGAGCCCCGAGTCGGCCCGAGTGAGGCCCCTGTTCAAAGCGCCTCGTGAGGATGGTTCCCGGTTCCGCGCAGAACTGGATTGCAGTTAATGCAAGTCAACAATCCAACCTCAACAAAAGGAATGAAAACAAAAACAATGACAACTCTACACTTAAGAAAATCAATTGGCCGGTCGCCTTGCCGGGGCGCTCTCCTTCTCATCCCGCTGGCGATCGCCACCTTTGGTTTAACGCTCATTTTCAACCCAGTGGCTGCTTCAGCCGATCCGGAAGTGTTCGAAGCGTCCGGTGCCACGCCAGCGGATATCCAGACCGCGGTAGACGCCTTCAGGGATTTTTTGGGGCCCAACAATGGAGTAGGCGGCACATTTCCCGATGGCCGCCGTGAGATCAACTGGGACGGTGTTCCAGACGCTTTCTCCGCCCCGAACCTGATGCCGGCGAATTTCTTCAACAGCAACTCGCCGCGCGGGGCCGTATTCTTCACTTTAGGAACAGGGTTTCAAGTGAGCGCCAACAGTGTCAACCCAACAGGCACTCCGGTCAGATTTGGAAATATTCACCGTGTCTATCCCGCGCTCTTTAGCACGTTCAGTCCCCAGAGGCTCTTCAGCGCCTTGGATAGCAACATCACGGAAACTCTTTTCTTTATACCTGGAACTGCACAATCGGCAACGAGCACAGGGTTCGGCGCCGTATTCACCGACGTGAATGTTGACGACAGCACGAAGATCGAATACTTCGATGTCAACGGTAACCTACTGTTTAGCCAGAACGTATTGCCCGGACCTACCAATCGCGGAAGCCTTTCGTTCTTGGGAGTCGGGTTTGACACAGCTAGCGTTTTTTTCGTCCGAATTACGTCTGGCAATCGTATCTTGGGAACACCCAACCGGGATGTCGTCGTCATGGATGATTTTATTTATGGCGAGCCACAGCTCCTTCCTTAAGGGGGCGTGAGGTGCGACGCTAGACAATATGAAGGACCGGCCCGACCTATCGCATAGTCGTGGGTCGTTCCCGGGGAACAGGATGACAGAAGGGTTCGATGGCAGAACCGAGCCACGCATTTAGCTGACAACGGCTTATCAGGGAAGGTGAAAGGCGCTTCTTCCAGTTTTCGTTTGCTAACCGCTGGCGGCCAAGATTGACATGGGCCGGGCGTTCCTGTTCCGGCTTGGGGTCGGAAGCGAATAGATTGGGGCCGCTTTTCGTGCGCGAGAAGTATGGGTACAGGGGGGGTCCCGTTCATTATTGGCAGAGAAATTGCCAACGTTTAAGTGGGTGATTGCAACACGGCTGCAGCGATTTGTCCTTCCCATTATTGGATTCACTCAGGTCTTTCACCACTTGCGGAGTCCGCGGTCAGGCGTTCGATCGGCACGCCCAGCCATTGCGCAGCTTCTTTCCCTTCTTGAAACACGCGAACCTTAATGGAAGAACCCTCAGTCACTGAGGCGAGCAACCGGGCGTAATGAACAAGAGTAGAATCGGTAGCGAGAATCGCTGACTTCACCGGCGCGCGACCCGCGTGGGAGACGCGCCGATGCAGAGAAAGATCAATGACGTATCTGAAGTTGAGCTCAACTTCATGGACTTCCGACGTATCGGAGAATCGATTGAAAGGCTCCTGCGTTGCGGCTTCGAGATCTTCGATAACACTGGTGATCTTGTTAATCGCCGCCTGATCGATCAAACCGCGCGGTCGATAAATGAGCAGACGAATATCGTGGTAAAACTGAATATCAGGAGGAAGCTTCATTGGTTTTCTTTCATTCGCGCGTCACTCTTTCAAGTTCAAGAAACGCCGTCATCTTTTCATCCGCATGCACAACGAAGCGCTGTCCATCGTCGCGGTGCGCGTCAGCAACGAAGATGGTTCTACCGTTGGAATCGATCGCTGAGACACAGCCCCAGCTCCAACCAGCTTTGCTGAGTTTGTCAGCGATGATTTCCCAGTGCCGTTTCACTATGCGTCGATTGTGCCGCAGTCCTACTCCAGACGGCAAGTAATACTTGTGTCCCATCGCGTGTCGGCTACACTGCGCGTTCCTCCTCCGCTCTCATGTTTCCCCACGACGCCAGTGAACGGCGCTATAGCGGCGGCCGCGTGAGCCGCACTCTCCGATTTACCCCCCATTTCCCACGCTCGGGACGGCGTGGTAACGTTTGCGGATTCACGCTTCTTGAGCTGTTGGTCGTCGTTGGCATCATAGCCGTCTTGATGGTGTTAATCGCTCCTGCGTTCACAAGTCTCAAAAGCGCCGGAGACGTGACTAGCGCCGCTTACACGATCAAAGGCGTGCTTGACACCGCGCGCACATACGCAAAGGCAAACAACACTTACACATGGATCGGTTTTTTTGAGGAGGACATCTCTTCCGCCACACCGGGAACTGCGGGAACTGGAAGACTTGTAATGTCCATAACTGCATCAAAGGATGGCACGATGCTTTACACGGGAAACCTGACGAACAATGTGGTGCTCGATCAACCCACGCCGTGTCCACTGTTTCAGGTCGGGAAGCTTGTTAAGATCGACAATATGCATCTTAAGGGTTTTGCCGCTCCAACAGCCACACCTCCTCCGGACAGTTTCGGTACGCGGCCTTCTTTTACGTCCGCTGCCGCGCAGATCGGTGATGCTGGTTATCCTCCGAGTCCTGCTCTCAGTTTTCGCTATCCCGTGGGTAGCTCCTCTCCGCAATATACGTTCACGAAGGTGGTCCAGTTTAGTCCTCGTGGTGAAGGTGTCATTACTAATACTGCGTATACCTTTGCACGGGTCTCTGAAATCGGTGTTGAACCGACGCACGGAGCCGCTGTGCCTTCTTCTACACCCGCCAACGTTGTCGCTATTCAGTTTAGCGGCTTTGCTGGCGCAGTAACTATCTATCGGCGATGAAGTGACATCAACCACGCTCCCGCAGATCAATCAAACCGGAGAAGGGATATTCAAGGCTACGCTGCATGGGAAATTCATCCTGTGATAGCGTTGCAGGTCGTTCAGTAGTTTTGATGGTTAATCGGAAACTGCATCACTGGCTCAGTTCTGAAAGCCACTATTTACGTTGCCAATTGTCAATAAGAGCTATGGGCGCAGGTGCGGTGTCAGGCCTCGACGAATGGGAACGCCTCATGGGAGCAGTTGCGAGACGGTGAAGCATCGGAGCGGCGCGCGGTTCGCTGCATCGCCTGGTTAGGCCTTGTGAAGCCGAGGACGCGAAAAAGGGGCACGCTCATTTTGGTCCGGTGCAAGCATACGATCGCCATGACTCGGCGGCTGTGAAATGATCAGAAACTCGACGGCCTCTTCCGACTCGTTGAACATTTGATGCGGAAACTCTGGCGGGACTTCCAAACCTTCGTGCGCTCGCAGAACTTCGCGCCGACCTGCCATCTCTAAAGTGGCCGTGCCGCACAGCACAAAGAAAAACTGCCTTGCCTGCGTGTGAAAATGCCGTACTTCCGACGTTCCGGCAGGCATCCGTTCGTGAATCACGCTTAGCCCACCACTCCTGACGAGATGCCAGCCGTCGCACTCCGCTCCCCAAGAGTAATATTCCGCCGTCTCTTTGCTAACTCTCCCCTTACCTGACTTCGAGAGGTTTTTGCTCATCGTTACGAGCGGCGTGCCATAGAACTCGTGCGGCGGTTCGTTAGTCTGTTCGAATCCGCACTTTTCATAAAGCCGAATGGCGCGATGAAGAAAAGGAGTCGTTTCTAGAAATAAACGTCGGTAGGCGCCTGCGGCGGCGAAGTTCTCAATCTCCGTCAATAACCGTTCTCCGATTCCAGCCCCGCGTGCGCTGGGCAGAACCGCCATACTACGAATGCGCAAAGATTCGTTTTCGGAAGCTACAGATACGGTGCCGACTATATTCCCTTCGACCACCGCAACCCACGTCGCGCCTTCGGCAAAGCGGCTTTTTATCACATCGCCGGTTGGAGTCGTCGCCGCGAACGCTTCCGCCGTGTAGAGCGATTCGTGTTCGGCAAACGAGTTGGCCAGCACCTTAGCGATAACTCCGGCGTCATCGAGTCTCGCCAGTCTTATCTCTAAATTCGCCTTCATTTAAGATTCATCGAAAAGTAATGCGCTTCGAGGTTCATTCCTTTTCGCAGGTAAAACCGGTGCGCTTCGATCCTCGTGACCCGGGAAACAAGTCGCACCTGCGCGCAATTGTTTTCCGTGGCGAAGGTGACAAGCCAATCAAACAACTCCCCCCCATACCCCTTCGACCGCTCGCCGCTCTTCGCCACGAGGTCTTCAATCTCAAGGTATTTCCCGCCCGCGAGCCATTCGGAAATTCTGAACCCGGCGACCGCTTTGATTTCGCCGTCGGTTAAATAAGCCAACTGAAAACCGGCAACATCACTCAGTCTTTTGACCATCGGCAAAAACTCGTCCCGTTGGATATGCGGACGCAGTTCAGCCATAATCACATAACAATCCGAAATTTCCTGCTCACTTTGGGCCACTGTTACTCTGCTCCCCATGTCAGCTCATAAAGTAACATACGTTCTACGAAGGCCTCTATCTCGGGGATGCAGGTTGCCTGGGACCAATCGACTCGAAGCTCCTGCAGCACGGCGTCGTGTAGTGGGAGCGAGCCGAACTGCTCGGCCCGTAGCGCTCGTAAGATGTGATGTCATAAGCGAGGCCTAACGAGAACAAGATGAGCTGCCGCGAGCGAGGGCGCCCGTTGCTGCGGGTGAAAGGATTCTAGTCATCTGAAAACTGGGCAGTACGCCGGCTCGCGATCGGCTCCATCGATTGGTTAGGCGTTACGAGCTTTGTCATGGATATACTTTTCAAAACAAACGCTCAAGGGATCACCGATGTGATGACCATAGGGGGCAATACGATGATAGCCGCTAGACTCGTAAAGGCCAATCGCCTCTGGCTGCTCGACCCCAGTCCCCAGTCGAATCGCCCGATAGTTGAAATCCGCAGCAAGTTGCTCCAGCGCGTGGAGAATGCGTCGTGCGATACCTCTGCGTCGTCCATTAGGGGCGACATACACGCGTTTGATTTCCGCTGTCGCTTCGTCAATTCGACACAGCGCACCACAACCAATTGCCCGCCCGTCAAGCCTCGCCACCACAAAAGCAGTCCGCGCTACCAGCGCCTCATCGGGGGAAAACGGACCTCGCAGAGTACCGTAGCGTGTACCTACTTCCGAGCAAAGGGCGTGAATAAGACGTGTCGCAACTTGGCCGTTTGCCTCCTCAGTGGTGATTATAAGATCGGATGAGTTGAACAGAGATGTCATCATCGTCGTTTACTGGAAAACTTGTACGCCCAACGAGACACAAGATCAACGACCGCGCGACCTGAAGCGATCAATGCAGCTAGCGGGTGGATACCAAACACTCATGAAGTGGATCGTTGGCTATCTCGCCGTCAGCTCCATCGCTTGGTTAGGCTCAACGTCGCATGCGTTCATGCAAGAAGTCGAAGACGTCGCGCTCCCAAGCGTCCACTCTCAGAAAGATGAATGCGTGCCCGTCGGCGGCCGTCTGACCGACAGGTGGATAGATCTTGATGCGGTGCGGTTTGCCGAGCCGCTCCATCTCGGCAGACAGCGCCTTCGCGGGCGCGATGGAGTAGTCGTTCTCAGCCTCGATGAAGAAGATCGGGACGGTCGTGCGGCCGACGGCCGCGATGAGCCGCGCACGCAACTGCGGGGAGTGCTCCCAGGTAGCGGTCGAGCCGGAGAAAGCGATCGCGGCGCGAAGTGCGCTGTCGCGCTCGGCTATCAGGAGGGTGAGAGAGGCGCCGAAGGAGTGCCCGGCCACCGCAACGCGGTGCGTGTCGACCTCGGGGAGCGCGCGCAGGAACGCCAGTCCGGCCAGGGCGTCGGTTAGCTGATCAGTCTGCAGCAACTCAAGCTGCAACTTGTTTCGTGCATCCTGTCCATGGGTCGCAAGTTCCCGATCCATGAGGTCAACCGCCGACGTGCCCTGGTCTGCGGAGAGCCCGGACCCGCGCCGGTATACAAAGAGCAAGACATAGCCATGTTTGGCGAAAACGGGGCCGACCGCCGCAGCTTGCGCGGCCTGGTTCTCAGGCGTGTTCCCGCTCCCATGATTGAACAGCACTGCCGGAAACGGCCCGTGGCCTCCGGGGTGCCAAAGCAGTGCGTGCAGTTTGAGCGTCCCACTTTGTACCACGACCGTTTCAGGCCCACCGGGCACATGGTCCTCGGCCCGCGCCGCGAGCGCGGAGGTTATGGCGAGCGCGAACAAGAGCACGAGAGTCTTCGTCATCAGATTCTCCAGGTGTGTAGCGGCCTAACGAAAATTAGCAAGCCACGGCAGGGTGCGGTGGAAGCACACTGAAGTTGTTTCGCAATGGGGCCGTTGGCTTCATCGATTGATTAGATGTTTGTGCTGTCACAATTTGCCATAGTAATCCGTGATATCGAAGCAGAGCGTGTGTTTCTTGCCGTCAGTGGTAGTGAAACTCATAATGTCGAACATGCGCTTATTGTGCTGCACAGATTTCACGCCAATGGAACGCCACTTCCCGAAATGTTTGGCTATGTAGTCACGCTGGGCATCGACCCCCGCGTGGTCAGTGGGCGCCTTGACCACAATCGCTTTTGCAAACGACGAGCCGTCACACTTCACGTCCGCCATCTCTAGGCTTTGCTTGCTGCGCGATCCAACACGTAGCCAGAGAGGAAGACGCGCCAGTGAAACTAAAAGACTGACGCGCCCCCACTCGATTTCAGGGTACCCAACTCGCCACTCGGCTTTCAATCACAAAATTAAAGGCGAATCGCCCTTCGGCTGTTTCGGGGGAACTTCGTTACGCCGTTTCCGTAGAACAATCTTAGAAGGGAACGTGTTTCCTTCCCGCGCGGCACTTGAGCTTGGAGGCTTTGTCGCGCGTCAGGAGGCACGCAAGCCCTACCGCGGGTTCCTGGGGAGGGTGAAACCCTTTGCTGCAAGCGCGGCTGGACGCAGCACAACAGATTGGCTAGCGACAGTGCGGGAGCGCTCTATCGCGACTTGGTGGCATCATGAAACAGAAAAAGATCGAGACGCACAAGATCGGGCTGGTCGGCCAAGCGCCGTCGCGGCGCGGCGACCCGCGCAAACCACTCGCCGGTCCGAACGGCCAGAAGATCGCGCGGCTAGCCGGAATGAGTTACGACGAGCTGATCGCGTGTCGCCGGAAGCACCTGAACACGCACTACAGCGGAAAGCGCCGCAAAGGCAAGGCGTTCGACCGCGCGAAAGGCCAAGTCAACGCCGCTGACATCCTCCTAGATTGGCGCGTCGAGCGCATCGTCCTGCTCGGTAAGAACGTCGCGCGCTGCTTCGGCTTCCGCGACTTGCCTTTTCTAGCGGAGATACGCATCTATGGACGCCGGTTCTTGATCTTTCCGCATCCTTCTGGCACCAATCGGTGGTGGAACGAACGACGAAACGAACGACGCGCTCAACAACTTCTGCAGCGGTTCCTACGGGGCGAGACGGTTCCGGCCGGACTCCGAAAGAGTGGCCGTTGACGGCATGTTGACTGTACCACGGTCGTTTCTGTTCCTTTACGGTCGTCCATGTTCGCAACTGTGCGAGGGAGCGAATGTGCTACGAGGGGCAAACACTAGATTTTAAGTCCGTTGCGTCTGCCATTTCGCCACATCGGCGGAGTGGTTCGCAGGAGTTTAAGCTTGTTGTGCAGCCGGCGGAAATCAATTTCGCAAAAGCGTCGTTCCGGATCGGTCGGCATGTGTAGCTGTGGCGCGAATCTAACGGCGGGAAAGACGTTTCTGAATTGGTTTCCCTATGATTCTTGAAACATGACGCTTAAAGCTTGTGATCAGTCTGATGGAAAAATCACATTGCCTCGCAAAAGTCCGGCAGCGGGCTATCGTGACTTGGCGGCATCATGAAACGGAAGAAGATCGAGACGCACAAGATCGGGCTGGTCGGCCAAGCACCGTCGCGACGCGGCGACCCGCGCAAACCACTCGCCGGCCCGAACGGGCAAAAGATCGCCCGGCTCGCTGGAATGAGTCACGACGAGCTGATCGCGTGTCGCCGGAAGCACCTAAACCCGCACTACGACGGGAAGCGTGGCAAAGGCGGCGCGTTCGACCACACGAAAGGCAACGTCAACGCCGCAGACGTCCTATTGGATTGGCGCGTGGAACGCATCGTCCTGCTCGGTAAGAACGTCGCGCGCTGCTTCGGCTTCCGCGACTTGCCTTTTCTTGCGGAGATACGCATTTATGGACGCCGCTTTTTGATCTTTCCGCATCCTTCTGGCACCAATCGGTGGTGGAACGAGCGACGAAATGAACGACGCGCTCGACAACTTCTGCAGCGGTTCCTACGGGGCGAGACGGTTCGCGCTGGATTCCGAAAGAGTGGACCGTCGCGGAGTTCGCGCCTGCCCACAAACTGACCGCATTTTTAACACCGATAGAAGTGTTCTTTTTCTGCGTTGCTTAGCGTATCAAGATCAGCCGCATTCGGTTGGCCGACTTGGCGAGGTAGCTCGTACAGTAGCCTTTAGAGACCAAGCCAAATTGAAGGCTAAGGGGCAGCGTTTCGTGCCCTAAAGAGATTGGTCATTTGCGACGCGGCAATCAAAAACCAATCTGTCGCGAACTGTGAAGTCTGAAAGCCTTCGGCGAAAATGAATTTCGCTCTCACCGAAACTTTCACCGCGTCGGCAAAGAAGTCTTGAACTCGGGTCCCTAAATCTTGTAAAAGGCTCAAACCCAGCCAGTGGCAAACCGCTGGTGGCAGAAATCAAATGACAATCCTTCAGTTGCGCGTTCCAACGGCTTCCAACTCAACTCTCAAGCGTAAACAATGAAAAAAGTAGCAAGAAAAAACGGCCGTTTCGGGCTCGGCTGGATGCCGGACCTTCCCGATAATCGTGATCATCTTTACTCGGCACCGCTCGCAAAGCTGCGTGTCCTTCCTACCAAGGCCGATCTGCGCAGACGTTGCCCGAGAGTTTATAATCAGGGAGAAATCGGCTCCTGCACCGCAAATGCAATCGCCGCGGCCATCGAGTTCGATCGCAAAAAGCAGAAACTGCGCGACTTCATTCCATCGCGGCTCTTCATTTATTATAACGAGCGAAGTATTGAACACAGCATACCGCTAGATAACGGCGCCCAGATTCGTGACGGAATAAAAAGTGTTGCCAAACAAGGCGCATGCCCGGAAACCAAGTGGCCCTACGACGATACTCCAGCCGATCCGACGACAAATCTCTGGTCTGCCGGAGCCAAACCGAGGCAAAAACCATCGGCGGCTTGTTACAAGGACGCAAAACAATTCCGCGCGGTGAGTTATCAGCGAGTCGATCGGACGCTTTCGCAGATGAAAGGCTGTCTCGCAGACGGTTTTCCGTTCGTTTTTGGCTTCACCGTTTACGACAGCTTCGAGAGCGCGCAAGTCGCCAGAACAGGCGTACTGCAAATGCCCAAGCCAAGAGAAGGCGTTGTAGGCGGCCATGCCGTTCTTGCTGTCGGCTACGACGATAAGAGCGAGCGGTTCACGGTGCGCAATTCATGGGGCACTAGCTGGGGCAAAAGAGGCTATTTCACCATACCCTACTCCTATTTGCTCACTGACAACCTTTCGGATGATTTTTGGACGATTCGCCTCGTGCATTAACCACCAACCCTTTTAACAAGATGCCAAAATATTGGATGATAAATAGCCGGAGCCAGGGCGGCGTTGGACCTGACGTCAGCACCGATGGCATGACTTATTGGGTCAGCGACAAACAGCCGCTCACCGACATCAAGAACTGGCGGAAAGTTACTGCCGCCAACTTTCAGAAGTTGCTGGTCGGGACGTCGGATAAGTTTCCGAAGTATGACCCGGCAGAGAACGAGAAACAAAGCCATGTCACGATTCTTGTTCATGGTTATAACCAAACGTTTGTAAAAGCCGCGGCATTTTATGAGAAGCTTTGCGGCAGCCTTTTTGACGGTCCCGACAGTCTCGGGCTTTGCATTCTGTACGACTGGCCTTCGCGCGGCAGCCTCCTGGGGTACGAGCCCGATCGTTCGCATGCGCGCCTGTGCGCTCACGATTTAACAGACGTGTTGAGCATGCTATTCGATTGGCTGACCGAGAAACAACAGCAGACCATAAACAATCCTGCGAAAGCCTGTAAAGCGAAGGTATCCCTAATCTCTCACAGCATGGGTAACTACGTAGTGCAAAAAGCAATGGCCGCTGCCTGGACCCGTAAGAATCAGCCACTACTCGTTAGTCTCATTAATCAACTGCTAATGGTCGGGGCCGATGTTGACAGCGACTTGTTCGACGACGGCGCGCCTGACAACGACGATGGCAACGCTGTGGCTAATCTCAGTTATCGAATCACTGCGCTTTATACTGGACGCGACACTGTCCTCGGCGCGTCTGCAGGTCTGAAGCATTTCGGCATGCGGCGCCTTGGTCGAAGCGGTCTTCCGCATCGCCCGCCACTGGCAGATCCGTCGTCGCCAACAGACAATGTTTGGGACGTAGATTGTTCGAGCTTCTTTCAGCAGGGCGTCGGAGACATTCACGGCGCGTATTTCCTCAGCGAGGGCACACTCAATCTAATGCGACACATTTTGCGTGGCCTCGACCGCGGGGTGCTTGAAACCCTTGGTTATACCAAAGGCACCGCGTGGCCGTGAGCCGCAACAAGTAAAGGCAAATGCCTCCGCGCAAACGTAAACCAAAGTCGAGCAAGCGAGCTACGCGGCGGTCGCCGCAGAAACCTCGCGCTCCGAAGACAGCGAAGTCTTCGCGTCGAAAATCCGCACGCAAACCTAAATCACAAGCGCGCAAGCCAACTTCTCGGCGTGCGCTAAAAACAACTCGCACTCGGACGACGGGGAAAACTTCGCCTCGAAAATCCCGGCCGAAGCTACGGAAAAGCGTCGTCGGGGTGCGACCGTTACCAGCGCAGCCTGAGGAGATTCTTTTTCGTGTAGAAGGCAAGATGTCCACCTTTGGCGGACCACAGGATCTCGGGATGGCTGCGAACGAAGAGCTCGCTCTCTTTACCAAGGCCGATCTTCAAAATCCAAAATACGCATATTTATTTCTACCGGCCCCGCCCCCCGGAACAAGCGGACTCGGGCGTAGGCTTAACCCCGATCAATATTATTTCGCTTGTCGTTGGAATTACGCCGAGACACCGAGGGAATTTTTGCGGCGAGCGCTTGCGCGTGTGGAAAATCCCGCGAATGGCCGAGTGGCTGATGCTCGCCCGGTGGATTGGGGTCCGCATCCTTCCACCGGACGTGTCGCGGACTTATCGCCAAGACTGGCAGCCGCTCTCGGGTTGGATACTGACGACATCGTTCGGATAACAATTTCAGCGCGCAGGGCCATACCGGTAAAACCGTCGCTGCGGATGAGCCGCGCCGGCCATGGAAGTAGCAACCCGCACGCAAAACCAGTAATCAAACAGTTCATCAAAAGTCCACATTGCTCTTGCCGTAACGGCGCAAGCATCGACAAGATTGTGTTGCACTGCACTGAAGGGTCGCTTGCCAGCGCACTGGCGGAATTTCAAAAAACAGATGGCCGGCAGGTTTCTGCGCACTATGTCATCGATCGAAACGGCGACATTTACCAGATGGTAAGCGATAGCGACCGTTCGAATCATTGCATGGGCGCGAACCAAAACTCCATCGGCATCGAGCATGTCGGTAGTGAAACGGATTCGCTCACGGCGCCGCAGGCTGCCGCTTCCGCAGCGCTCATTCGCTGGTTACTTGAGCAGTATCATATTCCGCGGACAAACATCTTTGGCCACGATTTCTCGCCAGGCTACTGTCGCCCGGGTGGGACCAGCTGCCCCGATCGGCTCTTTGGCCCGGTACACTCGCAGGCAGCTATCGCTGCTTGGGTAGAGGCCAATGTGTGAGTGGCAAGAGTTCCGAAGCTGCCGCCTGCTAGGAAGTCATCTCATAAATAGTTTTGATCCGACTGCCCACGGGCCGAGGACGGCCTGGTTCCATCGACGTGAAGCGACAAGGACAAGTGGAGACGACCCGCCCTCAGGCCGCTCTCTGGTTTCATGAGAAGGTGATTGCTTCCTTTTTGTCGCGTCTCTAGAATAGGCGCTTACCGGTAAGACGAAAGAAATCGCTCATGCGCTTTTCAATCTGTGTTGCAATTAGTTTCTTTGTCGTTGCTTGTGCTCAACAGCCCACAACTCAAGGGCCCACGCCTCCCCAACCAGTCAAATGCCCCGGCTTGACGTCGCCCGATCAACAGCTCCGGGCTTGCGTGTTATCCGTTGGAAGACATCCCAACCCTCCGTTCAATGAATCTCGAGTCGAGATCCGCAACATGGAAGGCACCGTCCTCGCGACCAAGGACTTTAAGTCTCCGGATGGCGAGCACGGCCGAAACGTTCAGAAGATGGAGTGGTCGGCGGATTCTCAATTCTTCGTTTTTAGCACGGCAAGTAGCGGTGGGCACTCGCCGTGGCATTGGCAGACTTACTTTTACGATCGTAAACGAAAAACATTCAAAGAAGTGGACGACTTCACGGGCCCCGTCATCAAACGAAACTTCAAATTAACCGCTCCGGATTGGATTGAAGTTCAGGTGCAAGGCACCGCAAGTGATACGGGGGACATCACGACTGGCCACTCAGAGAAGCGACGTCTAAGCACGCTGCATTAACGAATTTCACATTCGTCTAGCGAAACAACCATCAAAAGAAATAATCTATGCCAAAGAAAAGACGACCGTTGAAACGTGCTCCGAAAACGCGTTCACATGCCTCGCGAAAAGCAAAGCCAAAGAAACCAGCGAAACCAACTCTCAAAGAGCGCCTGGCTCGTGCAAAGAAGCTCGAGGCCTTGGACGCAGGAAAGCCTACCTTCCAAGTCCTGCCGCGAGCTTTGACAGTAGCGCCTGACAATGTCCCCACTGCTCCGCCACCAGTGATTACCGGCTCCGTCGGTCGTTGGGAAAAAGGCGCGCGCAATCTTCAAGCGGACGTGGAAACCGTGCAGCGGCTCTTGGAAACGGCGGCACAAAAGTTACAAGCTCCTGACCTTGATCCGAAGGGTGTTGATGGAAAGATTGCGCGGCAGTCTGCGAAGTCGAATGCCGTCGCTGCGATCGAAGCTTTTCAGAAGCGTTCCAATATTTCGATTGATGGACTAATTGAACCTGGCGGGCAGACGTGGCAGGCACTCCTGCAAGCCGCTGGCGGCACCCATCCTTTACCAAACGATGATTTTCCTCAGACCTACATACAGGAAATTTCGATAAGCCTGGACGATCCCGATCATTGGCTCACCATTACCTGGACCGGACCTAATGCTGACAGTCAGGAAACAGGACCATTTAGAACGTCACCCGGTGCAGGTCTAAGAGGCCTTAATTGTGATGATGAGACTACGAGTCGCCGGTCCGGTTCGAAATGCACGCCAAAGGGAACCTATCCCGTGCAAGGCTTCCAACGAAGGCTTAACAGTGATTCACGCGCCACATACGTCACGTGGTTCATGCAACGCCGAGGCATCGCACTGCACTATTTCCCGATTGTCCCCGATTACGCAGCTTCCCACGGTTGTGTGCGACTCGAGTCAGAGCATGTGGCCCGGCTTATCCAAGACAACTCGCTGGTGGACGAAACCCAGGTCGTTGTCAGTGGAACTTGGACGAAGCCATCGAAGCAGTGGAGCTAAACCTTTCTCCTAAGCTTGTGGGAGCTGACTTTGCCACTGATTTAGTCTGGAAGTAGGATCGATTAAGTCCTGTCGCCGCATAAACGGAATGCCGTCAGATCTTCTTTTCGATCTGGCTGCATCCGTGATTGTCAGCGGTCCCGAAGCACTCTTATCGTACAGCTCCAAGTGCAACATATCGCTTGGGACTTGAACACCAACCAAATGTCCAACTCTGGCGATTTGCTGGCCCGCTTGCACCCGATCTCCCCGCTTCACAGCCGTGACTGCTTGGATTTCTCCATAGCGTGCCAGACATTCGCCGTGATCGACTTCTAAAGCGAACGTTTCGCAATAAAAGGGATAGGGTCCGCGAGTCACAGTGCCGTCAGCAATGGCGTAAATCCAAGTGTCTTTTTCAAAATAGAGATCGCAACCGGCGTGGGCGCGGGCGCCGTTGCTACGATTCGAAGCGAAGGCGCGCGGCGGTTGAATCCAGTCGGACGCCGGAACCGAGGGAAATGGGAAAAAGATTCTTCCATCAAGTCCTTTCGGATAAAGTTGAGGAGCTTGTAAGGTCTGTGCAGCTCTTTTCAAAAGACGCTGCACAACTTTTACATCGGATCGGAGATTGCGGGCCTTTTTCTCCCAACGCCCAACCGATCGGGAGATTCGTAAGCTCATGTGATTTGATACAGGCAGGCAGGTTTAGGTTAAGTTTCGCCCGCAGCTTGCAGGAGTGCCTGCCACGTTTGACTGTCAGGCTCAATTAATCCAGTAATCGAAATACTGGAGCGACTCTGAAAAGCTTCGATCGCAGCCACCGTATTCGACTTCGCTGACTGTCGCCCAATCTTTCCATCAACGCCCTTCGGATCCAGCTCAGGTGCTTGCAACCTTTGCGCCGCCGCTTCCAAGAGGCGTTGCACAGTTTCGACATCGGCTTGAAGATTGCGCGCGCCTTTTTCCCAACGGCCGACGGAACCAGTAATTACAAGCTCAGTGCTGGCCACGTCATTCGACTCGGGCGTCGGTTCGGGCTCTTGTTCCTGCTTGTCTTCTGCCCCGAGAACGGCGCTGACATTTGCGTCCAAAAAAAGGCCTTTGTCCTTACGGGCTGTCAGAATACCTACGGCCTGATCAACGTCATTCTTCATCGTGTTGAAGTCAGTCGCTTTGAACAAAAGCTCCGTTTGATACCACTGGGCAACTTCTGGTTTCTGAAGCTCCGTTTGTAAGTCAAGAAGCCGGTTGTAGGTTTTGGGATCCATGTGGCTGATCTTTTCCAGTAGATGGTAGCTTTTGGCCGAATTGCCGCTAATGAGACCGGCGTCGTTGTCCTTCAGGATCATCCGATTAATTAAGACAGCTTCCGGCGGAATTTCCTTCAGCTGTTCGGCAGCCTTTGCGGAATCGCTTTTCTTGGCCTTCCGCTTCAGGACACCATTTTCAATCCACAGGTAGATTTTCTGGGAATGCATATTGCCGCTGAAGCGATCAGCCTGGCTCATGATAAAGTCCATGAGCACCATGTCCGAAAGATCTTTTATTTGGACGATTTGCTGAACAGCAGCCTGATTGAGTTTACCGTTTGCGTCTTTGTAGTCTAATTTGAGCGGGCTGGAGTTGGTTACTTTGCCAAATTCAGCCGAAGCTGCAAAAGCAGCGGCTCCCCCAAGGTCGCTCAAGTGCGGGTAACTTTCTTCTCCAGTGGGATTGGCCTGGAGAGCGCCACAGAGCTGCTTCCCATCTTCGGTATAAAGCGCCGGATTACTGTGGGTGTCATCGAGCGCTCTTAGCTCTGTCCACTGTTTTCGGTTGTTCGATCCGATTGCTTTTGCTTTACCCAAATCAGCCAGAGGTTTGTGCGCGGCCACGTCCATCGTCCGGACGATGGCAGGTTCAACATGTCCGGTGTCAAGGAATCGCGACAAATGATAATAACCCAGTATCGAAGGACTATAAGTGAAATGCGTGGGGATGGTTTGCTTGTATTTCGCTATGATCTTGTCGTTACTTGAATGGGACTTTGCCGTATGGCCTGCGGCATAACTGAGATGGCTCATTGCCGCCGGCAGGGTAACCGCGTGAAGGTTGATCCCAGGCGACGTGCTGTACGTTTTTGGTATAAGAACGATGTCCAATCCTTCTTTTGTTTTTCCATTGTAGAAGTCGATTTCAGCCAGTCCCTTTTCTTTCTCGACGTCCTTCTTGCTATAAATCTCGGGATGTCCAGGAAAAGGTAGTGAGCGGATGGCGGACTCAACTGTGCCATTGGGAGCCACATGGTTGACTGTTTCCTGTCCGCGTGGCGTGTTCACGTCAAAAACGCTCGCCAAATTTCTGATCTGCCTGGTCTAACACCTCTCAGATAGCTGGAGTCGACGTTTCGTCAACCGGAGTAGCCGAGCCCGGCGCAGCGCTGTTTGCAGCCAGGGCGGCTTCAAGCTCTTTGGCATAAAGCTTCTTCATCGTTCCCGCAAAATCCAGGTCGACCAGAATATCTTTAGTATCCACTCGATTCTTCAGCGATGTCGCTTGCTTAATGAGGCTCGCTTTCAACTTATCGTAGTTATCGCTCGAGACATGAACGATGTTCACAAAGTAGTCCTTTACCTTGGCGTCCGAACCTGGTTCGCCATCCTGCATCAACCCTGCCAGCCATTGTAACCGATTGTACATCGTTTGATCGATATGATGCGTCTCGTTGAGAATGGGAGTGACCGAGATCGAATTCATTCCCCAGTTCATGCCATCGTCATTATCTTTGTACATGATTCGCTTCAGCGGCAGAAGCGGGCTTACTGCGTCGGTCTTGTCCTTGTCGCTTACTTTGTCATCCCATTTTACTTTTCCTTTGTTGGTCACGTAGTGTTGCAAAACTGCGATGCTGATGTTGCCGAGGCGATCGACCTGGCGAAAAATTGAATCCAGAATCACGCCTCGGGTCATGTCCTGTGCGAGTGCCAGGTCTTGAAGACACTTCGCGTCGTTCAAGTTCAAAATGCTCGCCACTGGCGCCTTTGACGAAAGGACCTTGTAGAAGCTGTGCCCCCTAATTGCATCCCTTGTCCAATAATCTTCAGGACTGCTGTTCTCCCCGCGCGGATTCTGCGCCAGGGATCCAAAGACGAGTTTTCCATCTGGAAGAACCACTTTCGAACTTCCCGACTTCACCATCGACCGCAGAACTCCCCAAGCTTCGGTACAACTCGGATGGCCAGTTGTTCGGGCTTGCTCCCCGACCTTCTCAAACTCCTGAATATCCATCGTCCGATAAGTGGCTGGTGGCACCTCAACAAGATGCCCCAGCAGCCGAGACACGTAAAAACATGCAAGACCCGACTCCGCCATGGTACCTACCTTGAACTTAGCGATTTTCTTCCCAGACCTCTTATTGCTGTACTTTTTCGTTATGCCCGGGCGATATGGGCCTTCCGTTTTTTCGAACGTCTCTTTGCTTGACGTTGGAGGAAGCTGGTAAATTTCTATTCCCGCAGAAGTGTTATGAAGTTTCGGGACGACGCCCACGCTTTGAGGGCCGCTCGCGGCATGGAAATCGAGACTATCAAGCTGATCGATTTCATTCTTGTCATGCTTCGTAAACCAGTCCTTCGAAGCCGAGAGAGCATCCTTCTCCTTGAGTTTCACATCAGGAGGAGTAAACGGGAATTGGACCAGCCGTTGGGCGATTTCGGTGACACCGTTAGGCGTCGAATGTTCTACAACTGGCGGATCTCCAAGCGGAAGCGACCCATCGGAAACAGAGCTCATGTTCCAGCTTTCCAGCGCTTATCCACGTGCACTGACATACTGTTGACGAAAAAATAGCCGATGAAAAGGCAAAATATCAATACGGCAATCCATTGGGGCGATTCTCGGGCCGGCCGGCATAAAGAACAGCGTTGCTTTGGCGGGATGACAGGGGGCCTAAAATGTGAGTAAGAATCGATTTTACTCTCTGAAACCGAGACTGCAGATTTCAGGGAGTTGCGGTATCTTCAACAATCAGGTGGGAAACGAACAAAGCTATGCCGAAAGAATGGTACATCAGTTTTCACGGCGGCGACGAGAAGATCTCCCTAAACAACATTCACGTCTATTCGACCGACGGGAAAAAATTACGCAAAGCTCTAAACAAAAAGAGCGTTCCCGAGGGCATCACTCTTCGTGAACTTCGCGGATTCGCGTTTGGGCCAGACAAGAATCTGTATGTGGTCAACGCGTATTTCGAATATAGCGAGGTTCTGAAGTTTAACGGCGCGCTCAACAAAGATGGGCGGCACGACTTTGCCGGTGTTTTTGTAAAGCGCCACACGGACTTGAACCCTGGGATCGATCATCCCTTTAATGTAGCGTTTGATTCCAACGGCGATCTTTACGTCTCAAGCCAAAATACGAGTCTTGTGGCGAGATATCACGGACCCACTGGCAAACAGGGTCAACCAGGGCTGCCAATGCCTTTGCCCAAGAGCCTTGATCTCGATCGGTACTTGCCTCCCGGGACCTTTGTTCCGTCAGCGAAGCTTGCGTCAAACGGTGTCCTCGAAGTCAGGGAAGCGGTTTTTGCATCGAATGGCGATTTGTATGTCGCGGATCGTGCTGCCGACTGCGTACGGGTGTATGAGGCTCGGACCGGTCACTTTTTGCGAAATCTTGTTTCCCGAAGCGACCAACTGGATAAACCGATCCATTTGTTGCTCAGCCCAGACGGCCGTTATCTTTTTATTGGAAGCGGCGGTAACGATTCAATTCTCCGACACGATCTTGGCCGAAACGCCACAAGCGTCTTTGTCGCGCCAAAATCCGCTGGTCTTAATGGCCCCGCGGGAATGGCATTCGGCGACGACGGTTTCCTTTACGTTGCCAGTCGCAATACAAAGGAGATCCTCCGTTACGATACCAAAGACGGCCGACCATCCAGCAAGCCATTCATCGAAAATCTCGCAGACAACCCGGAATTCTTGATGCTGGTAGGTTGAATTCTCCATGTAATGATCGATTTGGTCTCAGTTCCTCATCCAAACGCGGCATCTTTAGACGATTGACAGCACAATCGAAATTTGGCATGAACAAATGCCAGATGAAAACCTACCTCCCCGTAGTCTCGCTGGTTACTTCACTGCTTCTAGCTAGTTGTGCCTCGGTAAACACCGCGCATACGCCGCCGGATGGCAGCACGGAGAAAAATGCAATCCTGCAGGCAACTCAGCACGCACTGGCTCGGCAAGGCCGAAAAAATCTAGTGCTGGTCGTGGCATACTTGAAAGTCCATAACGGATGGGCATGGATACGAGTGAATCCGCAATCGGCAGACGGGAGGCAACATTACGAATCACAATCCGGACTTCTGCAAGAGAAGACGACGAACACATGGACGCTGTTGGAATGGATGCCCGCCGAGGAAGGAACCGATTACACCAAATACTTTAAAAATCTGAAGGCCAAATATCCTTCGGCTCCACCAGACATTTTTCCTCAATAACCTGACGACGTTAAATAGAACTGAGCTGGCTCTTCCTTCAACAGTCCGATAGCAATCAGCCTTCCTGGATCACCGGCTCCGGATCGTCTCCTTTTCGGAAAATCATCCACACACCGGCCAGCACCAGGCACGCGCCAAGCAGTGACCACAGGGAAAATGTCTCGCCGCCAATTGCCCACCCTAACATGACCGCGCCAGGTGGTGTGATCAGCGAGATCGCCTGTAGTCTTGCCACAGTCATTCGCGGTAATAACCAGTAAAGAAGCAAAAAGGTCAGCGCTGAGCCGACTACCGCAAGATAAAGCAGACAAAAGACGGCTAGCGCGCTCCAATGAAACCGCGCCGGATTTCCTTCGATAAGAAATCCGGTGATAAGCAATGGCACTGCGCCGAAAATCATTTGCCAGGCTGCGATCATCGAGGGCGCCAGTTGAACCGCGCGTGCCTTGAGCAGCACGTTTGAGAACGCCGCACTCGCGCCGCCGAAAACGATACCCAACCCACCCCAGAAGGCCACGAATCCGTTGAAACCCAGAAGACGCTCACAGATCATTGCTACGCCGCCCAGCGCGAGAAGTGCGCCCAAAAGTTTGTGCAGCTGCAGTGGTTCGTCGGGTAGCATTAGATGCGCGAAAAGCATGCCGAACATCGGGATGGTCGCCTGCAACACCGCTGCCAGACCGGAGGAGACGTGCAACTCGCCCCAGAAAAGTAGGCCGTAGTTGACCGCAAACATCAGAACGCCAGTAAAAGCCAGCAGCAGATAATCGGAACCGCGCTGCGGTAACAAGCTCACTCGCCCGGCGGATACGACAAAAAGGACGATGATTGCAACGAGAAAACGGATACCCGCATAAGAAATAGGCGGTAGATCGCGCAACCCAATTTTGATAACGAGCCACGTCGAGCTCCAGACAACGCAAAGTGTCAGCCAGGCCACCGGCACGCCCCATCCGGTCTTTGGTCGCCAATTGAGTCTCGATGATGCGCTCCTTATCTTCATCTGAGCGCGACCATCGCGCTTTGATTCCGATTCGTAAAGTCAGGTGCAGCGCTACCGAGCCTTGATGATAGACACTCTGTCTCTGGCCCAATTACGCTTGCCGCGGACGTAGCCCCAAAGTCCTATAGACGCATATCTCGTGCGCAGCTAGGCTCCGCGCCACCATGAACAAACTCGTTAGTCTCTCCCTGTGCCTTTCGCTCAGTCTTTTTGCTGTGGCTCGCGCGACGAAGCCGGGACAAACCCTTGCTGTAGTTGCGAAAACCGCTCAGAAACAGCCAACCGGAGAAAAGGCCGATGCCAAAACTTTACTCGATGATGCGAGCAAGGCCCTGGCTGCAATGATTAAAGCGGCACGCGCCGATACTGGCTTGGATCCAAAAACGCCGAAAAACAAGCCATTCTGGAAATCGACTCAGCTGACCGCCAAGAATTTGAAAATGGCGAGGACGGCACTTGTTGCGAAAGGCAACGACTTTTTCAAAGGGATCGCGGAAGCGCGCCAAGCTGAAGAGCAAATGAAAGTGGATTGGGAGCTGACTGATTCGAAGAACAAACAGGTGATCGAGAACGGCAGGAAGCTGGGCCACGCTATCGCTCTGTTGCGAACCAATTTCTCGAAAGAGGCTGCACGAAAAAAGAAAGGCGGTGAGCTGACGACGAAGGAGAAGGCGGAGTTCGACAAGATCAAAGCCCAGCAGAAAGAGTTGCTGGCGAAGATCGCGAAGCTTAGGGCGGCCGCTAAAAAAGATAAGGCACTCGAGAAAGGTCTGCGCGAGATGGAGAAGCAGGCCAACCATATCATCAAGGAGCCGATTACGCTGGATGCCTATATCGCGACGCTTTACTTGCTCGATGGCCAGATCGGTCTCATTCGCGGTTATGAGTACTACGTCGATAAGCCATGGCGCGCCGATTATCTCGTCCTTGTAGATTGGGCCCACACCTACGAGACCAGTTACTACGAATGGGAAACTTCTGTCTCGTACGACTGGGCGCTGGTAGATACGAGCGTCGAGATCTACGAAGGCGAGGACGTTACTGTTTCGGAATCGGTTTCCAACGAAGAAATCAGCTCAGAGGAATCTTACGCGGAACACGAATCGTTCGATATGTCCGAAGGAGAGGAAGAAGAGGTAGCTGCTGAGGAAGACACCGATGAAGAAGTGGCGTCCGCCGACGACGATAGCATGGAGGATGCTTCAGACGATGAAGGTGAAGATGTAAGCGATGCCGACAGCGGCGATAATGAAGGTGCTGATGATAATGGCGGAGACGATGATAATGGCGGAGACGATGGCGGTGATGATGGTGGCGGTTAGACGTATTCGTTAGCTTCGAATTCCTTCAGGCTCACCAGCGGAACCCGCATAAGACAAGATTCAAAGATTTTGCTTGCCCATCAAGACGCGGCCCGTTAGACCTGAGCCTTCAACTCCATAACCTAATATGACAACCCTCATCCAATTCACCCAAAATCTCCTGTTTCACAACGCTTCGTTGCTTGCGCAAGTCGAATACAGCACTGAAGGCAAGCCTCCCAGCCCACTTTCAATGATTGTAGGGCTGCTCATCGCACTGCTGCTGATCATTGCGATGTGGAAAGTGTTCACGAAAGCCGGACAGCCTGGCTGGGCCAGCATTATCCCGATCTATAATCTCTACATCTGGTGCAAGATTGTCGGCCGACCCGGGTGGTGGATCATTTTGATGCTTATCCCGTTCGTGAATTTCGTTATCTGTATAATTCTCTGCATCGATATGGCGAAAAGCTTCGGTAAAGGTGCGGGCTTCGGAATCGGCCTCGCTCTTTTGGGAATCATTTTCTGGCCGATCCTCGGCTTCGGCAGCGCGCAGTATCAAGGGCCGTCGGCGTCGTCAGGGATGGCGGTTTCTCCGCCGCCGCAGCCTGCTTAAGCGCCTGAGACGAAGACTTAATCCCTCGGAAGAGAAACTGGGCCGGTCACAGTATCCGGGGGAATTGTTCGAATAAGCGAGGCATGCCTGTTGTAGCCGGCATCGGTGATGCCGGCCGCTGGGATCAGCGATCCCGGCTACGAGCGCGCTTTAGCTGACCCATTTAGGCTTCCGCCTTTCGTTGAACGCGGCTATGCCTTCGCGCGCTTCCTCCGATTCGCGCGCTTGCATGTGATACTTTAACGCAAGATCGACGTCTTCTTTCACCGAGCTGGACCAAAGTTCTTCGATCAATCGTTTCGTTCCCGCCAGGGCGCCAGGGGCGCCTTGTAGAACCGATTGGGCAAACCTTTGCGCTTGATTCATCAAATCAGCTTGCGCGACAACGCAATTCACGAGACCGATTTCATTTGCTCGATCCGCGTCGATTAATTCGGAGCCTAACAACAGCTCGCGCATGTTTCGTTCGCCGACTTGCCGGCGCAGGAAAGTCAGAACCAGACCGGCCACCAATCCGCGACGCACCTCGGGATAACCGATTTTCGTGCCTTGTGCTGCGACAACAAAATCGCACGCAGACATAATACCCGCGCCGCCCGCAACCGCCGCGCCATGCACGGCAGCAATCGTGATAAGACGTGTTTGGCTGATCGCTATCAAAGTATTTGCAACCATCTCGGCCGTCGCATGCGCCTTCGTTTGATCGGCCGCTTCCTTCAAATCCAACCCCGTGCAAAATCCTGCGCCCGCTCCGCGCAAAATGATCACGCGCTCCTGCGGCTGATCGGAAGCCATCTTGATGGCGGCGTTTAGTTCGCTGAGTAACTCGATCGTTAGCGCGTTACGGCGCTCGGGTCGATTGAGAGTAAGAACCGTGATTTGCGGCGCTTGCTTTTCGATTAGAACCGTGGGCATTTTGCTAACCGCAGATTACGCAGATTTTCACCGAATTGTAGGGCGTTTCTGTGAAACGCCATTTTGGGGATGGCGTCTGATACAGACGCCCTACAAATATGGACCTAGACCTGGATCACACCGGTATGAAAGGCTCCTTTTGGCTTCGGCCGCGTGACGTATTGCAACAAACGAATCAGAACATCGCGTGTTTCGTGCGGTTGAATAATCGCATCCACCCAGCCGCGCGCCGCGCCGTACCGGATGTCGGTTTGTTCTTCGTAACTCTGCTTCACTTTTATGCGGAGCTCTTCCAGTTCTTCGTGTGTCGCCTTTTTGTCGCCTCGCTCCCGCGAGCGGGCGAGAATCGCAAACACAGTGTCCGATGCCTGGGCCGCGCCCATCACGGCGTAGCGCGCAGTTGGCCAGGCGACAATAAACCGCGGGTCATATGCCTTGCCGCACATCGCGTAATTCCCCGCGCCAAATGACCCGCCTACAACGACCGTGATCTTGGGCACGATGGAATTACTGACCGCGTTTACCAGCTTCGCACCGCTTCGAATGATTCCGCTCTGTTCCGCGTCGCGACCTACCATGAATCCGGTAACATCCTGGAAAAAGATGATGGGCAACCTTGTTTGATTGCAGTCCATGATAAAACGCGCTGCCTTATCTGCGCTAACGGAATAAATGACGCCACCCATCTGAATTCCCTCTTTTTTGGTCCTGACCTGCAAACGTTGGTTAGCAACAATGCCCACTGGACGCCCGTTAATGCGCGCGTATGCAGTTACGATTGTCTTACCGTAGTCAGCCTTATATTCATCCACGGATTTTTCGTCCACGACTGCGGCCAGTAGATCCCGCACGTCGTACTGTTTTTGCCCATCGAAGCTGATCAGATCATAAACAGTATCCGGGTCCTTCGCCGGTTTGAATGCTTCCTTCGGAGTGCTCGATGTTTTGGATTCTTTCGCTTCGGGCAGCAATCCAACGAGCGAACGAAGACGTTTGAGGCAGGACGGATCGTCTTTTTCAAAAAAGTCCACCGTCCCGCTAATTTCGGCATGCATTTGTGCGCCCCCTAGTTCTTCCGCGTCGACAACCTGGCCAATGGCTGCCTTTACCAGGGACGGACCAGCGAGATACAAGCCGCTGCCTTTTGTCATTAAAATTTTGTCGCAAAGGACAGGAAGATAGGCCCCGCCGGCCACACAATTACCCATGATTGCGGCAAACTGAGGAATCCCAGCCGCTGAAATGACCGAGTTATTCCTAAAGATCCGGCCGAAATCGTCCTCGTCCGGAAAAATTTCGTCCTGCATCGGAAGGAACACGCCTGCGGAATCGACGAGGTAGACAATGGGAAGCGAGCACTCAAAAGCGATGCGCTGCGCGCGAATCACTTTCTTAGTCGTTTGCGGAAAGAAAGCACCAGCCTTTACGGTGGCGTCATTAGCAATAATCATGCACGGAATGCCCTCGACGTTGCCAATGCCAGCGACTACTCCGGCCGCCGGAATCTTTCCCCATTGTTCGTACATTTTGTAAGCAGCCCAGAGGCCGATCTCGAAGAATGGCGATTCTTTGTCGAGCAACCGACTGAGTCGTTCGCGCACAGGGAGCCTGTTCATCTTTCGCTGACGTTCGTGGCCGGCCTTGCCCCCACCCTCACGCAGGACAGCCTCCTCCTTTGCAATCGCGGCGCAGTGAGCGCGCAACAATTCACTACTGGACGACCCTGACGAATGGGACATAACGCGAAACGCTTAATCCGCGAAGGCGACTGAATCAAGCTGAGCTTTTCCTGCTCTTGCTCAGGCTCATGCTCACGATCGTAGTCGGACCAATTGCCCATGAATCACACGAAACAACGCGAATATTTTCTTTTGATCGAACTTTATGTCATTCGCCGACTCATCTTCGTTCCCGTGCTCGTCCTTTGTCCTGGACTTCTGCTGTTCGATTACGACGAGAGGACGATTTGGTCGCGTCTGCCCGCGTAATCCGCGGTTTAAATCTCGACAAGGCAGTCAGATCCTTGTGAAACTCCCCGGCATGAAAACGCTAGTTCCAACACTCCTCGCCACTTTTTCATTCATCTGCTTTGCCTTTACGCCAAAAGGGCAAGGCGGTCAGTCCACCGCCGGAGGAGGCTATCCCGGAGGGAACACGGCGGAGGGGCACCTTGCGCTTGCCAGCCTAAACACCAGCGCTGGCCTATACAACACGGCAGTTGGTGTATACTCGGTTCTAAGCCTCACCGACGGTAACTTCAACACCGGGGTGGGCGCCGGCACGCTCTTTGCCAACACGGCAGACGAAAACACCACCACTGGCGCAGGAGCGCTTTTTAGCAACACTACTGGCGCCTTCAACACCGCCAACGGAGCGTTCGCGCTCTTTTCCAACACAGATGGCAGCTCCAACACAGCTATCGGTATTGAAGCACTCCTTAGCAACACCACTGGCGGCCAGAACACGGCCGGCGGTGAGTTAGCCCTAGTTAGTAATACTGATGGCGATGCCAATACGGCTATCGGCGCTGATGCTATGCAAGCGAACACTCAGGGCGACAGCAACACGGCTATCGGCGCCCTCGCGCTCCTCCTCAACACGACTGGCAGCCGCAACACGGCAACCGGCTTCCAGGCGCTCTTCAGCAACACCACGGATGATAACACGGCCTACGGATATCAAGCGCTTTTGGACAACACCACAGGCGCGAGCAATACGGCGACTGGCACGCAGGCGCTCATGAGCAACACCACCGGCCAAGCCAACACGGCCACCGGTTTTCACGCGCTCCAGAGCAACACCATCGGCCTTGAGAACACCGCCTCCGGTCAGAGCGCGCTTTCAGGCAACACGATTGGTAGCTCTAACACGGCGACTGGATCCTTCGCCCTTGTCAGCAATACAGAAGGCGTCGGCAACACGGCCAGTGGTGCGGTCGCACTCCTCTCCAACACCACCGGCAACTACAACACGGCTTACGGCAGGGGCGCGCTTGAAAGCAACACTAGTGGCTCCTTCAACACGGCTATTGGTCACCAGGCCGGTTTCAACCAGACCTTCGGTAACGCCAATGTCTACATTGGCGACGGGATTGCCGGTGTTGCCGGCGAAAGCAACGCTTGCTACATAGGCAGCATTTTCGGCCAGACCTCTGCCAGCGGAATCCCGGTTCTAATTAACTCAAGCAACAAGCTTGCTACGACTACTTCTCAAAGCGCTTTAAGGAGGACATCAAGCCTATGGGCGCAGTCAGCGAAGCGCTCTTTTCACTTACACCGGTTACCTTCCAATACAAGAAGGAGATTGATCCAGTAGGCACATCGCAGCTGGGCCTCGTGGCCGAAGATGTGGAAAGAGTGAATCCTGACCTGGTGGTGCGCGACAAAGAAGGAAAACCCTACAGCGTGCGCTACGACCAAGTGAACGCGATGCTGCTCAACGAGTTCCTCAAAGAGCATCGCAAAGTTGAGCAACAAGAGGCGACAATCGCTCAGCTAAGGCAGGATTTTCAGTCCAGGCTAGCCGAGCAGGAGAAGAAAATCGAAACGCTAACTAAGGGTTTGGAAAAGGTCGACGCAGAACTGGAGGTGACCAAGCCTGCGCCGGAGCGAGTCGCTGTCAACGTTCCTTAAACTCGCGCAACCCGAAAAGGAACGGCGATCGGTGGTCCGCTGGCAAAATTTTAGGTGCACCAACTCACGCTCCGGCGCAAACAAACGCGGCGGACACGATATCGCTGCTCTTTGTTAAGCGCTTTCCGAATACGTCCGCGTTATCTGCGTAATCCGCGGTTCAATCCTCAACATTCACAACTGGATTTTGAACTCGACAAGCCGGCAGGATTTTTCCACGCTCCACTCTATGAAAATGAACACTTCACAGATTCTGATCGTATCTATTCTCTTCCAGTTTGCTTTTTTGCCAAACTCGCAAGCGGTCGTCCCTGCTCCAGACGGCGCCTATGCTGGCGGCAACACTGCGGAAGGGCACCTTGCGCTCGCAAGCCTAAACACCAGCGCCGGCCTATACAACACAGCAGTTGGTGTATATTCGCTCCTAAGCATCACCGACGGCGACTTGTGCACAGCCCTCGGCGCTGGGACCCTTTTTGCCAACACCGCATCTGAAAATACAGCCACTGGCGCGGGAGCCCTTTTGAGCAACACCACGGGTGAGGACAACACGGCCCATGGAGCGTTCGCGCTCTTTAGCAACACAGAGGGCGGAGTCAACACAGCCGTCGGTGACAGTGCCCTTTTTAGCAACACAACCGGCAACTTCAATACCGCCGTTGGCGATCAAGCGCTCCGCAACAATACCACAGGCGAGGAAAACACGGCCGTTGGTGATGCTGCGCTTGCTAACAACCCACCCGGCAACTTCAACACGGCCGTCGGGGGTATTGCGGCTCTGAACACCTCTGGTCCTGAGAACACGGCCATTGGTCGAGCTGCGCTAGCCACGAACACCACCGGCAACGTCAACACGGCCGTCGGTGATGGCGCACTCTTTAGCAGCACTGGTAGCGGAAACATCGCCTTGGGCCAAAATGCCGGCGGCAGCGTTACTACAGCCAATAACGTCATCTGTATCGGCACCTCAGGTGCGAACGTGAGCAACAGTTGTTTTATCGGCCAGATCTACTTCAACGTGCAGCCCATTGTTGGAACCGATCCGGACTCGGTCACAATAACCAGCGCGGGAAGACTTGGCCGCGGCAACGTATCTTCGCGTCGATATAAACACGACATCCAGCCGATGGAGAAAGCCAGTGAGGCGCTCTACGCCCTCAAGCCGGTCAGTTTCCGCTACAACAAGGAGTATGATGCCACACAGACGCTTGCCTTTGGCCTGGTCGCCGAGGAAGTGGCCGAGGTGTACCCCGATCTGGTGGGGCGCAATCCCAACGGCGAACCTGAATCGGTCCGGTACGAGCAGATCAACGCGATGTTGCTCAACGCGTTTCTGAAGCAACACCGCAAAGTCGAGCAGCAAGCCCGCGAGATGCGGCAACAACGCAAGGACTTCGAGACGACGATTGCTGAGCTGAAGAAACAGATCGAAGCCGTCGCTGCGCATTCCAAGAAGCAGGACGCGAACGTCCAAAGGGTAAGCGCACAAATTGACTTAAGCAGATCCGTGACAAAACTCGCAGACGACAATCAGTAACGCGAATCGTCGAGCTTATTACTGCAGCTGGCATCGTCGATGCCGGCTCGGAAACGGGATTTGCACTTTGGGCTAGGATCGGCGATCTCGCCCACAGCTAGTGGCCGGCCAAGATTTTTGATCTCGACAGACCGGAACGATCCTCCCAAGCTCCGCTCTATGAAAACACCAGTTCCAACATTCCTCATCATATTTTCACTGGCCGGCTTTGCTTTTTTGTCAAACTCGCACGCGGTCAATCCACCACCGGACGGCGCCTATGCCGGTGGCAACACGGCGGAAGGGCACCTCGCCCTTGCAAACTTAAACACCAGCGCCGGCCTATACAACACAGCAGTTGGTGTATACTCGCTCCTAAGCATCACCGACGGCGACTTCTGCACAGCTCTCGGCGCTGGGACCCTCTTTGCCAACACTGCAGACGAAAATACGGCCACCGGCGCCGGGGCGCTTTTTAGCCACACCGACGGCGGCGGCAACACGGCCAACGGGGCGTTCGCACTTTTCAGCCACACCAGCGGCATCGACAACACGGTCGTTGGTGACAGGGCGCTACTGCTTAGCACCACTGGTGGCTTCAACACGGCCGTCGGCGAAGCCGCCATGTTGAACAACGACACCGGCAGCAGCAACGTTGCCATCGGTGTTCAAGCGCTCGGTAACAACATCTCGGGCAGCAACAATATCGTCTTGGGCAATGTGGCCGGTAGTGGCGTTACCACGGCAAATGACGTTATTTGTATCGGCGCAGGAGGTGAGAACGTTGACAGCAGCTGCTATATCGGCGGCATCTTCAATGCAACCTCTTCCGGAGGCACTGCGGTGTTCATTAATTCAGCCGGTAAGCTCGGCACGAGCACATCTTCCCAGCGGTTTAAAGAGGCGATTAAACCGATGGAGCAGGCAAGCGCAGCGCTCTTTGCGCTTAAACCAGTCAGCTTTCATTACAAGAAGGAAATCGATCCGCAAGGTACAAAACAGTTTGGCTTAGTGGCTGAAGAGGTGGAACAAGTGAATCCCGATCTGGTCGTGCGCGACAAAGAGGGAAAGCCCTACACTGTCCGTTACGATCAGGTGAATGCGATGTTGCTCAACGAGTTTCTTAAGGAGCATCGCAAGGTCGAGGAATTGGAAGCAATGGTCGCGCGGCAGCAGAAGAGCTTTGAATCCAAAGTCGCGGAACAGCGTCAGCAGATCGACGCCTTGACTTTGGCTGTTCAGAAGATTAGCGCGCAGGTTGATATGAACACAGCTGCGTCGAAAGTCGTTGTACGTAGTCAGTAACAGTGGATCGCAGCAGCTGAGGGTTGAAGCCAGCACCGTTAGTGCCGGTATGTAACACGGCATTTCCCCGGCCGGGATCACCGCTCCGGGCTGCAACTAGGCTGACGAGATTTTGGTCTCGACAGGCCGGAACGATCCTCCCAAGCTCCGCTCTATGAAAACACCAGTTCCAACATTCCTCATCATATTTTCACTGGCCGGCTTTGCTTTTTTGCCAAACTCGCAAGGAGTCAATCCACCACCGGACGGCGCCTATGCGGGCGGCAACACGGCGGAAGGGCACCTCGCCCTTGCAAGCCTAAACACCAGCGCCGGCCTCTACAACACAGCAGTTGGTGTATACTCGCTCCTAAGCATCACCGACGGCGACTTCTGCACAGCTCTCGGCGCCGGAACCCTCTTTGCCAACACCGCAAATGAAAATACGGCCACTGGCGCCGGGGCGCTTTTAAGCAGCACCACCGGCGGTGGAAATACAGCGAATGGAGCGTTTGCGCTCTTTCTCAACACGACAGGCAGCTTTAACACTGCCTCCGGTGACAGCGCGCTCTTTAACAATTCGACTGGTACTGAAAATACAGCTGTTGGCATTAGCGCGCTGTTTAGCAACGCTAGCGGGAGCTCAAACACGGCTGTCGGCATCGATGCGCTTTTGAATAACACCATCGGGAGCAGTAATATAGCCATAGGCAGTGGGGCAGGTGGCAGCATTACCACAGCTAATCATGTTATCTGCATCGGCCCGGCCGTGGGGGAAAACGTGAACAATACAACCTGGATTGGCAACGTATTTGGCACAACCACGGCGAGCGGCACCACGCAGCCAGTTATTGTATCTGAGACCGGTCAGCTCGGCACGATCAGTTCCTCGCGGCGGTTCAAAAAACAGATTAAACCGATGGACCAGGCCAGCGAATCAATTTTGGCGCTTAAGCCCGTAACGTTTAATTACAAAACCGATAAGACAAACACGCCTCAATTCGGATTGGTTGCCGAGGACGTCGCTGCGGTGAACCCCGATCTGGTGGTGCGCGACGAGAACGGCGAGATCTACAGCGTGCGCTATGAGGCAGTCAACGCGATGCTGCTCAACGAGTTTCTCAAAGAGCATCGCAAAATATCGCAGTTGGAAGCGACTCTGACGCAGCAGCAGACGAGCTTTCAATCCAAGGTCGCAGAACAGGAAAAGGAAATCGAAGCTCTGAGATCGGGTCTTCGGAAGGTGAGCGCGCAGATCGAGATGACCAAAGCTGCATCGAAAGTCGTTGTACGTAATCAGTAACAGTGGATCGCAGTAGCTGAACTGCGGCCGGCATCGTTGGTGCCAGTGCAACACAGCGTTTCCCCCGGTGGGGATCACCGATTCCGGCTACAATAGGTTCACGAGATTTTTAGTCTCGACAGGCCGGTGAGATTTTTCAAAACTATGCGCCATGAAAACGCTAGTTCCAACACTCCTCATCACATTTTCACTCACGTGCTTTGCCTTTTTGCCAAACTCGCAAGCGGTCAATCCACCACCGGACGGCGCCTATCCCGGCGGCAACACGGCGGAAGGGCATCTTGCCCTTGCAAGCCTCAACACCAGCGCCGGCCTATACAACACAGCAGTTGGTGTATACTCGCTGCTAAGCATCACCGACGGCGACTTCTGCACAGCTCTCGGCGCTGGGACCCTCTTTGCCAACACCGCACCTGAAAATACAGCCACTGGCGCGGGCGCGCTTTTTAGCAATTCGACCGGCACTGAAAACGCGGCTCTTGGGACGTTCTCGCTTTTTAACAACACTACCGGGAGCTTCAACACAGCGGCCGGTTCACAAGTGTTGTTTGCCAACACTACCGGCACTGAAAACACGGCAAACGGCACATTCGCCCTGAATGCCAACACCGAAGGCAGTTTCAATACGGCTATCGGTGCGTTCGCTCTGGCTGACAATACGACCGGAAGTGAGAATACAGCCATGGGTGTGAACGCGCTCTTTAGCAACACTGCCGGTGGCAATACGGGAATCGGAGCGAATGCTCTCCGGGCAAACACGACCGGATTTCAAAACACAGCCGTGGGTCACAGCGCACTCTTTGACAATACCGACGGTACTTTCAACACGGCTATCGGCGCAAGCGCGCTTACTCTAAACACTAGCGACGGCAACACAGCCTGTGGTAATGTAGCGCTCTTCAACAACACCGGTAGCAACAACACCGCCCTGGGCAATGGCGCCGGCACCAACCTGACCACGGGCAATAACAATATCGATATCGGCTACATCGTTGGCGGTGTAGCAGGCGAGAGCAACACGATCCGGATCGGTAACTCTGATATCACCAACACTTTTATCAGCGGAATTAGTGGAACAAACTCCCCAGGGGGCGTTGCGGTCTTTTGTAATTCAGATGGCAAGCTGGGTGTGATTAGCTCCTCGGCGCGATTCAAGGAGGATATAAAGCCAATGGGCAAAGCCAGCGAAGCTATTCTAGAGTTTAAACCGGTCAGCTTTCGTTATAAGAAGGAAATCGATCCTCATGGCATCCCGGAGTTTGGACTCATTGCTGAGGAGGTAGAAAAAGTAAACCCCGAGCTGATCATCCGTGATCGGGAGGGTAAACCCCAGACCGTACGCTATGAACAGGTCAATGCGATGTTACTCAACGAGTTTCTCAAAGCCCACCGTAAATCGGAAGAACAAGAAGCTAAGATCGCACAGTTGATGCAGGATATGGAAAAGCTCGTAGCGCACGTCAGGCAACAGGACTCACAAATCCAAACGATGAGTGCCGAGATCGAGATGAGTAAAGCAGCGCCGCAAACAGTCGTTAACAAAAAGTAAGAGCCCGCCGTGGTTTGCGACCAGGTCACGCCTGGGACGCGCGTGGCACGCAGCGCTGCGTGCGATTTTTCTGGTCAAGCCGGCCGAAGCCAGTCCAGACTCGGCCTCTATGAGAACGTCAAAAAGATTTCCCGTGATCTTCACTTGCATCGTACTGGCCTGCATTACGCTTCCGCAGATCGCGCAAGCAGTGGCCCCACCACCGGACGGTGGTTATCCCGGAGGCAATACGGCAGAAGGGTACCTTGCGCTTGGAAGCCTCACCACCGGCGCATACAACACGGCAGTCGGTATCTATTCAATCCTAAGCCTCACCGACGGCAACTTCTGCACAGGTGTCGGCGCTGGGACACTTCTTGCCAACACCGCAGACGAAAATACAGCCACTGGCGCCGGAGCGCTTTTCAGTAACACCACCGGTGACCTCAACACTGCCAACGGAGCGTTCGCCCTTTTCAGCAACACCACCGGCACAGAGAACGTGGCCGTTGCGACTGATGCGCTTGTCTTTAACGAGAGCGGCAATTTCAACAACGCGGTCGGTGCTTTTGCGCTCTTTAACAACGTTGACGGATCCGGCAACAACGCTTTTGGCAATGCCGCGCTTCGTGAAAGTATTCACGCCGGTGGAAACACTGCCATTGGTGATCGCGCGCTTATGAATAATGACATAACCGGAGCCGGCCTTGGGATGGACAACACGGCAGTTGGCCGTTCGGCGCTCACCAGTAACACTGATGGCGATTCAAACACAGCCGTTGGCTTTGAGGCGCTCTTTTCCAACACTACTGGCGTTTCTAATACAGCCATTGGGGCTGGGACCCTCCCTTTTAATACGGGGAACGGGAACACGGCCGTTGGTAAAAGTGCGCTTGAGGGGAACACCACCGGGCTCGAAAACACGGCCATTGGTGGTGGCGCGCTTTCCGCCAATACTGCGGGTCTCGACAACGCGGCCACAGGTTTTGTCTCGCTTTCTCACAATACCACAGGCGGTGCCAACACGGCCGATGGTTCTGGCGCACTTTTTAACAATACAACCGGCGGCTTCAATACCGCTGTTGGCCAGGGCGCGCTCCAGGCCAACACCACAGGTAGCGCCAACGTCGCATTGGGTGTTAGTGCTGCCGGTAACGTTACCACGGCCGATAACGTTATTTGCATCGGTGCAACCGTCGCCGGTGCAAACGTGAGCAACCGTTGTTATATCGGCAATATTCGCGGCGTCACAACCGGGAACAACAACGCCATACCGGTATTGATCGATACCGCCGGCCAGCTGGGTACCGTCAGTTCCTCACGCCGGTACAAGAAGGAGATTAAACCAATGGACAACGCGAGCGAAGTCATCCTGGCGCTCAACCCAGTGACCTTTCACTACAAGACCGACAAGACGAACAGGCCTGAATTCGGTTTGATCGCCGAAGAAGTTGCTGAGGTGAATCCAGACCTGGTGGTGCGCGATGAGAACGGCGGGATTTACACCGTCCGCTACGACGCCGTGAATGCGATGTTGCTCAACGAGTTTCTCAAGGAGCATCGCACGGTACAGGACCAACAAGAAGAAATCGAGGAGCTCAAGGCGGAGCTAAGAGAGCAACGAGACCTGATTCAGAAGGTGAGCGCGAAGATTGAGATGGGCAAAACTGCACGCCGCGTAGCCAGGATCGATCAATAAACAAGCGAGTTGTAGCGGTGGTCGCCGCGGCGAACACCGAACCGATTGATCAGGCGTATGACACAAACGCCACTACAATTTCGTCTTCTCTGCAGAATCAGTTTTGTCGCGCTGAATCATATCTTCAAACGGCCGATAGAAATTTGCGTAAAACGGGTAAGGCCGGTCGGGGTTTTCAGGAAGGTAGCGCCAATGTTTGTACATCCAGAGCCAGGGCGCTGGGTTCTTTCGCACATACGGTTCAAACGAATTCCAACATGCCTGCGCGATTTGTTGATGGGACATACCAGCAGTGGCCTTGATCTTAGGGTGGAAGACGAGCCTATAACGCCCGTTCGGGAGTGGTTCGCAATGCGCGGGAATGATCGGGATGCCAGTTTGCTCGTGCAGCCAGGCATGCGCGGAAGTCACGCTTGTTTTTAGTCCAAAACAATCAATGGCGACCGCGCCCTGGCTCGGTGGCACGGTGAGATCAACCAGTAGCGCAGTGCGCCCTTTTCGTCGCAGCACCTTGTAAAGCCGGACGATCCCGCGTTCGCGCGGAATGAGCTCATGCCCGGATTGCTCGCGGAGTTTTTTGAAAATTGGATCAAGTAGCGAGTTCTTAAATTCCTGGGAGATGATTGTGCCTTTGAGTTCCAGGAAACCACCGGCCAGACTGAGCCATTCGAAGTTGCTGTAGTGATAGCAGGCGATAATGATGCTGCGCTCCGGCCCGGTATTACGCATGGTTTCTTCGACATTCTGCAGTTCGATATACCAAAGGAAGTTCAGTGGCGTCAGGCGCGGGCTCCACAGCAAATCAACCATGGTCCGCGCGAAATGTTGAAATGATTCACGGACAATCTTGCGTCGCTCACGGGCAGATAACTGATCGCCAAATGCGACCTCCAGGTTGTTTAGCGCAACATGGTATCGAGGCCGATCAAGAAAGCTAAGTAAAGCTCCGGCCAGCTGAGCAAGGCGATAGCACGCCTTTCGCGAGCATAATGGGATTAGTTTTGTCGCCAGAAAAAGACCGGCCCACTCGAGGCGGTATCGAATTCGCTTCCAGCGTGAACGCATTTCTCACTTTGAATGACGAAGCATGAATGTCTAATCGCTTCGCGAGCGTGAATCGTCACATCGTCCAACCATTAAACCACAAATTCTATGTAACGATGTAGCAGTCTAACAAATCACACTGCATTCGGCCCTTACCAACCCGTGCCGGGATTAGCTACGGGAGGGAGACCCTTGCGAAATTCTGCCTGTTGGCGCTGCGCGTCCCTCTGCTGGTCCGCCTCCCGTGCCTGCTGTTCGGGACTCGGACCTGAACTACAGCCAACGAGAAAGAAGACGAAAACTGACGCAAGAAACGCAAGAATCGAAGTCTGTTTCATAGAGAGGATTCAATCATAATCAGGTCAACTGATACAGCAATTGTTCTGCGCCTGAAAATCCAGGGAGTCGTAAAGACTGTTCATTCTGATGGTGTATCAGACGCCACCTTCAGATACTCGCGCTCCAGGGCTTTTAAGCGCTGAAGAATCTCATTCAAGGCGAGTTCGTTTTTCAGGTTTACTTGATAATCGATTTCGGAACGCAGCCGATCTTTGTGAGCCTGCCGATTCTGCGACATCAAGATGATCGGCGCTTGCAGCACAGCAAGCATGTTAATCGCGGTACTGAGCAGCAGGTAGGGGTACGGATCAAAACCACTGTTGGTCAGCAGCCACGTGTTGATCATTACCCACACGTTGAAAAAGAGCACCGCAGCAATGATGAATTTCCAACTGCCGCCAAACTCCGCGATAATGTCGGCCGCGCGATCTGCAAACGTAAGCTGCGCCGCGTCTTCCACGTTCACATTGCGGGTGGCGCTCCGACGCAAAAGTTCGTCGGTGTGCCGCAATCGGTTGGCAAGCGCCGTAAGCAGTTCCAACGCGACCTCCGGGCTGCTGCGCACGAAGGAAAGAAAATGCTCACGCGAAAGTACAGCCAGTCGTGCATCCTCCGCGATGATCGCATCCGCCGAGCGCGGTTGTCCGTCGAGCAACGCCATCTCGCCAAAGAAATCGCCGCGGCCCAATTCGGTTAGCGTCATGTAGCGTCCATCGGTGGCTTGCATGGAAATGCGGACTTTACCCCGCTCGATCAAATACATTGCGTCTCCCTCGTCGCCAGCGCGGAACACAGGCGTTTTGGCTTTGCAGTCGATGCTCTGCAGCAACTGACATAATTTCCGGGCCGCCTCGTCATCGAGCGACTCGAATAACGGTACCTGGCGCAGCGTGTCGATGGTCATCCGCCGTCAGATAATAGCGACAAGACGCGTCTGCGAGAAGCGCCAAGTGACGAGAATGACCAAATCCGAATGACGAATGTCGAAGGAATGACGAAGTACCGAATCACAAAACCCAATGTGCGCTTTTGCTAATTAGTAATTTATTATTCGGGCTTCCTTCGTCATTCGGCATTTGTCATTCGTCATTCGTCATTTCTTTTGCATCGCTTCGGATCGGCAAGTTTGCTACTGCTACGAGTTGATTTCCAAATCGCAAAAGTTAGAAGGAAAAATATGCTTCACCTCATTTGGTATATCTTCGTCGGCTTTCTCGTGGGTTGTGTGGCCAAGGCGCTCATGCATACCCATCTATCGATCATGTGGACAGTCGTGCTCGGTATTGTCGGCTCGATCATCGGAGGCGCCGTGACTCATCTGTTTTATCCGCCCAGTGCGGGAGGCAAATTTCATCTCGGAGGATTAATTGTATCCATCATTGGAGCGCTTCTCGTTTTGTACATTTGGCACAGGTTCAGGCTCCAACTGCCTCGCGGATAGAATGAGCAGGACCTGAACGCTTTCGGATCGTTTGATTGCCCGCGTAGCGCCAAAGGCGCCTGATTCACATCGAGCCGTGGCACTGCCCCAGGATTCATAAATTCCCAACCACCAGCGCTGAAAGCTCGATTCAGTCTTCGACGCGAGTTCACCAACCACTGATCTGAATCGCGCCTTCAGCGCTCGCTGGCTGAGGCCCTGAATCCTGAGACGATGTCCCAGGCTACGCTGACACAGCTCCCACAGCGCTAAACACATACGGAACTGTCGTTCCTTTCCAAGGCAAAATTGACTTGGACCAGTTCGACTCTAGGTTGGGATTGCGCTCGCTCGCGCTTTCCAGATTGTGAAAAGCGTCCTTTTTGTCTGCACAGGTAATATCTGCCGCAGCCCGATTGCGGAAGGGCTTTTTCGCCGTCTGCTTGGGAACCGAAAGGACATCGAAGTTATTTCGGCCGGGGTGCACGCGGTAAGCGGCCAACCGCCAAGTCTTTATGCAGTTGAAGTCTGCGCAGAAGCAGGCGTGGACATTAGCAATCTGCGCAGTCAGCCGCTAACGGCAGTGCTAGTCGATCGAGCGACACACATTTTTGCCATGACCGGCGCGCACCTTGAGACAATCCAGACATTGTTTCCTCAAGGCGCTGAAAAATCGTTCTTGCTTCGCGAATTTGAAGAGCCCGGCACTACCGTATGGCGCGATCTGCCCGACCCAATCGGCCTTGGCCGTGAAGTGTACGCACATTGTGCTCGCGTCATCAATAACGCCTTGCCAAGCGTGCTCGCATTCGTCGAACAAGGCGAACTGGTGCGGCCTGGTGCGCCGCGCGGACGCGAGTTATCTTCTCATCCGATGGACCATCTTCCTGACCGCATTGAGGCCGGATTGGCTGGTTCGAAACCTCAGCCCCGTTACGGCGACGCTTTGCGCAGAGTCGATCCTGAAATCTTCGATGCCATCATGGCCGAGGAAAAACGTCAGCGCGAAAACATCGAATTGATTGCGTCCGAAAATTTCACCAGTCGGGCAGTCATGGAAGCCCAGGGTAGTGTGCTGACAAATAAATATGCCGAGGGCTATCCACGAAAACGCTGGTACGGGGGCTGTGAGAATGTCGATATTGCCGAGCAGTTGGCGATTGACCGCGCAAAACGGTTGTTTGGCTGCGAGCACGTGAACGTGCAGCCACACAGCGGCGCGCAAGCGAACATGGCGGTTTATTTCGCCATGCTCAAGCCGGGCGACAAGATTCTGGCCATGAATCTGGCGCACGGCGGGCACCTGACGCACGGGCATCCGGCGAATTTCTCGGGCAAATTTTACGCCGTCTCGCAGTACGGCGTTAGCGAGAAGACCGAGCAAATCGATTACGACGCGTTGCAGAAACAAGCCGAAGAGGTCCGCCCAGCAATGATCACCGCCGGGGCGTCGGCCTATCCGCGTATCATCGATTTTCCGCGACTGCGTCAAATCGCGGATTCGGTTGGTGCTGTTTTGTTCATCGACATGGCGCACATCGCAGGTCTTGTAGCAGGCGGCCAGCATCCCAGTCCGATCCCGCACGCGCAATTTGTCACCACCACCACGCACAAGAGTTTGCGCGGACCGCGTGGCGGCATCGTCATGTGCGAAGAGAAATTCGCCAAACAGACCGATGCGACCGTTTTCCCCGGCGTGCAGGGCGGCCCGCTCATGCATGTGATCGCAGCGAAAGCCGTTTGTTTTCATGAAGCGCTCCAGCCGCAGTTCCGCGAATATCAACGGCAAGTTGTAATGAACGCCAAAGCGCTTGCCGCCGGCTTGGCCAAACATGGTTACCGCATCGTCTCCGGCGGCACCGATAATCATTTGATGCTCGTCGATCTTCGCCCAAAGGAAATTAACGGCAAAGAAGCGCAGGAAATTCTCGACCGCGCCGGCATAACCGTAAACAAAAACGGTATTCCATTCGATACCTATCCGATCTTCAAGCCGGGTGGTATCCGAATCGGCACGCCTGCCGTTACGACGCGCGGCATGAAAGAAGAAGAAATGTTGGAAATCACGGATCTGATCACTGAAGCGCTCGCGAGTCGAATCGATGCCGACGCGCTGGAGAAAGTGCATCGAAGAGTCCTCGACTTAACAAGAGGATTTCCATTGCCCATTTGAGAGCGAGTCATTCCGAGGCAAGTCGAGGAATCCCGTTGCATTACTTATGGGTGACACCGCGGGATCCTTCGACGTTGCAGAGTTTACCCTGAGCGAGTGAATCGAGTCGAACGGGCTACGCTCAGGACGACGAGGGCTTTGTAGCACAAATTTTCGCTCTACCTAACCGGCGAAAATCTGCGTAGCTTGCGCTGTCTATGAATCGACCCGCTGATCAACCAGAACCAAATCCGCTGCGCGAAGGTTTGTCCGCGCGCGCCGTACCGCAGCCATGCTCGATTGTGATCTTCGGAGCGACCGGCGATCTCACCCATCGCAAACTTGTCCCTGCATTGTATAACCTCGCCGCCGATGGCGACCTGCCACCCGCCGTGGAGATTGTCGGTTTCGCCCGCCGGCCAAAAACTGACGACGAATTCCGGCGCGATCTCGAAGAAGCCACGCGCAAGTTTTCGCGGCAGACCGTGCGCGATGAAATCTGGAAAAACTTTGCGGAATCGATCTTTTATCACCAGAGCGAGTTCGAGGACGAAGCTGGTTACAAAGCGTTGGCCAAGCGGCTCGATGAAATCGACAAAAATCATGGCACTCGCGGCAACCGGCTTTTTTATTTTGCGGCTTCTCCCGATCAGTTCGAGCCGATTCTCAAGAACCTGAAAGCCGCCGGCTTAAACCAAACCTGCAAAGGGAGCTGGGCTCGCGTAATCGTGGAAAAACCTTTCGGAACCGATCTCGCCTCAGCGCGAGAGCTCAATCGCGTCATTCGCAATTCCTTTAGCGAAGAACAGACCTACCGGATCGATCACTTTCTCGGCAAGGAAACCGCGCAGAACATCCTTGTGCTGCGCTTTGCAAACGCGATCTTCGCGCCGCTCTGGAACACGCACTACATCGACCATGTCGAGATTACTGCGGCGGAAACGCTCGGAGTAGAGAATCGCGCCGGTTATTACGAACACGCCGGCGCACTGCGCGACATGGTCCAAAACCATCTGCTCCAGCTCCTTTGCTTGACGGCAATGGAACCGCCCACTGACCTTAGCGCCGACAGTATCCGTGACGAAAAAGTCAAGGTGGTGCGCTCGCTGCGTCGATGGTCACGCAACGAAATCGCCGCCAATGTTGTGCGCGGTCAATACGCCAAAGGGGCCATTAACGGTGAGCCGGTGGTGGGTTATCGGCAGGAAAAGAACGTCAACCCGGATTCACAAACCGAAACGTTCGTGGCGTTGCGGCTTTATATCGACACCTGGCGCTGGGCGGAAGTGCCGATTTACATGCGCGTTGGAAAACGGCTTCCGAAATCGGCTACGGAGATTTCAATCCATTTCAAAAAAGCGCCGGCGGTCCTTTTTAACAAAGATTTGCATGATCTGAATGTGCTGGTGATTCGGATTCAACCAGACGAGGGAATCTCGCTGCGAATCCACGCCAAAGTGCCGGGCACGAGTTTTCGCATCGAACCGGTAAAGATGGATTTCCACTATGGAACCTCTTTCGGGAAAGCGAGCCCTGAGGCGTACGAACGTTTACTGCTCGATGCGATGAGCGGCGATGCCACGCTCTTTGCGCGCCGGGACGAAGTCGAAGAAGCATGGGCTTTCATCGATCCCATTGAAGAGGCATGGCACGCGAAGAAGGATGCGCCCGAGTTGTTTTTTTATCCTGCCGGCTCGTGGGGACCGGAGGCAGCAGATGATTTACTCGCTCGTGACGGACGGGCGTGGAGAAGATTATGAGCGATCTATTTGGAGCGTCATCCCGGGCGCCGCGAGGGACCCCACAAAATCAGAACTCATCACCCTTCGGTGAGAGATCCTTCGCCTCCGCTCAGGATGACCGCGCGTTGTAAATATGGCAGCGATCGCTGAAACATACTCGTTAGGCCTTCCGGTCGAGGTCAGTAAGATCGACCAGGAGCTGAAAAAACTTTGGCAGGAAAGCGAAGGCGCAGCGACCCGCGCTTCGCTGGTCAATCTTGCTGTTTACAGCGAGGACGCAGGCTCTCTTAACAGAAATACGCAGCTGATGGCGAAGATCACTGAGAACCACGCCTGTCGCGCCATTGTCATCGAAGCCGATTGCAAGGCACAAGAAAATCGAGTGGAAGCCTGGATCAGCGCGCACTGTCACGTTAGCAGCGTCGGGAACAAGCAGATTTGTTCGGAACAAATTTCATTTCTGCTCAAAGGCGCTTGTACGACCTTACTGCCAAGCATTGTTTTTTCGCATCTGGATTCAGATTTACCGTTCTATCTCTGGTGGCAGGAAGAGTTCCGTGAGCCGATGGATCCGCAGCTTTGGGCGTGGGTCGATCGGGTAATCTATGACAGCCAAAACTGGGAAGATTTTCGCGCGCAAATGGGTCTGTTAGAATCCGCAGAACAGGAAGCCAACCAGCGCATCGTGCTTTGCGACTTAAATTGGACGCGCCTGGATAATGTCCGCTTCGGGCTCGCGCAATTCTTCGATCATCCTGCCTCGCATCACAATTTTCCCAAGATCAACAAGTTGAGAATCGACTTTTCACCCGGCTATCGATCCACGGCTGTCCTCTTTGCCGGGTGGCTTGCGGCGCAATTGAACTGGCAAGGTGAGAAAACGGATGTGCCGAACAAGCTTTCATTCGTTAGTCCCTTTGGCTCCAAGATCGACATCGAACTGCGCGAACGGCCTGGAGAACCGATCAGTGAAGTGGCGATGGCAACGCCCGACGTGGAATTTCTGGTCTCTCACGCCAAGTGTGGAGACCTTTTGGAGATTTCACGCGGAAAGCCGGGCGAAAAGCGCATGCCACAGTTGATGCCCGCAGGGAAAAACGATCCAGTCAGTCTGATGAGCGAAGAATTGATGCGCGGCGGGCCGCATCACGTGTACCTGCATGCGGTCAACTGCGTCCGCGATTTGTTGTAGCCACGGCTCTGTGAGCGTTGAACCTCGCGTTTTGCAAACGACCGCCCACAGGGCGGTGGCTACAACACTAGGCGAAATTCGTGCCAAGCAGCTTACCCAATTCGCGCACATTTTTCTCAATCGAAAAAAACTTTTCCGCACGCTCGTAACCGGCCTGACCAAGTTTTTGCCCTAACGACCGGTCGTTAATCACCTCTTCAATCGCCCCAGCGAGTGCTACTACATCGTCGGGTTCCACAAGAAAACCTGTCTCGCTTTCGACCACCATTTCCGGAATTCCGCCGATCCTGGTTGAAACAACCGGCAATGCTGTGGCCATCGCTTCCATGATTACGGTAGGCAGATTGTCCATGCCGCCCTCAGCTTCGGGTACGCTCGGCATCACAAAAACCCTCGCACGAGCAAGGCACTTCCTTATCTCATGTTGCGGTTTTGCGCCAGGTAACTGAACAAGCTCTTTCAATCCTGACTCCTCGATCTGTCCGCGTAACTGGTTCTCGAGCGGACCCTCGCCGAAAATCTCACATCGAAACGATCTTCCGCGTTCAACGAGCAGCGCGCAGGCACGAATCAAATTGGCAAAGCCTTTTTTGGCGATCAAACGGCCAATCGCAACGATCAACGGCGGATCAGAAGAAAAATTCGCGCGTCCGAATTCGCCAAGGTTCAATCCATTGTAGATGCGACGGATTCGATCGGCGCGTTCCGGGAAGCGTTCCCGCAAGAACTTCTCCGAGTAATCGGTTTCAGTAATAATCACGCGGGCTGCGCTGACAAGTTTGTCCAGACCGATCTCGAAATTCCTTGGCGCAAAAATGTCGTTAGCGTGCGCCGTAAAGCTAAAAGTGACTGGAAAAAATTTGGCGACCCAGAAAGCGGTGCGCGCCGCCATCCCCGCGAAGTGTGCATGAACGTGGTGAATTCCCAGTTCTTGTAGGCGCAACCCGACATACACAGCCTGATAAAGTCGAAGAAAGTCGGTGCGCCGACCCCACTCATCGAGAGCAGCAAAGATTGCTGGAGTGAGTCTTCTCCTTTTTGAAGCCCGTTGAACTTCTTCCAGCAGTTCCTTCTCCTCAGGCAGGTAATGCACACGCTTTCCGATTCGCGCGTCCCAATCCTGCGCTGGCTCGCCTTTCGGATTCCGGATTGAGAAAATTGGCGGCGCAACGCCTTGTCGATAAACCTCAGCAACCTCGCGATAGCAAAATGTTTGTCCAAACGAGGGAAACCGCTCAAAAAGATAAGCGAAGGGCGCCATTACTCAGAATAACTCGGCAAACAGTAACTACACACCGCCGCGTTTCACGGGAATCGGTTTCCCCTTCTCATCGACAGCGACCAGAGTAAACACACCGTGTGTGACGCGATGATCCTCGCCGGTCATGTAACGCGTTACCCATACCTCTACCGGGATTGTCATCGAGGTTCGCCCGATTCTCGCTACCCGCGCATAACATCTAACTGTGTCCCCTACCCGTACCGGCTGGAGAAACGACATTCCTTCCATTGCCACGGTAACAACGCGCGCTTGCGCAGTTTTCGCCGCAAGAATTCCGCTACCCAGGTCCATTTGCGAGGTCAACCATCCGCCGAAAATATCTCCATTCGGATTGGTGTCCTTAGGCATGGCGATCGTTTGAATAACCAGTTCGCCTCTGGGTTGCTCGGGCATTTGGCGCGAAGAATAACACAAGTTATCTAAAATCTGTAGAGGACGACGTTGTCGTCCCGCGGGAAGCCCACGGCTTCCCCTACAGGATCAGCATACAATCGCCGTAGCTGTAGAAACGGTAACGCTCGCGAATTGCCTCTCGATAAGCTCTGAGCAAAAACTCGCGGCCAGCAAACGCGCTCACCAGCATGAGCAAAGTCGAACGCGGCAAATGGAAATTCGTCAGCAGAACATCGACAGCTTCAAATCGATATGGAGGATAAATGAAAATATCTGTGGAACCTTCCTGTGCGACGAGCCTTCCATCTTCGCGGTTGGCGGATTCCAATACGCGCACCACGGTCGTCCCCACGGCCACAATTCGCCCGGCGCTGTTGATTCTGGCCGCGGCGGAAGGTGAGATAGAAAAACACTCGGCATGCATGCGATGCTCGGTGATGTTCTCCGAGCGGACTGGCAGAAATGTGCCAGTCCCCACGTGCAACGTCACGAACGTGTGCGGAATCTCGCTTAAAATCTCTGGGGTGAAGTGAAGACCGGCAGTCGGAGCCGCGAGCGCCCCAGGCGTATGCGCGAAGACAGTTTGATAACGCATCGCATCTTCCGCGTCGCTTTCGCGTCGGATGTAAGGGGGCAAGGGCATCGATCCGCCAGCGTAAAGATCGATGTCTTCCTTTAGCACTACGACGCGCTCACCGTCAGGGGCAATTTCCTCTACACACAACGTCGCATTATCGATTCCCGCAGTGGCGCCCACACGCATTTTACGCCCGGGGCTGACGAGACATTTCCATCGGCGAGGACCAAGGCGCTCAAGGAACAAAAACTCAACCGCGCCATCGTCGGAGAAGCGCCGGGCCGGCAGCACCTGCGTATCGTTCAAAACAAGGAGGTCATCCTGCTGCAAAAATGTTTTCAGTTCGTGGAACTGTCGATGTTCAATCGCCTGGGTATCACGATGCAACACCATCAGTCGCGAGTCATCCCGATGCTCGGGCGGCCGCTGTGCGATCAAATCTCGAGGCAAATCGTAATCGTAATCGCTCAGCCGCGCGCTCATCTGCTCACTTTAAACTTACCGTAACGCCTAATCCTTTGCACAAATGGAAGAGAGCGATCTTTCACTTTTTTTCACTCATAAGGAGGCGCATATTTACTGCGATGGACTCAACAAACCGCGATGCGGTTAACGAACTGCTTCAAACGTACGGGGAAACAGGTGGCATAAATTATCTCGACGCTGCCGCCACACTGCCCTCACGCCTCGCTATCGAGGAGGCTTGCACCGAATTGATGAGCCTGATGTTTCCCGGATTTCGCAGCGAGGCGCTCGTGAACTCGGAAGATCTCGCCGACACCACCCGCACTCGCATGAGAAATCTGCACGCACGATTGAAAACGGAAATTTGCAGAAGCCTCGGCAAAATTCCGCCGGACGAAGCAATAGAAGCGAAAGCGGAAGACGTCTTGTCTGCGTTTCTACGGAACTTACCTGCAGTGCGCCGGGTCCTTTGGACGGACATCGATGCAGCCTACGAAGGCGACCCGGCTGCGATGAGTTATGAAGAAATTATTCTTGCTTATCCCTCGCTGGAGGCCATCGCCATTCATCGAATGGCGCACCTGCTTTACAACAAGGTACCCCTGATTCCGCGCATCATGACCGAATGGGCTCACAGCCGTACCGGGATCGACATTCACCCTGGGGCGCAGATCGGGTCGCATTTTTTTATCGATCACGGCACCGGCGTAGTGATCGGTGAGACGACGGAGATCGGCACACGCGTTAAGCTTTATCATGCGGTCACGCTCGGTGCGCGCAGCTTTCAGAAGGACGAGCACGGCAAAATCAAAAAGGGCGGGAAACGCCATCCAACCGTCGAAGATGACGTGACGATTTATCCGGGGTCAACAATTCTGGGCGGCGAAACCGTCATCGGTGCAAGATCGACAATCGGCGGAAACGTTTTCCTGACTCAAAGCGTGCCGCCAGATTCGCTGGTCTATTACGAAGAAAAACAATTGCGCATCGTGCCAAAGCGAAAACTAC
>Ga0193735_1000041_pt1 | contig 46572 bp, 42 predicted proteins | sample U1m2metaG_FD_145080 | JGI IMG/M metagenome (GOLD analysis project Ga0193735, IMG submission 145080) | Soil microbial communities from a riparian zone of the East river system, Colorado, United States - U1m2 | ecosystem: Environmental > Terrestrial > Soil > Riparian zone | place: USA: East River... | reverse complement strand
TTGCGTGGATGAATGAAGAGAATGGGCTCGCCGGATCGAAACAGTACGCAAAAGACCACGAAAAAGAATGGATGAACCATTTTGCGGCCATGGAAACAGACGGCGGTGCCGATCATCCGCTTGGCATCAACATCAAGGGAAATCCAGAAGTGAAAAAGATGTTCGCGCCGGTCGCAGCAATTTTGCAGGAGTCAGGCGCGGGCATGCTGAATCTGGTCGAACATTGCGGCGCCGACATTGGGCCGATGGAAAAAGCCGGCGTGCCTGCTTTCAGTCCGATCCAGGACAGTCGTTTCTATTTCAATTATCATCACACAGCCGCTGACACGCTGGACAAAATTGTCCCGAAAGAATTGGCAGAGAATTCTGCCGTCGTCGCAGTCCTGGCGTATGCGCTTGCGAACATGGAGCAACCATTGCCTCGGTGATCTGCTAGGGTTGGCGCGCTGCGCCGACCGGACGCCGCAGCGCGGCGTCCCTACCTACCTGACTTCAGATTGCGAAGCTCGTTGAGCGCAAAATTAGCTGCTCGCCGCCCCCGATTCCTCACAAATCGCCATGGTCCGGCATCGACGAAATAAGTGAGCAGAATGCTGTCGCGTGTTTTCACTTCCGCTCCGACTGGGTCGGCGGAATGCCATGTATTGTCAGCCACCGCAAACGCGTAGCCGCTATTGGGTGAGAATGGCATCTGCGCCTTTTTGGGCTTTCTGCCATTTGGGAGCAATTCATGAAAAACGGTCCCGATATGTGGCGTCGAGTTGTCGGGCGGCAGATAAAATTGCACGGTGATGCCTTTCCAGAGGCTATCGGTGTGTTTGAAGATGCGATATCCAGGAATATCGCGAGTCAGAATCGGCACCGGATACATTTTGACGTTCGCAAAGTCAACGCCGAACCGGCGCTCCAAGCCCGGCGCGAGTCGCTGCATGAAAGCTTTCTCCAACTCTTTGGAACGCAACACACGGCCGGCTGTCTCCCAGATTTCGCGCTTCATCGGCGGCAAATGGCGGATGTACTCCGGGAAAAGATCGATCTTGGTGCGAGTCGGTTTGCGGTCGGCTCTGCTGCTGCCCATTTTACTTTTGCCAGACATGGCGCGGTAGTCGTCTGCCACCGGCATCGCCAGTAACATCTCCGTGTAAAAGTCATCGGGAAACACGCGGTCGAATCTCAAGTGAAGGAACGGCGCATCGTCAGCATTTGCGTTTTGGACTGAGTTCGCCACGAAAGCGGTCAAATTGTTGACTGACCACGATTGTCTCATTGATTGAATTGTTCGCGTGAATCATGAGTCAAACAACTGAAAAACGCTCGCGTTTCGCGCGCTTCGGGCGCTGGGTTGCCGAGTTAGTTCTGGTGTTTGTTGGCGTTTACGCGGCGTTCTGGCTCAACAGTTATCAGCAACACCAGCAGGATGCCGAACGGCGCGACCGAATCCTGGCGTCGATCGAGCAAACATTGCGCGAAGGAATCGAGAGCTCAAAAATTAACCGCGTTTCGGAACAAGAACCAGGAGCCGCGAAGTTTCAGCGCGCGCTGGACGCCGCCGAAATGCCGCCGCTGCGTCCCTTTGTTTTCATCACGGATTACAGCCCAAGCGATTTAGCCACGATGCTTCAATCCGGGGGCGTCCAGTTGCTTGACGTGCAGACGCTGAGGGCACTGCGCAACGACGAATCAGTTATCCGCTGGGGACTCGCCCGCATGGCACGCTATCAAAAATTAAGTGACGAACTGATCGTGCCGAATCTCGATAAGGACATTTCGTTCTTTTACGATCCGGCCACCAAGAAATTACGAAAGCAGTTCGAGATATATCCCGAAGCTCTGGAAGATACCGTGAAACTTGCTAACGATCTTGAACGAACGCACACCGAGTTGCTCAAGCAGATTCAAGCCGAGCGGCAACGAAATCATTAATATGAATCCAACACTCCGAATCTTTGCACTTTTCCTGTCCATTTTCGCCGCGCGTTTCGCGTCGGCCGCCGATTATCCGGCGCCGACTGAGAGCGACTTTACGATTCGCGATTTCAAATTTGCGTCAGGCGAAACACTGCCGGAGTTGCGTCTCCATTATCGGACGCTGGGAAAACCGGAGAAGGAGGCACAGGGCAAAACGACCAATGCCGTTCTCGTCATGCATGGGACAACTGGGAGCGGCGCGCAATTTATTCGACCGGAGTTTGCCGGGGAGTTATTCGGAAAAGACCAGCCGCTCGATGCGACAAAGTTTTTCATCGTGTTGCCGGACGGGATTGGCCACGGCAAATCGAGCAAGCCGAGTGATGGCATGCACGCCAAATTCCCGCCCTACGGTTATATCGACATGGTGGAGGCGGACTATCGCCTCTTAACGGAGGGACTCGGCGTAGATCATGCGCGATTGGTCATGGGAACGTCAATGGGTGGAATGCATACCTGGCTGTGGGGCGAACTGCATCCCGATTTCATGGACGCGCTGATGCCGCTGGCGAGTCTACCGACCCAGATTTCAGGTCGCAACCGCGCCTGGCGCCGCATGGTTATCGACGCCATCCGCAATGATCCAGCCTGGAATGGCGGTGAGTACAAAACGCAGCCGCCGAGCCTGCGCACAGCCGCCGAGATGCTTTGGTTCATGAGCAGCAACCCAGTCTTGCGTCAGAAGGACGCGCCTACGCTCGGAAAAACAGATGAAGTTCTCGACAAATTCGTTGAGCAAATCGTTAAGACTGATGACGCCAATGACGTGCTCTACGCGCTGGAGGCTTCACATGATTACGATCCGGGGCCGAACCTTGAAAAAATCCAGGCGCCCCTTTTGGCAATCAACTTTGCCGATGATCTGATTAATCCGCCCGAGCTCGGTATTCTTGAACAGGAGATCAAACGCGTTCCGCATGGTCGCGCAGTTGTGATTCCGTTCAGTGACAAAACGCGCGGCCACGGCAGCCATACCGTGGCGGCGTTGTGGAAAGATCAGTTAGTGGACGTGCTTAAGGCGACAGAAAAGTAAGTCGCGGCTCAATCTCCATAGTAGTACGCGCCGCCATAGTAACTGTACCATGGATAGTACGGATAATAATACGGGGCGTGGTAAGTGTTATACCGGGCCTCCGGTGCTGAATAGGAGTATGTATCAGCACATCCGCTGAGCGAAAGCGCAAGGAGTGCTGCGCACAAAAGCGACAGCATGGTTGGTACTACCCGAGATGTGTTCGTAATTGCTGTCGCCGATGTCTTCATCTCCTCATTTAATGACAACGGCGCAAACAAACAAAGCTAAATTGAAATAAATTTTGTAGCACACTTCTGCGAGGGCGTTGAGTCGTTCAAGCCCTTCCTCGATGACGGCGCGCAGCGCCGTGGCTACAGCAAGTTGGGCGGATTTGAGCGCATCGGCGCATCCGCCAGTGGCAGATGGCGCCGATGCGTCATCCAAGCGCACGTCGTCAATTAATACCCGTAGTAGCGGGGACTATAGCTGTCGTAATAACGGGCGCCCGACCGCACGACCGTGCGACTATTTCTCGGTCCGTATTCATAGTAGGAATACGGGTTGCCGTAATAGTCGTAATCGGGCGTGTAATATGCGGTCGGATAATAATAGCCGCGATCATACGCTGTTACGTAAGGACCCTCCGCGCATCCGCCTATGAAAGTTGCAATGACGCCTGCGCAGAGAACCGACAGCAAGAATGCTCGACTGCGGCGCATGGATTTGGATTTCGTTATCATTTTCATCAGATGTTCCCCTTTCATTGAATTCTGATCTTCCCTTCGAGCCCGAAGCCTTTTGGGCTTAATCGGAGCTGCGCTTTATCACGCGGCCTGCTTCGATTTGCTTGCCCAATTCGAAGGCAACAGGCCTCATAATAAGAATCGCGTCGCTCTCTTGGCCGTGGCGGGCGGCATGGCACAAAGCGGTGCGGGGACGCACCGCACTCCAAGGCACTACGTGCAAAAATCCATCCCAAACGCTGTTTACGTTTCGCGAACGCTTTCGAACTGCGCACGCGTCCTAGCGTCGCTTTTTTTGGAGAGGGCGAGCTCACCGCCAAGGCTTGCGTTGCCTTTTGCACCGGCATCGAGGTTCGATACTTTCAAGCCCACATAATGAAGCGAAAGTTCTTTTGGTTTGGCGCGTTCCTTACAATGGCGCTCACGATGTTCGCCCAGGACCGATCCCCATCATCAGCACCGGCGGATTTGGACGTTATCATCAAAGACGGCACGGTTTACGACGGCACCGGCGCTGAGCCGAAACAAGCCGACGTCGCGATTCGTGACGATCGCATCGTTGGCATCGGCGATTTCAAAGCTGCGAAGGCCAAAACCGTTATCGACGCGAAGGGACTCGCCGTCGCGCCCGGGTTTATCAACATGCTTTCCTGGTCCACTGTGTCGTTGATCCAGGACGGCCGTTCACAGAGTGAAATTCGGCAAGGCGTGACGACTGAGATCATGGGCGAAGGCGAATCGATGGGCCCAGTGAACGATCGCGTGCGTGAGCACATGATTCGTCAGCAGATTGACATCAAGTACGACATCAAATGGAACACGCTCGCGGAGTATTTGCAGTATCTCGAAAAGCGTGGCGTGTCGTGCAATGTGGCGTCGTTCATCGGTGCGACGACGATTCGTGAGTACGTTATCGGGTTCGAAGATAAACAGCCGACGCCGGAACAAGTCGACCAGATGCGCGAGCTGGTGCGCAAGGAAATGGAAGCGGGCGCGCTGGGGATTGGTACTTCTCTGATTTATCCGCCCGCGTTTTACGCAAAGACCGAGGAGCTAATCGAGCTTTGCAAGGTCGCCGCGAAATATCAGGGCAAATACATCTCGCATATGCGCAGCGAGGGCAGCCGGCTGCTTGAAGCGCTTGATGAACTAATTCGCATCAGCCGCGAGGCGAAGATTCCGGCGGAAGTTTATCACATCAAAGCATCAGGCCAGCAAAACTGGCCGAAAATCGACGATCTACTTTCGCGAATCGAGGCCGCGCAGAAGGAAGGACTGAAAATCACGGCAGACATGTACACTTACACCGCAGGAGGAACCGGCCTGGACGCATCGCTTCCGCCGTGGACAGAAGACGGCGGTTATCCTGCATTATTCAAGCGGCTGCGCGATCCGGCGACACGCGAGAAGATCAAGGCGGAGGTCCAAAAGCCTACGGGCGCATGGGAAAACCTATACTTGGACGCCGGAGGGCCGGACCACATTCTGCTGGCGGAGTTCAGATCGGAAAAGCTAAAGCCGCTTACCGGGAAAACACTGGCTGAAGTGGCCAGGATGCGCGGGAAAGATCCCATCGACACGGCGATGGATTTGATCGCCGAAGACGAATCGCGCATTGGCACACTTTATTTCATCATCTCAGAAGACAACGTAAAGAAGGAGGTCGCGAAGCCGTGGATTTCATTCGGCTCCGATGAAGCTTCACAGGCGCCCGAGGGCGTATTTTTGAAATCCAATCCGCATCCGCGCGCCTATGGAAATTTTGCACGAGTATTAGGCAAGTATGTGCGTGACGAAAAAATAATTCCAATTAAGGAAGCCATTCGACGGTTGAGCGGACTGCCCGCTACAAATCTGGGGCTCGATCATCGCGGTTTCCTGAAGGAAGGGATGTTTGCCGACGTAGTCGTGTTCGATCCGGCGACGATTGCCGACCGCGCTACTTTTGAGAAACCGCATCAATACGCGGTAGGCGTGAAGGACGTTTTTGTGAATGGCGTGCAAGTGCTCAAAGATGGCGAGCACACCGGCGCGAAGCCCGGCCGGGCCTTGTGGGGTCCGGGAAAAATAAAATAGCGCAAGCGATCGCGCTCTCGTTGCAAAGGGAGCGTAAAGCAGCGAATTTTAACGTTCGATCGAGGCATCAATGGACCCAATTAAAAACATTAAGTTGCGCTGGCTGCATGGCGTATTGCACGATGTGACCTCTGAACTATCCCGTTTGCAATTTTCCAGGTTTGCGCCGCAGGCATGGGAGCCGGCAATCAATGCGTATCGCTGCGAAAAATCCATTCGCATTTGCGTCGATCTGGCGGGGGTCGATCGCGCGCTCATCGATCTCACCGTCGAACCGCGACGCCTGGTGATTCGCGGCACGCGCGAGCTGCCGGAACCGACCGGCGACGAGGGATGCGCCCTGCAATTGTTGGCCATGGAAATCGATTACGGCCCGTTCATACGTGAAGTGCCGTTGCCAGCCGACGTGGAAATCGAGGAAGCGCGCGCCGAGCAACGCAACGGATTGCTCTGGATTTCGCTGCCCTTGAAAGAGTCATGAGCGCAAAAGAACTCAGCGTCTTGCGGGCTGGAGTCGAAGCGAAGGCGGGAGCAGATAGCCCCACCACCGCGGGAACCGAGCAAAGCGGGATGCCGCGGATCCCGGAAGAATTATCTATCCTGCCAGTGCGCGGGCTTGTAATTTTTCCGGGGACAATTATTCCGCTTACTATCCAGCGCGCGGCCTCGCTTAAACTGCTCGATGACACTTTGCCGCGAACAAAAGTGATTGGACTGCTCACGCAGCGCGATGAGACGAAGGAAGAACCGACACCGCAAGACCTCTACTCAGTCGGCACCGCCGCGCTGGTGCTCAAGCTTTTACGACAGGAGGAGGACAATGTGCTGGTCGTAGTCCAAGGGTTGCGCCGGGTTTCCCTCCGCAAAATCGTCGCGACTTCGCCGTTTCTGCGCGCCGAAGTCGATTTGCCGGAGTCCATCTCGCCGCCGGCGAGCAAGGAATGGGAAGCCACGTTTCGAAACTTGCGGGATTCGGCGGCGAGATTGTTCGAACTGGCGCCGGACGCGCCCGAACAGGCGCGCCTGATGATCTTGAACATCGAAAGTCCGGAGCAGCTTGCTGATTTTCTTGCGCCAAACCTGAACGTGGATTTCGCGCAGAAGCAGGCGTTGCTCGAGGAGCTCGACGTTGAGAAGCGTGTGCGCGCAATTCAAAAACAAATCTCAGCGCAGCTGGAGATCGCCGAGATCCAACAAAAGCTGCAGAAAGACGTTGCCTCGCAGTTTTCCGATGCGCAGCGACGCGCCTATTTGCGTTCGCAAATCAAGGCGATCCAGCGCGAGCTGGGCGAAGCCGAAGGCGGCGGCGAAGAACAGGCACAGCAATTGCGCGCCCGGCTCGAGGAAGCCAAGCCACCTGAGCCTGTGATGAAACAGGCCGAGCGCGAATTGAAGCGACTCGATTTCATTCCTCCGGCCAGCCCGGAATTCTCCGTCATTGTCAGTTACATCGAGATCATCGCCGATTTGCCTTGGAATAAATTGAGCGAGGACAATCTGGATCTCGATCAGGCGCAGAAAATTCTCGATCGCGATCATTACGATTTGGAAAAGGTGAAAAAGCGGCTGATCGAATATTTGGCAGTGCGCAAACTCAATCCACAGGGGCATGGGGCGATCCTCTGTTTTCTCGGCCCACCTGGCGTGGGCAAAACGAGTCTCGGCCAATCGATTGCCGATGCTTTGGGCCGCAAATTTGTCCGGATCAGCCTGGGCGGTATGCGTGACGAAGCGGAAATTCGCGGACATCGCCGCACTTACATTGGCTCAATGCCTGGCCGTATTATCCAGGAACTGCGGCGTTGCGGCACGCGCAATCCGGTTTTCATGCTCGATGAGATCGACAAGATCGGCGCGGATTTTCGTGGTGATCCCGCCAGCGCGTTGCTCGAAGTTCTCGATCCCCGTCAAAACAACGCGTTTGTCGATCGTTATCTCGATGTGCCGTTCGATTTATCCCAGGTGATTTTCATTGGCACCGCAAATTACATCGATGGCGTGCCCGAACCGTTGCGCGATCGAATAGAAGTGATTTCGCTACCCGGTTACACCGAGCGCGAAAAGCTCGAGATCGCCAAGCGATATCTTGTCAGACGGCAGTTGGAGGAAAACGGACTCAAGCCCGAGCAGATCGAATGGCAGGACGAAGCGCTCCGCCGGATCATCAACGATTACACACACGAAGCAGGCGTCCGCGAGCTCGAGCGCCAGATCGCGTCTGTTTGTCGAGGAATCGCGTCTCAGGTTGCGCGGGGAAAAATCGACCACGCCACGGTCACCCCCGAGCTGGTGGCCGAAATGCTCGGTCCGGCGAAATACGTTCGCGAAACCAAGCTGAAAACGAGCAAGCCGGGCGTTGTTACAGGGCTGGCCTACACGCCTGCCGGTGGCGAAGTGCTGCACATCGAAGCGACTCGTTATCCGGGCAAAGGCAACGTCACGCTAACAGGACACATTGGCGAAGTAATGAAAGAATCGGTGCAAGCTGCATTGAGTCTTGTCCGCAGCCGCAACACCGAGATCGGCGCCAAAGCGGAAGATTTCCGCAACATTGACGTGCATGTGCACGTGCCTGCTGGTGCCGTTCCGAAGGATGGTCCTTCAGCAGGCATCGCAATGTTTACCGCGTTAGCGTCACTGTTCAGCAATACACCTGTGCGACCCGATGTTGCGATGACGGGCGAAATCACTTTGCGTGGCCTCGTCCTTCCGATCGGCGGTCTGAAAGAAAAAAGCCTCGCGGCGATGCGTGCCGGGATTTCCACCGTCATCATCCCGAAACTCAACGAGAAAGACCTTGTCGATGTTCCAGAGGAAGCGAAACAAAAACTCAAATTCGTCCCGGTCGAAAATGTCGATGAAGTCCTGGCCGTAGCACTGGAGAAGGATGGCGCTACTCCTCCAGCGGGATCGAGGGCGTGAAGTTACAGTCGGCTGGAAGCGCCGGCCTAACTGATGATGCTGCGAACGGCGGCATGCCAGTGCCGCGATGATGCCATCCTCCGGAGCGATCAGGCTTCAGCCTGGCGGCAACGTAGGACCGTACGCGCCGTTGACGAAAACGTTGTTGTTGAGGTACCAGATCGCTGTTTGACGCGTGGTAGCGTTGGAAAGCACATAATCGGGTTTGCCGTCACCATTAAAATCCGCTGCAGCCACTAATTCCCAGCCACTGGGAACGATCGGCCCATAAGCGCTACCAATAAGAGTTGTTCCCGATAAATACCAGATAGCTGTGTAGCCTGAACTGGGATGAAATAAGACATAATCTGCATGGCCATCGCGATTAAAGTCCGCTATACCCGCCACATTCCAGCCAGGAGGAAGAGTCGGGCCATACGCACCGCCGACGTAGGCATTATTGTTGAGATACCAGACCGCGGTTTGGCGCGTGCTGGCGTTGTAAAGGACATAGTCTGGGCTGCCGTTACCGTTAAAGTCGCCCGTCGCCACCAATTCCCATCCACTGGGAAGGGTCGGCCCATAAGCGCTGCCAATGAACGTTGGCCCTGACAAATACCAAATTGCTGTTTGTTCGGTAAAGGAGCGGAACAACGCGTAATCTGAATGTCCGTCCCGATTAAAATCCGCCACATCTCTTAACCCCCAGCCGACAGCGAGAGTCGGCCCGTACGCGCTACCAACGAAAACGTTGTTGTTCATATACCACACTGCCGTCCGGCGCGTGTTCGCGTTGTAAAGGACATAATCGGGCTTCCCATCGCTGTTAAAATCAGCGGCCTTAATCAGGTTCCAACCGCTTGGAGCGATCCGGACATAATAAATGTCTTCTTCACCGTTGAATGTCGCCGTATACGCGACATTGGCACCCGCGTTATCTGAGACGATCGTGATGTAATCGCCTAGCTTGTCCTGATTCGGATAACCGAGGTACGGGTTAAACGAATTGCTGATTGCGACATTCAGCGACCAGGTAATTCCGCCATCGAAGCTGTTCGAATAGAACAGCTGCGAGTTGATATTGTTCCCAGCGTTACGCGTGTCCAGCCAGACTGCATCGATTCGTCCGTTAGGCGCAACCGAAAGCGTGCCAAACCAGTGCCACTTCGCGTGGTTAACAGGATCGTCATTGATCCGGAGCGGTGCGCTAAAAGTTTGCCCTCCGTTTGTGCTCCGCGCGAACATCACGTCAGTGCCAGTGGCAAAGCCCGCGGGCTGAACGCTCGCCAGCACGTAAATATTGTTGTTCGTACTTGTGCCGGAACGATCCACCGCCAGAAAAACCTGACCCACTAATCCTTCCGGATTAATCGGCTCGGCGGAAACGATATTGCCGCCGAGGTTCACCGCTGTGCTTTGGTCGAAAGTGGGAACTACGCCCCCGTTCTTTGCATTGGTGGAGCGAACACACCAAATTCGCCCAGTGGTCAGGTTCACGCCACCGATGAAAAGATTCCCATTGGAATCGATGTCGAGCGTGCCCCACGCGGGGGAATTGGGAATGTTAATCGGATTCATCCAGGTCAATCCGCCGTTGGTCGATCGAGTGAATTGTCTGCCGGCGTAATTGTTGCCGTCGCTGCTCCAGGATTGGTACTGAAATCCATGGCCCGCGCTGTTGGTGTTGTCGATCGTAAACCACTCCTTATCGCCGCCATCCGCCGGCGCGATAATCGACCATGATTGGCCGCCATCGAGTGATCGCCACAAATCGTCGAAAAAGTTCTGCAAGAGGCTGAGATAAAAGAAACGCCCGGCATTATCCGAGTTCAGCACTGGATCGCTGCGAAAAACATTACGTTGGAGAACGCTGGCGGAAATCCACGTCCTGCCGCCATTGATCGTATGTGCGAATCCCGCCTGACGAAAATTGGACGACACGCTATCGAATTGCCGCCAACCGATGCTCATTTTGTTTCCGTCCGTCGGAACGACGCAAATGGAGGCTTCATTTGCGGCATCGCCAACAACGTTATTGCCGTTCGCATTAACGTTGACTTGATAACTCGTGTAAGCACCGAACCGCGAGATCAATCCGGGCGACGTGGCTACGGCCGGGGCTATTGGAGGTGGGTTATCGTATTTTTCAAGCGGCTCCTTCGGAAGCGGCTTGGGCGCGAGGGTCTGACTCGAAGCGACGGTGACTATAGAAATGAAAATGAAAAAGGTGCGCAGGTTCGCACGTGGCATCGCTTCACAATTATAACCCTAACTGGCTTACACGCGATTCAGAAAATCGTAGATGACCAATTCCGCGTTCCACATTACCAATGAAAGCGATGCGAGGACGCATCGCACTCCAAGGCAATTCGTGCGAAACTGATGGAGACGTTCTTGGGATTTCGCGGAGTTTTAGGAGTGCACGCGTCTGGCGTTGTTTTCGCCGCGTCACCACGCTTCTGTGTTCGCTCGTTGCTCGATTTGTTCAAGACTCGGATCGTCATTCTGAATCCAATCGCGTGCCTCGTTAATTTCAGCCGGATTGACTGGGATCGCGCGCGGAATCGGCTCGGCGCGCGCCACCAATTGTCCGTCAAACTTGACCGGTTTCGCGCGTTTGATTGGAAATTTCCAGTGATGTCCGAATTTGTAGAGCGCGTAAAACATGGTCTTCGCTTCAACGGCGCTCACCCCGCTGCAGCGCATGGCGTGGTAGAACATCCGGTCGCAATCTTGCCACGGCCGTTTCTTGTCCCCATACGCGACATCGTGCAACACGGAGGCATTCCGATATCTTCCTTCGAAGGGCCCGCCCATGATCGACCAGAGGTAACGCGGAATGGATGCGCCATCGACAAGCGATCCAATCGGAGCGACCCAGACGTTGCCCTTCGGATCTGTATACCGCAATTCAGTTAACAGTGTCATGGTTCGCCCATCTGGATTCCACTTGGTTACGGGCTCTCCATTGTAAAAGCCCCATTTGGTTGCACCCGGGACGATTTGCTCAGCTCCGGGAACCTGGGCTTGATCTTGGTCCGACGCGCATGCCGCGAAGCCCGCGGCGAAAAATACAAACAACTGAATGATTTTTCTGTTTTCCATGTGAGATCCCAAACGTTTAACGCTCAATGCTCAGGATTCAACCCTCACCTGGCGCTTCGCGCTTGCCGAGCCCGTAGCTTTCTCTACGAGGCTGATCCGTCTCTGCAAGCCAGGAAGCAGAATCGAAAGGCGGATCAGCGTTCGAAGTTGTGCCGTTGGCATCGAGCCTAGTGGGTGATTTCCGCAATCGGTTCCCCTCTGGTAACTGTTGTTTGTTGCGTTGGAGCCGAAGGCGCGATCGGTTCGCCTTCGGTTTGTTTTCGGTACGGCTGGAGATAAAACATCATGAACACGCCGGTCACCACGAGCAGCGACCCGATCCATTTCAATAGCCAGCCGGGATCGCGCAAAATCTGCACGGTACTTTGTCCGAGGTTCTCCGGGTTCCAAGACGCCTGAGAAATTTTGTAAGTGAGTCCCGTCCATGTGCGCCACCAAGTCCCCGGATAACTGAATGGATGGTTCATCCAGCACGAGCCCGTAGCAGTTTCGCCATCGGCAGTCACAATGCGCAGGGTACTTTTGAATCCCGCAGGGCTGTCACTGCCTTCATTCCGTTTTACTTCGAAGTCCAGCAGTTCCAGTCCGATTGGCAGTGACACTATTTTCCAACCGTAGGCAACCATCGTCGGGCTGGGTGAAGTAGGAATTGCAATCTGCCAACCCGCTGGAGCCCATCGCTCAAGAGTTTCACCATTTTGCTGAATGCGGACTCGCACGCCATCTGGCAAGTCGGCGGTCGCTGGTACTGTCTCGGAATTAATCGGGTTGAAATCCATCGAGCTTGCCGCGTGCGGCATCGTCGTATCAATCGTCAGTTGCCAATCAGCCCAACCGGTCGGCAGCGGCTTGTTCAACTCGATCTTGCCAGTTGCTCTGCCATTTTTTCGCGAAGTGAGCTCGTAACTGATCGCGCCATCGTCCGCGATAAACAGCGTTAGATGGTTCGGTGTTTCTTCGCCAGGCGCGGGCATCGCTGGCGGGCCGCCATTTGTGGTGAGGTCTTTAGCACTTCCATGTGGGTTTGTTTCGGGTTCGCTGGTGGGGAGACCTTTGCCGCGAATTGTCACAAGCACTGCAGGATTGTTCGGCTGATCGGTCAGGGAACTGGGTTTGCCATTCTCGATTCGAAAATCAGCCCAGTAGTCGTCGATTTTGAGTGTGAACGGCGTATCGGCGATTGCGACGTCACGACCGAGATTTTCTGCAACATCGAAACTGGCTTCTTTTTCACCTAGTGAAATGAAAACGCGTCCTTTGTTGCCGTTCTGAGGTCGTTCCAGGCGCACTTTCGCGCGTGTGCTGCCGCCCTTGCGAACACGACCAATCTGCTCCTCAGGCGCCTTGCCAAACGCGAATATTGATTCCTCAAGATCGACTTCTTCACTCATGCTCTTGCTCATGCTCGTAATCGCACTCGAGGGCGGCCGATTCGGTGAATCGCCCCTACCTGCCTCTGGCGCGGTGCCACGTTTGAGTTCGATGTTGGCCAGGCCCATGGAGAAATTTCCGTTCTGCGGATCGTCTGCGAGCAGCCAGCCATCGAGGTGCTGATTCATCATCGCGGTGGCAATGGCGAAATGCAGTGCCGGCGCTCCGCCGTCATTCAGTGGCTTTGGGTTGAGCTTTGCTTCGACCGTTGGGGCGTAATCAATAATCCTCAAATGCGCGCCGCTCGCGAGAAGGCCAAGCTCGCGTGGATGCTGTGGTGTCGGCGGATGATGCAAAAACTCAGCAGGATAGCCTTTTACGATTCCATCGACATCGTGGACGCGCAGCTGACGTTCGTTGACCAGGAGCCGATTCGTTGGTGGTTCGCCTTTGAAAATTGTGATTGTTCCTTCGATTCCCCAAATTCTGCCGATAAGCGATCCGATCAGCAGCGTAATGATACCGAGGTGCGTGATGAGAAACGCGAGATGATGTTTGCGCCACGGCCAACGAGAAAGCGCGGAACAGGCAAGGTTTGCTCCAAGCAAAACAAGCCAAAGATTGAACCACGGCGCGCCGTAAACATAGGTGCGCGCAACCTTCGCATCGAAACTCGATTCATAGAGCGTGCCAGCGATCGCGGCGACGATGATCACCGCAAGGAGGACGACCGCGAGTTTAAGCGATGCGAAAAACTCGAAGATCGGATTGCGCTGCCAACGGCATTGAGCAGATGAATTCGAGTTTGCCATTTGCGGATTGACACTTTCAGCGAGGTGGCGCGACGCTTCAATGGTCGAATTTATCCGATGGCAGCCGAGTCGTTAGCGACGATCCCAGTCGATGGGGCGCAAATCGCCTATCGTCGAATTGGGAATGGCCGACCACTCCTGGTTCTGAATGGTTTTGCCGCGACGAGTGCAGACTGGGATCCTTCGTTTATCCACGGGCTCGCTGCTTCCAATGAGCTCGTCCTGCTCGACAACCGTGGGATCGGCGGCTCCACCGATAGCGGAAAGCCATTTGATATTGCCCAACTCGCCGATGATGCGGCGCGAGCAATCGAAATGCTCGGCTTGAAGCGCGCAAGCGTACTTGGGTGGTCGATGGGCGGATTCATCGGACAAACGCTCGCCCTGCGGCACCCGGATCGTCTTAACAAACTCATCTTGTTATCGACGGATCCGGGAGGAGCTAGTGCAGATCTCACCTCAGCCGAAGTGTGGTCGGAACTCATCGACATGTCGGGCACACCTCATGAGCAGGCGCGGCGATTGCTCTCGTTGCTTTTTCCAAGCGATATCGCCGAATCCATTTACCGCGAATTTGGTGATATCGTAGCCGCCGCGCGCGCTCGATTATCTCCTGACCTCGTTAAGCGCCAAGCTGCTGCTATGGACGCGTGGCACCACACCGGCGCCGGAAATCGCCTGCGAGAGATGAGCGTGCCCGTGCTAATTGCCACGGGCACAGCCGACGTCGTGATTCCGCCGTCCAATGCGTTGAAGCTGGTTAACGCCATTCCTGGCGCATGGCTGGCTCAATTCGATGGCGGCGGCCACGCTTTCATCGCCCAGTATCCAGGTCCGCTCGCCGATCTCATCAATACCTTTCTCAAGCTTGGGTGAACGATTCGCGCCGATCTGCCACGACGCTCAACGCGTCCAGGCTTTCCAGCGTTTACGGATTGGCTTTGCGTAGCGGTCCACGTCGATCTTTTTCAATCGTTTCGCGCCATCTTTCATCGCTTCGGCCGATTTCTCATATTTTTCCCTGGCTGATTTGAACAATGGCCAGAGAAACGGAAGGGAGAGAACCCTCCAATCCAGATCTGAGAGCGGCGACTTTGCCTCAACTTTCGCTCTTTCCTCGCTAGTCGACGCAAAGCGGATCGCCAACCCAATCGCGATTCCGAGTCCCAGCGCGCCAAGGATAGTCGGCACCGGATTTTCGCGTACGAAATATTCAGTGCGCTCCCTCGCAAGGCTGGCTTTCTCCTTTGTTTCATCCCACGTATGGCTCACAGCCGTGGAAAATTTGCTTGTTGCTTGACGAAACTGCTCACGCCCACCCGGGCCAATTTGTTGGTCGCCCGGCTGAACCGGCGTCGGCAGCGGTTCGTCCCCCGTAAGATTGTTTTCGTTCGGATTAATCATACACAAATGCAATCGTATCCGGCGGCCTGATTGCGTTTCTCCACTTCTGTAGCCGGTTCGCTCTGCGAAATGCGGCGCTAATCTCCACGCAACGCGTGTGTCGCGCAGCCCCAGGCGTCGGCGGCTACAGCAATTGCCGATATGCCTCATAAATATCTTCGCCCCAAAGAGCAAAAGTTACTTTGTCGATGCTGTCATCAGTCGCGAGAAAGTCTCGCCCGGCCTTCAAAGCGACCTGGGCTGCCTCTGGAATCGGATAGCCATATGCGCCGCAGCTGATTGCCGGGAAAGCAATTGTCTTGATTTCATTTTCGACCGCGAGTTGCAACGAATTCCGATAACAATTCGCCAGGGTCTCAGGCTCATGGTGTTTTCCTCCTCTCCAAACCGGACCAACTGTGTGAATGACAAAGCGTGTGGGCAGACCATATCCGCGAGTAATTTTCGCTTCGCCGGGCCGACAACCGTCGAGAGCCCGGCATTCAGCGAGCAACTCGGGCCCAGCGGCGCGATGAATTGCACCGTCGACCCCGCCGCCGCCGAGCAGTGTGGTGTTCGCCGCATTCACAATGGCATCCACATCGAGCTTTGTGATATCGCCGCGAACAATGTCGATTTTGCTGTCGGGATTTTTCATGAATCGTCCACCTAACAATGACGAAGTGACAAAGGTAATTCGTTAAATTGTTACATCGGATTTCCGATTCAACGATTTAACGGTTCAACGATTCATCGTGGCGAAAGCCACTGCTCACGGCGCCAGTCGCTCGATCAACCAACCGCCATCGGACTGGCGAGTGTAACGAAAACGATCGTGCAGGCGGTTCGTTCTGCCCTGCCAAAATTCGATTGTATCCGGTTTCACTCGGTACCCGCCCCAATGCGGCGGCAACGGAATGCGTTTGTCACCGAAGCGCTCGGTGATCTCTGCCATGCGCGCATCCAGTACGCGGCGGCCATCAACCACCTGGCTTTGACGCGACGCCCAGGCGCTCAGCTGACTGCCCACCGGACGCGAATGAAAATAGGTTTGCGATTCTTCGCGCGAAGTCTTTTTCGCCCTCCCGCTAATGCGAATCTGACGATCCAGTTCGATCCAGTAAAATGCCAGCGCCGCGTACGGGTTGGCATCGAGCTGCTTTCCTTTTTCGCTCTCGTAATTGGTAAAAAACACGAACCCGTCGTGGTCGAAGCCTTTCAGCAGCACAATGCGGACTGATGGCCTGCCATTAGCCCCAGCTGTGGCAAGGCTCATTGCATTGACGTCGCGAATACCGACCTCAATCGCCGCGGTAAACCAGTTTCCAAATTGTTTGGTCGGATCGCGGTCGAGATCGCTCCGGCGCAGACCCTTGCCGACATGCTCGTAACGCGAAGCATTGGGATCTCGCGGCGTCTCCATATGCGGAAAGTAGCGCATGCGTCCCGGTTGCGGAACGCAAAATCGCAAAATCGCCAATATCAGATGAGCTCGTGCCGTGGCGACGCAGAGGCTTACGCAACAATGGGTTCGCGAGCGGCCGACAGCCGACGCAGCTTCTCGATTACTTTCGGAACCACTTCAATCGCGCGGTCGATTTGCGCGTCACTGTTGAACCGGCCAAGAGAGAAACGCAGACTCCGTCGGGCGCCATCGCTGCTTGGGTTCATTGCTCGCAGCACGTGCGAAGCTTCCTGTGAACCGGTCCGGCAGGCCGAACCGGCCGAGCAACAAATACCTTGTCGATCCAACAAGAGAAGAGCAGATGGAGATTCGATGCCTTCAAATGAAAGACTCGACGTGTTTGGGAGCCGTGCCGCGCCTGCGCCATTGATTGATGCACCGCTAACTGCTTCAAGCATCGACTTTTCAAATCGATCACGCATGGAGCGAATGTTGCATTTTCCTTCTCCGAGATATTTAAGGGCGAGGTCGGCTGCTTTTCCAAGACCGACAATTGACGCCACATTTTCTGTTCCGCCGCGACGTTCGTTTTCCTGTCCTCCGCCAGCGATCAACGGACTGAACCGAGTTCGGCGGCTGACATAAAGCCCACCCACGCCTTTAGGACCATGAAATTTATGGGCGGAAAGGGAAAGGAAATTGATTGCCGTATCGCGCAGACGCATAGGCATTTTCCCGGCCGCTTGAACAGCGTCCGTATGAAAGAGCACGCCTTTCTGGCGACAAATCTCGGCGATTTTCTCGACTGGAAATATCACGCCGGTCTCGTTATTTGCCCACATAATTGAAACAAGGGCTGTCCCTGGGCGAATCGCAGTCTCCAATTCGGCTACGTCGAGATTGCCATGCCCATCGACGCCCAGAAATGTGACGTCATATCCTCGTTTTGCCAGATCCTGGCAAGGGCGCAACACCGCGCTGTGTTCGACCGCGCTGGTAACTACACGTTTCCCACGCGGTTCAAATTGCTGCGCGGAATTGATCGCCGCATTATTGGATTCTGTGCCGCCGCTGGTGAAAACAATTTCCACCGGCTCACACCCGAGCAGCGCCGCCAACCGTTCGCGCGCAAGGTTGATGGCTTTCCTCGCCATCGCCGCGAAGCTGTATCCACTCGAAGGGTTACCATAATACTTCGTCAAAAACGGCAGCATTTCCTCGATCACAGCGGAGTCGAGTTGGGTGGTAGCGTTGTTGTCTAGATAGATGATTTCGCCCTCGGCCATTGTCGACATTGTAACCGATGGAGCGGTCGCAAGACAACCTTAATGGAGTTGTCATTACTTCATTACTCCAGTACTCCAATACTCCATGACTTCGATCTGGGAGCTGGTGAACCCGCAACTGCGCGAGATCACGGTCTATCAACCGGGAAAGCCGATCGAGGAAACGGCCCGCGAACTTGGCCTCGATCCAGGTGCAATCATCAAGCTGGCTTCGAACGAGAATCCGCTGGGCCCATCTCCCAAGGCAATGGAGGCGATGCGTGAGGCATTGGAAAGAGGCCACCTGTATCCGGACGGCGGCGGATTTTGCCTGTGTAACGCAGTGGCAGCCAAACTCGGTCTTGGCCCGGAGAACGTGATTCTCGGCAATGGTTCAAATGAAGTGCTCGAGTTTCTTGGTCATGCGTTTCTCAATCCTGGTGACGACGTGGTCACGTCGCAGTATGCGTTTGTCGTCTACAAATTGATCGCGACCTCATTTGGCGCGCGCACGATCGAAGTGCTCAGCCCGGATTATGAGCAGGACTTGGATGGAATGCTGGCCGCGATCACGCCGAAAACCCGGCTCATTTTTGTCCCGAACCCAAATAATCCAACCGGGAGGTTGCTTTCGCAGCGAGCGATTGACGATTTCGTGTCACGCATCTCTGAAAACGTGATCGTTGTTTTCGATGAAGCTTATTTCGAATTCCTCGATGATCCGCCTGATACGCTGCAATTCGTTCGCGAAGGACGAAACATTGTTGTCCTGCGCACGTTTTCGAAGATTCATGGACTGGCCGGCTTGCGTATCGGCTATGCCGTTGGGCCGGCTGATCTGGTTCAGGTGCTCCACAAAACAAGGCAGCCATTTAACGTGAACAGCATCGCCCAAGTCGGCGCGCTGGCAGCGCTGGAAGATGGTGAGCATCTGCGCGATACCAAGCGCGCGGTGGATGAAGGCCGCGCTTATTTCCACGAACAATTTGCCAAAATGAAAATTCCTTTTGTACCCGGAACGGCGAATTTTGTGATGGTACGTGTTGGCGATGGGCATGCGATGTTCGAGAAACTGCTGAGGCAAGGCATCATCGTGCGCCCGCTCAAAGGGTACAACTTGCCCGAATGGGTCCGCATCTCGGTCGGCACAATGGAGGAGAACAAGAAATTAGTCGCGGCACTGAAAAAGGCGATGGGCGGCCAGTAAACAGGTAGGTAAGTCACGGTCGAAAGCGGCGGAGCACCGCCGCAGTCCAAAACGCAGGCGCGCAGTGGGACACTGGCAAGACGACCCGTCTTGGAGTGCGACAGCACTCTGCCGCTTTGAGCACGAGCAAAGCAACGTTTGTCCGCGGAATTTGGCAACCGAAGCGGTTGCCCTAGAATTGGCTGGAGTCATGACCGTTTCTGACACCATTGCCGCCATCTCTACCCCGCCCGGGGAGGGCGCGATTGCGCTTGTTCGCGTCTCAGGGGTGAATGCGGTCGGGGTAGCGGACAAAATCTTCCATGGCAAAGAGATCCCGTCGCAATTTGAGCCGCGTGTGCAGCATTTTGGCGAGATTTTTGGCTCAGAGGGCCGATTGATCGATCAAGTAGTGCTTTCCGTCCACCGAGCGCCGGGAAGTTACACGGGAGAGGATTTGATCGAGATCAGTTGCCACGGAGGAACGCTGGTTTCTGCAAAGGTCCTTGAAGCGTGCTTGCGCGCTGGTGCCCGTGCGGCACGTCCGGGCGAATTCACCGAGCGCGCCTTTCTCAACGGCAAAATGGACCTCACTCAAGCCGAGGCGGTAATCGATCTGATCCGCGCGAAGACCGATCTCGCTCTGCGCTCGGCCACCGAACAACTTGAAGGCAGGCTCGGAGAACAAATCAGGAAAATTCGTGATGAGCTAGTTGAACTGCTCGCGCACATCAATGCCTCAATCGATTTTCCTGAGGAGGGCATCACGCCGGATGAAGGCGAAACGCTGCGCGCGCGACTCGGTTCAATCCGCGAAGAAATCGCAGCGTTACTTGCGACTGCAGATCAAGGCCGCATTCTGCGTGAAGGTGTGCGCGTCGTAATCTACGGAGCAACGAATGCTGGGAAATCGAGCTTGCTCAATCGACTCCTCGGTTACGATCGCGTGATTGTAAGCGATACGCATGGCACGACACGCGATACCATCGAAGAAACCGTCAATCTGGACGGCGTTCCCATTCGTTTGCTTGATACAGCTGGTTTGAGAACATCCACCAGCGAACTGGAGCGCGAGGGCATCGCCCGCACGGAGAAATCGCTGCAATTGGCCGATCTGCGACTCCGCATTGCAGATCGCAACATGCCAAAGGCTCCACACTTCGAGGAACGCGTGCGCGATTCGAACGAAATTATCGTTCTAAACAAGAGCGATCTGCCCGAGAACCATGAATGGAAAGATTTCCATGCGTTGCGAATTTCGTGTCTCACGGGGGAAGGCCTGCCGGACTTGCAAAAGGAAATTCTGGCCCGGATCACAAAACAAAATCTAAAGCCAGAGAGCCCGCTCGCGATTAATGCCCGCCATCGCGATTGTCTGCATCGCGCTCTGGAATCATGCGATCGGGCCATGACAGCACAAGCCGAGGGCTTGTCGCCGGAATACACTGCGATTCATCTCAATGAAGCATTGCGTGCAGTCGGGGAGGTAATTGGCGTTGTCGATGTGGAAGAGATTCTCGACTCTGTGTTCAGCCACTTTTGCATCGGGAAATGAGAACTGCGCGTTGAAGAGTCAAACCGGTGAAGCGTTGCAGCGGCGGTTGACATGAAAAATCTCTACGAACAACTGGTTAGGCCGCTGCTGTTTTCGCTTGAGGCGGAGACCGCGCATCATTTCACGATCGCATCACTTCGCAGGGCTTCCCATTTTGATCCTGCGCTCCGGGCGCTGAAGCGGTTCACGCCGCCATCGAAACCAAAAACCCTATTTGGCTTGACCTTTCCGAATCCAATTGGCCTCGCCGCCGGCCTGGATAAAAACGGTGTAGCCCTGCCGGCATGGGCGGCCCTTGGGTTTGGTTTCATCGAGATCGGGACTGTGACAGCCATGGCACAGCCAGGAAATCCGAAGCCGCGCATCTTTCGGCTGCCGGCGCAACAAGCGCTCATTAATCGTCTCGGATTTAACAATGACGGCGCCGATGCCATCGCAGTACGCTTGCGTGGACTGCGCGAGAGCGGGCGATGGCCCGCAGTTCCGGTGGGAATCAACATTGGCAAATCGAGGACGACGCCCCTTGAACACGCAACAGACGATTACGTCTACTCATTTCGATTGCTTCGCGATTTTGCGGACTACATCACGTTAAATGTGAGCTCGCCCAATACGCCCGGCCTAAGGGAACTGCAGGAACCGGCAGCGCTATCACGATTGCTGCACGCAATTCACAGCGAGCCGGGGCCGGTCACGAAGCCTCTTGTTGTGAAGATTTCACCTGACCTGTCCCCGGTCGAATTGGAAGCGGTTCTTGCGGCGTGCGAAGAGAACCGAGTCGCGGGGATTATCGCTACGAATACGACCCTCGATCATTCCTTGATTCCGTCTGAGTTCGATGAGGAGGGTGGTTTGAGTGGCGCACCGCTACGGGAAAAATCGACTGCGCTGGTGCGCAGCATCGCTGCAAACTCCAAAATTCCGGTGATTGCTTCCGGTGGGATCTGCGATGCAGAATCCGCCCGCGAAAAATTCGGGGCGGGCGCACAGCTTGTTCAGCTTTACACCGGATTTGTGTATCGCGGGCCGCCACTTCTCCGCGAAATTATGGAAGGGATGTAGCCACGCCGCTATGTCGGCGTGCTTTTGTGCGTACGCCTCGACACAGCGAGGCGGCTACAGCATCTTGCTGACTGCTTTGCAGGACAAGAAATGAAACTTTCCCGAAAAATTCTCAAATTTACCAAGCCGCTGACCTACCGGCGCGGCTGGCGCAGAGCACAACGCTCGATTTTTCGCGTTCCGCTTCGACCGATGCTGGCGAAAATCGATGAGGCACGCGTCCGAGAAATTCAGCAGCGTTATGCGAATTCCACTGCTGGATACGCCAAATACGCGAACATCGAGCCGTGGTTGCGATTAAATCGAGAACGCGTGCAGGATTTGAAACTCCATCGTTCAGAGCCGAAACGCGTGCTCGATCTCGGTTGCGGCGGAGGATTTTTCTTGTTCATCGCCAAGAACCTCGGCCATTCCGTTCTGGGCTTGGACATCGAGCACGTCGCTCTTTTTACCGAACTGCTCGAGCTGTTCCGAGTTCCGCGAGTAGTTTGGAGGATCAGCGCGTTTGAACCACTGCCTGACCTTGGTCAAAAATTCGATTGGATCACTGCGTTTTCGACCAACTTCTACCTTTATCACCCGACGAAGGAACGCTGGGGAACAGCGGAATGGGATTTTTTCCTGGGCGATTTGAGCCAACACCTCGCCCCGGGCGGGAAGATTTTCTTTGGGCTGAATCCTCTCTATAGCGGCGATTACTATACGCCGGAACTGCGCGATCTTTTCATTAGCCGCGGCGCAGACGTCGAGCGCGAGCGCATTCTCTTCGAGAACGGATTACGCTTCTAGCGCTACGGATTTAAATGGAGGGGCCAGCTCTGCGAGCCTGAGTGGTGCGCGGGGAATGCGATCGGCGTCGCAGAGCTCCGCCCTCCACATCCCCTAGGGCGTCGCCGCCGGTGATTGAGGAGCGAATTCGCGCAGACCGTGACGATGGCGCCCGTGCCGGTGTCGCTCTTCGATTTGTTGAAGTTTTTGCCGTTGTTCGTCGGTAAGATTGACCGCGATCTCCTTGTGCGCTTCCGTCATGATCTGGTGGACACGCTGGCCGGTGTCGTGCCGTATCTCCTGGAGCTGCGCAGCCGTTTTATCGACAATTGGCGAAATCTTTGCGACCTGTTCAGGTGTCAGCCTAAGCTCAGCGCGAAGCCGCTCTTTCATTCTGTCGCCCACTCGTCCTGGACGGTGAACATCAAAGAAAAGATGCCGAGCGTAAAATCCCCCCAAAGCAGCGCCCGCGATTCCACCAGCGACGAATACAAGGAGAAATCCGGCAACAAGTTTCCACTTTAACGCGCCGTTCATTGTGAAAACTCATCCTGAATGGCGGTGTCCACGATAGCAAACTCGTTCGTGAAGTCGTTAGACTGTTCCCGGCTCTGCTTGAGCTCGCGAACAGCCGCCAACGTCGAAATAGCAATCACTGCGGCCGACAAGAGCGCAACGCGCCGGAGCAGTGAAGCAATGCCATTTGGCTTCGCAGTCCCGCGACTGCGGGACCAAAGCGCGACCACGCGAGTATCGAATCCAAACGGAATTTCAGCCGGAGCCTCATCGCCCGCCTGCGCAGCTGATCGCAACAACCGATCGACTTCGTGATCTTTCATACTCCTTCCTTTGCTGAAATTCTGGCGAGGCATTCTTTCATTTTTTGTCGCGCTCGAAACGCCCGTACTTTAACGAGCGCTGCGCTCCAGCCGGTGATCTTGCGGATCTCTTCAACCGAACGTCCCTGCAAGTATAGCAGATCGATGGCCAGCCGTTCGACCGGTTTGAGCGCCGCGAGAAGATGTTCGACCAGTTGGCGCGAGGCGAAACGCTGGTCCGGTGCCAGCTCATCGGCGGAGGTTGTCAGGTTCTCAATCACAGCCTGCTCTTCCACGCTTAAATCGGCGTAACGACGCTCGGGTCGTATTTTCTCCCACTGAATCTGGTTCAGGCAAGTGTTGACTGCGATGCGAGAGACCCAGTGCTCCAGCGGCACCTTCCCGGAAAATTGCGTTAGTTTCTGGAACACTTTGATGAAAATCATTTGGCAAAGGTCTTCTTCATCCGTTCGATGCGGGCGATGAGCGCGGACGATCTTGGCCACGAGCGGATAGAGCTGTTGCACCAATGCGCGAGCCGCCTCATCGTCATGCTGGAGCGCAGCATGAACAAGCGCACTTGCGTCAGTATCATCCATGTAATCGAGAGCGCATCCACACCAGTAGCAATGACCGCTACCGGGGCGCTTTGGTTACAATTTTGGGCGTAGAAGCGCTTGTGCCAAGCGCTTGTCTTGGAAAAGCGCCATTGCGACGAGCGAACGCAAGAAAAATTGTAACCGGCCACACTGCCTGCCGGTCATCACTTGAAGAAGCGAAAGAATATTTCGCGAAGACAAAATGAAACAAACTATGAAAAGAAACATACTAGCGTTTGTAACTGCGGGTGCGATAGCGCTCGGCGGCTTTGTTGTGGTGCAGGCTCAAGGCGGCCCTGGTGGGCACGGACACGCGTTTGGCCTTCAGGGAATCACCAAGCAGTTGGACCTGACCTCTGATCAACAGACTAAGGTTCAGCCGATTCTCGATGCGGCCAAACCGCAACTTGCCGCCATTCATCAGGAGGCGATGCAGAAAGCGAAAGGAGTCATCGACAGCTCGCTGTCCCAGATCCGGCCGCTGCTAACGGCTGATCAGCAGAAAAAGCTGGACGCCGTCCAAAAGGCGCATCAGGACATGATGAACGCCCACAAGGAACTTCACGACGCAATGCAGCAATAACTTCGTTGTTCAGAGCGGTGGGGAAGGCGGCGATCTGGGGAGGATCGCCGCCACTTTTTTTACGGCCTGGACCGCACCGCGCTAAACGCGTAATCCGCGGTCCGGAGTCTGCAATCTCACTTCAACTCTGTTTTTTCGTAAACGAAAACAGAAACACGAGGACGCCTAGTCCCGCGAAAATCGCCGCGGCGACGAAGCCTGTCGTCGTAATCTCAGCGCGCGATTGAAAACCGGCTTTGAAGTGAGCAGCGATACCGATCAGAAAGGACAGAAATCCCAGGCAGATCAGAATCACACTGATCGCTTTTTGGTCGTCGGACGAAATCTTCATTTGGTGGTGAGCAATCAGATATAATCGGCAGACTAAAATTCAAGTGCACTCTTTAAATAAGAAGGCATTAATGTGACTTGTGCGTTGGATTAAGGCCAGTTTTGCGTTGTTGGCTTTGTTGATTGTCGGCCTTCGGCTTAACGCTCAGATCGATCGCATTACAGGAAAGAATTTCGCCACGCGATCGGAAGTGCTGGCACGGCATGGAATCGTCTGCACAAGCGTGCCCGCGGCCACGGAGGTCGGCATCGAAATCTTAAAACGCGGTGGCAGCGCTGTAGATGCGGCAATCGCTGCAAACGCAACGCTCGGTTTGATGGAGCCTGTCTCCAACGGCATTGGCGGCGATCTGTTCGCAATCGTTTATAGCGCGAAGGAAAATAAACTCTACGGAATCAATGGCAGCGGACGTTCACCGCTCGGTTTGAGTTATGACCAGATGAAAGCCGAAGTGGCAAAACTGCATCGTGAAACAATTCCACCGGTAGGCATGTTGCCGATTAGCGTACCCGGAACAGTGGATGCCTGGGCGGAGTTGCACAAAAGGTTCGGCAAACTGAAACTCAGCGACGATCTTGCGCCTGCCACTCGGTATGCGGAAGAGGGTTTTCCGATCACGGAATTGATCGCTTATTATTGGGGATTTGGTCCGCGGCTATACAAGGGATTGCCCGGCGCCTTTCTCGAGACTTACACACTCGACGGAAAAGGGCGAACCCCGGCGAAGGGCGATATTTTCAAGAATCCGGCTCTCGCAAAAACCTTGGGACTGATTGGCGAAAAAGGTCGCGATGCTTTTTACAAGGGTGAGATCGCGGACAAGATCGACGAGTTCATGCGGGCGAATGGCGGCTTTTTGCGGAAAGCCGATTTCGAGAAGCATACGTCGACCTGGGTCGAGCCAGTCTCGACGAACTATCGCGGCTACGACGTCTTTGAGCTTCCGCCAAACGGTCAGGGGATCGCCGCGCTGCAAATACTGAACATTCTCGAAGGATTCGATCTGCGCGCCATGGGACGCAATTCACCGGAAACGCTTCACGCCATGATCGAAGCGAAGAAAATCGCGTGGGCCGATCGGGCGAAGTTTTATGCCGATCCATCATTCGCAAAGATTCCGCTCGCCGGTTTGCTTTCAAAAAACTATGCAGCCGAACGCCGCAAGCTGATCGACCCAAATCACGCGGCCAAGAAGGTCGAGGCCGGCAATCCAGCCCTGAATCAAGGTGACACCATTTATCTTTGTACGGCCGATGACGAAGGCAACATGGTCTCGCTCATTCAAAGCAATTATCGCGGGATGGGCAGCGGCATCGTAGTGCCCGGACTCGGATTCATGTTTCAGGATCGCGGCGAACTCTTTTCCATGGATCCGAACCACGCGAACGTTTACGCGCCGGGCAAGCGTCCGTTTCACACCATCATTCCCGGTTTCGTGATGAAAGATGGTAAACCATGGGAAGCGTTCGGTGTCATGGGCGGCGGGATGCAACCGCAGGGCCATGTCCAAGTGCTTACAAACCAAATCGATTTCGGGTTGAACGTTCAGGAAGCGGGGGATGCTTCGCGCTGGCAGCACGAAGGCGATAACGAACCGACTGGAGAAAAAATGACTGAATCAGGCGGCTACGTTGAAGTCGAGAGCGGTATTCCGTATGAGACTGGGCGCGAATTGCGCAAGAAAGGACACGAGATGCGTTTCGACGTCGGCGGCTACGGCGGTTACCAGGCGATCAGAGTCGAAATGCACGATGGCCAGCGCGTCTATGTGGGTGCAAGCGAATCACGCAAGGACGGAATGGCGGCGGGGTATTAGATTCAGAAAACGTCCCAACGCGAGTGTCGAACCCAAAACCGAATTATCGGGCGTCCGTGTCAGACATCGGACCCAACCGGACCAGCGCTGCACACCTAATTCCCGCTTTAGTTCTTCGGCGCTTTCAGCTCGGCGAGTTTTTCCTGTGCGCGATCCACATCGTCCTTTCCTGCGATTCCCAGTTTAAGAAGCTTTTGCTGACGCCGTAAGTTTGCTTCCGCGGCCTCGAGCTCGGCGCGCTCACGTTTCGCCGTTGCGACTTGTGCGGCTTCGGTTAATTGCGCAAGCGCGGTTTTAATTGACTCCAGCTCGTCTTTGGTAATTTCGCCAGTTGCGAGTTGAGACTCCTTTTCGGCAACTTCTTCTTTTGCGCGAGCGACGCGCGCATTAGCCAGATCCGATTCATATCGGGTCACCTTCAACAACCGCTGCTCCACTTCCATTTTCGCAAGCACACCAATTTTATAGAGACGTTCTGCGCCTGCGGCATTTTGTTTTGCGCGTCCCAATTGTTTTTCCAAGCGTGCCATATCGCCATTCGGCAACGGCTCATCCGAGAGGTTTTGTTTCAATATCGGTGGCTCGACGTCGAATGAATCGGGCTCCTCAGATTTATTCTGGGCTGATTGATCCGCACCCCACGCCGCGATTGCCAGAGCGAAACCCGTGACCAGCGGCGCAAAAATGCGGGTCATTCTTGGAGCTTACCACGAATTCGTCGTGCCAGCATGGCGCTTGTCTCGCATGCGCCGATCAAGCCGCCCGCTTACGCGATCTTGTTTTTCGTTTCCTCGAGCAACCCTGAGAGCCAAACGGGTGCCTCCATCTGGAGGTGGCGTTTTAGAATGTCGCGAGTGAAACAGCGAAAATCTCCATCGCAATCCATGCAAAGCTTCTCCATGGTGTGTGCGCCAAGCATCCGATAACTTTCGAATTGCGACTCAGAGAAGAACTGATCGCTGGTGGCCTGGTGTGGAAATGTCGGATTGGTCTTAAAATATTCGTAGATATCGCGCGGTTCGTCGCCGTAACAAGCCGGCTTGATGTAAACGATAATGCCATCCGGAGCATCGGCACCGTCAACTACCGAGTAGCGAATGCGACCCACAGCGCAGTTATGGCCAGGAGTTTTAAGGGTGTCAATTGCACTGCGAGGATAAATACTCATCGTTTCGAAATCGATCGGGATTCCAAAATCGATGCGAATCTTGCGTACTGCTTCGCCCAGATCGGCAAAGGCACATTCGGGGTCCTCACCACCATCACTGACCACGATGAAATGACAGCGACGCAGCACCGTCTGGTAAAGTCCAAGATTCTCGAAATGGCCGCCATCGGAGAGGTTCACATATTTGTAGTGATCGGTCGTGTTTCCGAGTGCTTCAGAGAACAGTGGTCCTACGGAGTATCCTGGTCCCTTTCGGCGCCACGTCTCGGCGCCGGGCGATCCGGGATTTCCCAGCCACCAGCCCAGGCGCACATTAAAAAGCGTCATCAAAAGACCGAGCACCGGCGAAGAATGGTAGCCCATGTTGGGATTCGCCGCCGCGCCTGAGATAGCCATCGCTGTTCCCAGTGTAATCGCTTCGCCATATTTGGCGGATGGCCGGTAGCCGACCTTAAAAGAACCGCAGTGGAGTCGGCTCATTGTGAAGGATTCCGCCTTCCGCTCCTGCCACGCCAGTTCTTGGCCTCTGACGAAATTAAGCGCGCCGTTGAGCAGGTGAAGAGGCTTTTCTGAAGACAGGTCGCGCAGCTTGATATTGTCGTCGGGATCAAACCCTGTAAACAAATTCGGCCTGCGGGTTTTGCGTGATGCCGCAAGATAGGCGCGGATTAGCCGATTTCGATAGGTCGCGTGAAGGGAGAACTTATTCGCATTGATGAAAAAGCCGATCACAATCCCGAAAAGCAGCATGACGCCCGTGAGGAAGACGACAACGAAGAGTTGAACTTGCCAGGAATTGGGGTCTGCAATTTGATCTTGCTTCCCGCCTAAGAGCCAGGCTGTAGCGTGTTGTGCCCAGGGCTGAGAGCCAATCAGTACCAGAACCCACGAAATTACGATTGATAGAAGCACAAAAAAAACGACTGCCACGACAAGCAGAAGCCATTGAAAACCCGCGTTCTCTCCAAATTTCTTACTCAGCTTGGTTCGGATAGCCAGTAACGCGCTAACAAGACCGGTCACTCCTCCAAAAGCGCCAAGGAGGCCCTTTGCCTCTGGTGTCGCCTTCACATCTCCGAGAAAAACACCCAGCCGATTTGGGGTAGCGGAAATCGCTTGGGCGCCCCAAAGAACGATTGTGTTAACCACGATCCAGCCAGCAATGATGATTAAGATCCAAGCCGCCGATCGTCCCCACCACTCGCGATCTTCATCTTCGGTTACCCAGCTCGCCAGACCAGTGAAGAGGAAATTGACCAGCAGCAGCACCCCCAGGATTAGCGCCGGCGCGAAGCACACGTATTTGATCGCGTTTTTCGCAGGCGCGGGCAGCGGGAAACGGTCGGGAAGCGTCTGATTTGATCTCAGCTGCAGTGCATCGAGATCTTTATCGGTTATGCGCGCGCGCCCTTGAGAGGTTTCGATGGTGTATCTCTTGTCGATTTGCGTAATGACAACCTGAGTGCCAGCTGGGAACTTCATTTTCTGTCTGCTCCAGGGAATCGGGATGGCCTCACACTCGTGCTTCAACGTGTATTGAATCGGAGGCTTTTCGTCTGGCTTCAGTTTCAAGGGACCAAGATCGCTCTCGGTGGTGTGTCCCTTCTGTCCATTAGTTTCGATCGTGTAACTTCTCTCGATTTGCGTAATGACGCCGGGGGTGCCCTTTGGGATCGTCATTTTTTGCTTACTCCAAGGGATCGGCGTTGCCTCGCAATCGCGGCTCAATGTGAATTGAATAGGAGGTTCCAAAAACATTCGGGTTGCGATTGCCCACAGGCAAACGCCTGCGAACGCCGCCGCAAGCGCGATCGTACCGACGCGCCAAAGCGAATCGGTTAGACGACCGGGCCGCGCCTTTTGCTTGCTTTTACGAAACGAAAGAATCGCGCCCGCAAGAATGCCGCCGGATAAATAGCTCGCGACGAAAAAGGCCACAAATTTGAGCCACCACTGGCTGGCTTGAAACGGCTCACTACCGTGAACATTGCGGAACAGAGCCCACCATTCGGTCAGAACGAGAGCAGCGACCACTAACGGAATCATACGGAATTTCAGAAAACGGCGTTGTGGTAATCGCGCATTGCCAGTGGAAGGCACGTCGATAATTGCATACGCCATTGCCACGGCGATCAGGGCGCCTCCTACTGCGAGTAACGTGTTGAGCGGGAGATTCCACCACTGTAGAAGCTGGATGGTCTTTGCCTCGTCCGTCGCCGCATCCCAGTTGGGCGATACCATGATCGCGGCGAGATACAGCCTCGGGATCATCATTGCGGCTGCCAGCCAGGAGATCAGCACCAGCCAGTTCAAGAACATGTTTCGAATGAACGTGGTAATCAGCGTCCAAAAATCGACTGATGTCAGGCCGGTTCGCGGCGCGAGGTAATTGCTGAATTCCCTAAGATGGCGGACCGGTTGCGGTTCGGGATTCAGAGTGGAATCGGGCTGTCGTTTCAGTTCGTCGACCACGCCGCGAATGCCGTTCGGATCATTCTTGATCCACGCGCTCAGCCAACTCCCAATGTATCCGCCGCCCGAGACAGTGGAGAGATAATGAAACTTATCGAGTAGCCCGCAGCGCGCTAGCCCCTGCAAAATTCCAAGCCCAAAGGTAGCGCTACGAATGCCACCGCCCGAGATGCAAAGTGCCGCTCGCTTTTCCTTGATCGCGTGAACGGCGGCCCACAACCCCTTTAGCCGCGTTTCCGGTTCGCTTGAGTTCGGATAATCTGATGGGAGCTCTCCATGCAGAGCGACAAACTCAGCTTCCAATACTTCGTGCAATGGCAACGAAGAATCGGCCGATGAAGTCTCTTTCGCCATGGCGCGCAAACGCGGCGGTCTGCGCACCAGCGTTTATCAAGACGGCGGTGGCCCGTCAATGCTTGGTTACATCAACCGCCGCATTGGTAGGGACGGCGCGCCGCCGTCGTCCGAACATCGCGGGCGCGATGTTCCTGCCATTAACGTGGCAACACCGTGGGACGCGGTCTGGGTGTTGCTCTGGGATTCGGGGTAGGCGTCGGCGTAGGCGGTGGCGTGACTGTCAGGCCCACAACCGCGTGTTGGGCAGAACTGAAAACGCAATTCCGGCCATTACGGACAGCTGTTGCGACAAATCGTCCGAAATTGGCGCCGATCGCGGGGCTTTGCCAGGCGATAGAATCGTATGATGGCGCGAGCCGTTGATTAACAACGCCATGTCGAAGGCCTTTTCCTCACACCTATCAACGCTGGCTTGCAAGGCCTCCTCCCACTTCGCCGCGAACGCCTCGTCCTCCTCCCGATATTTGTACGCCGTGAATCGACTCACATGTGCCACACGGCACGCGTGAGCTACGTTTGGTGCTTCTTATCTGCGAAGCAGCAAACAAGGACATTGGACCAAAGCGCTCGTCTCGGAGCGCCCTACTCCAAAACTTTTTCCCTCGCCCTGACGTGCTTTTTCTCTCTACACGGCAACGACAAAGTGATATAAACGGCTCAATGAGGCTGCCCACAACCTTTGCGATTGCGGCATTGCTTCTCTGCGCGCTCATGGTTCCAGTGGACGCGACAACGATAACCGTCACCAACACGAACGACAGCGGCACCGGCTCATTGCGTCAGGCGCTCACTGACTCCCACGACCACGACACAATCACTTTCGATCCTGCGCTGAATGGGCAGTTCATCACACTTACGAGTAGCGAACTGGTGATCGATAAGAGCATCACGATCAGCGGTCCGGGTCCGGATATGCTTGCGGTGTCGGGTTCTCCATATACGCCATTCCGCATCTTCCATGTCATGCCCGGGTTCACCGTCACAATCGCTGGTCTCACCATCAGTGGTGGTAACAGCGGTCAGCAGGGTGGCGGTGCGATCTTGAATGGTCATGCGACGCTGACGATCCTCAACAGCACTATTTACGCCAATCATTCCGATTCTGCTGGCGGTGGTATTTACAATGATGCGAGGAATAGCGGAAGCGCGACGCTGACCATCACGAACAGCAGCGTCAGCGGCAACACCGCGGGATTTAACCAGGGCCCTTTCTCTAGCGGCGAGGGTGGCGGCATCTACAACGATGGTGGAACGGTGATGATCATCAATAGTAGCGTGAGCAACAACTTCGCCGGTCTAAAAGATCCTCAGCCGCTTAGCTATGGCGGCGGCATTTCCAACTATGGGACGCTCACGATTACCAACAGCTCGATCTACGGTAACCAATGCGGTCAAAGTGGCGGCGGCATCTACAGCGCCAGCGGGACGCTGACGATCGCCAGCAGCCTTGTCAGCGCCAATAGGGCTGTTACCAAATTTGGGGGGAGCAGCGGCGGCATCTTAGCGGGAACACTTACGTTCATTAACAGCACTCTAAGCAACAACTACGCTAACCTCTCCACTGGCGGAATCGAGGTGGGGGGCGGTGTGATCACAAACAGCACGATTAGCGGCAACAACGGTAGCATTTCTGTTTTCGGGGTGCTCGAGATTGAAAATACGATCCTTAATGCCAGCGCAGGTAGCGCGAACATCACTAACGAGGGGGGAACGGTTACCTCGCTTGGCTACAACCTCAGCAGCGATGATGGTGGCGGTCTTCTGACGGGTCCCGGCGACCAGATCAACACCGATCCAATGCTTGGACCGTTGCAGGACAATGGAGGACCGACATTGACTCACGCACTGCTGCCCGGCAGTCCGGGCATCGATGCAGGCGATCCAAACTTAACTCCACCGCCCTTCTACGATCAACGCGGCCCAGACTTTTATCGCCTAAGGAACGATCGCATCGACATCGGCTCCTTTGAGGTGCAGCAGGGGCCTGCGGTGACGCCAACACCAACGCCGACGCCTAGGCCCGCCCAAACACCGAGACCTCGGCCAAGTCCATTGCCTCGCCCGCGGTGAATGGTCGAATGATCCTAGGCAACGTTGCCACGACGCCCTGCCGTGGCTTATCTCTGTCTCGTTAGATGACACAGCGGCTCCCGCTTTTAGTGCTCGAAGAAGCAAAAGTAAGAATCGCTGGGCGCAGCAGCTTTTATTCGTCGAGAAACGCGGTATATGTCGGATTGTGCGCCCGTAGCTCAGCCGGATAGAGCAACGGATTTCTAATCCGTAGGTCGGGTGTTCGAGTCACCCCGGGCGCGTGCTCCCCCTGAAAAAACAGCAGAACTTCCGCGACGCCAACTGATTGCATCTCAATCTTAGCAAACGTCGGCGAGATCCTCTTTTTTTAGCAAAGCGAATCTTGATCTTCCGGCTTGCTGCGCTTTTCGCTTGCCTGTTTCCCGCACGGCGCAGAAGCCTGAAGCTCATTGACGCACTGCGGGTCGACTAATTTGATTGAATCATCGGCAGTTGCGGGGTTCGAATGGTTCAGCCGCTTTGTTCCCGACAACGCAAGAATCTCCCGAAGAATCTCGGCGACGCGCTCTTCTCCCTCGCTTGAGGCGCTCATCATGTCGTAGACGTCGCCGAGTTATGATTTTGTCTGCTCTTACGCCCTTTTTCGAGACCTCATGTTCGCATCGTTTGGAGCGAGATCGATTCGGGTCGTGTACCAGCCGCAACAAACAGGCGATCAACGCCACGATTGTCATGACAACGCCGAAGCCAGGTCAAAGCGACCGGGTTGCGAAGATTCGGATTTCTTCGGCGAGCCGGGTGTTCGACTCACCCCGGGCGCGCTTCTACCAGACGAAAGGGATCAGCCGGTAACGGACTTTTTTCGTGTAAGCTTCGTAGCCTTTTAATTCGCGCTTCAAAAATCGTTCTTCGAACACACTTCGCGTTGCCAGCACCGTGATGGGAACGATTGCCAGCAAAGCCGCAACATATGATTGCAGCCAGAGCGCAGGGCCCACAACCATCGGGACAAACCCCGTGTACATGGGATGCCGCACGACTGCATAGACACCAGTGTCGATGACTCGCTGGTGTCTCTCTTCCTGGAGCCTGACGACTGGCACGGCAAAGGGATTGACTTTCATCGCAAGAGTCATGATCCACCAGCCTGCGACGTAAAGCGCAAGCCCGAGAAATGAAACGAGCCCGCCGGGTTTTGGAACCAAATGGAACCGGAACACATCCAGGGAAATAAAGACGATCTGCCCCGCGTACGAGACAACCAGCAGAATTGCGAGAACTCTGTCCCACAGTGGCTGCCCCTTTTGTATGACCCCCTTGGCCCGCTGGGAGAACAGGTCAGAGTTATCAGGCAAAATGCTGAAGCTGGCCGCGGCCATCACGGCCACGGTGACCGCGAGAAACACCCATGCCCGCCACCAGTGCAATGTACCGGCCGGCACAAAGAGCAGGAGAGCGTAAAGCACGACGTTGAAGGCAACACCAGTAATGACTTTGGGAATGGGCATCGCGTCTTCGGGAAGTGATCAGTGATGCGTGCTCAGGATGCTGTGACGAACGCAGCATCAACCGAACACTGATTACCGGTTCACTGTCATTTCGCCGCGATGCGACGCTCGTGGTCTAACAACCATTTCTTGCGCCACAGACCGCCGCCGTATCCGCACAGCGTGCCATCTGCGCGGATCACGCGGTGACAAGGAATGATAATGCAGATCATGTTCGTGCCATTCGCTCGGCCGACAGCCCGGCGGGCGTTTTCATCTCCCAAACGTTTCGCCATCCAGGAATAGGAGCGCGTTTCGCCTATGGGAATTGATTGCAAAATTTTCCAGGCACGCAGTTGAAACGGCGAACCAATCGGCGCCAGCGGAAGATCGAACTCCAAGGTTTTGCCCGAGAAATAATCAGTCAATTGCGAACGGACCGCTTCCAGATGCCGATGTTTTCCCGGCACCACATTTGTTCGTAATCTCTGTCGCAACGTTGACAGCTCACGTTCGGTCGCGTGCCGGTCGACAAACTCGAGCAGGCGCAGACCTTCGTCGTCGGCCACAGCGATCATCGGTCCAAGCGGCGTGTCGATTCGTTCCGCTAGAAGCGGTGCGCTCGCCTTCGCATTCGAAGGAGGTTCGCCAAAAATCTTCGTGAACGCTTCGCGAAAACCGCTCTCAGACTCAAAACCACTGCCATTGCGTGCTTCGTCCACGCGGCCGCCCTGCCGCACGTGGCTCAAGGCTAGACCCATCCGGCGCGCGCGATGATAAGCTTGGAACGTCATTCCGTAGTGGCGTTTGAATTGACGTCGAGCGGTGGACGGATCGATCGCCAGCGCAGCCAGCTCCTTGTCTGTTAGCCGTCCCCCCGGCGCGCGCTCCACTTCCGCGCGTAGACGCTCGATCAATTTCGGCGGGTGCCCATTCTGGTCCATAGGATGACAGCGCAAGCAGGGACGATAACCGCGCTCTACCGCTTCGTTCGGTGTGGCGAAGAAATCGACGTTCTCGGGTGCCGGTTTTTTTGCGGCGCAGGTCGGACGGCAGAAGATTCCTGTCGTACGTACTCCGACAAAAAATATGCCTTCAAAGCTCGAATCGCGGTTCAACAACGCGCGATACATTGTTTCGGTCGGAGGAAGAAGTTCCATTGTTTTCATGTTAACAAGTTAAACGGACGCGTGCGTTGACGCATCGACGAAATTCGGGCAAAGAATTTTTGCACCCAATCCTCACGCGCGCAGGATTCGAAATGTAAAGCAACCGCGCGTAACGCTACGGGCATCAACAAATTCGGTTTTCGGATTTTGGAGCAACTTCTCGATGACTGCTTCCGGATCATTTCCATTCGCGACCTCGGCATCAATCATGTTGTAATTTGCATCGTAAGCGCGGAACACGCGGGCGTTGCGAAAATCGACCGGATATTCTCCAGTCGCGCCGTAACGTTCGCACCGCTCAGCATGAACAAAGATCGGTCCGGTCTCGGAATACGGATGACCGGGCGGAATCGAAGCGTAGGGAAATAAAATGACGCGCTCGCCAGGTTGTGCCCAACGCAGACAATGCCGGCAAGGATAACCAGTTGCCGAATCCACCTTGATGATAGCATGGTCCTCAGCGCCCGACTCTGCTACGCGTCGAGCTTCCTCTGCGACTTCAGTGGGGAGTGGAGCAATACGAAATGCGCTGCTCGTGAAAGCTTTCGGAGTTAATGTTTTCATGACGCAAACTGAGCGCTCCCTGCGAATTGCGCATCGACGAAATTCAGGCGTCGAATTCTGAGCGTCGCGAACTGTAGCGGCAGGCGTGTCGCCTGCGGAACCTGCGTCAATCGCAGCCGACACGGCTGCCTCTACAGATTTACAGCGATTCCACCAGAACCTTTGTCACCTCGGCGATGGCCGCCGCTCGATCGTTCGCAGTCGCTGTTGATCCTACAGAATAAATGGCAAGCAGGATCGGCGCACGACCAGGAGGACGCATGATGGCAATATCATTCGTCGCCCCGTTCGACCCGCGCCCGGTCTTGTCGCCGACGCTCCACGTTTTTGGAACTCCGGCGCGAATCATCGGCCCTCCAGTTTCATTGCGCTGCAACCAATCGTCGAGCTGACGGCGCGATGCTTCTGATAAAGCGTCGCCGAGTAATAGCCTCTGCATGTCCGAAGAAATCGCTGCAGGTGTTGCTGTGTCGCGCTCGTCGCCGCGTATGGCGCTGTTCAATTCGGGTTCAATCCGATCAAGACGTGTTACTCGGTCGCCGAGGGTACGCACAAAATTTGTTAGGCCCGCAGGCCCGCCAATTGCATTCAGGAGGAGATTGCCGGCTGTGTTGTCGCTCTGTTCGATCGCTGCTTCGCACAACGCGCCCAAGGTCATCCCGCCCTCTTTGAGATGTTCCTTTGTCACAGGCGCATATTCCAGGATGTCCTTCGCGTTGTAAGGTACGAACCGTTCCAATCTCTCCTTTTTCTCATCGACGCGCTTCAACACGGCTGCGGCCGCGAGAAATTTGAACGTGCTGCACATCGGGAATCGCTCCCCCGACCGATAATCGAGATGTTTGTCGTTGCTGGTATCGAGCGCGGCCACACCGATTCGGCCGCCGATTCGGGCCTCAATTGCCGCGATCCGATTCGCCGCATCGTTTTCCGCAAATGCTGCGCTTCCTGCGAGGAAGGCTAACACCAACAAACCTCTTACCATCGATGGTAGGCGGGATGGCCTTCTTTCACCGCGACGAAAATTCCGCGGCACGTTGCGCAGACTTTTCCACCAGCGGTGAGTGTTCCTTCAATGGTTGCGCGATCATCTGTTAGATCGATAACCTTCGCGGAAAGAAATACCGAATCATTCGTCGGTGTTGGCCGGAGCAATTTGATTGCATACTCCGCCGTGACAGTGCATGGCGGGTGATCCTCGTTCGCATTCTTCATCAGATGATAGGCCGCCGTCCAATTGCAATGGCAATCGAGCAACGTGCCGATGACGCCGCCATTCAGAACTCCCTCAAACGCTTCGTATTTTTTCTCTGACTTCCATTGCGCGACGACTTCGCCGTTTTTTGGGAAACTCCGGACATGTAGTCCGTTCGGATTGGCCGGACCACAGCCCCAACAGGCATTGTTCGGCGCGTATTTTTCCTGGAGAGATTTGTCACTCATTGTGGAAACTAGTCAGGCGGCAAAGCCGTGGTTCTTCTACCCACGCGTTGAAGAGTCGCCGCGGCGACCGTTCCATCTTCGCATTTACAGAGGTGGATTGGCTTCTCCGAAGACGATGCCAAACAATCGCCGACGGCGCAGTATTTTTCCGCTTCGCGACTCAAGCCGTCGATTTATTCGCCGTGTACAGACGAACCAGGATACGGACGCAATTTGTGTCCAACGTAAAGCGAGCGCGGCCGAATCAGGCGATTATGATCGTGTTGCTCGGTCACGTGCGCGCACCAGCCGGCTACCCGCGACGCAGCGAACAGAGGCGTGTTTAACTCCGGCGGGAACCCAAGCATCCAAAATACCGGCGCCGCATAAAGATCTACATTGGCGCAAAGATGTTTTTCGCGATCCATCACTTCCTCGAGCTTTTCGCAGATTGGCACCCATTGTTCCTTGCCAGTGCGCTTGCCCAGATCGCGCGCGATCTCACGCATCACCGGCACGCGTGAATCGCCCTTCTTATAAACGCGATGGCCGAATCCCATGATCTTCTCTTTCGTCCCCAGTTTTTTCATTAACCAGCTTTCCGCGCGATCGGGCGTTCCAATTTCCTCGAGCATCTTCATTGACTCTTCATTGGCGCCGCCGTGCAACGGCCCTTTGAGGGTTGCGACGGCTGAGGTCACCGCTGCGTAGATTCCCGCCAGTGTTGAGGCGGTCACGCGCGCTGCAAAAGTGGACGCGTTAAATTCGTGATCGGCGTAAAGATTGAAAATGGTGTCCAGCATTCGGATTTGCCAATTCTGCGGAACTTTGCCCTCTAATTTGTAAAAGAAATTGCCGGCTTGGGTCAGATCAGGCTTCTCCGGCAGCGGTTCTTCTTCGTGCGAGATGCGCCAGCCGTCAGTGATTAGAGTGGGAACACGCGCGATCAGACGGATCGACTTGCGGATGTCGGCCTCGTGTGAATTGTCGCTCAAGTCCTTATCAAAAGCGCTCAGCATCGATACGCCGGTGCGCAACATATCCATTGGATGAGTCTTGCTCGGCAAAAGCCGCAGCATTTCGATCACCGGACCCGGCAGGGGGCGTTCCGCAGCAATTTGTTGCGTAAACTCGACCAGTTGCTTTCCATTCGGTAACTCGCCGATGAGCAGCAGGTAAGCGACTTCCTCGAAGCTCGCTTTTTGCGCCATTTCATGGATGTCGTAGCCGCGATACATCAAACCGGCATTTGGATCGACCCAGCAAATTGCCGTTTCACCCGCAATCACGCCCGCAAGGCCCGGGCTGTATTCTGGTTTCTTTTCAGTAGGCATTGGTTTCTCTTTACTTGCGAATCGCAATCGTTCAACTCACCGGAGTTAAGTACTTAAGATTCAACATTCACCCTTCCAACTTTCCGCCGCGGGATCGTAGTCCAGCAACTTATAAAGCTCCCCCCTCGTTTGCATTTTCTCTATCCAACCTGATTGCGTGCCGGCCTTTTTTAGATCGCGCAGAAATTCCTCGCTCGCTTTCATTGAAACGCGGAATGCGCTCTGAGGAAAAATCACCATTTTGTAACCGAAATCCGCGAGTTCTTCAAACGAAAGGAGAGGACTCTTGCCGAACTCCGTCATGTTCGCGAGCAGCGGCGCTTTCAACTCACTGGCGAATGCCTTGAATTCATCTGCGTTTTGGAGCGCCTCGGGAAAAATCGCGTCCGCGCCTGCCTCGAGATAACGGCGGGAGCGTTCCACTGCCCGATCGAAATTTTCAACTGCCCGTGCGTCTGTGCGTGCGATGATCATGAAATCTTGGTCACGGCGCGCATTCACGGCCGCTTTGATTCTTCCAGTCATCTCATCAAGATCGACCACCGATTTGCCTGCGAGATGTCCACAGCGCTTGGGAAATTCCTGATCTTCAATGTGGCAACCGGCCAAGCCTGCCTTTTCCAGTTCACAAATCGTGCGCGCGACGTTCTCCGTGCCACCGAAACCGGTGTCCGCATCGACAATCGCCGGAATTGTTACCGCACTTGCAACATACCCTGCGAGCCTGACGACCTCCGTCATGGACAACAATCCAATGTCGGGCACGCCCGCGGTTGCGTTCGCCATTCCTGCGCCGCTGATGTATACCGCATCAAACCCAGCGCGCTCCACCTGTCGCGCGATCGCAGCGTTCGGAACACCGGGGAGCATGACGGGACCTGTGGCAATAAGCTGGCGCAGCCTCTTGCGCATGCTCATGCTCTTCCTTTGCCAAATGACGAAGCACGAATGACGAATGACGAAGGAATGACGAAATCCGAATACCGGCAAACGCGTGACTTATCCTTCGTCATTCTTTTTTTGCTATCACCAACGCCTTCATCAGCTCGTCAACATTTACCGCTTCGTCCAGTTTCCAGGCCAGATCGATAATCTTCTTCGCGCGTTGTTGACCAATCGCTGGCTCAACCAGCGCAAAGAACTTGTCTTCGACCTCGGAATCTTTGAGAGGGTTCTTCGCGTGCCCGAGCGGATAATCGACTCGTCTGGTCAATCGCCGGCCGTCGACAAGATCGACATGAACGATATTCGCGACCGCCTCTGGGTACAACCCACTCAGCTCGCCATGACGTGCGACTTTCACGTTCTCCAAAAATTTCCAGACCTCGCGATCTGCGAAACGTTCACGAGCGAATTGTTTGTCGGTGATTTCGCCATCGATCAACGCGATGGCGGTAATGTACGGCAGACTGTGATCAGCTGTTTCGCGCGTCTCCGGTTTCCATTTCTCCGGCTCGCTCCCGATGATGTCCACCGAAGCATCGTGGCTCTCGATCGTCATCGACTTTGCCTTTGCAGGATCTCCAACTTCTTTTCGCAATGAGAGCGCTGCCTCAATGGCGCTTTGGCTGTGATATTCGGCCGGCCAAAACTTGATGCTCGTGTTCAAAATCATTTCCGGCGCGCCCTTGAATTTTTCGCCCACGTTGCCTAACGAAACGCCAAGTTCCTTTTCGAACCCCATTTGTCCCTCGAAGATCGGCGCAGGACCGGTCATCCCCGCCCGCGCGAGCAGCGCTGAGTAAACACCTCGCCGGGCGGCGTCTGCGAATGCCACGCCTTTCCAGTGCGATAGTTCGCCCACGCGCGCCTGCCGCATGGCTGCGCACGCGACACCGGCAATGTTCACCGCGTGGCGCGTCTTTTCCGGATCAAGTTTCATCAAGCGCGCGCACGCAAGGGCCGTGGAGAACGCGCCGTAAGTCACATGATCCCAGCCGCGCGCGCGAATACTGGCCGCGTCGCAGAGCCGGCATTGGACTTCATAGGCAAGTGCGATCGCGGCGATCAATTCCTGTCCACTTGCGCCTACGCTTTCCGCCACGGCCAGCGCCGCGGCAATATTGTCGCTGGGATGCGCCGGCTCTTTTGAAAGATAGGTGTCGTTGTAATCGAAATAGCGAATGCAACAGCCGTTGGCGAATGCGGTCCAGTCGGGCGGCGCCTTGTGATTGGTGCCAAGGATTGTCGCTCCGTGTTTTGCCGAAAAATCGGATGCGACTTTTCGCGCGATCGCACACGGCTCTTCATTCCATGCGCCGAGTGCGCAGCCCAGCGAGTCGATGACGCGCCGCTTTACTTCGTGCACGACTTCTTTGGAAAGATCTTCAAACCGGAACGAGGAGGAATAGTTGGCGAGTTGATGAGCAAGTGTTGTCTTCATGGAAAAGTTGCAATTTCAATCTGCCGACGAATTCGTAAGGGGCAACCCTACCTCCCGTCATTCTGAGCGTAACGCAGCGGAGTCGAAGAATCCCCCAGCGTAACCCAACGGTTTCATCACGGGATTGCTAGGTTAATTGCGGTGATGCCATTAACCTAGCGAACGGCCCATGGTATGAGCCTTCAGCCCTCGACTTCGCTCGGAATGACGGCAGAATAATTCCGTGAGCGAATTTCAGTTTGGCGGAGAATTTGTCTGGCATCCCACGCCGGAGCTCGTCGCACAATCGAATCTTCAGCGCTTTATCAAGAAACACGGGCTCGGTTCGTACGATGAACTGATGCGACGTTCCACGACTGACATTGCGTGGTTCTGGGACGCGGTGCTGCGCGACCTCGATATCCAGTTTTACGAGCCATACTCACGCGTGGTCGATCTGAGCGAAGGCAAACCCTGGGCGCGCTGGTGCGTCGGCGGCGAAATGAACATCGTTCACAACATGCTCGATAAATACGCCGGCACCGAGGTCGATGATCGCCTCGCCATCAAATCCGAGACCGAAGACGGCACTGCACGCGCGCTCACCTATAAAGAATTACGCGTGCAAACCAACAAGATGGCCGCCGCGTTGCGCAGCCTCGGCCTCGGTAAAGGCGACGCTGTCGGCGTGTTCATGCCGATGGTTCCCGAAATCGTGATTGCAATGCTCGCGATCATTAAGATCGGCGGAATTTTTCTTCCGCTGTTTTCCGGTTTCGGCGCAGCAGCGATTGTATCGCGGCTAAACGACGCCGACGCAAAAGCGCTTTTTACTGCCGATGGAACTTATCGGCGCGGAAAATTTTGCGCAATGAGACAGGTTGCGCACGAGGCCGCGTCGCAGGTCTCCACGCTGAAACACTTGATCGTGTTGGGAACTGCAGAAGATCAGCAAGCAGAGCGCTTGCCCTACAAAACGCATTCGTGGAGCGGGCTGATAAATTTATCAACTCCCGGCTCTCTACAACCAACTGCGCGCACATCGGCGGAGGATCCGATGATGATCATTTACACTTCGGGCACCACTGGCCGACCAAAAGGCGCGGTCCATACGCATTGCGGGTTTCCAGTTAAATCCGCACAGGACATGTGGCATGGGCTTGATCTACACCCGGACGAAACCCTTTTCTGGATGACCGACATGGGTTGGATGATGGGGCCATGGGAAGTTTTCGGCACGTTACTGCTCGGCGCAACGATGATGCTTTACGATGGCGCTCCCGATTTTCCCGGGCCGGATCGCGTCTGGTCGCTGGTGGATCGACATAAAGTGACCGCGCTCGGTGTCTCGCCGACGTTGATACGCGCGCTCCGCCGTCACGGGGACGAAATCGTGCATCAACACGATCTCTCAACGCTCCGTAAATTCGCTTCCACTGGCGAACCGTGGAATCCCGATCCGTGGATGTGGCTGTTCCAAAATGTGGGGTGCGGAAAACTTCCAATCATCAATTATTCCGGCGGCACGGAAATTTCCGGCGGCATCGTGATGGGCAATGTCCTCACACCAATGAAACCGTGCGCGTTCTCCGGACCGCTCCCGGGAATGGCTGCCGATGTTGTCGATGAAAATGGAAAATCCGTGCGCGGCCAAGTGGGCGAACTGGTAATCCGCGAGCCCTGGATCGGGATGACGCGCGGCTTTTGGAAAGACCGCGAGCGCTACATCGATACTTACTGGTCCCGTTTCCCGGACGTCTGGGTGCACGGCGATTGGGCTGCGGTCGATAACGATGGACTGTGGTACATCCTTGGGCGTTCCGACGACACAATCAAAATTGGTGGCAAACGCGTCGGCCCCGCGGAAGTGGAGTCAATTCTTGTTGCGCATCCGCAAGTGAGTGAAGCCGCCGCCATTGGTGTCCCTGATTCCATAAAGGGCGAAGCGCTGGTTTGCTTTTGCGTTTTGAAGAAGGGCGCAAATGGCGATCTCACCCTGGCCGGCGAATTAAAAAAGAACGTTGGACGTGACCTCGGCAAAGCACTTGCCCCGCGCGAAGTAGTTTTCGTTGCTGACATACCGAAGACACGGAACGCAAAAGTGATGCGCCGGATCGTGCGCGCCGCGTACCTGGGCGAAAAACTCGGCGATACGTCCGCCTTGGAAAACCCCGCGTCGCTGGATGAAATCAAGCGCGTCGCGGAGCGAATATAAAACGTCTGCGCGGTAGGAGCTGAAAACCTGGTAAGTCAGCGCTGGTCGACGCTCGCAAAATTTTGTCGAGCAGTAGCACATCAGTAAACTGAGAAAGCCTCGTCTCTCCTGATGAAATTAACGTTCCTCGGCACGCGCGGTGAGATTGAGAAGCCAACGCGACGGCATCGTATGCATACCTCGCTGATGGTCTCGTATCGCGGCGCGGATGTGATGATCGATTGCGGCCTCGATTGGGTCGGGAAATTTGAGCGCCTGCATCCGAGCGCGATCGTGCTAACGCATGCGCACCCGGACCACGCGTGGGGCCTGCGAGACGGCGCACCCTGTCCTGTGCATGCGCCGCAAAAAACCTGGGAAACTTTAACGAGGTGTCGCGTCGAAGATCGGCAGGTGATCAAGGACCGTACGCCCACGAAGATTTGCGGCATCACGTTCGAAGCGTTCGCAGTTGAACATTCCATTCTTGCGCCGGCCGTTGGATATCGTGTGAGCGCAGGGCGTGCGCGCATTTTCTACGTTCCGGATCTCGTGTTCATCCACGAGCGCAGTGCGGCGCTGAAAAATGTGCAAATTTACATCGGCGATGGCGCCACGGTAACGCGTTTGTTTATTCGAAGACGCGGCAAAATACTCATTGGCCATTCGCCGGTTCGCACCCAGTTGACATGGTGCGAAAAAGAAGGCGTCCCGCTAGCCATCATTACGCATTGCGGCTCGGAGATTGTCACTGGTGACGAACGCCAGCTATTTGCAAACCTCCGGGGCATAGCTGCTGAGCGTGGCGTCGAGGTACGCATTGCCTACGATGGAATGAAAATTATGTTGTGAGGCACGTGCTTCTCGAAAAGCGACGCGCGGACGCGTGCGCACTCCCAAAGCTTCGCGAAACACGAATATGCGTTCGAACACATTTCGCGCGCAGTGCTTTCGGAGTGCGGTGAGTCCTGGCGCCGCTTTGGGATCTGGCTCCGAGCACAAACATTCTGCTTGGAGCTTTGGGATTTAGCCTACCCTGAATCATGCGCCTCTTTCTTTGTGGCGACGTGATGACTGGACGCGGCATTGATCAGGCGCTGCCGCATCCCGTAAATCCAATCTTATACGAGCCATATGTGCGTGATGCGCGCGAGTATGTCGCTCTCGCCGAGAAGGCCAATGGACCGATACCGCGCCCGTTGAGTTTCGATTACATCTGGGGCGATGCGCTGCGCGAACTGGAACGCGCCGAGGTTGATTTGCGAGTCGCAAATCTGGAGACAGCTGTCACCTCAGCCGAAACGCCATGGCCGGAGAAAGGGATTCATTATCGAATGCACCCTCAGAACATTGGCTGCCTCAGGTCTGCAAAAATCAGCGCATGCGCTTTGGCAAACAATCATCTGTTGGATTGGGGATACGATGGATTATCGGAAACCCTGAAAACTCTACACGCGGCAGGTATCGCGCGCGCAGGCGCGGGCAACGACTCCGAAGAAGCGATGCAGCCTGCAGTGCTCAACATGCCTGGCGATGGCCGCCTGCTGTTATTCTCATTTGGATCAAGAACCAGCGGGATCCCGCAAGATTGGAGCGCCACCAGCATTTCCCCGGGAGTAAATCTGCTCGATGACCTTTCAGAAGCCACCGCCGCGCGGGTGGCCGATCAGATGCGTGTGCATCAGCGAACGGGCGATTTGATTATCGCTTCCATTCACTGGGGCCGGAATTGGGGTTACGAAATTCCACGTGACCAAATCGCGTTTGCTCATCGCTTGATTGAAGAAGGCATTGCGATTGTGCACGGACACTCCTCTCATCACGTGAAAGCGATTGAGGTCTTCAAAGATCGCCTTCTTCTCTATGGCTGCGGAGATTTCCTTACCGACTATGAGGGAATCAGTGGTTACGAGATATTCCGCGGCGATTTGGCCCAAATGTACTTGATTGAACTCGACTCGGGCAGCGGCGAATTGATCGCTGCGCGTTTGGTCCCGATGCGAATTCGGCGGTTCAGACTGGAACGTGCATCAGCCGCCGATGCCAAATGGCTTTGTAATCTCCAGAACCACCTTGGGAAGCAATTCAGCACTGGCGCAACCTTGGAGAAAGACAACAGCTTGATCCTAGAGTGGCGACGAGAATGACGAAGCTGTAGCCGGCATCGGTGATGCCGGCCCCGATTAGCGCCGTTGCAAACAAGCCGGGGTCACCGACCACCGGCTACAGCAGCAGCGCCCAGTTCGCGCAGGAAGCGCTCCACTTCTGTCGGATCCTTTAGCGAATAATTCGCCGCAGTGGCCCTCGGTTCTTCGCTTACGACAATGCCTACGCCGCGCTGTTCGAGTGCGCGAAAGGCGTCCTCGTCGGTGCGATCATCTCCAATGTAAATCGGGTTTGGGCGCCCCAAACCCAGTTTTTCCAATAACCAGAGCACGGCCTTGCCCTTGTCCCAGTCGATGTTAGGCAACAATTCGTAAACTTTTTTACCATCGATCATGCGCAGCTCTTGGTATCGCGCAGCCACTTCGCTCACGGCTCGCTCCAGCTTGTGAAAGTCGCGTTCATTTACCTTGCGGTAATGCGCAGCGATGGAGAAACATTTTCTCTCAATCAGCGCGCCCGGAATGCCCGCGAGTTTTTCTTGAATCTCTTTTTCAGCAAAATCCAGCGCCGGCAAAAACTCTTTCGCCTCTTGCCTGCGCAGGCCGTGCGGCCCTGCGATGTCAAATCCGTGGCTGCCAGCGTAAACGAGTCCTTCGATATCAACACGCTTACGAACATCTTTGAGCTCTCGGCCGCTGAGGATTGCTACAGGCACTTTCGCCGAGAGCGTGCGCAGAATTGCCCGAGTGGAGTTCAGAAGCACCGCCTGGTCAGGCCGACTGACAATTGGCGTAAGTGTGCCGTCGTAGTCCAGAAAAACGGCGAGCTGATCACCGCGCCCAGCTATCTCTTGAACGTGGTCCAGCGCAGAAGGAATCATATTCGATTTAACAAAAGGAGTTAAAAGAGTTACAAAGTTACAAGGTTAAAAAGGATTCCAGACGGGCTCCATTGTAACAATGTAACTTTTTAACCCGTTGTAGCATGAATCGCCTGATAGTCGTTTCCAATCGATTACCATTCGCGCTGGATTCGACAGGCGAAGATCTTTGGACGGTCACGCCAGCGGCCGGGGGGCTCGTCTCGGCGGTGGAGCCGGTGCTGCGCGAACGCGGTGGTACTTGGATCGGCTGGCCGGGAAGTG
>Ga0193735_1000040_pt1 | contig 46911 bp, 43 predicted proteins | sample U1m2metaG_FD_145080 | JGI IMG/M metagenome (GOLD analysis project Ga0193735, IMG submission 145080) | Soil microbial communities from a riparian zone of the East river system, Colorado, United States - U1m2 | ecosystem: Environmental > Terrestrial > Soil > Riparian zone | place: USA: East River... | reverse complement strand
CACCACCGTTCGCAATTTACTTCTGCCAAATCCCGGTGCGAGCGATTCGTCCTTGCGCACCTTGGCTTTGAGGTAGTCGGCCGCGATTTCGGCGGTCTGCGCCGCGCGGGGCAATGGGCTGGTCACAATCAAGTCGGGTCGCACTTTCAGGTGGTCCAAAAATTTCGCTACATCGCGCATTTCTCTTTTTCCGCGCTTGGTTAACGGGCGTTCGTCATCGGGTTTCTTCCAGCTTGGCCAATCGGCTTCACCGTGTCTGAGAAAATAAAGTTTCATTGGATATCTTTCTAAAGGATTTGCCACTTCGGTCGCCGCGTGCGCGGGTTGATTTGCCAGAGACGAACTCCACCCAAGTACGCGTTCCGATTATGTCCAAGTTCAATTCCCTTCGGGAGCTCGTTCAACTCCTTGGCATTTCCACCACCGAGCACGACATAATCGGCAATGAGTGATTTCTTTAATTGTACAAGGGCGTGCTGAACATCGCGCTGCCAGGCTTTCTCGCCGAGCCGTGCCCGGCCGGCTTCGCCAAGGTAATCCTCAATGATGCTGCCATTGCGATAGGGTAGGTCGCCCAATTCGAGAGAAAGGACGTAGTCGTCCCAAACCAGAGCTGACCCAAGTCCTGTCCCAAGTCCGAGAAAGAGCATACGGCGGCTGTGATAGCTGCCGAGCGCCTGCATGGCGGCGTCGTTGATGATGCGCACTGGTTTGCCCAGCGCTTTCTCGAACTTGAACCCCACCCAGCCTTTGCCCAAATGTTTTGGCTCGCTAACGATCTTGCCGTTGCGCACCGGGGAAGGAAAGCCGAGTGAGATCGCGTCGAATTCCCAATCGGCAACCAGCGGTTTGATTTGGTTCACCATCGCGCGCGGCGTCAACTTCCGTCCGGACTTGAATTTTCTCCTCGCCACGCGCGAGATCATCAGCTTCACATTTGAGCCACCGACGTCGATGACGAGGATTTTTTTCTTCAAGATTGCTTTCGAGTTGTATCTGACGTCGGTGACGGCGCTGTCTTAATTGACGGCGGCGGCCTCTGACCGCTCTCAGTTTCTGGATTCGTGGTGACGGACGATTCGGTGGCAACGGTGATGGGAGTTAATTTGTCCGCGCGTAATTTTTTCTTCGAACCGGTCATTTTTTTCACCCGCTCGCGGGAGACTTCGCGGAAATGCCATTGTGCCTGAGCACGCGGCTCCGCTCCCTCAGGCTTCAACCGACGATAAGTTCCATCGGCCTGCAGCTCCCGCGCCTTGACGCGATCGTGCAGAAAACTGGGAAGCACTTCATTGATGATCTGGTCGCGCAATGTCGGGTTTTCGACTGGGAACGCCAGTTCGATGCGCCGGAAAAAATTTCGCGGCATCCAATCCGCGCTGGAAAGAAAAACTCTAGGCTGTCCGGCATTTTCAAAATAAAAAATCCGGCTGTGTTCTAAAAAGCGGCCGACAATGCTGATGACACGGATATTGTCGCTCAAGCCAGACATTTTTGGCCGCAAGCAACAGATGCCACGAACAATCAAATCGATCGTCACATCTGCGCATGAAGCTTCATAAAGTTTCTCGATGATCTCCTGATCAACCAGCGCGTTCAATTTCGCAACGATGCGGGCTGGTTTGCCCGCCCGCGCGTGGTCGCGCTCGCGCTCAATCAATCCGATAAGGCGGCTGTGCATATCAAACGGCGCCACCATCAGTTTTTTCAGCCCGGGATAGCCGGCGAGGCCAGTCAGGGTATTGAAAACGATTGCTACTTCCTCGGTCAATTTCGGTTCACTGGTGAGCAAACTAAAATCCGTGTAAATCCGGGCGGTCCGCGAGTGATAATTGCCGGTGCCCAGGTGGACGTAGCGCCGGAGTTGATCCGCGTCGCGGCGAACGATCAGCAGCGCCTTGCAATGCGTTTTTAGGCCGACTACTCCATAGATGACGTGCGCGCCGGCTTCCTCCAGACGACGGGCCCATCGGATATTGCTTGCTTCGTCAAAGCGCGCGCGCAGCTCAACAATAGCAGTGATTTGTTTCCCGGCATTGGCTGCTTCGATAAGGGCTTCCACAATTGGCGAATCACCACTTGTGCGGTACAACGTGATTTTGATCGCCAGCACCTGTGGGTCGCACGCCGCGGCCTCGATCCACTCAACTATTTGATCGAAGCTGTCGTAAGGATGATGAAGCAGCACATCCTGGCGTCGCAAGACCTCAAAAAAATCAACGTGCGGCGGAAGCGCCGGATCGCGAGCAGGCTGAAATGGCCGGTCCTTCAGCTTGGCAAACGCATCGTTGGTCACGAGCGGCATCAGATGCGTCATCGTAAGCGGGCCGTCGAGTTTGTAAGCATCAGCCCCAGTCAGGTCGAAGAATCTCAGCAGCAATTCCAAAACATCCTTTGGACAATCCGCTTCTACTTCCAGCCGGACAGCGTTTCCTCGACTTGAGCGCCGCAGCTCCTGTTCGATGCTGCGCAGCAGGTTTTCCGCTTCTTCCTCGTCGATATACAGATCGCTATTGCGTGTGACCCGAAACGCGTGCACCTCGTCTAGGATCAAGCCGGGAAACAATTCGCCGATGTGCTGTTTGATGAGGGAGGCGAGATAAATGTACTCCCACGGTTCATCGGCGCTCTTGCCGCGTGGCAGGAGAATCAGACGCGACACCGCCCTTGGCACCTGCACAATGGCATGCAGCGGTTCGCCACCTCGTTGCAATTTTGCCTGCACCAGCAAATTATGGCTTCGGTTCAAAAGATGGGGGAAGGGATGGCTGGCGTCCACTGCAAGCGGAGTCAGCATTGGAAGAACTTCCTGCTGAAAATAACGATGCGCCCATGCGGCGCGTTTTGGCGACAGTTCTGCCATTTCGCGCACGTAAATCCCGTTCTTCGCAAGTTCGGGCAGCAATTCATTTTTCCACAGCGCGCATTGCGTCGCCACAAGCCGGCGCACGGTTTTCTGGATACGATCGAATGTATCGGTCGGACTTAGACCGTCCGGCCCGATATCGCTCGTTTCACTTTTGATTTGCTGCTTGATCCCGGCTACCCGAATCTCGAAAAACTCATCGAGGTTAGAGCTAAAGATCGTAAGAAACTTCACTCGCTCGATAAGCGGCTGCGTGGGGTCCTGGGCTTCCTCGAGAACTCGCCGGTTAAACTCAAGCCAGCTCAGTTCGCGGTTGATAAAATTTCCAGGATCCAAAAGACGCGCTTCCTGGGGACCATCCTTCTGGAGCACCTCCATCCTGGCAGGAGGCTCCTGGGCAACACTAGTTTTGGCGGCCGCTGTAGGCATCATTCAAGCAACCACTGCTTGGAAGACTAGGCAAGACCAGCTGCGTCCGCCAATGGTCCCTCACGTTGCGGTAGCGAGAGACGGATGCCGGATATCCTCAGCGGCGGCCGCGTAAACAGCGTCTTCGGCAATGTTGGTAGCGTGATCGCCGACACGCTCCAGACAGCGGCCAATAAAAATCAGATTCAAGTAACCACGCAATTGATCCGGATCCTGCGCCATGCGCTCGACCAGTTTATGACTGGCCGCGCGGTTCAGGTCATCCAACTTTTGGTCACGCGGAACCACTGCACGCCCAAGCTCGACGTCCTCGCGCGCGAAGGCATCCACGCTATCCTTAAACATCGACATCGCGTGGTCGTACATTGGGCGGATCAACTCGACTTCGGGCAGAGGCGGATGCCGGTTTAGCTTCCGCGCACGCCGCGCGATCGTCGTCGCCTGATCAGCCATGCGCTCCAAGTTGGATGACAGTTTCATCGCTGAAACAACGCGGCGCAGATCGGACGCAACGGGCTGAAAGCGCAATAGAATATCCACGCCGTCCTTATCGATTTGTTTTTCGAGCTGGTCGATCTCCTCGTCATCGGCAATTGCGTTTGCACAAAGATCGTCATTGCGATCGGCCAGACCTTTCATGGCTCGCTCCAGGCTGCGCTCAGTCAGTCCAGCCATCATGAGCACGTTGTTGCGCAACGCTGCCAGGGATTCATCAAATGTTCCTAGAATGTGTCTTGCCGCGATCATTGCCTATCAATCCTTAATCGTTTCTTGTTGTTATATTGCTCTTGCTGCTATTCGCGGCGCACCTGGCATCGCGTGTTGTCCTGGACTTATCCAAATCGACCCGTGATATAATCCTCCGTCTGTTTCTCGGTTGGATTTGTGAAAATCTTGGTTGTCGGTCCAAACTTCGATCAGCCGCCGAGGTACATGAAGGCGGTGTAATCCGAAATGCGGCCGGCTTGCTGCATATTGTGCGTCACAGTTACGATGGTGTATTTCGCCTTTAGTTCGTGGATCAGTTCCTCGATTTTCGCCGTGGCAATCGGATCCAGCGCCGAACAAGGCTCATCCATCAAGATCACTTCCGGCTCCACGGCGAGCGCGCGCGCGATGCAGAGCCTCTGTTGCTGGCCACCCGAAAGACTGGTGCCTGGCTTATGTAAATCGTCTTTGACCTCATCCCACAAAGCAGCCATACGCAGGGATTTTTCGAGACGTTCATTGAGAAATTTCTGATTGCGTACTCCATTCAAGCGCAAGCCAATGACGACGTTTTCGCCGATCGTCATAGTTGGGAACGGATTCGATTTCTGAAAAATCATGCCGACGCGACGCCGAACAATCGCCGGATCGATCGTACTCGAATAGAGATCATCGCCATTCAGCAGGACGGTGCCTTCCATACGCGTCCTTGGCGTCAGCTCGTGCATGCGGTTGAGAGCGCGGAGAAAAGTCGATTTTCCGCAACCGCTTGGTCCGATGATCGCAGTGACGGCGTTCGAAGCGACGCCAAGGGTCACATTATCGATGGCGCGCTTCTCGCCATACCAGATCGAGAGATTTTTCACTTCAAACGTGCATGCCGCTGGAGTCTCCGCTTCGGGCGGGGGTGCGGTCCCCTGTTCCATACGCTCCATAACGGTTCGTTCGGGTGTTTCCATAACTAGATGGTCCATTTGCGAAAGCCTTAGACGACCGACGCCGTATGTCCTCGAGTCAAAATTCTAACCAATATATTAACGCAAAAAACACCGGTGACGAGCACCAGCGCGCCAGCCCAGGCCTGGCGATGCCAATCGTCATACGGAGAAATGGCATAGGTAAAAATCTGCAAGGGAAGCGCGGCGATGGGCTGGCTGAGGCTGTGATTCCAAAAACGATTACCGAACGCGGTGAAAAGAAGCGGCGCTGTTTCGCCACCCACACGAGCGAGAGCAAGGAGAATCCCGGTGATGATCCCCTTGGATGCAGTCTTCATCACGATATGGACGATTGTTTTCCAGCGGCTGACGCCAAGCGCGAGCGCAGCTTCACGGTATCCGTTTGGCACAAGAAGAATAACTTCCTCCGTCGTGCGCAGGATCAGCGGAATCATGATCAGGCCCAATGCGAGGCCACCAGCATAGGTTGAGAAGCCTTTGAAGCGCAGCACCACCATACCGTAGACCACAACGCCCCACGTGATCGATGGAACGCCGTTGAGCACGTCGGCCAGGAAGCGGAGAACGGAGTTGATCCGCGCCGATCCGTATTCCGCCAGGTAAACTCCACCCAACACGCCGATCGGTATTCCGATTGCGCCGGCAAGAGCCAGCAATTCAAGCGAGCCGACGATTGCATTCACCATTCCACCGCCCACCGCTCCAACCGGCGCTGGCAGTTTCGTAAAAAAGTCCCAGTTCAACGAGCTGGCACCGTTGACGACAAGATGAAAGAACACCAGACCCAGCGGGGCGATCACAAGGACTGCGGAAATAAACGCGATTGCTGACGCCAGCGCGCTTTTGATTTTGCGCCACGTGTAGTTGCCTGACCGTCTCGTCTTCATGGCTACTGCACTGCGCGTGTGGCTGATGTGGTGGCGATCGTCCGCAAGAGCAATTGGGCGAGGAGGTTCACCAAAATTGTTATTCCAAAAAGGACCAGCCCAATTTCGAACAACGCCTGAAGATACATATCGGTCGTCGCTTCGGTGAATTCATTGGCGAGCACGCTGGCCAGGGTATATCCCGGCTTAAAGAGCGATGCGGCGATCTGCGGTGTGTTGCCGATCACCATCGTTACGGCCATCGTTTCGCCAAGGGCGCGTCCTAAACCAAGAATCACTGCGCCGAACAACCCTTTCTTGGCATAACTTAGTACCGCGATTCGGGTTGCCTCCCAGCGGGTCGCGCCGAGACCGTAGGCGGCTTCCCGTTGCAAGTCCGGTACACTGCGCAAAATCTCGCGCGAGACCGAAGTGATGATCGGCAGAATCATAACGGCAATAATAATACCGCCTGCGAACATGCATGGCCCGTAGATCGGGCCACTGAAAAACGGCGTCCAACCGAACAAACGTTTGAGCCATGGGAAGGGATAATCGCGCAACCACGGGATCATCACGAAAATGCCCCAGAGCCCGAGGATGACACTGGGAATTGCCGCCAGCATTTCGATCAACGACGTAAGGGGCTGCCGAATCCAGAGAGGAGCGAGCTCAGTCAGATACGCTGCCGTTGCGATGCCCAATGGAACCGCAATCAACAGCGCGATGAGCGAAGAAACCAGCGTTCCGTAAATGAAGGGCAGCGCGCCGAATTGCTCCGCGACTGGGTCCCAGGTTGATGTGACGAGGAAATGAAAACCGAATTTCTTGATAGCGACCGAAGACCCAATCCAGAGCTGCCAACCAATCAGGATAATCAGCACCACCACGGCCAGTGCCATCGCGAGCGTAAGCCACTCGAATGCCTTATCGCCAAAGCGGGATGGAGACGCCATGCGCGCTTGGACAGAGCGCTCTTCCCCCGCTATCGATGCGGCCACAGCCATAAAAACTTAATACTTTGATTAGCAGCGGCAGGCCGCTGCGGTACACCCCTCGGTTACATCTTGATTTCGTCGATTCGTTTGAGAACGCGCTGCTGAAGGCTGTCGGGCAATGGCGCATACTGCAGATCCGTCGCCATTTTCTCGCCGTCCTTCGCAGCCCACCTTAAGAACTCAACGAGCTTCTTACCTTTCGCCGCATCTTTTTGCTGCTCGTACACTAATAACCACGTCGCGCCGCAGATCGGATAAGCATCCGCTCCTGGAGCGTTGGTGATTGAAAAACGGAAGTCATCAGGAATATTCGCCGTCCCCAGCGCCGCGGTAATAGATTCGAGCGACGGCTTTAGAAACTTCCCAGAAGCATTTTTCACCTCTGCGTAAGGCATTTTATTTTGGACCGCGTATATCAATTCCACATACCCGAGCGCACCCGGGGTTTGTTTGATCTGCCCGGCAACGCCTTCATTGCCCTTGCCGCCGATACCCGTGGGCCAATTTACAGAGGTGTTCGTCCCGACCTTGCTTTTCCATTCGGAACTGATTTTACTCAGATAGTCGGTCCAAATATAAGTTGTCCCGCTACCATCGGACCGGTGCACGACTACGATTTCCTGATCCGGCAAGTTAACTCCAGGATTCAGCGCGGTGATTTTCGGGTCGTTCCACTTTTTGATGTTACCAAGAAAAATTCCTGCGATTGCGTCCGCATCAAGCTTCAACGCCGGGTTTCCGGGCAAATTGTAAGCGACCACATCCGCGCCAGCGACTGTCGGGATGTGGAGAATTTTCCCAGGTGCCTTGGCCAAGTTGTCATCGCTCATTGGACCATCGGAAGCGCCGAAATCGACCGTTTGAGCGAGGATCTGTTTTTGGCCTCCGCCCGATCCGATGGATTGATAATTAAACCGGACCGACGGATCGACTTTCGCGTACTCATCAAACCATTTTGAATAGATGGGATACGGAAAAGTCGCGCCTGCACCGTTAATCATCATCTGCGCAGAGGCAGTCGCAGTGACTCCCGCTAACAGCACTGTCGCTAGAATTTTGTGAGCAAGTTTGGGACATTTCATAGATTCGTCAGCCTGCCGTAGCGCGCGCCGAAGCGTCAAAATCTTTAATGTTACTTTTGTGTGACAGGCTTCGCAGTTTGAGTCATTAAATCGTTGAATTGCGAACGCTGAATCGGGTTCAGCGCTTCAACGATTAACCGGGCGGCAACTCTGGAAGCACTATGCGAATCGTCGTCCCGCTCCCCAGCTCGCTCTCGGCTTCCACCCGACCACCGTGTAGTTGGGCGATATGTTTAACAATCGCCAATCCCAGACCCGTGCCTCCCAGCTCGCGGCTGCGCGCTTTGTCAGCGCGATAAAAGCGCTCGAAAATTCGCGGCAGATGTTCTTTGCTGATCCCGATTCCAGTATCAGCCACGCTCAGCACCACGTTAGAACCGTAACGCGTGCCGCGCAGGCGAATCTCTCCGTTCTCAGGTGAAAATTTCACCGCGTTATCCAACAGATTGTGGAGCACTTCCTCCAGGCGGGTTCCATCGGCGCGAAGCGTTAAGGCCTCCGAAGGCAAATCAACAACGACTTTCAAATTCTTTCCGGCGAGTTTTTCCTTCCAATCACGGATGAGGTTGTTAAATAACTCATCCATCCGCACGACGCTGAGCTCCAGCTGAGCCTGGGACGACTCCAGTTGTGCAAGGCTTAGCAGATCATCAACCAGCCGTTGGAGTCGTTTGGAATGCCGTTCCATGATCGAAAGGATGCGTGTGAGTTCCTCCCGTGAGGTCTGCGGCTCATCAAACAATACCTCGATGTAGCCGCGTAAAATCGACAACGGCGTTCGGAGCTCGTGCGAAACATTTGCGACAAAGTCTCTCCGGATTTGATCCAGCTGCTTCAACTCAGTGATATCGTGGAAAAGCACGACTGCGCCGGTTACTTCATCGTCGGCGCTCTTAATTGGGACGGCGCTGACTTCGATATGCCGCTCGCTGTGGGTTCGCGAATCGGTGAGACCCAACTCGCCTCGCATCGCTTCGCCAGTGAGCAGCGTTTCCGCAATCAATTGATCCAGCGTTGCGTGACGGACAGCTTCAACCAAAGGAACGCCAACTGCCGGATCGCGCAGTTCGAACAGTCTCTGAAAAGTCGGATTCATAAGCGTAATGCGGTTGCGCGCGTCAACTACCAGCAGGCCATCCTCTATCGCGCTGAGAATTGTTTGCGTGCCGGATTCCCGCCCCGCGATCTGGAGTTCGAGTTCCTGCTGGCGGGCAAAAATATTCTCCAGCGCAAGACCAACGCGGTGTGGATCTTTTCCGCCGTTTATCAGAAACGTGGATGGGTGTTCACCACGGGCGATTTGCAAAACGAGTTGTTCAATCCGTGGCCAGGGCGCGGCCCATTTTTGCCAGAGAACCAGCGCTGTCACTGCGAATACGACGCAGAGCACGCCCAGAATTAGCCAACACATCTGGCCTTACTTTTCCTTCAACCGGTAGCCAAACCCGCGCACGCTTTCAATCAAATCGGCGGCTTTGCCAAGTTTCTTGCGCAGGCGTCGGACGTGCGTGTCCACGGTGCGTGTGTCAATGACGCTTTCGTAACCCCATACGTCGTTGAGCAGGCGATCACGCGCCTGGACACGGCCGCGTCGCTGCATCAGCGTGCGCAGAAGTTTAAATTCAAGACTGGTAAGGCTGATCCGCCTGCCGTTAACAGAGACTTCATAACGCGCCGGATCAACAGTGATGGGACCGGCTGTCAAGCGTTCGTCGCCCTGTTTCGCCTCGCCGCGGCGCATGATCGCTCGAATGCGTAACACCACTTCCCGGGGGCTAAATGGCTTTGTCACGTAATCGTCCGCGCCAAATTCCAAACCGACTATCCGATCGATTTCTTCGGCCTTCGCCGTGAGCATCATGATTGGCACCTGGCGCGTTCCCGGATCGCTTTTCAGAATTTTGCAAACTTCCAGTCCAGGCATCCTCGGCAACATGAGATCAAGAATAATGAACGCTGGCCTTTCGCTGCGCGCTTTCTCCAGTCCGGCAGCGCCATCGGGCGCAGTCGAGGTCGCGAAACCGGCCTTGCGCAAATTGAGCGCTAGCAGATCGACCACATCGCGTTCATCCTCGATAATTAGGACTGTGTTCCCGGACGCCGGTTCCATGGCAGTTCGCTTTATCGCCGAAACTGTTTCAATTTGCCAGCGAAGCTTTTTGCTAATTCAAATGCTGCCCAAGTTAGAGAAACGTATTGCGGATAAAAGGCCCTTCAGTAGGCTTCGGTTCTTGTCACAGGACGCCTTAATGTATGAGTTTAGATAAAGCTCTGCAGATTGTTTTAGCAGGCGATGGTCGACCGAAGCGTCTACGACAATACATCATGCGTCCGAGGCCTGTTAATGAGATACCAGCGACGGCCACGTCAGCGGATGAGGAATCCGGAACAGACATTCTTAAGAATAGTGTCACGGCACCAGCGGCATAGAATTACGTAATGGCACTCCCTGGTTCGATTTTACCGCCACCTGTTCCCCGAGGCTGAAATGGAAAATGGTTTTCTCACCCTGCACACGACGCTCGGGCCCGAGGCGTTAAGCGAAAGACTTCGACTATGGGAGCCATGGGGCCATCGGATCGATTTTGATAACGGCGTTTCGACAAAAGACTTCAAACACCGCGTCCCATTTTCCGAACAGCCATTGAACAAGTTCGGTCTGGTCGAGGCCGCCATTCCCTTCCGGGATATTTCGGACGTGAGATTACTCGATATCGGCTGCTGCGCCGGTTACAACTCTATCCATGCGGCTATGAAGTACGGCGCTCGCTGCACCGGCATCGATGTCGTCCCTCCACAGATCGAAATTTCGCGTTTCCTTTCGGAAATTGCCGGTGTAAATGCACGATTCTTTATTGCGAGTGCGGAGACTTTCAGTCGTCCAGAAGAGTTTGATGTGATCCTTCACTTCGGCACGCTCTATCATCTTCCCAATCCAGTCCTCTCCCTGCGGACCACCTTCGACAACTTGCGACCCGGCGGTTACCTCGCTTTGGAAACCCAGGCATACGATCATCCAGAGGATGCTAATATCTGCTACTTTATGCACATGCAGAACAACGACGCGACCAACTTTTGGGCTTTGAGCAGGAGCGTGCTGACAAAGTCTTTGGAATTGGTCGGATTCCGCGAAGTACGACAGTTGAAGCTAGTGCCCACGGAAGGTCTCGCCAAATACATGGCCCGGATCATCTTGATCGCACGGAAACCGGAAAAATCGTCTGTTCGACCATACGCTCTGCAGCATATAAGTGAGAGGCAGCTTGGCTGAGATCGCGAGCTCGAACGTGAGTTACAGCACACTTGGCTTGCTTTGGATTCAGAGGAAACTGGCAACGCCGTAGGAAAAAACTGACGATTATGTTGTGCTCTCCTTGGTTGCAGCAGAATGCAACCTGTGGAAAAGCGGCGGGCGTCCCACAGAGAGCCACAGCATCTACCGGCGGCGTTAGCGCAGCACACTATGCCAGTTCCTGAAAGCCAAAATCGAGATCATTCCGTGCCAGGATTTTCTACTGGTGGAAAAGGCGGTTTCATGTTAACGGAAACCTCGGCCGTCCCTCTTTAGGACACCTTCGTAGGGTTTACAAAGATCAACAATGGAACTCCGCTTCAATTTGTCGAGCTCTGTCCATTTTAGAAAGCTTGTGAGCTATGCCTGAGGTAAGCTTTAGCAAACCAATCGATCTTGATCCGCCGAGCGATCTTCAAGTCTTGCTGAAATCGCCTTATGTTGCGACTGCCGCTGAGGCAATAGAAAACTATAGAGAAAATATGGCCGGCGTCTGGTACGCTGATAGCGCCGATCCCGACGATCCCGCTGGAAAATACGCCTTTCAGAGACTGCGCCACACTTGGTTCACGCCCAAGGTTGATCCCAAGTTCACCCTTCGCCGGGACGATAAGTTCTATGCTATTGGCTCATGTTTTGCCCGCGGTATCGAAAGCTCTCTGACAGGACACAAGATCATCGTGGAAAGTGCAGCGCCAGAATTTGCGGAACTTCAGCCAGCGAACAAGGAACTCTCGGGGCTCGGATTTACTAACAAATATAATACTTATTCGATATTGAACGAACTACGATGGGCTCTTGATCCAGATGCAGTATTTCCTCAGGAGTCCATTGTTCAAGTAACAAAGACAACCTGGTACGATCCGCACACCAACCCTTCGTTAGCCCTGGCCGACTTGGCCGAAACACTCGAGCGCCGCGCGATGATGCAAGCAGTTACAAAGCGAATAAAGCATTGTCGCGCTGTGATCGTCACCCTCGGGCTCGCAGAGGTCTGGCGCGACGTCAAGGCGGATGTCTTCATCAATCGAACTCCCATCCCATCTTTGTTCAAGACTCAGCCGGGCCGATACGAATTTCATCTTACCAGTTTCGCCGAAAACTGGGCAAATCTAGAAGCCATATACGCCTTACTAACTCAGTATGGACATCCCGACGTTCGCATTGTCGTCACCGTTTCACCAGTCCCCTTGATGAACACGTTTTCAACGATGGACATTGTCGTGGCCAACACATGGGCCAAGTCTCTCTTAAGAGCGGTCGCGCAAGAATGGGCTGCTGCGCATCCAAACGTAGATTACTTTCCAAGTTACGAGATCGTCCAAAGCTCAGATCGGGCCGCTGTTTGGGAACGCGATCTGAGACACGTTAAAGGCGCCGGAGCACACCATATTATGGAATTGTTTCTCCGGAACTACATCGAGTGACGCGGCGATAACTTGAGTAATGGAGTAGCTACCACCACATGACTCAGCCATAACCGACGCTTTTGCTTTGGCCACACAGCACAGGCGGTACGCCGCGATGAAACCGTATTTCCAGGACGTGTGTGTAACTTCACGCACCGTCAAATCATGTCGCGAGCTTTATTGGCGCCGACGGGAGCCGTTCAAAGAATGAGCCAATCTGCTCTGACACCGAGTTAGACCACTTAGACCTCCTTGTTAGTTCCAATGCTTTCCGGCAGTCGTAAACGCACGTTATTGAATGTCGTTCACTCTGACCTGAGCTTGCGGTGTCTATCACGGCGAGAACGTCTCGTGTTAGGGGCGATATGTCTTTGTACATTGGCACTGCTCTGTACTCTTCAACACAACCGGGTATTTTTTGGGGACGAGATCGGTACGCTTAATTACCTAAAAGAAAGCCCTGGCTACATCCTGACCCATTTCGGCACCCATCTCTCGATGAATTACTTTATCTTGGTTGAAAAGGGGGTTGCGTGGCTTTGCGGAGCGAGGGATTGGCGACTGACTATACTGCCTCTGACGGCTGCTATTGCAATAATTCCGTTGACTGCCTCGCTGGCGCTCAAATTTACGGGTTCCACACGCACCGCGCTGATTGCTGCGAGCTTAGCCGCGTTTAATCCTTACCTGGTGATGTGGGGTCCCGTGATTCGCGCCTACTCGCTCCTGGTGGCATTCAGTCTACTGACAATTATTGCATTTTTTGATTGGTACAGCCGGCGAGCATGGTGGAGCGGTACGCGATGTGCCGCTGTCGTGCTTCTGCTCCTGCTTGCGCATCTTAACGGCGTTTACACGGTCGCATTTCTTATATTACTGCTCGGGGTCGAAACCATTTCAGCTGGATGGTCTGGCGGCCGAAAGTTTCTCTGGGAATCCAGGACTCTTTTGATTCCGTTGGCTGCAGCGGCTGTAGTAGTGGGTGCCGCTTATTGGCGTCTTTTGCCCGATATCGCAAAGGTGAATCGAGAATGGGGAAGTGATACGCCGCCAACAAGTATGGCATATCTTCCGCAAGTCTTTGCGGTGTATATGGGTGCTGGCTATAGCGCCTTTTTGTCTGGTCTGTTGCTGCTCGCCGGCGGTTGGTCGGCCGTGCGAGAGAAGCGGGGGCTTCTTCTGCTATGTGGGGCCATCATTCTGGGTCCAATTCTTATGTCTTTGCAGGGGGTCTCTGTTCAATCGTCGGCCTTCGCGCGCTATCTAATTTTTGCTCTGCCGTTGCTCCTGATCTTAATGGCAGAGGGTATCGATTGGTTTGCCAGACACATCCGAATATCGAGAATCGCCACTGTGGCAGCTTGGGTCGTCACGGCGTTAGTTTTGTTATGCTGGACGCCCTCGATCCATGGGCGGTTTGTTATCAAAAAGCAATGGCCGTATGCGCGAGTGGCAAAGTTTCTGCACGGGCAAATGCGAAAAAAGGACGTGATCGTCACGGGATGGAGCCTCAGCTTTACATTGTCGCAGTTCTTCGACGACTCCAAAGATCGCATCATGCTCCCCGACCAATATGTCAGGACAGTCGCTCCCCGACTCGATGCCCCTCTGCGGGGGCGGGTCTTTTACGTCACAGGGCCAAGCATTTTAGATGGACGCGAGGCGCCCATCCGACGTTTCGAAGGACTAGAAGTTACAACCTATGGTGGCAATACCGCGCGGGAATTGCTCCAGCAGTGGCGGGAGGATTTGCTACGTCGAACTGAGGGGCGCGTGGCTGCGCCTTTTCGAAACGATTACCAGCTACTCGCGCTGCTGGAAGAGCAGCTACCATCTGGCCAGTCGGCCGATCATTGGCGCTCGCTTGCCGAGCGTTGCGGCGCTCAACGTCCATCGGAGTATGTTCCAAATCACTTATTAAAGGCAACACGCGCCGTAATGTTTCCGTGAATTCGGGGCTTACCCTTTTGAAAAAGGCACGTGCTCGCGAAACCGTGTGCTATTAATTAGATGTTAGCATGACCGATTCAGTCGAACTTACCATTGTAATGCCTTGCTTGAACGAGGCAGAGACGCTTGCACCTTGCATCGAAAAGGCGCGACTGGGCATCGAGCGCTCCGGCGTGCGCGGCGAGATTCTTGTGGCCGACAATGGCAGCAAGGATGATTCAGTGCAGATCGCGGAGAGACTCGGAGCTCGCGTTATTCATGTAAAGGAAAAAGGATACGGCAACGCATTGCGGGGCGGCATTCGAGCCGCGTCGGGGAAATGGATTGTCATGGGGGACGCCGATGAGAGTTACGACTTTTCAGAGACCGGCCGTTTCGTAGAAAAGTTTCAAGAAGGCTTTGAATTGGTCGCGGGGTGTCGCTTGCCGCGCGGAGGCGGAAAAATTCAGCCCGGCGCAATGCCGTTCACACATCGCTGGTTCGGGAACCCCCTTTTTTCGCGAATGGCCCGGCATATGTTTGCCGCTCCTATTCACGATGTTTATTGCGGCCTCCGTGGATTCACACGGGAGCTGTACGATCGCCTGGAGCTTCAGTGCGACGGAATGGAATTCGCCACCGAAATGATTATTAAAGCCAGTTTACACGGTGCGCATATAACCGAAATCCCGATCACCCTTCATCCCGACGGCCGCAAAACGCACGCGCCGCACCTGCGGACTGTTCGTGATGGCTGGCGCACTCTGCGCTTCTTTCTCGTGTTTAGCCCGCGCTGGCTCTTTCTCGTCCCGGGTTTTGTTTTCGGCCTGCTCGGACTAGCTGGATATGCTGTCGCATTGCCCGGATTGACGCTCGGCGGCGTGACCTTCGACGCTCACACACTCTTGTTTTCCAGCCTGGCCATTATGATGGGTTATCAATCGGTTCTGTTTGCTATTTGCGCCAAGTCTTTCGCTATCGGGGAAGGTTTGCTGCCGAAAGACCCGCGCATTGATCGGTTCTTCAAAGTGATTTATTTGGAACGCGGTCTGGCCATTGGTGCTCTGGCTTTTTTAGCTGGCTTGGTCTTGTTAGGCGCAGCGGTGTGGCAATGGAAGTCTGCCCATTTCGGTCGTCTCGATTACGCTGTCACCATGCGCTGGGTCATTCCAGGCGCGACTCTGACTGCGCTGGGCTTTCAGACTGTACTTTCAAGTTTCTTCGTGAGTATTCTGGGAATGAAGCGCCGTCTATGAGCCAGTTTTCAGCAGCAGCGATGCCGGAATTTGTGATGGGTCGCCTTCTGATCTTCGCCCTTACCAATGGCTCGTAATCGGTTTTGGCAAGCTGTTCCACATGCCTGGGGACAACCGACATTTCACGGAATGTTAGCCCCAAGTCGTCCGGTTTCTTCATCAATATTCGTGGTATGCGCTGAAAATGGATTTAATCGAAGCTGTTCACGGACGATACGTCCATAAGAGACGAACGTCGGTTCTGAGCCGTTGGTGTTCCAGACTTATTCCGCTCAATTCGAAGGTGCTGGATGTCGGCTGCGGTGATGGTCGACTCGCTCGCTTAATCGCGGACAAGCGACCGGATATTTCGATTTGTGGAATTGATGTCCAGCAACGCGAAGATTCCGCGATGCGCGTGGAGACGTTCGACGGCAAGTCCATACCGTATGGGGAAGACAGCTTTGACATTGTGATGTTTGTTGACGTACTCCACCATGCCGAACAGCCGATGACGCTGCTTCGCGAAGCCGCTCGTGTCGCGCGGCAAGCTATTCTTGTTAAGGATCATCTCGCCGAAGGAACATTTGCTTATTTAACTCTGCAGTTAATGGATTGGGTGGGAAATGCACGCCACGGTGTTCGCCTGCCGTATAACTATTGGACGCTAGCCAGGTGGCATAGTGTATTCGACAAGCTACGGCTTAATATCACGTTCTGGGAATCGAACTTGAGGCTCTATCCATTTCCGGCAGATCTAATCCTGGGAAGATCCTTGCACTTTATCGCGCTGCTTGGAATGCAAGGTGAGAGTGAGGTTCCAGATTCAGCATGATAAAATCCAAACAGAGGGGGCTAGCTGAGCACAATCCCCTTCCTAATGATCCATGGGAGGAGGCGTACCTGCGCTGTGAAAGTCCTTAGGAAGAAATTCGAAAATTTATTGGACGACTAAAATTCATGGGTGCCATGAAATGGCCGCGGAACGTAAAGATAGTGGAGTTGTTTTGCGGAAGGGGAAGTGGATTGAGAGCACTGCATCAGCTTGGCTTCAGCGAGGTCGAAGGAATCGACCTGTCGCCTTCCCTGGCTGCCGAGTACGCCGGGCCAGGTAAGATCCTTGTCGGGGACTGCCGGCGGCTTCCATTTGAGAATGCCAGCAAAGATATTCTTATCGTCCAGGGCGGCTTGCATCACTTGCCTGTGCTCCCTGATGATCTCGATCGAGTAATTGCTGAAGGGGCGCGTGTGCTGACAGAAGATGGCTTGCTAGTCGTAGTCGAGCCGTGGGCTACTCCCTTCCTCTCTGGGGTTCACGCACTCTGCCGATGGCAACTCATCAGAGCGCTTTCGCCAAAGATTGATGCATTAGCGAAGATGATTCACTACGAACGTGAAACCTACAAACAATGGCTAAAGCACCCTAAACTTGTCCTGGATTCGCTGCACAAAGCCTTCCGAGTCGAACGCTGTCATTTCAGGTGGGGTAAAATCTATTTCGCTGGGCGTAAACGGACCTGTTGAGTTAGCAGGGACTGCGCATCGCTTCAGCACTCTGTGAACAATCAGCCAGCAGTAACCATAAAGTAAGTCGAACTTTTAAGCGAACTTCATTATGCAACGTGACTCTGGGCTACAGCGTTGGCTGAAGCTTCCGTTTCTGTACAACTTGCTTCAGGACGCGGTTGGGGCAAACGCACTACGTCGAAAGGTCATTCAAAACCACGTGCGAGCGAAGGCTGGGGACAAGGTAGTCGATATTGGGTGCGGTCCGTCACGAATCCTGCGCTGGCTTCCGGATGTGCAATATCTCGGGCTCGACATCAATCCCGAGTACATTAGCTCTGCCACGCGCACGCACGGCAACAAGGGCACGTTTGTCGTTGGCGACACAAAGTCCCTTCGAGATGACCCGCGATTTAAAGATGCCGATATTGTAATGGCCCTGGGTCTTTTGCACCACCTGGATGATGAAGATGCCGCGCATTGTATTCGCTTTGGTTATGACGCGCTAAAAGAAAGAGGTCGGTTTGTGTGTCTTGATGGATGTTGGATCCCCAATCAGGGTTCATTTTCCAGGTATGTGATGTCCCATGATCGAGGGCAGAACGTTCGGACCGAGCAACAGTACCGCGAGCTTGCGGCGAAGGTTTTTACACATGTGGATGCCTGGGTCGACAAGAAGCCAATGCGCATCCCGTATGTGACTGTCGTTCTCGAGTGCGAAAAGTGATGCTCCATGACTCCAGTATCCGGACCAGGCCGATAGTAGCCCCGTCAAGCGAGGCAAGGCCGCCCGCCTCGGCAACTCGCAGCAACACATACAGATTCTAGTACAAAATGAGAACGTGGAAGCAGGTGACATCGCTCAGCATGGACAACACCGCGACCGCCTTTCCATAGTTAAGCAGGCCAAAGAAATAAAAAGGGATAAGTCGCCGAGAAATGCGGTGTTTGATAAAGCGGGAAGCCTCCCAGGACTGTGGCTAGTCAGTATGGGAAATTGCCCGAAAGCGCGATTTCAGAGGCGCGCGAAAAAAAGCGGACCATAAAGCCAAACATTGTCTTGGAACGGAGCGTACAACTGTCCAAAAGCGAATGCTGGCCAAAAGCGCAAGGCGAAAAGCGCCAAGATCAGAACGAGGAAGATTCCGTCTTCGCACCAGAAGCGACGGAGCTGATCAAGGCATGACCTATTCACAAAAAAGCACTGGATCGGAGCTGCTTTGGGTGTCCGGCCTTGATGGCTTCAATCTTGAAATTGCGAATACTGCAGCCAGAGTGCACCAACTAACAAGAATCATCGCGAAATACAGGTGCTGTCGATAATAAAAGTGGATCGTATTCTCGCCGCCGCGAACGCGCACGGCTCGAAAGATGAGGTTCCCGCCGAAGACGTCCGCCGGCATTCCATTAACCTTGGCGCGCCAACCAACTGCCCATCGGTCAGTCACCAGCAGCCATCCATCCGCGGGACAAGAAACGTTGAGCTTCAAATCGTTGGGAGTGTACTTTAGAACTTGCGCTGGAACTTTCTGAGCCGGCGCCAAACGAGAGATGGCGGTGAGCTCGGCTTTGTCTGGAACTACCGGCAAACTTCGCTGACTCACTCTTGTCATTTGCGCTGGAGGATGCGCGACCATTACCGGCGCTCCTAGTTGTTCGCTCCGATTCACAAGAGCTAGGTACGCGAGGTTCGAAGGGACAGCAATGGCAGCATCTTTGCTGAACCAGATCCTATCAGCACCCAAGCCCATGTTGAGTAGAATTGGATGGTCCGCAAACGCAATATGAAACCGATTCTTCATCGTGGAATCATTGTAGAAGGTCGCAATCCTGAGAGTCAGTGAGGTATTTGCGTGAGCGCCACCGAGGCGGGGGGGGGCCTCTAGTTCGCGTTGAAGACTTTTCAGAGTCAATGTGGTCTTGTGGCCAGCATCCGTCCGACGCACCAACGAACGGCCCCGACGGCTATCGGTGGACATGAACTCCTGAGAAAGGCGTAATGTGAGCGATGCGTCCAGGATTGCCAAAACGGCGAACAAAACGGGAAGCCATTTTCTCGTCCCTCGAAATAGGAAAAGCAACACAGAAACAGCAACCACGCTGAACCAAATACCGGCGAGATGCAGATTGCTAAGATGAAACTGATCGCCAAGATCAGTCGCGCGAGAAACGATGCTTACGTAAACCCACACGGCTGCAATGCTCCCTATCAGCGATAGGACCAATAGTTGCCGCCATATCGATGTTTTAGAGTTTTGAATCGCTGCCTCGAGATCACTGGTAGCCAAGAGAGCTAAAACGGCCGCCGCAAAAATGGCGTAGCCGCGAAACATTGCTGGATATGTGAAATACCGCGTGGGAGGACAATAATCATAAAGCCAGCCACGAATCGGCAATCTGTCGCCGACTGCGCACGCAAGGAAAAAAACGATAATTCCAGCCAACCACCATCGCCAGGCTGATCGCGGCCGGTGCCAGAGCGCCAACAGACTTAAAATAAAAGGGAGAACGCCGACGTAAACGTCAGCCATCGAAATATTAGTCTGTGGCCATAGCGTGGGATTTCGCTTAGGGAATTTCAAGGCCGTGAGGTAAGGGCTTGCAAAGGTCGCAAGAGCCCCAGGATCAAGAGCATTCTGTGCCGCCGCGGTCGCGGACCAGCGGGTCATAGGTCCCGCCCTTTCCGTGTAGCCGAGTGCCTCCCTGAAAAATGCCACGTAAGTAGGGGCAAGGATCAGCACTCCAACACAGAAAACCATTACGAGTGCCAAAAATGTAAACGCCAGTCGCTTTCGAATCGGTTGCTGGTACATCAGGAGTGGCTCTCCGTTGCCTCTACAGCAGCACCGCCCCAGTCCCCACAGGAACAACATTCCTCCGCTCAGAATTACGATAGCTGGATATCCACCCAACGCAGAAAGCCCCCACAGCGCTCCCGCTTGAGCAGCCGGTCTGAAGCGAAGAGATGTTAGCGCCAAGTCGAACCGCCAGATAAACCAGGGAACGAGCGAGAAAGAATAAAGGACGGTTGTGTGCTCAGCATGTGCCGTATAAAAACCGCAGAACGCGTACGCTAACGCAACCAGGAAAGCACCCCATGGAGGCACCCGGAGGTGACGAGCCAGTAAAAGCAAACCCAGTGGCCCTAACACCCAAATGAAAAGCCAGTAAGCCCGAAAAGCAGAGGCAGTGCCGCCTCCAATCGCACCGATCACTATCGCAATGGGAGAAGCAGCCCCCACCTGCGGATCGGCAAAATCCGGTGTCCCGGCAGCCAGCCACGGATCCCAGAGAAGCAAATGGTGACGACGAGCATGATCGGCCACGAGCGAAAATGCCGGAGTATAGAAGTCGTAAGCATCCCAGATCTGAACCCTGGCTCCGGTTATTAATTCTCGATTGTTGATCAGGAAAACGGCAACCAACAATAATGCCGCCAAGACCCAGGCCGACATTTTCAATGGTTTGGAATTGAAGAGGGGTTTCTTCATCTTTCTGCTGTTACGGTTTATAGCAAACGTCGGAGTTGGCTGTCCGAATCGCTGCGCAAGGTATCAGGATCGGCGGTGCCGACCAACACAATCACAATGGAGCCACTCAGCCTACGCACCAAGGTGCGGCTTTCTGCCGACCATGAAACTGCATTCCTATGATGGGCATTTCTGTCCTGCTTCGTGTTTTGCAATTTTCGCGATGGCCAAAAACGGCGGATACAAATGCGTGGCGAACTTCGAGCAAGTCCTTCGGTTTAACTCTTTCGGGCCACAGCGAAGGCAGAGACACCGAATGGAAAATTCAAGTACCGCAAGAAAAAGCGTTCTCCACCAAAAAGGTTGAATAAGACGGCGTTTGAGGGCCTCCGGACATAGGCGAAGTCTCCCTCAGCTTCCAATGGTCGACTTCTATGGCGCGCAATCAACCGAAGCACGGCAATTGGCAGAAATAGGAATGTGTTAAAATACGTCATGCGCTCAATGGTAAAATGGGCGGCTTCTAATTTCCGTCTGAGCTCAGTCAGCGTGTAGCGCCTGCAATGTTGATTTACGATGTCCTGCTGCCCCCATAACCACATATACGCTGGCACTGACAAGGCAATTCGACCGCCGGGTTTCAATTTGCGATTTACGATCTGGAGAGCGTGTGCGTCATCTGAAATGTGCTCCAGTACGTCAAACATGGTGACTCCGTCATAGGATTCTTCCTGGATCTCTAGAGGAAGTTGATCGATCGACACGTTGAACACTGGTATTGGACTTCGCGCTGCGGCAAGTCTAGCCAGCGCGGGATCAGGTTCAGCGCCTTCAAGGCGCGCGTCCGATGGGTATATCTCCAACAGATTATGGCCGGGTCCAACGCCAATCTCCAAAATCTTGGGTCGTGGCGGCCATTCGAGCCGGGCAAGCAAATCCCGCAGTATCAGCCGCCGCGCCCGAAACCACCAATGCTCGCCTTCGAGCAGCGCGTACTGGCGAGCATACCTCTCTTCCATTAGACGATTACGCTACTCCGCGCGAATGACTGGATGGTTGCGCGATTGACCCGCTTCGCGTGTCTTGCGATGATTTCGTCGTAAGCCAATGGATGAACCATCCGTCGAATTTTCCATCGCAGTCCTTTGTTATCGTGCAGACGAAGGGATCATCCCATTTGTGGAAAATCTTCACAAGATAATGTCGTTGTTTCGCTTCGAATGGGAACTGGTCCTGGTTGCGAACTTTTGGCCGGGTTCCAACGATCGAACCCCTGAAATCTGCCAGCGACTTGCCAAGCAGTTGCCCCGTGTGCGCGTGCTGGCCGAGCCTAAACAAGGAGCAATGGGCTGGGATATGCGCAGGGGATTGGACGCGTGTAGAGGCAAGTATATCGGAGTGATCGATGGTGATGGCCAGTTTCCTGTGGAAACGATATTCTCCTGCTTCGCAAAAATTAGAAGCGATGATTTTGACCTGGTAAAGACATATCGGGTCGAGCGCCAGGATGGTCTTTATCGAAGATTTATTTCGATCGCTTACAACTGGCTTTTTCACCTCTTCTTCCGCGGCTCCACCAAACTCCGGGATGTCAATTCAAAGCCGAAGATCATGAGACGGGAAGCCTATGAAAAGATGATATTGCAGTCTGATGACTGGTTCATCGACGCGGAACTGATCTTGAATTGCATCAATCTAAATCTCCGCATCTACGAGATTCCAGTAGAGTTCCATTCTCTGGGAGCGCGCAAATCATTCGTGAAGCCAGGCGCCATTTTCGAATTCCTCCGACACATGATCGATTATCGCTGGCCCTCACGTTCGCGAGCGCCGAAAAGCGAATAATGGAAACCGCTTTCGTTACGGGTGGGAGCTCTCAGCTCGGGCAACATGTCCTGCAGAGCCTGGTGTCACGGATCCGGATCCTGGCGGTGATCCACCGTCGTACGATCAACATTCCTGGTGCCGAAATAGAACTGTTACGTGGAGGCCTGGAAGAGACCATTCGCAACCCGACGACACTGCAGAGGGCGCAGGTAGTTCTGCATATGGCGGCGGTCACACATTCAGATGATCCATCCGAATATTTCCGCGCGAACGCGGAACTGACCAAACAATTGATTTCATTCTGCAGGCCGTCCCAGCATTTTGTATATGTCAGCACAATTTGTGCGCACCCTGATGGCGGTGCCTACGGGAAGTCCAAGTGGTTGGCCGAAGAAGCGGTCCGCACCAGCGGACTGGATTACACGATCATCCGTCCAGCGGAGATTTACGGTTCCAAGGGAGGTGAGGGAATTGATGCGCTCATTGCGCTTGCACGAAAAGTGCACATTCTACCGGACTTTCGTCACGGCGGTTCAATCGAGTATGCCCCAATCAGCGCGCAAGAGGCCGCATGTTTTATCGCAGAGGCGACAATTTATCGCCGATACACAGGCCAAACCTATACTCTTTGCGCCGACCACTCGTGCGTAGCTCCCGAGATGGCGCGAGCAATCCGCAATTCTGTGCGACCTCTTTTTGTGGTACCTGTGCCGATAACGATGCTGCGTCTGGCGAAGGTCCTTGGTTTACCTCTCCCGTTCAAGCGCGACCAAATCGATCGCCTGGTTCTGCCAAAAACCTATGACAACGCCCAGGCCCGCCGCGATTATGGCTTCCAGCCCCGTTCCTTCCTCGATTATCTCACTGAAAGCGAAAAAATCAGACGCGGCCGCGCTCCAAACGATAGTCTTCAGGCTACGAAATGATGCAAAGCTCCGACGATACTCTTCTCGACGTGGCTGTTGTAAACATCTAAGAGTTGGCGGCATGCGTCGCCTAATGAAGCTATTTCTGCAATTTTGTCTTAATGGCTGCTCCAGTGACGTGATTGATGCTTTCAGATGACTCAGCGCCAAAGAGCCGAAAACAAAAGCCAATTTTCATTTTGCGCTTCGGGCGCTCCCTTGGTGCAGGTTGATCCCCATGCAGAAAGCCAGCGGTTAATACGGTTGCGGTTCGCCAAGATCGTATGATCGCTTCTTCCACCTTGGGGGGGACAGAGAAAGAACGGGCGGATACATACACCATACTTGACGCGATTTGTGTGGCCATTCTCATCGCCTACTTCCTCTACTTTGCTCTTCCAGCGTTACGAGGGGGTTTCCGAGAAGACGAAATGATGAACATGGGCATCTGCTGGTGTGCCGGAGCGCTGAAGTCGCTCTTGGCAAACATTGTATTTTGGAAGCTATTTCTTTGTCCAGGAGACGCCCTTTACGATCTGCCTCTTTATCTTTATCGCCCAGGAGGCGCTCTGTACTATCTGCCGCTTTATCATTTCTTTGGTCTGGATCCCCTGCCTTACCGGGTTGTCCAGATCAGCATTCTCGCTGCGTCTATTCCGTTGGTTTATTACTTGAGTCGGCGCCTCGCCTGCTCGCGCTCAATCGCCTTTCTCGCTGTCCTTGCTCTCTGTTACCATCCGCGCCTGGCTGGCCTCGTGTTCGTCGGGGCGTTCATTTATGACGTGTTATGTGGATTCTTTTACTTCGCGGCATTCGCCTACTACATCCATATCCGCGAGAAAGACGTTTCTCTTCGACCCGTGCAATTGTTGGGATTTCTCGCCCTATATGTTTGCGCGCTGAACTGCAAAGAGATGGCAGTTACGCTTCCAGTGATCGTCCTAATCTATGAGCTTCTGAAATCTCATGGCTGGGCAGACTCGAAAGCGTTCTTGCGCTGGATCCGATTAGATGCCGCACCATCTTTGATTGCCGGATTACTCACCGTTCTTTATATCTACGGGAAAACACACGGCAGCGGCTCGCTGGCAAGTTTAGATCCTTATCGACCTAAATATTCATGGCACAATTTCACAGCTTCCAACGGCAGGTTTGTTGGAGAATTGTTGTTCGCCGGGCACGCGATCACTCCAATAACGCTGCTGATCTTGTGGGCGTTTGTTTTCATTTATGCCTTTGTACGCCGCGAACACACGCTTCAGCTCATGGCCTTCTGGATAGTGATCGTACCCCTTCCCCTGGCGTTTATCGTCCCCATGCGCGGCGATGCGCCTCTTTATCTTCTGCTGTTTGGATGGGCAATGATCTTTGCAAAGATTGTGTTTGATTTGATCACTCTAATTTCGAAGTTTGCGGTATTCGCAGCCAACCGTGTCCGGGCTGCAACAACAGGAGCAACCGTCGGGCTTGTATCCACTAAAGTGTCTCCTCCGGTCTTCCGAATCATGGCGACGCTTTTAGTGGCGTTCGCTCTCGCTGCCTTTACGCAGCGAGAAAATCAGCGCCTTCAGGCGCCTTGGCTCAACGCGGGCACAAAAACATCTCATGTTATCCAAAGATTCCGTTCCCTGGGTCTGCGTCCATTAAATGACAGCAGCATTCTCCTTTTGCTGAAGGAAAATATTTTCCAAAATAGGTGGAATGTTTTTTTTATTGCTTCTCTGGTTTGGAACAATCATTCCCTGCGTATTTGGGTCGAAAATGTAAATGAACTCACGCCACAGCAGCAGGCGAACGTCGATTACATCATCTCAGTCAGTGAGTTTGAAGCAGACATCATCCGTTCGCCCAAGCTTCCAAAGTCGGACTAAGCGACCGGCCCAAGAGTTTAAGAAGTTAGTGGTCCTCGTGCGCCAGAGAGATAATCGGAAAGTCACAATACGAGCATCGTGTTACGGAGCCTATCAATGAGTAGTCGAGTGTGGCAATCCATTGCGACGCCGGGTTGGCTCATCGCCTGCGGCGTGCTCTTGGCTGCGCTACTGCTTATACAAACGACGAGCCTGCGCCACAAAGGGCTTACTACCGACGAGCCTCTGCACTACCAGTACGGCTATCGCGTATTGAATGGCTCCCCGCAGCGAACGGGAGCCATAAATAGCAGTACCATGCCATTTTCAAGTTTGCATGCCGTGACGAGCGGAAATCTGGCCGTTTTCGCTCAGCTGTCGGGTATTTCACTGGACACTTCGTGGAGTGGTCAAGTAAAGCGCGGCCGGTACGCGACCATTGCTCTCTCGCTATTGCTCGCACTGTACGTGTTGAAGTGGAGCTATGAACTCTACGGCCGTAATGGAGCTCTTCTCTCGCTGAGCCTTTATGTCTTCGATCCCAATCTGCTGGCGCACGGTCAGTTGGTAACGGCTGACTTGCCAGCCGCTTTGATGACGACCATGGCGCTCTACCACTTTTGGCATTTCCTCAAGTTAGGCGGCAGGCGACGAGCCCTCTTTAGCGCGGTAACACTCGGTTTAAGCCAATTGGCCAAATATTCGTGCGTTTATCTGTATCCGATCTTTTTGGTAATCGCACCGATTTACCGTCGCTTTACAACGACAACCGAAGCGGCAAAGCCTGCCCGATCGCATAACCTGACTTGGAACGTGTGCCGCTCGCTCACCGTCATAGTCTTTTTCGCCGTGGTAAGCATCGTGACAATCAATCTGGGATTCGCCTTCAATGGAATTGGAACGCCCTTGTCGAGATATACCTTGGTAGATCCGGTTTTCAAAAAACTCCAGGCGATGCCGATTGTCGGCAACGTGCCGCTTCCGTTGCCGGTGCCTTATGTCCAAGGCTTGGATCTAGTCAAGTTCGAGGAGAGGATGGGACAAGCTTGGGGCAACATTTACATGGCAGGGCACCTTCGAGTAAATCATCATGATGGGACGCTTCGTGGGTTCCCAGGATATTACTTTTACGCGGCCTTCTTCAAAGTACCGATTGCGAAACAAATCATATTTTTGGTGGCATTGTTCGGATACTTCTCAAGGCGTGGCCAGCCAGCGGCGCAAGGACTTCGCCGGGAGGAGATTTTTCTCCTGGTTCCGATTCTGTTCTACTGGGTCTACTTCAATTTCTTCTTCAACGCGCAGATCGGCATTCGTCACGTATTGCCCGTATTCGCCCTGGCTACAATCTTTTGCGGGAGATTTCTAGCTGCCCCGGAATCCAATCTCCGACGATATACCGCGGTAATTCTAGTAGCTTGGACTGCTGCATCGGCTCTTTCATATTATCCGCATTTTATCTCGTATTTTAACGAGTTTGTACCGGACAGGAAACTCGCCTATCGACACCTTGCGGACTCGAACCTGGATTGGCGCGGCAATGAATGGTACCTCACGGAATATATCCGCCGTCATCCTGAGGTTATCGTAGATCCTCGTAAACCACAGGCAGGTCGAATTGTTGTACCTGTCAACGCCCTGGTTGGAGTGAATCGGAGTCCTGAGGAGTACAGATGGTTGAGAGAGCATTTTACCCCTGTGGATCACATTGCCTACTCGTTTTTGGTTTATGACGTTCCGAAGGAAATGCTTCCACAGGGCGGCGACGATTCCAAAGGCTCAAAGGAACTGTCTCCGAATACCCGACACTAATGATTCAACCATATGGTCAACTGGTGGGACGCCAACAATTTTAACGACGCTGTAAATTCGTCTAAGAAATCTCCGCTTGACCTCATTCACTGAACCGCCTGATTTCGGCAGGTCTGCAATTGAGAACCAGCAAACTCGATTGCGCTGGACTCGAAAAGGCCTTCAGGTTGCATATCTTCTGGCGAGCACTCCTTCCCGCGGTTTGGGTCCTGAGCCATCCCACGCCAGTGGCGTGGCTGCGTCCAATCTGTAAAGGTACTTGGCCGATCCTCGCAACCTGCGCGATGGCAGCGATTCTGCCGGTTTTGTTTCGCCGCGCAGGAGCTAGCGCATGGTCGTTGTTACTAATAGCGCTAACCCAGGCAAGCTTCCAAGCGTGGTGCTACAACACTGGTTCGCATCCTGCGGGTAATCCGCTTCAAGCCTGGGGTATCTTGCCGTTAATTGATTCACATTTGTATTACACAGCAGCTTGCGAAGTCCTCAATGGACAACAAATCACTTCGATGTATGGAGCCAGGCATCCCTATCCCCTGTTGTTGGCAGTCCTGCTGAGAATCTTCGGGCACGACCTCCGGGCGGTGACATTCGCGTTTACGATTGCTATGGCCCTTGCCACCTGGTCCGCCTTTGAAGTAATCCGCATTCGTCTTGGAGGCCTCGCGGCAGGTGTTTATCTGGTATGCGTGACATTCTACATACGTATCCACTGCACAGGGTTACTTATGACGGAGCAAATGGCCCTCCTTTATTCGCTCTGTGCCGTGAGCATCTTGGTTGAAAGCGTCGCAGCTGAAGGGAAGGCAAAAGGGTGGCTCTATTGTGGTGGTCTCTTCTTTGTTACTCAAGCGTTAAACGCCAGGCCGGCCGCCTATATGACGCTGCCGTTTCTCGTACTCGTATCGTGGCCATTGTTCTGCGGTAGCCGCAAGGCGCAAGTCCGAATGGTCGCTCTCGGTGGGACAGTTGTAGCCATATCCTTGCTTCTACATAGCACCACATACCATCGGGCCATCGCAATCCAGTCTCCTTCCAACGTATGACATTGCATTTATGGGATGTTAAATGGCGGAACCTGGGACGACGGCCGCAAACGTTCTCAAGAGCTCTTGCAAAATCAACGCGGCTCGGTGCATTCTGATTGGCGACAGGGACTACGCCTGTTGAGAGAGGAATGTTTGTCACAGTTCAAGGACCATTCAAATCGAAACAACGCTGCATGTCGTAAACCCTATAGCCATTCGACTCGAATACCGGGTGATCGCGAAACTCGGTTGGCCAGACGTTAGAATCGCTTGGATAAACAACGTACCAGCGAATGCCAGTTTCGTGTACACTGCGCTGCAAATCCGGAACATTTGTCGCTTGCCGCAGACTTTGCAACTTCCGTAGCTGCTCCTGGTAAGGAGAGTCTCGGAAGGCCTTACTTATTCCCCACCACACTCCAGGCCTGGCTGCGAAAGAACGCCGCTCGCTCAATGCCCCGAGGATAAGGTACGAATCTAAACGCGAGTCTTGCGCCACAGCATTGGTAGGAGGCTGGCTCCGGATGTAGCGCGCGCATTCGACCAGACCAAGATCCACGCGTACGCTAGAATGTGTTCCTGACCACTTGCGGAGCTCTAGGCTCGAGCCATACCACACTGGAACTAGCATTAACGCAATAATACTAACCGCGACGGCCCCAGTCGGCAGCTGCGGACGATCACCGGCGACCATGGAAAAAAGGCGTCCCGCAGTAAGCGAGCCCACCAGCCAATACGCCCAGACAAAGGGACGATGTATCAATTCGCCCGACATCACATCGCCGCTCAAACCAAAAGTCATCAGCAATAGAATAGCTACTGCGGCCATCGAGATTCCCTCAGATACCTGCCATGTCTTACGCCGCGCCGCGACAAGCCAAACGACTGGAGCGATTACAGTGAAAATCCCCAGCGCATTAAGCAGCAGTAAACCCATCGCCTGGACAAGGTGTGAGGGGAAAGGATGAGCAGCGCCGAAAACCTGGTACCAAGTCTCGACGCGGGTACCACGGGCGAGGTCTGCCAGCATCTTCCAATACCAAGGGCTACCGGAGAAATGGAAATAGACATTCGGTCCGATGTAAAAATGGTTCACCAGGGGGAGGAGGGCTACTCCAGCTCCCACACAGCCGCCAAGAACGAGCCATCGCCAGCGCTTGCGCGGTGGCCAAGCCACAATGGCAAAAGAAAGCAGCAGCGGAAATGCAGCCACGAAGATCTGAACCTTGAAAAAAGCCACGAGCGCACCTAACACAGCTCCCGAAGCTATCCAGGCACGCCGCCCTTCGCGCGCTCCCTCGGCAATAAGTATCAGCGCTGTTCCTGCGATTGCAACGCCGTAGAGACCTGCAGGGGCAACGTGTTGGAGCCAGAAATAACCGTAAATGGGATGGGCGATGTTCAACAACCATGCGTCAGGTATTAAGAAGGTAGCCGTTAGGGCTGCAAGTCCTGCGCCCTGACTCCAGATGGCCCTCCCCAGGGCATAGCTGGCCAATCCGATGAGGAATGATCCAAATGGTGCCCAAAAGCCCACTACCGCATCATAAGCCGGCACATTCCCAACTTTAGCTAAACATGAGGCCATTGAGTAGCTCGCATAGTGAGAAAAGATTGCCGGGAAACCCGCCCACTCGTAGTTACCAACTTGAAGCAAAGTTTGGACTCCCAAACTGCGCGCAACGACAGTGGCGTGGACGAAGAAATCCGACAACGGCTTGAACACAATGCTACCCTCGACCGGCCTCGTTGGCAAAATGAGGTCTTGAGACCAACCCGTCGCTGCAGCAAGGCTCGCAATTACGCATAGCAGGTCCAAGGCAGAAACTGGGTCACGCAGATTACTTGAGAGAAGCTTCGGAATGCCGGCCGCCGCGATGAGAAGAACAATCAGCAGAAGCCAGAGTGACAATGGCACGAACAGCTTCCAGGTCATCACTGCGATGGAAACAGCAGCAACCCCTAACAGAAAATCGAGTGCGAAAAAGGATGGCAATCGCAGGGCTGCCGTGATGATGCTGCCAGCTCTGAGCAGAACCCACGGCAGCACCAAAAGAAACATCGCGGCACACAGGTTAAGGCTTCCACTGGCGAGTGTGATCCAGGCGATAAGGAAGAGCGAAATCGCAAGGCAAGCTAACAAGCAACGTCCTTCGAAAGCGCGTGCGGAGTGCTGCTTTTCCTTGAATGTTTTAGTTAGTTGTTGACTTTCACTCATCGCCAGCCTTCAAGTCTCGCGATTAATCCGGTTACAAGAATTCTGATGATCTTGACTGTTGCAACAATAGCCTCCACTGCGGCTGCCAACAACAGCGCACTCCACGAATGCTGCCAGCTGCCCAAATGTGCCGAGATACCGCCCCGATATTAGCAGCGCGCCGCCTTCTCCACATGAGAAATTTTGCGCCGCGAAGGACGAACGCATTCGCGGTGGAGAGAAAGTGAATGCAGAAGAATGACTTCGTCCTCAGGACCGATATTGAGAAGGAGCGTGGCCATTTCCAGCGCGTGCGTGCATGAGGTTGTGAGGAGCGCTTTCTGGATCCCAAGCGACTGTTCGAGGAGCGTGTGGCAGTGCGCGGTGTAGCTGCCGTCGCCGGAGAATTTCGGCGTCGCGATCGCAGCTCTGAGGTAATCGAGCTCATCGCCGGTGGCAAAAGGGCGGTTGAATGGAATGCGGATCATTGTCCAGTCGGTGGCCTTTTTGCGATCAGCAAAAGCGACCCTCCGGCGGGAAAAGAAACGCCAAGCCTAATCATCGCTCGCTCCACATCCATCACGCGTTCCAGGGCAAAGTTCGCTGGAAGACTGAGCTTAAATTCCGACGTAGGGTCGAACTCCCTATTGGCAGGGCGCTGCTTTAGACGTGCGATAAGCATTAGCGGCAACAGCAGCGAGACGAAAGAGGTTGCCCTTAGCGTCTTGAATCCCGTCCGCTCAACTTTAGCTTTCAACTCGGACATGCTGTATCGGCGCACATGCCGTGAGTATTCATCGACCTCACTCCAAAGGAAAGAATGTTGCGGGACGGTTAGAAGAATACCACCTCCTTTGCGCACTGCCTGGTACATTTGCGAAAGGACTAATTCATCATCTCCAATGTGTTCCAGCACGTCAAAAGCGCCGATGACATCAAACTCGCTTTCGAAAGGTATTTGGCGTGCGTCCATTTGGAACAGATCTACACCAGGCAGTCGATTGGCGGCTAAGCTCAAGCCCGCGGAAAACACTTCGCCACCCCGCAAGGTAAGTCGAGGCAGCTCTTTCCTGATACCGGCCAGGACGAAACCGGTTCCGCAGCCAATCTCGAGAAAAGTTTTTGCCTCTGAAAAATAGTGTTCGAGTGCCCAGCAAAGCAAGCGGTTGCGGGAACGAAACCAGAAACTACCAGGCTCTAGTTCGGCAAGTCTTCCGAAATAATCAGCGTCGAATCCTTCGCTCTCTTCGGCCAGTTCTGGAGCGAAAGCCAAATGGCTGCCGAGCCTTTTCGGCTCGTAAAGGCAAGACGGACATTGCCAGCTCGCCTGGTCGAATGGTTTGCCGCAGTTACAACAGAATCTCATCAGAACTTGTCATTAGTCTTCTTCAGCTATTAGGAAATCACTCTCGCGGCCTACGAACGTTAAAGTCACTTCCTCGCCGCTTGTAAAGTGAGCGCGGATGGCGACTAGTTGACGACTTAACTTACTTCCCATCTAAAGTCCTTTATAGCAGTCAGAACTCGCGCTTGATCCGCTTCGCTGAGGTCGTTATAAAACGGTAAGCGGAGTAAGCGATCACTTACCTCTTCCGTGACCGGGCAGTCGCCTTGTTTCCCACCAAATTGCCGGCCCATTCTTGAAAGGTGGAGAGGCAGGTAATGGAAGACGCTATTGATTTCATGAGCGTCCAAATAAGCGATCAATGCATCACGCGCCGTAAGCGAAGGCAACAGCAGATAAAACATGTGATACGGTTGCCCGCAGTGCGATGGCACTGATGGCAGCTGCACGCCGCGATCGGCCGCCCAGTCCCTCAGGTGCTCCTCATAATACGTCCAAATCCCCTTCCGTTTCGACTGAATAATCTCGCGGGCTTCCAGTTGAGCGTAGAGAAAAGCCGCGAGAATATCAGAAGGCAGGTAACTCGAGCCGATGTCCACCCAACTATATTTATCTATCTGGCCGCGAAAAAAACGGCTGCGGTTGGTCCCTTTTTCCCGAAGGATCTCGGCGCGCTCGATATGCTGAGGGTCGTTAATCAACAGGGCGCCGCCTTCTCCGCACGAGAAATTTTTCGTCTCGTGAAAGCTTTGAGTAGCTACACAGCCAAGTGTACCAAGATACTTGCCCTTATACGTACCGAACAAGCCATGCGCATTATCCTCAACTACGGGGATACCGTGCCGCTTAGCCACTTCTAGAATGGTATCCATCTCACAACCAACGCCGGCATAATGAACGGTCAAAATGGCTTTCGTCCGCGCCGTGATGAGGCTTTCAAGCTTCATCTCGTCAAGGTTAAGTGTATCTGGCCTTATATCGATGAAGACAGGGCGAGCGCCACGCAACACAAAAGCATTAACGGTCGAAACGAAGGTAAAGGAAGGCGTGATCACTTCGTCCTCTGGTTTGATGTTGAGAAGGAGCGCGGCCATTTCGAGTGCGTGCGTGCACGATGTAGTCAGCAGCGCTTTGGAAACGCCAAGCTCCTTCTCAAGGAGAGCATGGCATTTCTTAGTGAATGCACCGTCTCCGGAAAGGTGCCAGTTAGCGATAGCTTCCTCGATGAGCTCAAACTCTCTTCCAGAAAAGAATGGGCGATTAAATGGAATGCGCAAAGAAGCGAACCTTCCTTTCATGTTACAGGCTAGCTCTATCCCCGGCTGCCGATAATGATGCCCGCCACGATCAGCGCAACTCCCAAAGCTTTAGGGACAGTTACTGCTTCATGGAAGAAGATCGCGCTCAGGATTAGGACGAAAACGAAAGCCAGGCTCATAAAAGGATAGGCATAGCTCAACTCAAATCGCGTCATCGCTATCATCCAACAGAGAAGAGCAAGAAAACCGGCTGCCACTCCGCTCATGATCCATGGATTAAGAAGGAGTCTGATAAGAAAAATTAACCGTTCCGAGCGCGTTACTGGATAAGCGCCCGCCTGGGCAACCTGCCACTTAACAACTAATTGACCGTAGACGGTGAATAAAACTGTAGCCAAGATGTACAAGAACTTCATGATGCTTTTCCAATCCGATTGCGGCTGAAGTATGGTTGCAGGCCTACCACGTGTGCCATTAGCCCTGCCCCCTGCGATAAAGGCGCTCCTGCTCGGGGCGATAGAACTCGTCCAAGGTTGTCACGACACGAGTGTACCAGCCCAGGAGTTGTTGCGTACGAGGCTGTTGTGCCGGCACGCAGTGGTCTCCCAAAGCACGCACATAATCTATCTGCTGCTTGATGTATGATCTGGTAAACTGTTGGTTAATCGCCAGTCTATCTTTGCCTGACGTATTCGCGCCAGCAGCGTGCCAGAGCGTAGAATCGAAAACAAACATCGAACCGGGCGGACACTCCATTGCGACTGCGTTCTCTTTCAGAAAGTCCTGGGTGGGCGCAGCCATTTTCTGATGCGTTCCCGGAACGACCAAGGTGCCTCCGTTCGCGGCCGAGAACTCGTCAATCGTAAATATCACGTTGATAGACGCGAGATAACCATTAAGGACACGATGGAAATCCTGGTGAAACGTGTGCTGAAAAACGGCCGGCGTTTCCTCCCGCGGAGATGACGGTAGGATAAAACCATTTTGCAGATGCAGGATGGCTGTTTCTGAAACGGTGTTATCGATGATTGCAAGCATTTCGGGTATCTCCAGGAACTTAAAAAAGTGAGGCTCATACTTCATCATCAAGCGCAGAACGCCTCTCTCTCCGGCCCTTCGCAGGCGTTCTTCGCCAACATCGGCCAGGATCTCTTCCTGGGCGCGATACATTGCCTCACGAGTCGCCCGAATCAGGGAAGGTTTCAGCAGACCCTCAACCACCGCGTACCCGGTATAGCGCAAGCTTTGAAGAGCGTTCTGCAGGGATTTGCCGTTTTTGCCGATCGACAGGGTATCCATTGGTGAAAGTTCTTAGGAGACAGCAGTGAACTCAGCTTAAGACCGGATGAGTTTCAAGTCCTAGCTTTTCCAATCGCTTTCGAGCATATTCATAATAAACTTTGTTCATTGTCAGCACGACATCTTGCACGCGTAGTGCAAGACAATCTTCCGGCTTAAGAACAGGGAAATTCAGCGCCGCATACTCGGGCTTATTCGGATCATCATCCAGACCGCAAACAACCGGGAAATCAGCGAGCTCCGAGTAAGCATAGGCGAGCGAGTAGACTTCGTTAAGGCCGAACAGCGCAACGCGTCGCTGCCGTTTGGTCAGGCTCGCCATTAGCGCATTGAGATGCTCCATGTCCGAGACGATAGAGCGGCTTACTGGCACACACTTAGTATCAGCGGGCGGCCCCTCCCAAACGAATTCCGCGTGTAATTCAACGGCTTGCCAGAGATGCAGGCTAAAATTAGGCATCCATCGATGACCGACCCAAACTCCTTGTTCCTGAAATCCGGTTTTCCGCGCGTACCGTCGCAAATGTTCCGTCCCGAAATGATGCAAATGGTCGATGAAAAAAAGATCATAGCTGGGCAGATCCTGTGTCGGCTGGCAAAGGAAGAGATGCCCGCCCGGCTTGAGCAATCGACGGAGGTCCTTGAGAAATTTTGTGGGAGAAGGGACGTGCTCGAGTACCGCGATCGAATAAACGATGTCATATTGCTCCGAAGCGAGGTCTGCGGGTTCGCCTTGGTGCACGACAATCCCTTTTTGCCGCGCCCGGTCCACCGCGTCCCGGTTCAACTCGAGGCCTTCGCAAGCCGCTTTGGGGAAACGTCGAGCAAGTTCCTTTAGTAGCAGACCTGAGCCAGCGCCTACTTCTAAGCATCGGCGAGCCTTCTGCCAGGCCGGCACGGCGCTTGATGAAATCATCCAATCGCAAAACAAAGAGCTGCGTGAAATTGGGCCTTCAAGCGTGTGAAAGAAATATTCGTCCGTCTGCTCGCTCAGCCTGTATTCATCGGAATAATAATCTTCGAGGCTCTGGTTGCCGAAGCCTTGGCCGCTGCGAACTAGTCCGCAGTTATCACAGGCATATTTTTGCAAATTGCTATTGACGATCCGACGATCGGAACGCATGGCGCGTCTGGTCTTTAGGTCGAGCAAGACGGAATATTTTTTCGAGCGGCAGAGGTCGCACACTTCTGGGATATATGCGCTTTCCATATCATCTCTTTGCTCTCCACATTGTTTCTAAAAGTACAAGCTCAACAGCTGCTGTCGCGCACCGCGAGTCCGATACCGGTCCGACCATATCCATCGCCATTATAGAGCATGTAATGTCGACCTTCATGTTCAAACACGTAAGGATACGCGATCATCTCGGAATCCCATCCTGAATTGGAGACGTCGATTCCACACTGTGCATCTTTTCGGTTCCACTCAATTCCGTCCGCCGACTCGGCATACCCAATTCGATATCTTTCGCCCCGGTGCGAATACCACATCTTATATAAGCCATTCTCTTTAATCACACACGGACGTGCAATCGCATACTCGTCCCGTGATTTATAGTCGATGCACACGCGGCCTTCTCTGCGCCAGTGAATTCCATCGGAGGACTCGGCATATCTGATATGATAATGATGACGCGGTTTACCTTCTTTCATCTCCCATCCGGTGCCTGAGACATACCACATTCGCCAGAGGTCATCTTCGACCAGAACACAGGGTGACGCGGTGAGATATGGATCAATAACGTTTCGCTCCAAAATGGGTGCGCACGATACTCTTTGGTAACTCTCGCCTCCATCTTCGCTTAAAACGAGTCCTACATAGAAATAGAACGGAACGGTAACGCCCAGGCTCCAGCCTGAATAATAGTGATATTTCTTTCCTTGATGGTTAACGATCCACGAAGTGGTAACACCGCTGTCATCAAACGCCCCCATCGGACCCAAGGCGATAACGGGTGTCGCCGATAAGCGCAGAATTTTGTCGGCTGCGTTCAGCTTAATCTCAAAGTAACCCACCTGTGCCCGACCTGCTTTGTCTCTGCTGCTAAAATAAACGCGATGCAGATCCCCGATCCGATCGGCCACAGGAAGTGCCGCATGCGAATGGAGCCAGTCGGGAGCTCCGGGTGCCGCAAAAATCAGGCCCTTCTTAATCCATCTTTGTGTCCGGCTCATGCTAAGAGCTAGAGCTCAATCTCATCACTCTTCTTTTTGAATAGCTCCGCTCGCTGCGGTAGGTACACCCCTTTCGGCTCGGTGTTCTTCATAATAACTGCGCCCGCGCCGATCAAAGTCTCGGGCGCGATCTCGATAGAGTTGCGCAGGGTGGCGTTCACGCCGATGAAACAGTAAGGATGAATATGCACATGTCCGGAGACTACGATGTGAGAAGCAAGGAAGCAGTGGTCGTCAATCGCCGCGTCGTGACCGATATGGTTGCCGCTCCAGAGCGTGACGTTGCTTCCTATCCTGACAAAGGGCTGGACGGTGTTGTCCTCTAAGATGAAGCAGTTGTCGCCGACAGGAAGATCGGTGAGGAAGGAACACCGGCTACTGACGTAGCTAACCAGCTTATATCCGAGCTCCTTGGCCTTGTAGTACTTTTTGGCCCGCGTCTTGTTCATCCCTGCGTAGCTCAAGGCCACGAAAATTTTATGGGTGTCCGGGGGATAAAGTGCCGCCATGTCGTCAAAAGCAACCAAGGGAAGATCAAGAAAAGAGTCACTGCTAAGATACTGTCGATCGACAGTAAAGGCCACAACCTCGTGCTCGCTATCACGCGTGAAGTAATAGTGAGCAAGCCGGGCGATGTCGCCCGCGCCGAAAATTACCAGTTTCGCCATGACGCCCTGCCTTTATTGCTTCCTGACCAAGATCGTGAACTCGTACAGCGGATAATCGTGGAGCAACGAAGCGAACCGGGAGAAGTTCGTTTTGCAGTAATGGAACAAGAACAGCGGATCGGCGTAGTAAAGGTCGGGACGTACAAATTCCGGGTCAGAGTATTTCGTCAGGACATTGAACGCGAAACCCCGTCTGCTTAGGCTGTTGATTCTCTCCAAAGTCCGCAATACGTACCTCTCCCACTCTGTGGAAGAGGCCTGCAACTTGACGTTAAAAATTCCGCTGGCGACGGTGTAATCGGCCTCGCTCAGGTCCTGCTCTTTAGCCACGAAAGCAACTTCCTGTATCCCGGCGTGCAGTTCGTCCGCTTTGGCTATCATCTTCGGAGAGATGTCAAAACCGGAATATTGAAATGCATAGCCTTCACTCTTCAGGTAATCGGCGAGGGCACCATAACCGCAGCCATAGTCGTTGATCGTGAATGGTTGATCGCGGTCGATAAGCTTCAGAAGGTGAACGAATCTCAAACGTTGAGAATCGGACGAATTCCAGTCCACCCCTCGCGCCGTCGCTCCGTGAACTTCGATCTTTTCGGTGTAATAGCCCTCGACGTTGCCGAGAATCTTAGCGTCGTTCATCGGTGTTTTGTTGTTTTCCCTGCTCCAAGAGCGCGCCGCTGAAAGCCCGGTCATTCAAGACGGAAGGAAGCTCCTTCGCTTCATAGACTGCCCTAATGATAGTGTAAGGTCGTTGCTTCACCTCGATGAATATTTTCGAGAGATAGACGGCGATAACACCGAGACAGAAAATCGTAACTCCACCCAGTAGCCAGATGGAGACGATCAGCGAAGCCCAGCCCTGAAGCATAACGCCGAAGAAAATTCTTCTGATAATCAGGTCAAAGGCTGCCACACTTGAAACGAGGATAAGGATAGACCCAAGGTAAAAAATCAGGACCAGAGGTTTGCCGCTGAACGAGGTGACCGCGTTGACAAGGTGTGAGAGTTTTTGTCTGAGGCCATATGCGCTTGCACCCTTATGATGCTTTCTTACGTTGATTGGAATCTGGTTGAATCCCGTCAAGGCCCATAAGCCCGAAATGACAAACTCCCGCTCTTGATGTTGCATCAGGGCAGCGACATACTTCCGCGTCATCAGCCTCGCTGTGATAAGATTCGGTGGGATGGGGTAAGTCGACAAGAGATTAAACACTTTAAAAAACAGAGCCCCGCTAACTCGCTCGAAGAATTTACCCTTGCGTTTCTGCTGGACCCCGTAAACCACGTCAGCCCTCTTTGCTTTTAATTCCTCGTAAAACTTTTCCAAAAGCTCGGGCTCTTCCTCGAGGTCGTCATCGAGCAGAAAGATCAGCTCCCCCCGAGCGTGGATCAAGCCCGTCATCATCGCCTTATGGTGCCCAAAATTTCGGGAGAGGTCGACCACCCGAACCCTGGGATCCTTGCGGTAGATTGAAAGAGCGATTTCGAGCGAGTTGTCACGTGAGCCGTCATTAACGAGGATGATTTCGAAATCACTCGTCACTCTTTCGGCGACGGCACAGGTCCGAGCATAAAACTCTTCTAAATGAGGGGCTGAAGCGTACAGCGTGGTAACGATTGAAAGGTCCACTTTAGAAACTCTTCATATAGTTGGTGGCGCTGGGGCCTTCATTGAGAATAAGATCGATGATGCTAACGCGTGGCTCGAAGGGAGGATAGAGCTGCCCGTACTCAGGATAGCCAGAGTAATCCATATACACGACCGCGATACCTTCACGCCCAAATAAGTCTTCATTGAGATAAGCTCTCGCCGCCGGCCCCGAGAGATACTCCGTCGCGCCGGCTTGTTTGCATAAATGAACCAGTCTTTCGGTTTTGTCTCCAATCAAATTGTAATCCATCGACCATGATATAGTTGTTCTTATACCAAGTATTCGGCAAATCGCGACGATAAAGCGGTGGTTAATCTGAGAGAGCCATTTGTCTTCCGATCGCAAATACAGGTCCTCAAACAACTCCTTGTACATTGGAAAGTACTTCGCTCTGGAGTAATTGTGAACGATAGACGCCCAATGTTTTCGACCCCACCTTGGATCACTAATCACGGTATCTTTTATCTTTTGCAGGTACTTGCCCTTTACTTCGACGGGTATTGTCAACCACAGTGTGCCGCTCGAGGTTTTGATGATATTCCGATTTCGCCAGTCTCTGACCGTGTATTGCACGTCATCGTAAAGGATAAATTCATCTACAGAATTAATTAAATCAAAGTACCCTCGCCACGGGATGTAATTCGATTGAACGACAGCTATCGTTGTGCTCATGCTAGCTGTTCTGGGACGGTGGCTGCGGACTGTCAGCCCTGCTTAATGCAGCGCCGCGTTGTCGCCCTCCTATTAGCAAAGCGGATCGCAACAAAAGGAGCGTGCCCGAAACAGCAAACAACAGCTGTGGCAGCCAGATCCACAAAGCGAACGGCCGGAAGAAGAGCTCGACCTCGCTCGTATAGGAAGGAACGATGACGCCCTGATAAAAGCCGTTCGCTGTCACCGTGCGAAGTGATCGCTGATGTGAAGTGGCCCGCCACGCGCGATGATATTGCTGACTTACGAACAAAAGCGTTTCTCCCGGCGACGTGGTCACTTCAATCTTCTGAAAATCATTCAGCCATTCCACTAGGCGTGATAAGAGATTCGCCGACCCGGCCGATGGAGCGATCGTGGCTTCCCCCTCGTTCAAGAATTTAAAACGCGGGGTTTGCAGCACCTCGATGGGGATGGTGATTGTCTCGTAGAGTTTGATTCCGTTCGCCTCAGCAGCCAATTTCAAGCGATCCGTTTTCAGCGAGCGCTTTGACAGAATAACTTTAACATTGGAAAAAGGAAATGCCGGATCCGCGAGCGCTGATTCGATATCGAGGAATTTGAGGTATCTTCCATAAGTCAGAGTTCCGCTGAGGCTCCACTTATTCACTAATTCCTGATATCTCCGCGACGAAAGCGAGTCGTAGAAATTCACGCTCTTCAGGCCGAAGAGGGCCTCCTGGTTCGGAGGCAAGGCAGTGATTGTATTATCAGCGATCGCAAAACGGTCTCCGTCCGGCGCCTGAGGTTCGATGGCATCGATCAGCTTCGATGAGACGTGAATTGTCTCGAGCGAGCGGCTCAAGATCAACGTTCGTTCATAAAGAAAGGTGCATACGACTGCAACCGCGATGAGCGCTGGAATACTACGCCAATATATGCAGCCAAGTAGCGCGGCCACAAGGAGGAAGGTGGCTGCAACTGCAACCAGGTCGATCGGGAGCCGGTGCCAAATCAACAACGCGACGACCGATTCCGCGACGACTGGTGCTAGTACCCATGCCGCGGAGCGAATTGTCAGCCGCAACTCACCGCGGAAAATTGCATCCACCTTAAAAGCGCTCAAGACAAAGCCGGGAACAATTCCGCCGCCCAGCAGTTGGATGCGCGACAGCCCAAAACCGAGATGGTGAACTGCAAACAAATAGACCATCGGAAAGATTGTCCCGGCCAGATAGGCGATAAGGAGCAGTTGCTAGAACAACACCGCGCGCCTGTTTTTCAGAATGAACGAAAGCCAGATCAGACTCCCATAAATCGGTGTAAAACTCAGGCCATTGAAGTGCCGACCAAGCCATTCCCCCCAGGGACAGTTAGCTTATCGTCATTCTGTGCGCTCAGTGACTGCGCGATGAATTTCTTCCAGGATTTCTGGCAAACTGTACCGAAATTTCCAGGCGGGATAGTGTTTCTGGAATTTTCTAACATCGCTGATCCACCAGATGTGGTCGCCGATCCGGTTCGTCTCCTCATAGCTCCAGGTTAATTTGCGTCCACTTATTTCCTCACATAAGGCGATCGCTTCGAGCATCGAACAGTTACTGTGCCGGCTTCCACCGATGTTGTACACTTCTCCGCTGCGCGGGGCACGAATGAATTCGACGAATGCTTCGACCAAATCGAAGCTGTGAATGTTATCACGAACCTGTTTGCCTTTGTATCCTAACACGCGGTAAGGCTTGCCGCTCACCGTGCAGATCATCAGATAAGAAAGGAAACCGTGCAGTTCCGTGCCCGCGTGTGCCGGTCCGGTGAGGCAGCTACCGCGAAAAGAAACAGTCGGCATTCCAAAATAACGCCCATATTCTTGCACCAAAATATCGGCCGCGGCTTTGGATGCCCCAAAGAGCGAATGCTTGCTGTAGTCGATGCTCATGGTTTCCGAGATTCCCGGCTCATACTCATGCCCTGGCTCGATTTCCCACCGCGTCGCCAATTCTTGCAGTGGCAATTGGTTCGGTGTGTCGCCGTAGACTTTGTTTGTTGAAGTGAAAATAAATGGCGCCTCTGGAGAAAATATTCTCGCTGCTTCGAGCAGGTTCAAAGTGCCATTTGCGTTAACCGCGAAATCGGTCTGCGGATCGCGGGCCGCCCAATCATGGGATGGTTGTGAGGCTGTGTGCACAATCGCATCGATTTTTCCGGAGTAATCTTTGAATAGCCTGGCGACTGCGGAAGCATCTCGAATGTCGAGATCATAATGGTCATAGCCGCGCACGTTCGCGATGAGATTATCACGCGTCTTCTTCGTCGATGCTTCCGCGCCAAAGAACTGTGCGCGCATGTCGTTGTCGATCCCAACAACATGTGCCCCCTCGTTCGCGAACCGCCTTACGGTTTCCGAGCCAATCAAGCCGGCGGATCCAGTGACAATGATTGTGCGCATTTACTCGACGATAATTGCTAAGACGATTTTGCCTAGGAATCCTGGTCAAATCACTTTGTCAAAGAAGGGCTATATTACTCCTGCCGATTCTGCGTCTGACCGCGCGTACGATGGGCGAAAACATTCACATACCAAGAGACATCGCTTCGAACATCATGCGCATCGAAGGGAACCAAACCATGAGCTCTCACCAGAGTCAGATTCATATTTAAGCCCTGAAGCATCTCTGCAAGTTCTTCCCACCCGACTCCCGCCTGCGCCAATCCAGCAGGCCAAAACTCAAGTAAAAGATTGATGTCCGGGTTTTCCTGGAGCACGCGCTGCGCACCGCGTAAGGCATGAAGCTCGTATCCTTGAATATCCATTTTGATCAGATCAACGCGTTGGCCGGATTTGAAGTAATCGTCAAGCGCGACCATTTGAGTTGGAATGGCACGGCGCGAATCACCATCCGCCTTGTACGCTCGATGATCGACGTTTAGCTTGTCTGAAATGTAAAGCTTGCATTCGCCGGTCCGTTCTCCAACCGCAGCTTGAGTGAGCCGGACGTTTGAAAGATGACGTGTGGCAGTAGACAATACTCTGAAGTTATCCGGCGAAGGTTCGAAGGAATGAACCAGGCCCGTCGGACCCACACAGCGGCAAAGAAACTCCGAGTAAATTCCAATGTTAGCGCCGACATCTACGACAACAGCGCCTTGAAACAGAATCTTTTTTAGGAGCTGTCGCTCCGCGCGATCGGCGTAGGCCTTGTAAGCGGCATAAAGAGGCCGATAGATGGGAAAGGCGTGTTGATAAACCTTGTTTCCAACGCCGCGAAGAACTGAAGCTCCCAACATCAGCGCCGCGTCAGAGTTAAGGTAAAGAACGAGGCGCAGAACCGCGGAAAACAGCGGCTGAGAGTCAGATCCATTGGGAAGAATGCGCGATAAAGAAAGCACGGAACCGGCAGCCTGCGCGAGATTCCACCAGTAGCCATATAGGATAGGGCACTGAAAGGCCTAGTGGAAAGAGTCGCAATATCGAAGTTTTCGCTTAATCGTTGCAGCCATTCACGCCGGCGCAAAAATATTAGCCACGGTAACGCGATGTTAGCCGATGCCAGCGGCGCTTTCACCTCGCCCAACTCAGCCTCGGGAATCCTGAAATCCACTGGTTCGTGGTGAAGATACTTGAAGATAGGTGTTGATAACACGGAAAAGAAAGGCTCAGTCGCGATCACTTTGCCACCTGATTTCAATTTGCTGGCCGCACGGTTAAGAAACTCAATAGGGCTTTTCAGATGATGTAACACGTTCGTGACCGTGATGACATCGATGCTGCTGTCTTTGATTGCATCCAGCTTGTCGATCTCGTGGCAGTCGAACACAAGATCGAGATAGTCAAGATCAAGCACATCGCTGGTTATAACGTTTGAAAGAAATTGTTTGAGGGGCGACGTGCCACTCCCTACCTCGAGTATTGAGAGCGTCTGCGAATTGGGAAAGTCTCTGAATTGATCGCGATAAAGCTCGCGATACCAAAAAAGGAGATTCCGGTTGGCATGGAGCCGCGCACGGTTACGCAATGTGGCGGCTCGGTCTTCCGCCTCCTGGCCCTGCAAGACCGTCGACGGATTGCTCATTTGGTCGCACGGATATAAAGCGAGCCCGCAAATTCCGAGATGACAGGCACGTTCTCAAGAAACCGTCCGAACGCTTTCACGTGGTCAATCAGGGCAACCGGCGTCTTTGGATGCAGAAAATCGAACGGATCGATTCGAACATCACGATAGCCTGTTTGTTCGAGCAGCCGCCACAGTGGCCACCGGAAGAAGGCAGTCTCATCCGGTGAGTCGCCAAGCTTTCGTTTAATCCAGGGAATATTCTTCTGTATCGCGATCTGAGGGTTCAGCATGTTTGGCTCTGTAAAATAGATTGTACCCATCGGCTTCAACACCCGGTATATCTCGCGCAGCGCCTCTTCGATTTCGAGGTGATGCAACACGGAGCTGCCAACCACCGAATCGAACACAGCTTCAGCATAGCTCAACGCATGGGCGTTCTGGATTTGATATCGAACGTTTGGCGCGGAACAATTCGCCCTGGCGATTTCCAGAAGCTCGGGTGAAACGTCAATCGCTACAATGTCCGCTCCCGAGCGCGCTAGTTCCTGAGTGAAGTAGCCGGCGCCACATCCCAGCTCGAGTACCGTCATTCCGGGTTTCAGATGACTGCTAAGCATCTTCACTCGCCGCGCCCAACGCAGCCTGCCCGCTGGACTCTCCCAATTCCAAATTTCACCAGCCCCATGGTCGGCCAAGAAACGGCCGTGTTGAACTTCTTTAGCAACGCGCTCTTGCACTAGAAAACGTTTACCTGACTACCGATCTCGAGTTCCCATCCGATATACATTGGCGAGCAGTCTGAAAGCCCAAGCCTCACACCGAATTAGTAGCCGAGTTTTAGCTTTAGGAATCCATGCCAGCACATCCTTAGCATGACAAGTCCGTTCCGAAAGACTTTGGTCATTTTTGTCGAACCGTAGATGCGTTCCTGATAATGAATGGGTAAGTCTAGAATCTTAAGGTTCAATTTCGCGGCGCCAAATAAGAGTTCGTAGTCTCCCCAACGATCTTCGGTTCCCCAACTTCCCAGCATTGGCTTGATTCGCTCCCAATCGCTTTTCCAGAGGACCTTCGTGCCGCACAAAGTATCTTTTACCCTTTGGCCGAGGAGATAGGTGAAAGCGACGCTGAAAAACTTGTTGCCCAGCATGTTCGCTCCGTTCATTGCTCCCTTTGGAACGGGATAGACCAGCCGCGATCCATTGACAAACTCCGCCTGTCCCGAAACGATAACCTCGATGAAGTAAGGCAGCTCTTCCGGAATTGTCGTCAGATCAGCATCGAGAATCAGCAATACATCCCCTTTGGCTGCATCAAAGCCTGTCCAGACGTTTCGCGACTTACAAACTCCCGGCCCATGCTCAAGACGAATATCCTTTTCCGGATAGCACAACTGCATTCGCCGCACCTCCTCGGCGGTTCCATCGGTCGATTGATCGTCACAGAAAATGATCTCGGTCCGGCCCCCCAGAAGCGGAATGCGGCGAACGGCATCCTCAACGTTTCCTTTCTCGTTTTTGCATGGAATGACGACCGATACGGCAAGGTCTTCCACCGCAACGGGCGGCGGAACTATTCGCGCAACGACCACCTGCGTCATGCAGAGCTTGCTCAGAAATGGCAGACGTGCGCAAAAGCGATTCAAAAAACCAGACAGCAGTGGCAGATACTTCGGCAAAAGAACGATCCGATGCGTCTCAAGAGCTTCAAAACCGGCCAGCTTCAACAAATTCCGAATATCGGCGGTCGAAAGCCAGTTCTGCTCGGTACGCGGCACCTTCATCCCAATCCATTCCGCAAGAGTGACTAACGGTTCCCAAAGATGATTGTACGTAGTTACCAATACCCGAGTATGTCGCTCACAAAGCGGCCTAAGATTCCTGAACGCCTGAAGTACATCTACTGTATCGCCGATATCGTTAAATAGAATGTAATCGAATCTCTCGCCTGGCGTAAATGTCTGCAGGAACTCATCCTTGTCCGGGAAAGCTACTGCGAAATTAAAGGACGGATTCCGTTGCTGCGCGATTTCCACTATCTCGGCGCAGATATCGATGCCTTTGCCATCGCAAGGCTTAACGGCAGCTAAAAGGTTGCCAGTGCCACAACGAACCGATAACACTTTTTTCTGCGGCTCCACCAGGAACCGAAGAAGGCGACCCAGCAAGTCGTAGTAGTATCGGTTATGCTTGATCCAGCTCTCGCGCCGAGGCGCAATCTTGGCCAGATGATCCTGGGTCCGCCTGCGTCTTTGATCAAGCGCGGCGATTCCCCATACCTCAGTGCCCGGCGCGCCTTGGTTCAGAGAAACACGCATGCCGGCTCTTTCTTGTAACTGCAAATCTGCTTTCGTGCCATCCATCGCCAAGTCTTGTGCAGTTTCCTTCAAACCCGCATGGGTTCCAAATTGTATTTGAAATGGTGCAATTGCCCTCGCGCCATCCAGCGGCCTGGAGATGATTATACCCCGGTTGAGACTGCAAAACTGCTGCGCACGTGCTTCTCCTCCCGTTGTTTCACCCGATAATAAATGATCCGGCAAATCGCTCGGCGAGAGAAGTTTCGCTACGCGACTTCCGATAGCCGGCTTTGCACACAAGCTTGTTGGGAACCTTACATCGGGCTAGCGTCCCCGCTTCTGACTCTATGCTGGCCGTTCCAAAGAGAAACTTTGCAAATGCACGATTCTTAATTGGGACGGCGCTCTTTCTTTGTGCGTTGACGTTCTATTATTTCGCCGTGCTCAACATTGATTATTACAAAACCGGGTTATTGGATCTCGGTTGGTCGGATCCGTCACAATATTTCGCGCAAGCAAAAGGCATGATGAAGGACGGATACCCCTATCTGAATTTCGGTTACCAAAAGCTGCCGTCGATGTATCCCCCCGGCTATCCGGCACTGATGCTTCCCTGGCTGAAGGTCCTTCCCGAAGCAGATTCCATTCTCGCGCCGTTTAGGACAAACCAAACGATCGGCCTGCTTTTGCTCTTAGCCACGTTTGGATTTTACGGCTATCTCAAGATGCCTTTGGCCGGCGGGTTTGCGGCTCTTTTGCTGACAACCCTGCCCGTTTTCTTCACTTTTTGCCGTTCATCGTTGAGCGAAATCAGCGCTTCCGCGTTCATTGCGCTGGCGTTCATGTTTGCCTACCTGGGCCTCAAGGAAGAACGCCGTTGGAAAATCTATCTATCGGCGATTTTTCTTGGCATTTCACTGAACGTTCGTGTGCAGTCACTCTTCTTCGCACCTCTGTTGCTGGCTATGGCTCTCTTCCCGAGTCAGGGAATACGCCTGCGCTGGTTTTTCCATTGCTTTGCAGTTATGGCCGTCTTCACTCTCGCGGCCAGCCCGACTCTGGTGCTAAATACCGTTCAGTTTCACTCGCCCTTCAAAACAGGGTACGACTTTTGGCTCGCTGGAGGAGATTGGACAGTAAGGTCCG
>Ga0193735_1000039_pt1 | contig 47222 bp, 42 predicted proteins | sample U1m2metaG_FD_145080 | JGI IMG/M metagenome (GOLD analysis project Ga0193735, IMG submission 145080) | Soil microbial communities from a riparian zone of the East river system, Colorado, United States - U1m2 | ecosystem: Environmental > Terrestrial > Soil > Riparian zone | place: USA: East River... | reverse complement strand
CGGGTTCGACTAAAACCGTCACGCCGGTCGCGCATTGATCGAGACAGCTCGATGTGCACACGCGCGCCTCCAGCTTTGCGAGCCCGCGCGCGGCGACCTCCGCTTTCAACGCTGTATACACTTCTTCCGAGTCCTTGGCCGCGCAGCATCCTTTCGGGTTCTCTTCGGCCCGACGATTGATGCAGACAAAGAGATAGCGCTTGCGTTGCAGAGAGGTGAGAGTCGAATACATCGAGCCGGAGGTCAAAGGCCGAAGATCAGAAGCCAGATCATCTCTCAGGTCCCATTGTATCTCGGCAGCTCCCGCTGCGCTCGACCGCTACCTCGCGGCGTAACCGGCCATGTCGCTCATCCCTTTCGCTCCATTGAAACTCGCTCCTTGCCCACACTTACCCATTGCTATCCTCGCAATTTTACCTGGATCACTCGCACCGTCTGGCGTTTTAGCCGGCGATGGCGTTCAATTCCTTAATTGCCTCATGAGGCAATTGAAGGCCAGCGCCAGCAACATTCTCTCTCAGGTGTTCCACTGATGATGTTCCGGGAATGAGCAGAATGTTCGGCGAACGTTGAAGGAGCCACGCCAATGCGACGCTCATTGGCTTGGCATTTAAACGAGCGGCGACGTTCGACAACGTTTCGGATTGCAGCGGTGTAAAACCACCGAGCGGGAAGAACGGTACATAACCAATTCCCTGTTTGGCAAGGGAATCGATGAGCGCGTCATCCCGACGGTTGGCGATGTTGTAGAAGTTTTGGACGCACACCACCGGAGCGATCGATTGCGCCTCGGTAATTTGCTCCGCGGTGACATTGCTTACCCCAAGGTGCTTAATCAGACCCGCTCTCTGCATTTCCGCGAGCACGCGGAACGGTTCCGCGATCGACCCCGGCGTCGGCGAGTCCAAGCCACCAACCCGCAGATTGACCACATCAAGGGCGTCGAGCCCGATGTTTATCAGGTTATCATCAATAGCTTCCCGGAGCTCTTCGGGTGCGAGCGCTCTCGGCCAATTTCCTTCCGCGTCTCGCCGCGCACCGACCTTGGTGACGATCCGTAACTGCTCCGGATACGGATGCAGTGCTTCTTTGATCAGTTGATTGGTGATATGCGGCCCATAGAAATCGCTGGTGTCGATGTGATTGATTCCGAGCCTAACGACCTCGCGCAGGACTGCGATCGCGCCGTCGTGATCTTTTGGTGGTCCGAATACATGTGGACCAGCGAGCTGCATGGCGCCGTAGCCCATGCGAGTCAGGATCAGATCATCGGCAAGCTTGAATGTGCCGCCGGGTAAGGTGGTGGAGGCGATCGTTTTCAAATTAGAAATTATGAATTACGAATTAGGAAGAACGAAAACGGCGAACATCGAAGATACAACGTTCAATGGAGATTCTAGCGCGGAACGGGTGCCCAGTTTGCCACTCCTAATGTCGTCAGCACGATTTCCACCGCGAGTGAGCAAAGAATGATCCCCATAACACGGACAAGAATTGCGGCTCCCTGACGACCGATGATTCGCAAGATGGCATCGGAAAAAAGCAGCAGAACATAGGTGAGCAAGAGCACGACCAGCAGGACAACGCCGGTTTGGGCTTGCTCGGCCACCGTGTAAACATCGTTGTCGGTGAGCAAGATCACCGCCATCATCGCTCCCGGGCCGGCGATGGAAGGGACAGCGAGCGGGAAGACGGCCAGGTCGCGCCCCGGCTCGGGCGCTCCCGGTTTCGCATCCACTCGTCCGAAGAGCATTTGCAAACCGAAGAGGAAAAGAATGATTCCGCCTGCAACTTTGAGCGAGTGCAGATGAATGCCGATGGCATCGAGAATGATCTGTCCCGCCACCACTGCGACGACAAGAATGACCGTGGCATAGACCGTAGCACGCAGCGCGGTGCGACGCCGCTCCGCGCGGGTAAGCGATGCCGTCAACCCGGCAAAAATTGCCACGTTACCGATCGGATCAATGGTCGTCCAAATCGTGGCGAAATCTTTGCTAATCTTGATGAGCAAAGGAGACATGGTGAATGGGGAACGGCTTACACCAGAGGTTGAGCGAGAGCGAGAGAAAGTTACACCTTCGGTGACGTGAAAAGTTGAACCGTTGAAAGGAGCGAAGGATCAGAGCCGCAGTCAGCGCCAGCGGCAACAGATGAAGCGACGCGCCAACCAAGAGAGTAGATAGCTGAGTGTTGATCCGCTTTCGCGTGCTTCGGCGTGACAGGAAGTTCTGCAGATGACACAGCTGCCACTACAGCTCCTCGCAGGCGACACGCCTGCCTCTACAGGCGTTGAGTTCATGCACTGTAAGCGGCTTATGATGCGTACGATGATCGGTATCCCCAGTCTGCGAAAATTTCACCGGAGAATGAGCCGGTTTCCGGCCCATTGTTGCATTAAGGAGTATGAAACCATTCTATTTCGTAACAAGGAAACTCCATCTTGTGCCGGCAGCAACCATCCTGGTCGCCCTGGCAATATCCACCCCACTCTCTGCGCAAACCGTTACCACCTTTGACGCGCCGGGTGCGGGCACGGGTCCCGGTCAGGGCACCCGTGCCTTGAACATCGATCCGTCTGGGACAATCATAGGATTCACCCGTGACGCGAACGAAGTGCGGCACGGTTTCATCCGGTCCCAGGATGGCAGTTTCACCATCTTCGACGCTCCGGGTGCGGGCACAGCAGCCGGCCAGGGGACGCGAGCCTACTCCATCAACCCGACTGGGACCATTACGGGATTCTTCACTGACTCAGTCAACGCGGCCCACGGCTACGTGCGCTCCAATCAAGGCGTCATTACGGTCTTCGATGCGCCGGGTGCGGGCACGGGGGCCGGTCAGGGCACCTTTTCTGCTTTCAGCCCCCTCCTAATCAACCCGCACGGGGCGATCACGGGATACTACACTGACTCGGCATTCGTGGCTCACGGTTTCCTGCGCGATGAGAATGGCGTTATCACCACGTTCGATGCGCCGGGTGCAGGCACGGGCGCCTTTCAGGGTACGCAAAGCTTCGCAATCAGCCCAGGTGGGGAGATCACAGGATTCTACTTTGACGGGACCAATGCTACCCGCGGTTTCCTGCGGGATAAGAAGGGCGTCATCACCACATTCGATGTTCCGGGCGCGGGCACGGGCCCCTTCCAGGGTACCTATGGCGGGGGCTTTACTCCGAACGGAACCATCATGGGAGTCCTCATTGACGCGGACAATCTGAATCACGGTTTCCTGCTGGATAAGAATGGCGCAGTCACCACATTCGATGCTCCGGACGCCGGTAACGTCCCAGGTTCCTTACAAGGTACCCTCCCTTGGGGAATCAATACGAATGGAGCGATCACGGGATGGTATGTTGACGCGACAAATGTGAATCACGGCTTTGTGCGTGATAAGCACGGCGCCATCGTTGAGTTCGACCTTCCGGGCGCGGCCACTGGCCTCGGCCAGGTCTGGAGCATTGCTCCGAACGGCGCGGTGACCGGATTTTACGTCGACCCGAACAACGTGGCTCACGGCTTCGTGCGAGAAGCGGATCGGGGCGCGTTGGACTTGGCAAAATTTAACGGCCAATAACTCCTGACCGACCGAAGCCGGTACCTAAGCGCCATAGTCTTTCTGAATCATCGACAACGAGAGATTGAGGCCGGCACTGAGGCCGCTGCAGATGTGAGACCGCCCATCTTGGATGGGCGGTCCTGTCCAAACAGCAAGAATTCCAGTATCAATCCAGTTGCGGTGCGCAGCGCTGTAGAAGTGCGACAAGGCATCGACGCGCGGGGCGATGAGCTCTGGCTGGACGCCTCGGCACGAGATGCGTTAGGCTTTGAGGTTATGGCAAGGGTTCACTCCGAGAGGCCCATGCCGTCCTCCGCGGCGCCGTTGACTCCCCCTCTTGTGCGTGAGGCGAATCATGCCGAGCGCAACGATGCCGCCGCGATTAGTGAGATGATGCCGGAGGTTTACGAAGACTTGCGTCGTCTGGCCGAGACCTTTCTGCGGGGCGAACGGACCGCTCATACTCTTCAGCGGACCGCGCTCGTGCACGAGGCTTTCCTTCGCCTGATTGGCGAGAAGAATCTTGTCTGGCAAAATCGTAGTCACTTTATCGGAATCTTCGCGCGGGTTATGCGACAGACGCTGACCAACTACGCGGTCGCGCGACACCGTTTGAAACGCGGCGGCTCGGATCCTCTGAGAGTTACTCTTGAATTCTACGATAGCCGCAAAATTGATGTGACTGCGCTCGACCAGGCGTTGCGGGCGCTGGAAGCTCTGGACGAGCGACAGGCGCGCATCGTCGAACTGCGGTTTTTCGGCGGGCTGACGGTCGAGGAAACAGCCGAGTTACTGGAAATTTCGCCAGCCACAGTGAAGCGGGACTGGACCCTGGCGAAAATTTGGCTTCGGCGAGAACTATCTGCGAATTAGGGATTCAAATTCTCCGTGACCACAAAAACTACCCGATTCGGGCAAGGGAACATCGATCCGCAACGCTGGGATCGCTTGAAAATCATCCTGGGCGAAGCGTTGGAACAAAGCTCTTCAGCGGCCCGGATTGCATTGGTGGAGAGACGCTGCGGTCAGGATACGGATTTGCTCGAAGAGGCCGGGTCGCTCCTGGCCGAAGCGGAGGCGCTTCTTAAGGAGTCTACCGACAGCTTCGAAGATTGCGCCCGGAACGCAGCCTCCACTTTCTGGCAGGAGGAACCGCTGCGCGGCGGAGAGCGCGTGGGCGCGTATGTCATTGTCCGCGAACTTGGCCGCGGTGGGATGGGCACAGTTTTCTTGGCAGAGCGCGCTGATGGTCAATTTGAGAAACAAGTCGCGATCAAAATACTGAATCGAGGCGCCGATACGGCTGAGATCTTGCGCCGTTTCCGAGCGGAACGCCAAATCCTGGCCAGGCTCGATCACCCAAATATCGCGCGGCTGCTCGATGCAGGCACGACCGACGATGGTCTGCCCTACTTCATCATGGACTACATTGTCGGCGCACCGGTGACTCGCTTTGCAGTCACGCAAAGGCTGTCGACGCGTCAACGACTGGAGTTGTTCCTGAAGATCTGCGCCGCGCTGGAATTTGCGCATCGGAACCTGGTTGTTCATCGCGATATCAAGCCGAGCAACATTCTGGCGAACGCCGAAGGGGAACCGAAGCTGCTCGATTTCGGTATCGCCAAGCTCCTGGCGAAAGACGAAGACGCGGCGCAATTGACTACCGAGGCACAGCAGCATCTGACGCCCATCTGCGCTTCGCCCGAACAGGCGAAGGGATATCCGATAACAGTCGCGACTGATATTTACTCGTTAGGTGCGCTGCTCTATGAAATGTTGAGCGACCAAAAGCCGCACCGATTTTCCACTGCCCGTCCCACGCGTGAGGAACTGGCGTTAGTGGTGGGTGAGCAAGTTCCGCCGCCGCCCAGCGCGGTTGCTTCTGATGCGCAGACCGCGCGGCTGTTGCGCGGTGATCTCGACGCGATCGTCCTGTTCGCAATGCGCAAGGAACCCGGGATGCGTTATGCCACAGTAGCAGATCTCGCGGCTGATATTCGCCGCCATCTCGCGCGAGAGCCGGTTGCCGCGCGTCACCCTACTCTTGGTTATCGCGCGAAGTGCCTGGTCGAGCGAAATGGATCACGTCTCGTGGCGAGCGCGGCTGTCGTGATTGTGCTGGCCGGAGTTTTGTTCGCGTTTTGGGTTCGGTCTCAACAAAATGCCCGTGAGGCGGCGAGCATGCGGGCGCGGGGAATCAGTGCACCAGCCTCAGATATCCGGAAAAGTATTGCAGTTTTGCCCTTCGAAAATCTGGGTGACAACTCTCCGTCATATTTTGCCGATGGCGTTCAGGACAATATTCTGACCGATCTCGGCAAGGTGGGAGATCTGAAGGTCATCAGCCGCAGTGGTGTCGCAGCCTACCGGGACAAGCATAGAAACATGAAGCAGATCGGGCACGACCTGGGCGTTGCGAACGTGCTGGAGGGAAGCGTGCAGATTTCGGGCGATCGCGTGCGGATTAACGCCCAGCTCATTGATACCCAGACGGACACACAGATTTGGGCGGAGCAATACGATCGCAAATTGGAGGACATCTTCGCGCTCCAGAGCGAACTCGCGCAGACAATCGCAGCCCAACTCAAAGCAACCCTCTCCACCGGCGAAAAGGCTGAGATTTGGAGGCAACCCACGCAGGATTTACAAGCCTATGATCTTTATCTCCGCGCCCGCGCCGCCTTGCGCGGTGAAGGTGGAGTTATTCCGCGCGAGAATTGGAACGTAGCAGTCGATCTTCTCGACAGGGCGATCGCTCGCGACCCAAAGTTCGCTCTCGCCTATTGCCTGCTGAATGAGGCTTACGTCTTAGAATACCGTTTTGGAGAGGATCATTCGCCTCAGCATCTCGCTGCCGCGAAAGATGCAGCGGAGACAGCACTGCGACTCGAGCCAAATCGCGAAGAAGCGCGCCTGGCTCTTGCTCGATACTATTACCATGGGTTGAGGGACTACCGCCGGACGCAGCAGGAATTATCGAGTCTCCCTTCTTCCGCGCCTCATGAAGTTGATTTCTTTACCCTGGCTTCATTGGTCGAACGCCGTTTGGGACAATTTGCGGCATCGATTCGCGATGGCGAAAAAGCGGTTGAGCTTGATCCTCAGAATGCGTCGCTCGCTGCCAGTCTCGGGCAGACGTATTCGGGGTTAAGACGATTCGGCGATTCAGAGCGCGTGGCGAACGCGGCCATTGCGCGCATGCGTGGAGCAAAGTCGACGGGACTTTTGGTGGTGAAGAACGAAGCGGCACTCGGGATGGGGAATGTAGAAGAAGCGCATGCCGCGCTCGACTCAATCCAGAATAAGGATGACATGGATTATCAGACCGCGCGACTCCGGCTCTACTTAATCGAAAGAGATTACAGTGGAGCCAAGGCCTTCGCCGCGAAGGTGACCGACGAGGTAAAGAGAAGGCCCAATTTCTGGCTCACCCTGGCAGCAGTTGCTCATGCGGAAGGTAAGGTAAACGAGGAGCGTCAGGCCAATGCGGAGGCGAAGCGCTCGGCACTACTTGCGCTCGTGCCGCGGCCAGATGACCCCGGACTCCTTGGTGAACTAGCGATCGCCGAGGCTTCGCTCGGCCAGAACGAAGAGGCACTCCGTCATGCGCGTCACGCCGCCGAGATGCTTCCGCCGAGCGTTGACGCAGTGGGCGGTGCCATGTGCGAGATGAATCTCGCGGCAGTGCTTGTTATGACGGGAGACCGCGACGCTACTTTCGACAAATTAAGCAAACTGGTGAAGCTGCCGTTTAGTCTTACCCATGGCGATTTGAAATTGAATCCGATCTGGGATGACCTTCGGGACGATCCCCGCTTTGATCGTATCCTGGCGGAGTCTGCTTTGCCCATAGCGAGTGATGGTTAGCGTCGTCCGTTCAGTTCCAGTTGGCATTCGTTAGGGGCTGATCGGTGATCGACTTAGTTGAGCGTTGATCCGCTATAACCACGAAACGTTGCAGAGTGGTGAGAGTCGAATACGTCGAGCCGGAGGTCAAAGGCCAAAGATCAGCCGCCAGATCAGAAGCAAACGCTTAACTCTAGCGCGGAACGGGTGCCCAGTTTGCCACTCCAGCGCGGTGCGACGCCGCTCCGCGCGGGTAAGCGATGCCGTCAACCCGGCAAAAATTGCCACGTTACCGATCGGGTCAATGGTCGTCCAAATCGTGGCGAAATCTTTGCTAATCTTGATGAGCAAAGGAGACATGGTGAATGGGGAACGGCTTACACCAGAGGTTGAGCGAGAGCGAGAGAAAGTTACACCTTCGGTGACGTGCGGCCGCAGTCAGCGACAGCGGCTACAGCGCTTTTGCAGGCGACACACCTGCCGCTACACCAATCGCTCCAGGCGTCAGATTATGTGCGACAAACGCTGCGCGAATGCTTACGGTGCGCACCCTGATCATGATCACAAAAGCCCAAATGAAACTTGCCAGAACTTGCATCGTTCTCGCCGCAATCATAGCGCTTGCGAGTGCTATAAGGCCGCAGTCAGCGACAGCGGCTACAGCTGAAGGGACACCGCAGCGTAAGCAATCAGAAATCGAGTCGGCCGATCGGCTCTTTCAGGCGGGGAAGTTTGCTGATGCCGGCAAACTTTACTCGCAAATCGTCACTCAAAATCCCAAGGACTATTCGGCAACCCTCCAGTTGGGTCGCATTGCATTGCTTGCCAATCGGCTGGACGATGCGCACAAGTGGCTGGAAAAGGCCATAACCATGAAGCCGGATGGCACCGACGCTAAGATCATGCTGGCCGAGGCGTTTTATCGCCGCGACGATTTCCAAAAGGCAGCGGCTGCGCTGAATGGCGTCGACGTGAGCAGCAATAAGCTGATTATTGAGCAGTATCCGACACTGAACGTCGCGAAGTTGGAGAGCTTCAAGGGTCAGACGCCTTATGAATTGCATGGCAACGGGACGAGTACACGTCTGAAGTTCGTAAAAACCGATCCGCTGCCGGTGGTGAATGTGCGCGTGAACGGCGGCGACGAAGTCACCTTCTTCATCGATACCGGGGGTTCGGAGGTCGTGCTCGACACGGACTTCGCCAAGGAGCTTGGCGTCTCGCAATTTGCGACGGTTCAAGGCACGTTTTCCGGCGGGCAGCACACTGACGTCCAACTTGGGCGGATAGAGACACTCACCGCCGGCGATTGGACCATCAAAAATCTGCCCACGGCGATGCTTCCTTTGCGCCAACTCTCGAAAGGATTCGGCGTGAAACAAATCGACGGAATCATCGGGACCACCCTGTTTTACCATTTCCTGGCAACGATGGATTATCCACACGGCGAGCTTGTGCTGCGCCGGAAGACTTCCGAAAGCCTGGAACAGTTTAAAAAATCATCGGGCAAGAAAGTCATAGTTCCCATCTGGATGGCGAGCGACCATTTCATGGTGGGCTGGGGTCGCGTGGAGACGCTACCGCCTACGCTCCTGTTCGTTGACACGGGACTGATGGGCGCGGGTGTTAAGCTGGCGGAGTCGGTCATCAAGGAAGCTGGGATCAAGCTGGAGGAAAACAGAGCTGCGGAAGGAGCCGGCGGAGGCGGGAAACTGAGAATTGTGCCGTACACCGTGCATCAACTTTCCTTCGGAGACATAAAGGAAGAGAACGTCCAGGGTGTCTACGATGGACCGTTCCCGTGGGAAAGCACTTTTGGCTTCCACCTCTCAGGCATGGTCGGGCACGAGTTCTTCAGGCCCTATGCGGTGACCTTTGACTTTCAGAACATGCAGATTTTTCTGCAACGGTGACGTAACGAAAGGCCCATCTCCCGCTATAGCCGCTGTCGCTGACTGCTTCCTAATCTCGCCAAAGCCTTCGTTAGAGTTGTAGCCACGCTCCTGCGAGGCGTTCGGGTTGTTCGAAGCTGCGCATCGTGGACGGCGCACAGCGCCGTGGCTACAAGGAGAATCGCGGCTGGCACAGCCGCCTCTACAGATCAAAGGCCGCAGTTCAGCGACAGCGGCTACAGGTTGTGATGATCTGATGTAATCCGAATGTTCTTGACTCTGCGACCGGCGCCAGGTGGAATAATCTGCATGAAATCCCCCACTCATTTCCGGATCAGAGCCATTGCAGCAAGTGCGGTTTTTGTCCTTTCGTTGGCCGCGGCCACCGCAACAACGACGGACGTCATCTTTAGTTGTGAAGAAGATGAAGGCGAATACGCCGATACGGATCTGGAAACGGACAGCGCCGGTAACATCTATGGAACGACAGTGCTCGGCGGAGATTTTGGGAGTGGCACAGTTTTTCAGCTGAGCCCTACACCTACTGGCTGGGTTCATACGGTGCTTTATAGCTTTACCAGTGGCGCCGATGGCGGTGAGCCTTACAAAGGAGTAACAGTCGATCGCGAAGGCAGCCTATACGGCAGTGCGGTTACGGGCGGATCAGGTAGCTGTGAAGGCGGCTGTGGAGTGGTTTACAAGCTAACGAACTCGGGTGGAACTTGGACCCACACGGTAATTCATGCTTTCACCGGCGGAGACGATGGCTCTGGCCCCGGCGCAAGGGTGACATTGGATCGGAGCGGCAATGTCTATGGGATGGCGCCGACGGGTGGCGCGTACGGCTTGGGCACTATTTACAAAATTCATCAGGAACGCAATGGAACTTGGAACCTCACGGTCATTCATGCTTTTACGGGTGGCGCGGACGGAGCCACAGGCTCAGCTGGAAGGATGGTTCTGCGCCATGGCCGTCTCTTTGGCGCAGTTACCGCCGGCGGAACTTACGGAAGCGGAGTTGTTTTCGAGCTTAGGCCCACGGGGGGCGGAGAGTGGAATTTCAGGACGATTTATTCGTTCAGAGGTCAGCCGGATGGGAGTTTTCCCTATGGCGCGCTGCTGTTCGATCGTGTGGGCAACATCTACGGAACGACTTATTACGGCGGAACTAATGGCATCGGCTCTGTTTACCAGCTATCTCCCCGGGCTATCGGCGAATGGAACGAGAGTGTGCTCTATAGCTTCCAAGAGGGAAGCGACGGCAATAGCCCTATCAGCAATCTTGTTGCTGACGGCATCGGCAATCTGTATGGAACTACGAGTGAGGGTGGCTTGGGCAGTGGCACCATCTTTAAGCTAAGTCCCATTGGCGGCGGTCAGTGGATGGAAACTGTAGTTCACGCCTTCGAAGGCCCTCCAGATGGCGGGTTTGCCTATAACGGGATGGTAGTTGACCGGTTCGGAAATTTTTACGGAGCCACCGTTCACGGGGGCGATAACAACGACGGGGCCGTCTACAAGTTCACGCCCTGATTGGGCAGAGGGCTAGTTACGAGCTGCGCAGGCCACAATCAGCGACACGCCTGCCACTACAGATTTCGAAGGTTAACCGCGCTGGCGCCTGCGGCGACGCAGTAATCGGCGAACTCCCCACACGATAAAAATCAATACCGCAACCGCGATAATTGCCAGCGCCACAAGGTTGCGAATGGGATTGGTAAGAATGTAATTCGGGTGTCGCGCATAGAAGCCATTGAAGCTTTCAAAGGCGGCTGGCAACGCTGCTAAATCTTCTCTTCCCAACTCGAGCCGGTGCTCATCTGGATGGTAGTGAGATCCAAACCGGTAGGCGTGTCCTGCGGTGTCCAACTCGATGTGCCCACCCAAGACATGAGTAAGCGGACGGGTCTTCAGAAAGTCGACAACCCGCAAGGCGCTTTCGTGATACGCCGCGGCGTCTTCAATCAGCAACCGGCCCGGCATCAAAAAATCTCCAGAAAAAAGAATCCCGGTTCGGTTGTCGTAAAACGCCAGGTGTGTCGGGTTGTGTCCAGGCGTCGGAATTACGTCGACAGTTCGGCCACCCAAATCCAGATGTGCAATTTCGTTGGGCCAATTCGTGAAACGGTAAAACGCTTTAACCCCTTCCAAATCTATGGGCACAATCTGGACCGATGGAAGCGATGCGAACTGAGGATCGCCGGCGCGATGATCCATATGCCTGTGGGTATGCGCCACCAGAAGTGGAAGCTTCTTGTGGTCCTTCTCCGGCAACAGTTCCAAGATCGTTTTCGCCAGGGGCATCTCTTTCGAGTCCGCGACGGCACCGGTGTCGATCAGAAGAGCTTTGTCGGAGCCGATGAGAAGATAGAGAAAATTTGCTTCAAAGTCTGCGCATGGACTCTGCCGCAGGATGAACGTTTGCGGCTCGTAAGCATGAACTTGAAGGGGCGCTTGTGGAGTTGCCTTGCAATCTGAAGCGCCTTCGTTCCAGTGCACATCCAACGATCCAGGCACTGGCTCGGAGCAGGCCGACGTTGCTGTCAGCAGAAAGATCGACACTGCTATTCCGGTCGCCATTTTCCAAGGCGCACAAAAGTACGACGAGAAAGTGTCAGCAGTTCGGCGCTTACCATTAAGCCAACTCATACAATCCGTTTTTCTATAGGATGCCGACAGCAGACCTGTTGGATTCAAGAAAACCTATCGTAAGCGGCTTGTGATGGATTAATGGAAAGTTCTGCCCGCGAGATTGAGAGACGTAGGCGCGCAAAGGAAAATCGGTTTTGCGATCTTCGGCCACGCGCGCGCTTCCACGTGAGCGATTTGCCTACTAACCAACTCGCATCGAAGCGACACGCTTCCAAGTGAGGCGTTGCTGCCCTTCCGCCCTTGCGTCAGCGTAGGCGCTGTTGAAAGAGTTAACGTGTCTTTGTTTAAGTCGAGTTGCGCGTACCGATGCTGATCGGTACCTACCCAGTTCTCAAACGAACAGAGCTTTAGGTGATGGATGACTTCGTTCTCCGACACGATTGAGAACGGACCGCAATAAGAGAGATAACCCTTGGCATCTACAGCCAGGAGCTTTGGGTCGCCTGCGAAGGGATCCTCAGTTGCGATGCGAACACGATTGGGTGCGGAAATGTTAACCGACATAAAGCCAATCGGATGATAGGCGATGAAACCAGATGCGTTTTCTCCCAAAGGGTAGCCGACAACCTTGTCGTCGACGACGGTTTCCCAGATTTGCAATTCCCATACACCAATAATTTTTTCTGACAGCATCGAAATTCTCCTTCTCTGTTGACGAACGTTATGGTGTCCTGCTCTGAAGCTTACAGCATAGCGCAGCGAGTGTACTGGCTTAACAACGGTTGGATTCCAAAGTCTTTCAAGAGCGTTACACGTTACAAGTCGGGCGTGTTAAACGTGTCGCCCTGGCTGAGATCGCCGGTCTCGTAGCCGCGGCGAAACCAGCGGACGCGTTGTTCGGAACTGCCGTGCGTAAATGAATCGGGCACGACGTAACCGCGTGCGCTGCGTTGGAGTCTGTCATCGCCAACCGCGCTGGCGGCGCGCACCGCTTCTTCGATATCGCCAGCTTCGACAATGCCCTTGACCCGGTCGGCATATCGGGCCCAAACGCCGGCCAGAAAATCGGCCTGCAGCTCGAGCCGGACAGATAGCCGATTGTATTCAGATTCACTGACCCGGCCGCGCATCGCCTGTACACGATCGGTAATACCGAGCAGATTCTGCACGTGATGTCCAACTTCATGGGCTATCACGTAGGCCTCTGCGAAATCGCCTCCTGCACCCAGGCGTTGCTGGAGTAAACGGTAAAAACCGAGGTCGATGTAAACGCGTCGATCTTCCGGGCAATAAAACGGACCGCTCGCGCCACTGGCAAACCCGCAGCCGGACCGAATCTGGTCCGTGAACAGCACGAGCTTCGGTTCCTCGTACTCTCGGCCCATTTGCCGGAAGATCGCATGCCAGGCGTCTTCGGTATCGGCTAGAACGACGGCGACGAACTTCGAAGCCTCATCATTGGGCGCTTGATTGCCGATCTGCTCGGGTTGCGATAATTGAGCTCCCTGCTGCGAATTAAACAGCGCCTGAGGATCGCCGCCCAGCAGCAGGTAAATAACTACGAGAACGATGGTGCCAATGCCGCCGCCTACGACAAGGCGTCGGCCGCCGGATCCGCGAGCATCTTCAACGTTCTCGCTCTCTCTTCTTCCTTGCCAGAGCATCTGCTTCGCATCGTGGCGCGATTCGCTCGCGCTTACAATCCAAGAATGGAGCTGATGGGATCAGCGACATACATGGGCAAAGCCGAGAGGTCGAAGTCAAGGCCGCAGTCAGCGACAGCGGCTACAGAAGAAGAACGGGGTCGCATCCAAGCTTTTGACATGCGCCACAAACGTAGCTTGAGCTATTACACTGTCGCGGTGCCGAGTCAGTTGAGTCCCTGTTCGAGGGCCCGATGAAGAGCAACGACCCACTCGTGGGATCTCTTTCGTCCTACCGTATCGAGCAGTTCCATGAGACGCGCTTCGTACGCATCACACATGGGACAGTCACCATTTGGCTGAACCCATTCGGGATGTTGGATCCGGAGATCGTCGTGAATTTGTTGCCGAAGCTCGGTGTAGGTGTGGATTTGATGAGGTTCGAACGCTGGCTTGGTGACAGATTCAGGTGTAGCGCGGGACGGTTTGTCCGATCTGCCTTGTCGGTGAGCGCGCTTCCGTCTAAGACTAACGAATTTCATAAGCGCCTTTCTATTGGAGTTGACCGGTCCAAATTCGCGCGGAACGAGGAGCCATCTTCACGGGGCGCTTTAGAACAGCCTCGCTCCAGATGCCTCTGCGGCTCCAAGTGAATCTGGAGATCGCGCCAAGCGGTGTCTCAGCGACGGTTAAGGCTGTCTCAACCAGCTTTCTAATCCGGCCGAAAGTGCGTTGAGACGCCGGATCACGTAATCAAAAGCTTTTTACGTGATTCGCAGCATCATGTCAAGCTCTTCCGGTCCGGAACAAGCGATGTAAATCGGGTGGCGTCTAAACTCCCGGAAGCTCGCGCAGTGAGCGAGCGGAGTCTGCCGCGGTCAACGACACGCGGCTACAGTTTTTCGCAGCCGACACGGCCGCCGCTACAGCTGTTCAGCTGGTTGCCGATAGTAATGGACAGTTCGGCGGATTAATCAGCCGAATCGCTCTCGGTACCGCTTCGTATCGAACGCTTGAGAACCGTACCGGCTCGCCATCGAGATTGACCGGAATCGTTTCCTCGGGGTAGACCTCGGCCCAGGGTGTTTGCCAATAGGAGATGTACTCGCCATCTGGTGACAGCTCTTGCAACTCTCGCGCAGCGGCAAGTAACGCGATCGCCGGGATCTGACGAACGACAAGCACATCGAGTAAGCCGTCATCAATGCGCGCGCGCGGCGCGACCTGGACACCGCCGCCGGTCTGACGCCCGTTACCGACGATCGCCACCGGGCCGCTGCCAGTGATTTCGCGATCCGGCAAATTGAGCCTTCCGTGATAATGATGAACGTTCATCGCGAGAATTGCGCCCATCACGGTGTACGCGGCCTGGCCCAGCAGGCGTTTGAGTTCAGGTGGAGTGGTCGCTGTCACCTCGGCGCCGAACCCGACGCTGGCAGCATTTAGGAACCAGTGCTCATTGGCCTTACCGATGTCGATTGGTAACGCCTCGCCTTCCAGACAAAGCGCCAGAGCCTGCTCCGGGTCATGCGGAATACCGCATCCGGTAGCGAAGTCATTCGCGGTCCCTAGCGGGATAATTCCCAAAACAGGCCGCGCGGCCTTGGAGAGATCCATCAAACCGTGAACCACCTCGTTCAGTGTTCCGTCCCCGCCGGCGGCAATCAGCAAATCCGCTTCGCCTGCTTCCGCCGCAAACCGCCGCGCGTCCCCTTTTTTCCTAGTCACTCGTACCTTGATCCGATGTCCGGCTGCTCGTTGCTGCACAACTGCATTCTGGAGGGCAGGATTGCCGGCCACTTTGCCGTTGAGAATCAGCTGAGCTTTTCTACTTCTGGCCTTGGTGTTCATTTCGCGGTTCGCAAAGTTGATCTCTATTTTGCAGTCGGAGAAATATGGTCGTGGAACGACAAACATGTCTGGGCGGGCGAGCAACCGAAGGAAGTGCTCTGGCTAATTGCGAAGCCCGCGCCATGATGATTAACAAGCGACAAGTAGCAGAAGACTAATACGTCCTCATGTCCAAACATCGTCACTCGTTTCTTTACCGCCATTCGCTGAGCATGGTTGCAGTCGGCCTCCTCATCGTTTGGATCGTCGGATATCGAATGCTCGATCCAAAAACTCATCTGGGCGCATTTTTTGGCAATGCCATTGCGGATTGGAGCGGTTCGGTTGTCATCATTCTGGGAACGAAATTTTTGTATGAGATCGGATCGGCCGAGAGCCGGCCGGTCAAAGGAAAACAGCGTTCCGCGTGGATCGATTTTCTGCATCGGCATTCGCTTCTGATATTCATCGTGATCACCGGGATTGGCTGGGCCTTCCTGTTCTTTTTGATGAATCCTGAGAGCAAATGGGGCCAGGTGGTCGGAAACATCGTCTCCGAATGGGTGCAGATGGCCGGCCTCGTCTTCCTCACCAAGCGTCTGATCGAAATCGGCTCCAAAGAAAGCCGCCGCTAATGTTGCACGCCTCCCAGTTTTGGAGCCGCAGCCAACGGCAAGGGCTACAGCTTTGCGGCTGACACTCCGAAAGCGTTCGCGAGCAGGCAGCCGCCACTACAGATTGAGGCCGCGGTCAACGACACGCAGCTACAGGTTTTTGCGGCTGTTCAAGGTTCTTGCTCCGAATAAACTCACACGATAGCATCGGCCAAACTCACGACAGGAAAACTATGAACTATAACATCGCAACAATCCTCGCCGTCATCGCGATTCTCTTCGTCCTACTCACTTATGTCACCGGCGCACCGCTCGTGCCGGTCGCAGTCATTCTGCTGGGGTTGGCGATTATTTTCGGGGGAAACGCATTCCGCCGGGTCTAATTCACAGCGCGATAAGAAATGGGGGCGATGCGAAAGAAAAATTCAGACGCTCACGTTCGCTCCCGAGTATTGATACTGGTGGACGAATCGAACGTCGGCAGTTCTGTGCGGACCGCGGGGCGCGGACTGGACTGGTTACAGCTCCGTAATTTTCTGGCCGGGCCAGACACTGAACGCGATCTGATCGAGATGGTGGTCTATGCCGGATTGCCGCCTGCCATCCCGACGTGGCAGGACGAGCGGGACAAGAAAAACAAGTTCGTCCATTGGCTCCGCTCCAACGGATTCTTGGTCGTGACCAAAGATGGGTCGCCCGCGGATGAAGGTCATTACAAGGCGAACGTGGACGTGATGATGGCGATCGACGCGCTCGAGCTTTCCATGGAGATGCGGCCCGATGTTGTGATTCTCGTGACTGGCGACGCTGATTTCGCTTATCTCGCCATCAAGCTGCGCCGACACGGGATCCGCGTGGAAGTCGCATCAGTCGCCGCAAATCTCGGGAACATCTTGAGATCAGCCGCCAACGACGTGATCGATCTCGCTGCGTTGTTTCGGACGTTCGAGATGATAAAAGTTCAAGATGCTCCGGCGCAGACTCAACATGGAACGCAGTCCTCCGCAGGCGGACGCAAACGCCAGCCTCGGTTTCGCTCAACGTGACGTTCGTAAGCTTCGAGTTTGTTTCCGGTTCGTTGAAACTACGACGTGACGAGACGGCGCGAGTGGGTCAGTCTTAAGGCTTATGGGAAACAGCAAAGGCAGAGACAACGCTAAGAAACGAGCAAGACGACGAAAAAAGACTGAGCGCCTCGCGCTCGCAAAGAAGAAGAACGCGGGAAAATAACGCGCCGCGAGTTCAGCTTGTTGTTGCGCACCTCATCAGTTTGCCGTGTTGCCAAACGCGAAGCTCGACAACAATAGCGCAAGCTGGTTCACTCGGCGTTCAACGCTATGAACCAGGCGTATAAGAATTGCCAGAGCTGTGGGATGCCGTTGAAACGGGACGAAAAGGGCGGTGGCACTGACGCTGACGGAACGCGGAGCACAATGTACTGCAGTCATTGTTATCAGAACGGACAATTTGTTCTGCCGGATATTTCTGTGACCGAGATGCAGGCGCGGGTGCGCGAAAAGATTGCCGAGTTCGGGATGCCCGGCTTTGTCGCCGGAATTTTTGTGCGCAAGATTCCGAAGCTGGCACGTTGGCAGAAGGCGTGACAAGGGCTTTGGCTAGATTAAGCCCGCAGCTGGAACGTCAGGTGCGTCGTAAGCGGCACCGGCACCGATTAAGCGAACCGGAATTTCACCATAGCGTTTACGTCGTTCTACTCTCCAAAGCTGCGCTGAAGGATTTGTCGATCTTGCGGCATAATCTTAAGCGCGATCCATCCAAACCGGCCGTCTACGTTGGAATGACCGGATTGCCGGTGGACCACCGATTTGAAAATCACAAGAACGGGTACAAATCGGCCCGCCTGGTCAGGAAACATGGTGTTCGATTGTTGCCGGAGCTGTTCGAGCATCTTAACCCAATGCCGTACGAACATGCAGTTCAAATGGAGAAAGACCTGGCCGACGACCTGCGCGCTCAAGGCTACGCCGTTTGCGGCGGAACTTGAGGAAATTACAAATTGCTCGGCCGCGGTCAGCGCCCGCGGCTACAGCTCCTTGCGAACAAGCCGGGGTAATTCTTTCAAACTGCCGAGGACGTAGTCCGCTTCCTTTTCATACTCAGCGGGATCGACGAAGCGGCGGTCGGGAATCGCAGCGATGCGCATGTTCGCCGCCTTGGCCGCCGCGACACCGGGAAGCGCGTCCTCAACCACAAGGCATGCGTCGGCAAGGATTCCAAGTTGCTTCGCCGCGCGCAGGTAAATGTCGGGAGCGGGTTTGCCGCGTTCGACTTCTTCGCCAGTTACAATCACATCGAAGAATCCGGTCAGTTGATGTCGATCTAAAAAGGGTCGCGCAGACGTGCTGACCGAACTCGTGGCAACGGCGAGATGGAGTTTCATTTGCCGCAGTTCTTTCAACACTTCTCTGACGTGAGTAAACAGGCCGACCCGATCCGCAAAGAACTCAGCCGCGATCTCGCCGCGACGCCGCATCATTTCATCTGTGGGCACGGATAGGCCAAATGCCTTCTTGTAAAACTCGACCGCAAGCCGATAACTCACACCGACCACGTTCTGGTGGTATTCGCCACGATACGTGACGCCGTACTCGGCGAGTAATTTCGCATCGATCTGGTTCCACCACGGCTCGGAGTCGGCGAGCACACCGTCGAGATCGAAGATTACAGCAGATAGCATCGCAGGGAGATAGAAGATTGGACGCAGCCGTCAAGCAATGTAATTGCCGCAGTCAGCGACAGCGGCTACAGGATTGCGCCTTTCGGATTCGCAGAAGACAGTGGCGGCTTATGCGGCTGGTTCGCAATACCATCGTAATCGGCGTGGCGATCATTTTGGGGCTCGGACAGGCGCAGGCGCGCGCCGGGGAGTTCGATTCGATTCTGCGCTGGCGGAACATTGGACCTTACCGCGGCGGGCGGACGCGCGCGATCTGCGGTGTGCCGTTGCAGCCGAGTGTTTTCTACATGGCGCCGGTGAATGGCGGCGTTTTCAAATCGATTGATTACGGTCGAACGTGGCAGCCGATCTTCGACGATCAGCCGACGGCGTCAGTCGGCGCGATCGCGGTTGCGATTTCAAATCCGAACGTTGTCTATGTCGGCAGCGGTGAAGGATTGCATCGGCCGGATCTTTCAGTCGGCGACGGCATTTATAAATCGACTGACGCTGGTAAGACCTGGACGCATCTCGGATTGCGCGACGGCCAGCAGATCCCGCAGTTAGCTGTCGATCCTAAAAATCCGGACCGAGTTTTCGCGGCAGTTGCCGGTCATCCCTACGGGCCTAACGAAGAGCGTGGCGTTTATCGATCGCTCGATGGCGGCAAAACATTCGAAAAAGTTCTTTATCGCGATGAGAACGTCGGCGCGAGCGATGTGCAGATTGATCCGGGTAATCCGCAGGTTGTTTACGCTGCGCTGTGGGAATCGCGCGAAGCCCCATGGGAAAACGGAGTGTTCAACGGAGACGGAGGCGGCATTTTTAAGTCCACCGACGGGGGCAAGACGTGGCGACAATTAACCAAAGGACTGCCGGGCAACATCGTCCAGGCGAACATCGCGATTGCGCCGAGCTCGCCGAAAACATTGTTCGCCGCGGTCCGGACAAAGACAATCTCCAAGCTTTATCGCTCGGACGACGGCGGCGAAACCTGGAACGGCACGACCGACGATTCGCGGCCAGGACTTGGAATCGGCGGTGGCGATCTCCCGGTGGTGCGGTTTGATCCGAAAAATCCACAGATCGTTTACTCGGCGAGCGTGGTTTGTTGGAAATCAACGGACGGCGGCAAGACATGGGAAGGCTGGCGCGGAGCGCCCGGTGGCGACGATTATCAAAACGTTTGGATCAATCCAAATAATCCCGACATCATTCTTCTCGGTTCGGACCAGGGCGCGATCGTCACGGTGAACGGCGGCAAGAGCTGGAGCTCGTGGTATAACCAGCCGACGGCGCAGTTGTATCACGTTAGCGCGGACAACTCGTTTCCGTATCGGCTTTACAGCGGCCAACAGGAAAGCGGTTCAGTCGGGATCAAAAGCCGCGGCGATCAGGGCGAGATCACGTTCCGTGATTGGCAGCCGGTCGCGGCAGAGGAATATGGTTACGTCGTTGCCGATCCGCTCGACCCGGACATTATCATTGGCGGTAAGCTGACGCGATTCGATCGACGCACCGGTCAGGCCCAAAATATACTTCCGGTGCCGGTCCAAACAGAAGACTTCCGGATGTTGCGGACCGAGCCGGTTGTCTTTTCACTGCGCGATCCGCATTTGCTTTTCTTCGCTGGAAACACGCTTTGGCAGACACCCGATCGTGGCGATCACTGGGAAAAGATCAGTCCTGATTTGTCGCGACCGAATTACGAGCTGCCGGCGAGCGTTGGAAAATACAAAGAGGACGCAACAAAGCAGGCTCATCGGCGGGGCGTGATTTACACCGTTGCGCCGTCATCGCTCGACGCGAACAGGATCTGGTGCGGGACCGACGACGGTTTGATTCATCTCACAACCGATGGCGGAAAAACCTGGACCAACGTGACGCCGCCATCTATTTCGGCGTGGCAAAAGATTTCGCTGATCGAAGCCGGACATTTCGATTCGAACACTGTTTACGCCGCGGTGAATACAATGCGAATCAACGATCTGCGGCCGCATATTCTTGCAACGCACGACATCGGCAAAACGTGGACGAAGATCGCGAACGGAATACCGGCGGGCCAAATCGTCAACGCGGTCCGCGAAGATTCGGGACGGAAAGGTCTCCTGTTCGCCGGAACGGAAAAAGGCGTTTACGTCTCGTTCGATGACGGCGCGAACTGGGAATCGTTGCGATTGAATCTGCCAGCGAGTTCCGTGCGCGATCTAATTATTAAAAACGACGATCTGATCGTGGCGACGCATGGCCGGGGGTTCTGGATTCTCGACAACATCACGCCGCTGCGGCAACTCGCAGCTGTAGCCGGGGTCGCGGGCCCCGGTGCGCATGCCAGCTCAAGCACAATTGCCGTCAACGCCCGCGGTTACAGCGAGGATTTGCTATTTAAACCGCAGACTGCGTTGCGCGTTCGCGCGAACCTGAACCCCGACACGCCGTTGCCGCCGGACGAACCGGCCGGCGAAAATTCTCCGGACGGCGCGATGATCGATTATTTGCTTTTGAAAGATGCGAATGGTCCGGTAACGATCGAAATCAAAGACGGCAAAGGCCAGTCAGTTAGAAAATATTCGAGCCGGGATGCGCTTGTAGAGGCGAATCCCAAGCGGCTTAGAATTCCAAGCTACTGGATTCGGCCTCTGCAATCGGTTGCCACGAAATCAGGCATGCATCGGTTTCTGTGGGACATGCATTACACGCCCGTTCCCGGTGTGGAACCGGAGTTTCCGATGCAAGCGACGTATCGCAATACCGCACCGGCGGCGACATCGCCATGGGCCGCGCCGGGTAATTACACCGTCACGCTGACGACCGGCGGCAAAGCTTTCAACCAACCGTTGACCGTCACAATGGATCCGCGCGTTAAAGCATCGGCCGCCGATCTTCAGGAACAGTTCGATCTCTCGTGGAAGTTGTATCAACTGCGCCTCAAGCTGGCGCCGATCGGCAAGAAGTTCGGCACCATCGCCGAGCAACTAACGAAACTCAGAGCAAAGGCCGCGGAGCGGCCCGACGTCACGCAAAAACTGGAGGCCTTTGCTCAAACGCTCACGAAGTTCGGCCCGCCGCATCCGCGGCCAGGCGCTCCACCTTCCCTTTTCGTTTTGGAATCGACGACGCGGCTGTTCAACGAGATCGAAGGCTCAGATGCAGCGCCGACGGCCGTGGTCAAGGCCACCGTCACGGACCTCGATACAAAAATCGGACCGACGATGGACGCGTGGGGCCAATTGCTCGAATCCGATCTTCCTGCGCTGAATCAACAATTGAAGCAAGCGGGATTTCCGGAAATCAAAACGGACGTTGAGTAAGGCACCGCAGGACGTAAAGCTTCGCCCAGGTCCCGAGAGGACCAAGCCGGAGAGGACCAATCAAGCACGTTCTCGATGTCGCAGCCGGCCAAATGGACCGTGATCAGACAACCGCACGTTTGCGGAAGCTACTTAGGCAGCGGAAACCCGGGCGTAGCTAACGCCGACCTCTGCTCGGCATCCGTATCAGTGATCCGGCCGCAGCCAAGGGCAGCGGCTACAGGTGCGGCTCGCTACGGCGTGGCGACGCTTTTATCGAAAAGCGACGCGTACGCTTCGTAACCTCTGTCTTTCATTTCTTCGACCGGCACGAAATGGAAGGCGGCCGAGTAAACGACGTAACGTTGTCCCGTCGGCGATTTCGGGTCGGGAAACACATAGCCAAGGTGGGCGTTACTTCGCTTGGCGTGCACCTCGGTCCGCTGCATGTCGTGCGAAGTGTCCAGGCTCTCGGCGAGGAGATCTTTTGAGATCGGCTTGGCAAACGTAGGGAAGCCGACGCCGGCGTCGAATTTGTCGATCGAAGTGAAGAGCGGTTCACCGCTAATGATGTCGACGTAGATGCCGGTCTTCTCATTATTCCAGAACTGATTTTGGAAAGCCCTTTGGCTGCCACCCTCGCGCACGACGGAATATTCCTCGGCCTTCAGTCGTTGTTTCAAGACGGTATCGGTGGGGACCGGACGGTTCGGATCGAAAGTTGTGGTCTCCTTTTTCTCTTTCTGCGCGAGAAAGAAGAAGTAGAGCCCGCCGGCAATGAGCACGACCGCGATGCCGACACCAGCGTACGTGCTGATCATCGACCTTTCTTCGCTAGTGATTCGGCTCCCGTACATCAGATCGAAATCAATGTAATTGAATCAAAGATTAGACGCGTCCGTCAAGACGGAACAGGAGTCCGATCTTCACTTTTGGTTGTAGCCACGCCTTGGGGGCGTTCGAATTGCTCTGGCAGCGGAGATCGTAGACGGCGGGAAGTGGCTTTCACAGTCTGCGGCTGACACAGCCACCACTACAGTTGTAGCCGCTGTCGCTGACTGCGGCTCCTATGGGTTAATTCATTTAGAATTAAGGTAACGCGCCAGGGCAAACTCGGACCAGCGATCGCCGAATGTGGCTTGAAATCCTACCGCCACAATTTTTCCGCCCTGAAACGCGGCGCCGTTTGCTCCGCCGTTTAGATCGCCAAATGAAGTACGCACTTTGCCACCGGCGCCAAAGGTGGGATCGAGCGCGCCGGTCTGAGTCAGACGCGCCAGCAGGAAATCGGAATCGGATGATTCGGTGTTTGCGTAACCAACCGTTATAATTTTGCCTCTGGGTTGCAGGAGGACTTTGTTGGCGCTCTGGCAGCAGCTACCGAAATCGATTTGCGTCATCCCGCTGGTACCGAAGCCGGCGTCGAGCACGCCGTTGGAGTTATATCGCGCGACTGCGAAATTCTGAACCAACCCGTTTTGAGAAATGGCAAATCCAGCGGCGACAATCTTGCCGTCGGGTTGAAGAACGGCCGAGCGCGCCTGATCGAAATTGTGATCCCCGAAATCGGTGCGCACTTTTCCGGTGACACCGAAAGTCGTATCGATGGCGCCGTTACTCAGATAACGTGCCGCGGCAAAGTCGTAGAAGTTCGCCGGATTTTTCGCGGACCCGACAGCGACAAGTTTGCCGTCCGGCTGCACGAGGATCGAAAAGGCGTCGTCGTTAAAGCCGTCAAAATTGGTTGTGGCCTGGCCGTCGCCGTTGAAGGTGGCGTCAGGCGTTCCATCCGAGTTATAACGCGCAAGCGCAAAGTCAGTATCAGAACTGTCCTCCGGAGAAAAGTTAACGAAGTCAGTTCCAGCAGCGATAATCTTGCCATCAGGCTGCAGGGCGACGGCGAAGGCGTAGCTGCCCTGGCCGGGAAAAGTCGTGGTGACAATGCCACCATCGCCAAAGGAGCTATCGAGCGATCCGTCAGGGTTATAGCGAACCACTTTAAAGTCGCCAAGGAAGGTAAAGAGGGGAAAGGCGCCTCCTGCGGCCACGATTTTGCCGTCCGATTGGATGACTACGGATGAAGCCACCGCGGCCAGGCCGGGGAAATCTGTTTGCACTTTGCCGCCGACGCCGAAGGTGTGGTCCAGCGTGCCATTTGAATTGTAGCGGGCGACGGCGAAATCTTCGTCCGAAAAATCATTATTTTGATAGGTTGTCCCGACGACGACTAATTTGCCATCTGCCTGAAAGGCCACCGCGTTGGCGATGTCGGTGCTATGATCAAAATCGGTCATCACTCGGCCACCTCTTTGGAATGTGGGTACGCTGCTGGCCCCGAATGTTGGATCGAGCGCTCCGTCGGCTGCTCGCGCTGTCTGCCCGCTCAATAGGAAGATCAGGATTGTTGCCGTAGCGATGAAGGCGCGGAAGTGAATGGCAAATCCGCAATGTTGTGAACTGGCGACTTGCACAGATGTCCTTTCGCTTTCCGTGAACCTCGATAAAGCAAAGTGTTATCCCTTCCAAACGCAGTGCAGTAACAAACCTGTTACAATTTGAAACGCGTGAAATGCAGCTAGCTCTCGATGCAGCGGATTAGCAAAAGATCAGTAGATTGGCGTAAGGCGGAGTAGTTCAGCTATCTGATCAGCGAGGTGACATGTCGATCGTTACAATCTATCTCGAGATGCGTTCGCCAGACCAGCTTCGTCCAAAGTGGTGCGCAGATGGACAGTTTCTTATCCGCGAGAAAATAGAACACGACTGGCGGTTCAATCGGGATCTCTACCTTGCCGTCGGGCAGATGTGGTCGTGGAACGACAAACGCGTATGGAGCGACGAGCAATGGAAGGAGTACGGGCTTGCACCAGAGCTACGAACTTTTGGTGCGTATTACGACAACTCGCTGGCAGGTTATTACGAACTGCGTCGCGACGATGAAGGCGGCGTTGAGATCGCCTACTTTGGTTTGTTACCGGAGTTTATCGGTCGCGGGCTGGGCGGAGTATTACTAACCAGCGCAATCGAAGGAGCGTGGCGAACATCCGCTTCAGTCTCCCGCGTTTGGGTGCACACCTGCACGCTTGATCATCCCGGTGCGTTAGGCAATTACCAGGCCCGCGGCATGGTGATTTATAAGCAAGAAACAACAGAAGGTTGAAGATTGTAGCCGCTGTCGCCTTGTCACGCCGTAGGCTTGGCGAAAGCGGATGACTGCGGTTTCCACAGACAAGTGCGATGCCCACCAAAAAGCCGCACGATTCATGGAAATCGTGCGGCCCTTTATTGGTCACATCTCAGATTGCGCGGACTTAATCCACAACGACGTGATCAACCAGGCGTGAATCGCCTGTGTTCACGTAATAAACAACCACGTGCGCGCCGGGTTTGATCGCGGTTTGGATCACCTGGCCGTTCTTGTTCACAACGTGACCAGGTCCGTTAAGAACATAGCTGCCTGGAGTATTCGAACGATCCTCGCGGACAACGAGAGTTTTGAACGGCTGGTAATTCGCCACCGATCCCTCCCCAGTTGTCATTTTGATGATCGTTCCGGTTACCGTTATCGGTTGTTCTGTAGCAGCTGTTGTTTGTTTCTTATGCGTCGAACGCGTCTGGGCTAACGCCACCGGCGCAATAAGTGCACCGCAGGCGAGAATAACAATTGTCTTCTTGAACATAGTGGCCTCCTTTGTTGTTGCTCACATTACGCTCATTAGACACGCGTCTTAAACTTGTCGTTCGAGACTCGTTAGGCCCGCAGCGGCTTTAGATGGTAACGAAGTTGTTACCAAACCGGTGACTGTACTGATCTCGGACGAGACTCCCATTAAATATTGCCATCAAGGCATTGCCTGTGGTTGTCTCTGCTAGTGATGGCCAGGGAATTCAAACCCGTGCGTTTTTTCGTGATGATGGCGCTGGCCGCGTTTGTCGTGTGTGGGGTAAGTGCGTTCTATACTCATCGCGCGGCTCACGGTAGAACTGCGCAGGAGCGGTCAGCTTATGCGATCGGGTTGAAAACGGGAGAGCAAACGCCGGCGGACGCAATTTTGCCGACCGATGCTGAGTTGAACATGATGGCTCAAAAGAATTTCAAGCAGCAGGGGTCCGGCGACCAGCAGAGTTGGGACCTCGCGTTCGAAAACGGTTACACGGACGGGTTCAGGAAGACACGCGGCCGCTGAACAGAATGTTGCAGGCGGGTCCCTGTTGGGGGCGTTTGCATTGTCTGCACTGGGCGCCGCATTTTCGGCACTTCGCTTCAATCACAAAGGATTTTGAATGAAAGTCTCATCAGCAATGTCTAACTTCGCCATCATGACGAAACTCATTGCGTTAGCAACGGCGGGACTCTTTGCCGCAGGCACGATGTTCGCGGGCGAACATGGCAACTGCACAAAGCAAGTCGGAAACGAAGCGAAAATGGCGTGTCAGGTCTCGTTGGCCAGCCTCGATCTGACACCGGAACAAAAGACAAAGATGGATGCAGCCATGGAGGAGCATCAGAAGGCCGGTTGTTCAGAAGCGAGCGAGAAAAAATATATGCAGGAGGCAAAAGGGATCCTGGACAAGGACCAGTTCGCGAAGTTCAAAGCCGAATGCAAGAAGGGCGAGAAGGATAAGACGCAGACCTGATCGCGGAATTCCAATCAGATCCACATCGCGCCGAGAGCAATCTCGGCGCGTTCCGCGTACGAGTTAGCATGCGGCCTTCAAGAAAGGCGTAATCGTAAGTCGAGTTCTCGATAAATGTTGTAGCCACGCCCCGTGGGGCGTTAAGATCGGTTTGGGTGTCGTTCATGGCGCACCCGCCTCCGCCGCGCTTCGGCGTGGCAGGCAGTGCCGTGGCTGCAGGACCAGCGTAAACATGTGAGCTCGCCATTTTGAATCCACCGCCTTTACCAGTTCGAAAACGTTTCCCGTGGATCCTTTACTGGATCGTTCTAGCGCTCATTGTTCTTGTTGCGCTTGCGCCCATAGGATCGGTCGTGACATGCGCGTGGATCGCTAATGCGCACGGCTGCAAAGTAGACGAGGGCTCGGTGCATCCCTGCATCATCAATGGGCAGGATTATGGTCACCTCCTTTATACTCTCGGGGTGTTAGGTTGGCTGATGCTTGTTACCATTCCCGGTGGCTTATTCGCGTTTGTCACCTGGTTGATCGTCCTGATTCTTCATCGCGCAAGCTGGCGGAAGCGGTTCGGCGTCGGAGTTCCTCCTCCAATTCCCCCGCCGTCTGCGACTGCATGAGCGATACAATTGCAGTTGCCACGACAGGTTCCGGATTCGCTTGCCGACAACCGGTTTAACATAAATGCCGCAGCCAACGGCAGCTCCGAAATTCTTCGCGAGCAGGCGGCCTACAGAATTTTCGCGGCTGACACAGCCGCCACTACACGCGAAGATTCGCACCAATGAAAGATCTTACCCAAGGCTCAGTAACCAGGCATTTGCTGCATATGTCGGCGTTCCTGGTCGTGAGCATGGTTGTGCAGACCCTTTATTTGCTGGCCGATCTCTACTGGGTAGGACACCTCGGCAAAGAAGCGATTGCTGCCGTTGGGGTCGCGGGCAACATCACGATGATTGTGCTGGCGCTCACCCAGATGCTGGGCGTGGGAACAACCACGTTGATCTCGCAAGCCGCCGGCAGAAAAGATCAGCCACACGCAGAGCTGGCCTTCAATCAGTCTTTTGTCATGTCGATCGTGATCGCGCTTGCATTAGGCGTTGTGGGATTCATTCTGCGCCCTGTCTATTGTGATTGGTTGAGCGCGGACGCAGAGACCGCAACACTGGCAAAGGCGTATCTGCTCTGGTTTCTTCCCGGACTGTTGCTTCAGTTTCCTTTGGTGGCGCTGGGCTCGGCTCTGCGCGCGACGGGCATCATCAAACCAGCCGTGGGATTCCAGGTGCTCAGTGTCCTGCTCAACATTGTGCTCGCCCCACTATTGATTTTCGGAATCGGTCCGTGGCCAAAACTCGGGGTGACCGGCGCGGCGCTGGCCACGTTCGTTTCCATTCTCGTTGCCGACGTGTTGATGATGATTTATTTCGAAAAGAAATATCATTATCTACGTTTTCGTTTTCCGCTGTTTCGCCCACAAACCAAAATTTGGAGAGGCATCCTGCGGATCGGTGTCCCAGCGGGCGCGGAGTTTTTGCTGCTCTTTGTCTACATCATGATTGTTTACGCGATCATCCGAGGTTTTGGTCCGGCGGCACAGGCTGGTTTCGGAATCGGCGCGTGTGTGATGCAGGCCCTTTTCCTGCCGGTGGTAGCGCTCAGTTTTGCCGTTTCGCCCGTGGTCGGCCAAAATTTCGGCGGCCGCCGTGCGGATCGAGTCCGGCATTCCGTTTATTCTGCAATTGGCATCGCATCGTTGATGATGCTGGTGCTTACGTTGATCGCGTTCCTGGTGCCGGGGACGTTGATTCGGATATTCTCGCGCGACCCGCGAGTCATTGCCTTCGGCAGCGAATATCTTCGAATCGTTTCTTTGAATTTCATTTCCGCGGGAATTGTTTTTGTCACTTCCAGTATTTTCCAGGGAATCGGCAACACACTGCCGCCGCTGTTTAGCTCGATGACGCGCCTGATCTTGTTCGCCGTGCCCGCGATGCTGATCTCGCGGATGCCTGGATTTGAGATCAGGGAGCTGTGGTATCTATCCGTTGGGTCGATCGTTTTTCAGATGTGCGTCAATCTCCTGCTGCTTCGCCACGAGATGCGCAAGCGACTTCGATTCGACGAACCGGAAAATTTTATTCCAGCGAGCGCGACGGCGTCGTAGTTTGCGCCGATTCAACTATGCATAGTTCCTCGGCACGCCGTAGCGGAGCCAAGGAGGTCAACGCATTAGTGGTATCCGTGAAGTCGGCAGACCAGAAAAGGAGTTTAACTTTTTCGCGAACTTCGTTCCGTCATTTCCGGAGAACGAAAGTGAGTCCTACGCATCAGAGCCTGAGATCAAGTTCCTGCTAAGCAGAAAGACCTCAGCGACAAACCAAAAGGGTGAACGCGCAACACACGCCCGCGGAATCGACGCCCGATCTGCAGCTCGAGATTACGCCATTTTCCGGGGCGAATTGGAGGTAAAACGGAGAGAATTCCTCGAAACAGTCGAAGCTGAAAAGCGCTCCGATGACCCGATAATGTCGATAAACAAACGATGTGCATCTCGAGCTGAATTTCCTCAGCCGACATGTTCCGATGCGAACTTGGAGCCGCCGGACGTAGACCGTAAAGGCAGTTGAGCGATGCAATCGCGACCTTTCTCTGGGCTGCCGCTCATCGGCATCTTGGCCGTCATCTACTTCATCGCCGGCAAACTCGGTTTGATGCTGGCGTCGTTGCACGCGAGTGCATCGCCGGTATGGCCGCCGGCGGGAATCGCGCTTGCCGGATTACTCTTGCTCGGTTATCGCGCGTGGCCGGCCATCTTTATCGGTGCATTTCTGGTGAACGTCACGACTGCGGGAAACGTCGCTACGGCGTTTGCCACGGCCACCGGCAACACGCTCGAGGCGCTCGTGGGGGCCTGGCTGGTGAATCGATTCGCCGGCGGCACAAATGTCTTTGATAGTCTACAAGGCGTTTTCAAATTTGCGCTCGCGGCAGGGATCAGCGCCATCATTAGCCCTGCTTTCGGCGTGACGAGTCTTGGAGTCGCCGGCTTTGCCGATTGGGCAAACTACGGCGCGATTTCGCTGACATGGTGGCTTGGCGACGCAACTGGCGATCTTGTTTTCACTCCCTTAGTTCTCCTGTGGAGTGTTGCCTCAAAACGACGTTGGAATAAAAAGGAAGCTGCCGAAGTCGGCGCGCTCCTCCTGTTGCTAGTGGTGTTGAGCGCGGTGGTCTTTGGCGGATGGCCTGCCGTTTCCGCCCGAAATTATCCAATCGTTTTAATTTGCGGACCGATTGTGATTTGGACTGCCTTCCGCTTTACGCAACGCGAAACTGCCACGGGAATTTTCATCCTGTCCGCGATCGCGGTGTGGGGGACGTTGCATGGCTTCGGCCCATTCGTCAGCGAGACGGAAAATCAGTCGCTTCTCGCCGTGCAATGGTGGACAGCCGTGCTGTCAATTACGGCGATGGCGCTTTCCGCCGGTATGGCCGAACGCCGGCGCGTTGAGGAAGAGCTTCAGCAACAAAAGGTAGTTGTGGAGACCGCCAACAGGACCAAAGACCTTTTCTCGGCCATGCTTTCGCACGAACTTCGTACTCCAATCACTCCGGTCATTTCCGCATTGGAATCGCTCGATACAGAGCCGGCACAAACTGATGGAGACAGGTCCGTGGAACCTAAGTCCGATCTGGAATTCGAGATCGCGCAGCTTCTCTTAATCGACGTGGCTGGTTATTCCAAGCTGCTAATCAATGAGCAGATTGAGTTGCTGCAGGAATTAAATCAAATCGTGCGCAGCACCGAATGTTTTCGATCGGCGGAAGCAAGCGGCAAGCTCAATCGAGTGCCGATGGGAGATGGGATGGCGCTGCTTTTTTTTCATAGTCCGGAAGAACCGGTGCGGTGTGCGTTCGAGATTAGCAGAGCGTTGCAAGATCATCCGCGGATTCGGTTGCGAATGGGGGTTCACAGTGGCCCTGTCAATAGAATCACCGACGTTAATGATAACACGAACTTTGCAGGATCGGGAATCAATGTCGCGCAGCGGGTGATGGATTGTGGCGATGCCGGACACATTCTCTTGTCGGCGCACGTCGCGGAAGATTTAGCGCAATACCGCCAGTGGCAACCGTGCTTGCACGACTTGGGCGACTGTGAGGTGAAGCACGGACTACGCTTGCATCTGTTTAATCTCTACAAAGAGAATCTCGGAAATCCACAGGTCCCTGAGAAACTCAGGCGCAGAAGAAAATGGAAGCAAGAATCGGACATAGTTCACCCAGTTAGCCTGCCCCGGCGGCCAAGGTCCCTGCTGGTACTTACTTTAGTAGTCGCTGCTCTCGCTATGGTGATTAGTTTTTTGACCTTTTTCCAGCGAGTATCACTGAGGATGACCCCATCGACTCCTCCCGAGGAGGCGGGTAGCAAGGGCACCGTTTTGATTCCCAAGAAGAGCATCGCCATTCTTCCCTTCGAGAATTTGAGCGGCGAGAAGGCCAATGCCTACTTCGCGGATGGCATCCATGACGAGATTCTGATGCGCTTATCCAAGATTGCCGATTTGAAGGTCATCTCGCGCACATCGACACAGGATTACAAAAGCGCGCCGGAAAACCTGCCTGAGATCGCAAAACAACTGGGAGTAGCCCACATCCTTGAAGGAAGGGTTCAGAAGAGCGGCGACGCCGTGCGCGTGAACGTGCAGCTAATCAGGGCGGCCAATGATTCCCAGCTTTGGGCGGATACCTTTGATCGCAAGCTGACCGACATCTTTTCAGTTGAGAGCGAGGTGGCCAAAGCCATCGCCGATCACTTGCAAGCAAAGCTCACCGGTCATGAAGAGCAAGAGATTGCCGCGAAGCCAACAGACAATCCTGAGGCTTACGACGCCTACTTGCGCGGTGTGGCTTATACACTGAAAACTTACCCCACAAGCGCCAACGTCCTTGGCGCACAGAAATATCTCAGAGAAGCGGTGCGGTTGGATCCGAAGTTCGCGCTTGGTTGGGCGCTGCTGTCATATGTTGATGCGCGCGGCTACATCACACAGAGCGTTCAACCAACGGTGGCCCTGCGTGAAGAGGCGCGGCAGGCAGCCGAAACCGCGCTCACTCTTCAGCCCAACCTTGGCGAGGCCGTAGTGGCCAAGGGAGCTTACCACTACTGGATTCTAAAAGATTACGACACCGCGGTAGGTTACTTTGAGCAAGCACGCCAGTTCCTGCCCAATAGCAGCCGGATTCCTGAATTGCTGGCTTATGTCGCGAGGAGGCGAGGCCAGTGGGACCGGAGCAAAGCCTACTTCAACGAAGCCGAGCGGCTCGACCCGCGCAATGTTAATGTCCTCACGCAGCAGGCGACTACCGATATCGCTCTTCGCCGTTTCCCGGAAGCTCTGCGAAAGCTTGATCAGGTTCTCGATATCACGCCGGACGACCTCGATATCCTGGTGCAAAAGGCGGCTGTCGCACAAGCGGAGGGCGACCTACCGCGTGCCGTGGCGCTCCTCGCTCCGCTCCACCCGGGTGCCGACGACTCGGGGGCCGTGGAAACACAAGTTTACCAGGCAATCCTTGAACGCCGTCCTGCGCAAATCATCTCTCGGTTAAAGGAGATACTAGCCAAGCCTGATCCAGCGTTGGGTTACATCAATGGCGAACTGCGCTTTTGGTTAGGCTGGGCCCAGGACGTGGCCGGCGATCATGCCGCCGCCCAGGAAAGTTGGCGACAGGCACGCCGCGAACTAGAACCTTTCCTCAAAGAACAGCCGGACAATTATACCCTCATTGGCGATCTCGCTCTGACCAATATGGGTCTCGGTGACAAGGCCGCCGCCTTGGCTCTGTCGGAACTGGCGATCGCCGTGAATCCAATTTGGAAGGACGCCTTGACTGGTCCCGTCCCGATCGAAGTTCTCGCACGGGTGGCGGCGCACATGGGAGAGCCCGACCGCGCCATCGCAGCTTTGCAGAAACTACTCTCGATACCGTCTTCAGGCTTACTCGGGCCTGGCGTGCCGCTCACTCCCGCGCTACTTCGGCTCGATCCAATGTTCGACCCGCTCCGAAAGGATCCGCGCTTTCAAAAACTCGTCGCCTCACCCGCACCGAAGTAGGGGCTTCCGAATCTTGGGAACGTATCGGCGTAGGCCGTTTGTCTGTGCCTTCTACCCCTGGCGAGCCTTGTTTGTCCTGAACCATGACAAGGGTATTGTTAGGCTCTTAAAGGATGAACGCTCAGGATACGTCCGCTGAGCCGAAGCCCGATGTCCCGCTCGAGATCGCACATCTCTTGTCAATCGACGTGGTCGGTTACTCGAAGTTGCTGGTCAATGAGCAGATTGAGCTACTCCAAGAGCTGAATCAAATCGTCCGGGGCACCGAATGTTTTCGGGCCGCCGAAAGAAAAGGTAAACTCGTCCGGGTGCCGACCGGCGATGGGATGACGCTCCTTTTCTTCCACAGTCCGGAAGAGCCAGCCCGATGTGCGCTCGAGATCAGCAAAGCGTTGCAAGAGCATCCGCATATCCAGCTGCGGATGGGAGTGCACAGCGGCCCAGTGAATCAAGTCACCGATGTTAATGAAAAGACGAACGTCGCGGGATCAGGGATCAACGTGGCGCAGCGCGTTATGGATTGCGGCGATGCCGGGCATATTCTTTTGTCCGGGCACATAGCGGAAGATTTGACCCAATACCGGCACTGGCAGCCGTATTTACACGATCTCGGCGAGTGTGAGGTGAAGCACGGCCAGGGGCTGCATCTGGTTAATCTCTACAAAGACAATCTCGGCAACCCACATGTTCCGGACAAACTCAAGCGAAGAAGAACATGGAAGCAGGCGTCCGGTGTTAGCGTCCGTCCGGTCATTACGCCCCGTTGGCCCAAATATGTGCTTACCGCTGTTTTGCTCGTTTCAGCTGTGGCTTTGGCGATCAGCTTTTCAGTCTTTTACCGACGAGGCTCGCCGGCGATCGCGCAGACCCCTTCCCAGGAAGTCGCTGGAGCTGTGGCGCCTATTCCCGAAAAGAGTATCGCCGTTCTTCCGTTCCAGAATTTAAGCGATCAGAAGGAGAACGCCTATTTCGCAGATGGCGTGCAGGATGAAATTCTTACTGCCCTGACCAAGATCGCCGATCTAAAAGTAATCAGCCGCATGTCGACAATGCAGTACAAAACCACCGCCGAGCGTGATGTGCGCGAGATCGCCAACGCGCTCGGCGTAGCCCATGTATTGGAAGGCACCGTGCAGCGTGCCGGTGGCCGAGTGCGGGTCAGCGCTCAGTTGATCGACGCACGGACAGATACCCAGCTTTGGGCGGAACGGTACGATCGCGACGTCGCCGACGTATTCGCAATCGAAAGTGAGCTCGCCGGAAAGATAGTTGCACAACTTCAAGCCAAAATTTCTCCTAGCGAAAAGGCGGCGATCGAGAAGCCGTCCACAACGGATCTCGCAGCGTACGACCTTTACCTGCGCGCCCAGGAACTCTTCGCCGACACGTCGGACCCAATTCACGCCAGGGACAAGCTGCCCCAAGCGGCCCAACTGCTCGATGAAGCTGTCGCACGCGATCCGCACTTCATACAGGCTTGGGGTCTGCTGTCCCGAGTACATGGCGCTGCCTATTTTAGAGGCCACGACCACACCCCTGCCCGTCTCGGTCTGGCTAATGTGGCCGCGCAAACCGCTCTGCGCCTTCAGCCGGATGCGGGCGAGGCCCACCTGGCGCTGGCCATTTATTACTACAACGGATTCCGCGATTACGGGCGGGCTCGCAGCGAGCTCGTTATCGCCCGGCGCGCACTGCCCAACAGCGCTGATGTATTCCGATACACCGGCATGATCGACCGCCGCGAAGGCCACTGGGACGAGGCCACGCGCAACCTGGAGCGTGCCCTTGAGCTGGACCCGCGCAACGTTTTCACTCTCAACCAACTCGCTTTGGCTTACGGGTGGCAGCATCGCTACGCCGACGAAGTCCGAACCTATGATCGAGCACTGGCGATCATGCCGGGCGACCCGGTATTTCGCATAAATCTGGCGCTGGTTGCGTTGGATTGGCGGGCGGACATCAAACCTTTTCAGGCCACGCTAGCCACGTTGGTCGCTGAAAACCCCGGCCTGCCGCTCGATTTGGACGCTCTTGACTCTGCGCTGTGCGAGCGGCCTGCGACCGCCGCAACCCGGGCGCTGACAAACTATCCACGCGAGGGCGTGGCAAGAAACGGAGTCAACTATCCCCGCGCCTATTGGGATGGCGTCATTGCTCGTTGTCAGGGTGATTCAGCCAAAGCGCGAGCCGCGTTTACCGCCGCGCGCAGAGAAGTCGAAAAGACAGTGGAAAGGCAGCCCGACTTCGCTGCCGCTCTCAGCCTGCTAGGCATGATCGACGCCGGCCTCGAGCGAAAAGAACAGGCAATACAGGAAGGCCGCCGCGCCTGCGAATTGCTGCCAGTCTCCAAAGATGCTATCGACGGCGCGGCCTTAGCTATTAATCTGGCGCAAATCTACGCCTGGGCTGGTGAGAAAGACCGGGCGATCGAACAGATCGCCGCGGTGGAGCGAGTCCCGAGCACGCTTAGTTATGGCCTTCTCAAATTACACCCTTATTGGGACTCGCTGCGTGGCGATCTGCGTTTTGAGAAAATTGTTGCCTCGCTCGCACCGAAGTACCAGGAAGACCGCTTTTTTCTCCGGCGTGTGATGCCGCGAGGCGTTGGAACGCCAGCAAGCTGACGAACACGGCGACACAAAGCCAGGCAAACCAATCGCCCGTTCGCGCGTAAAACGTTTGCTCGCGCGAAACGTTTACCTTTCCAGTGATCGATACAAAGCGATCCGGCACCGTATCTCCTTCAGCAATGATGCGACCGCGGTTGTCGCTCAGCGTTAACAATCCGTTGCGGGCGGAACGAGCCAGGGCGAAGCCGTTTTCGACTGCGCGCAGGACGGCCATGCGCGCATGCAGCCAACCATCCAGATTGAAATCCCAGGCTGGTACCAGCAGCAGGTTTGCGCCTTCGGCTGCGTATTCGCGGCTGAGCTTGGGAAAATCCATGTCCTTGCAAATTTGCAGTCCCCAACGTCCCGACGGCTCGTCGAGAACTACTCGTTTGTCGCCGGGTTTTTCGGGTTCTACGCCAGGAATGAGATGATGCTTGTCGTAGTTCGCCTCTAATTTTCCGTCGGCCGAATACAAACGGGAAGAATTGAAGGCACCGGACGGCGTTTTTCGAACGAGGCCAAGGACAATCGCCGCGCGTGTCGCCGCGGCGGCCGAAGAGTAGAGAGAATCCACTTCTGCCAATGCAGTCTCGCTGATACGTCCGATTTTTTCCGGTAAAACAACAGCCTGCGTTCCAGATGGAGTAATGCGGGGGATTTCGGCAGCATACTCGCCCAACAAGCTCAATGCCTGCTCTTCGGAACCAAGATAAACGCTCATCGGCACGTCTTTGGCGATGAGTGTGATTGCGACACCTTCAGAAGGACTCGATTGCATTCGCCATTTGCCAAAGGCAAGCACCGCGCAAACGACAAATCCTACAGCAACAGCCAGCACGCGGCGTTGCCATGGTTTTCCCGCCCCGCTCAACAAAGCTGCCACCGCTCCCGCAAACAAAAATACGGTAAAGCTGATTCCCCAAATGCCGGTGATCGCAGCGATCTGGATCACGGGGAGACAATTCATTTGTGTGTAAGCGAGATTGCCCCATGTGCTGTGAGGCGACGAAATCGCGGTCAGATATTCGTACGTCACCCAGTAAACGGGAAAAAAAAGCGAGGCGATGAATAGCGATCCGCGGCGAAGCAAATTGCGCACAAACAGAACGCCCAGGCCGAAAACCACAGCTGGAGTTAAAAAGTAAAGGATGACGATTGTCGGTGGCAGTTGGATCTCATGCCGGACATAATTCCATTGGTTCATTTCGCCGATCAGCCATGCGAATGCAGCGAGCAGGAAAGCGGCGCTGCCGGGCAGTCGTGGTGAAATCGCGAGCGCTGGAATCGGCGCCAACCAAAGGGCCCACCAAATTGGATGAAGCCCAGTGCCGAAATATGCGAACGCCGCCGATACGAGACCGGCCGCGGCGATGAGAAAACTTTTACGAGATCGCATTCGAATATTGCCAAGTTGTGGGCGCCTCCGCCTGTTCTGGCAAGACGTTAATTCGAAATATGAGAAGCGAGCTCGCTCCGATTGCAAAAGATGTAATGTTCGCTGGTAGGCGGCGAGATAGTCTATTCATCGTCCACGTGTTAGCAGCTACTACGTGCCCTGATCGAAGATGAGCGATAACATCAAAACGCGAGAATTTTCCATTAGTGATTACGACGCGGCGCTTGAGCTCTGGCAACGGGTTGAGGGTCTCGAGATTGCCGAAGGTGATGACAGGGAAGGCGTTTCTCACTTTCTCGCGCGCAACCCGGGGCTGAGCAGAGTGGCGATCGATGGGTCTGCGATTGTTGGCGTCGCATTGTGCGGTCACGACGGACGCCGCGGATATATTTATCATCTGGCGGTTGAGCCTGCTTACCAGACCCGCGGACTTGGCAGGCGTTTGATGGATGAATGCCTTGGCGGTTTGCGCCGGGCCGGTCTTAAGCGAGCGCTTATTCTGGTAGCACACGACAATCCGCGCGGCCGAAAATTCTGGCGACGCCACGGCTGGGAAGAAGTCCCTGGCCCCATTGTCATGGGAATTGACCTTTAATGGTAGGTATCAGGTCTCACTCGGGAATAAGGGGCAAATAGAAATCCACCAAACGTAAGACTCGCGCAACGAACCAGAAACCATCATACTATTTGACTGATTATGATGTTTCGCCCGATCGCTGCTCTTGTCTTCGTGACAATCACACTCTCAATTTCTGCGGCTTCCTGGGATGACGATTCACATTATGTGTCGTTAGGCCCGCGGAACGGTTATTACATCGTGCAACCCGATTCGCCGTTGATCCGTCAACTCGGTCTTTATGAAGCGCCGGTGATCGATACCGCCGATCCGTTGCGACACGGCTATGGCGCCGACGCGCTCGCGTTCCGGTTCAATCGAAACGGCGTTTTAATTGCGCCTCCTGCTTATATCGCCCAATCATTACCGTACGATTTTTATATGCACCGAATCGGCTCGCTAACTCGCGGCCGCGCGACTACGCAAGATGTTGAGGCGATCTTTGGCCGCAGTCATACTCGCGCCAATCGCCCTGATGGTTTTATGTGGTATTACGCGCTGCCGGTTTATAACCCCTTTGAGGAGCGGGGCGGCCGCCGTTAAGAGGCTGCATACTGGACGATCTCTCGCGTGGTCCTACATTCGCAGCATGCGAGTCGCAATTTTTCTGGCGACCATCTTTGCGGCAAGCGTTTCGGCGATTGCGAGTGGAACGGGCATCGTTAGTCCTAATCACCCCCAGACGTTCGCCTATGGCGAAATGATCTGGCACCAGCTTTATCTCGAACGTGCGGGCGGCGAGCTGGCGGCACGGATCACGTTTAGCAATTTGCCCTATGTCGGTGACGACGAACCGCGCAGGGATGAATCGTTCGACTTTCATTTTCCGGGTATCAAATTTGATGCAAGACGACGGACGTTTTTCGTAAGCGGTCGCGGCGGTCAGACGATCCCAGTGGCACGGCTTCGCGGTGATTCGTTCTTCAATTGGGTTGATCTGGCGCCGGGGGCGAAAATCTATCTGCATAAAAAGAGCGGGCGGGTGACGGCAATTTTAACAGCTACGGATCACCCGCGCGCAGGAAGCCAGTGGATCGAGACAGACGACAACTTTTCACTGCAGAATATTCTGGTTGCGCTATTCGGTCAGCCGAGTCCCGGCCTGCCGTGAACCGCTCAAATAGAGTTTCGCTGAGCGAGACTTTTGCCGGGCGAGGGCGGCCCGGCTCCATCGACATGCATAAACGAGCAACCTTGGAGACAGCTTGCCCTCAGGCTGTCTCGATTTACGAAATGGGTCCCAAATCATAATCACAGCGTGTGAAGGTAAACGGGCAACACTTTCGAACGATCTGGCTTAAGCCGGACGATGAACGTGGGGTGCAACTAATCGACCAGCGTTTTTTGCCGCATCGTTTCGTGATCGAAGAAGTCCGCACCGTCGAGCAGATGGCGACGGCGATTCGCGAAATGCATGTTCGCGGAGCGGGATTGATCGGTGCGAGCGCGGGATACGGAATGTATCTGGCGGCGATCGAGGCCGCGGCGAATCCCGCAACCGCGGACGTTGATGAGCAGCTAGCCCACGCAGCGGCACAACTTAAGGCGACGAGGCCGACAGCGGTAAATCTTTCCTGGGCTGTCGAGCGCCAGTTAAGAAATATCGCAAGAGGGAAAGATGCTACGGAGAAGGTTACTCTTGCTCTGCGCACAGCCAGATCGATTGCAGACGAGGATGCGGAGCATTGCAGAATGATCGGGCAACACGGATCGAAACTCATTCGGGAAATCGCGGGACAAAAAGCCGGAGCGCGGGTGAATGTGCTCACGCATTGCAACGCGGGATGGCTCGCCTTTGTCGACTATGGCTCTGCTACTGCCCCGATTTATGCCGCGCACGACAGCGGATTGCCAGTTCACGTGTGGGTTGCTGAGACCCGACCCAGAAATCAAGGTTCCAAACTCACCGCCTGGGAGATGGGCGAGCATGGAGTCCCGCACACGATCATCGCAGACAGTGCTGCGGGACACTTGATGCAACGCGGCACGGTAGATTTGGTGATTGTTGGAACCGATCGCACGACTCTATCGGGAGATGTTGCGAACAAAATCGGAACATATCTGAAGGCGTTAGCAGCGAAGGATAATGACATTCCGTTCTACGTGGCGCTGCCTTCGTCTTCATTCGATTGGGGATTGCGCGATGGATTGAAAGAAATCCCGATCGAGGAGCGTAGCCCAGAGGAAGTGAAACAAGCCGATGGCTGGTTTGAGGGACAACAGGTCGAAGTCCGCATCGCGCCGGAGGGAAGTCCGGCCGCAAATTATGGATTCGATGTTACACCGGCACATCTGGTAACCGGATTGATTACCGAGCGGGGCGTATGTGAAGCGAACGAGAAAAGCATCCGCGCGCTTTTCCCGGAGCAAGCGCTGTGAGCGAATACATAAGGTTTTCGTGCGAGCGGGTCGCAGCTGGGATTAGTTTTTTTGGCGGGCTTGCTGAATTAAATGCATACAGACGGAAACTTCTTGATCTCCATCTAATCGGTGTGGATTCAAATGGCATTGGGTTCGGTAACCTGAGCGTAAGGGACGGCGCGACCAAAAATTTTTATATCACAGGTTCTGCGACTGGAGGCATACACGAACTGACTCTGGCAAACTGCGCAAAAGTAGTGGCTTACGATTTCGAGAGGAACCAGGTCCGATACGAAGGCTCTGCGATGCCTTCATCGGAATCGCTGACACACGCCGCAATCTACGAGTCGGATGCAACCGCAGGGGCGATTGTTCATTGTCATTGCTCCAGATTGTGGGCAGCGGTTTTGAATGAAGTACCTACAACTTCGAAGGCTGCCGAGTACGGAACGCCCGAGATGGCGCATGACATAATGCAACTCTTCACGCGCACCAACGCGCAAACCAGAAAGATTGTTGTGATGGCCGGACACGAAGGAGGCATTCTAACTTTCGGAAAAGATCTCGAGGATGCATTCGCCGTTCTAATTCGTGAGAGGCAGCAAGCATTGACTTAGCGAGCTCAACGGACAAGTGAAGCTGGCAGGATCCAGCGCCGCACTCCAAAACGTAGCCGCAACTTCCGACGCTGAATGCGCGCTTGCGTCTTGGAGTGCGTGCGGTGCTCCGCCGCTTTGGATTTCGCCACAAAAGTGCAAAACAGCTCGCGTTGACAGCAATTTGCGTGGACGTACGCTGAACAGCATGCATGGGAAATCTTCGGACTCGAATGAGAAAACGGGTGTTACGCGCCGAACATTCCTGGGCACAACGCTTGTAACTGGCGCGGCGCTTCTTGCGAGAGGATCGGACGTGATCTTCGGAGCTGAATCGTCAGCGTCATCGAACGTCGCGACGAATTCCACCTGGCAGTTGGGCGGCGATCTTACGGTCAACCGGCTCGGTTTTGGGGCGATGCGCGTCACCGGCGAAGGGATTTGGGGTTGGCCGCCTGACCGCGGGAATGCGCTCAAGGTTTTGAAGCGTGCGGTCGAGCTGGGTGTGAACTTGATCGACACAGCGGATGCCTACGGTCCGGAAACGAGCGAACTGCTGATCGCAGAAGCGCTTTATCCTTACCCCAAAGGCCTGGTCATCGCGACCAAAGGCGGCCTGACTCGACCGGGTCCCGGCGAGTGGGTCCCAGATGGAAGGCCCGAACATCTCAAACAAGCGGTGGATAGCAGTCTGAAGCGACTACGCCTCGAGCGGATCGACTTGTATCAACTGCATCGCATCGATCCCAAAGTTCCCATCGAAGAATCGCTCGGCGCCATCAAGGAAATGAAAGACGGCGGGAAAATTCGCCACGTCGGATTATCGAATGTAGAGCCGGAAGAAATCGAGCGGGCCCGAAAAATTGTTCCCATCGTTAGTGTGCAGAACCGTTACAACATCGAAGACCGCAAATCGGAAAACGCTCTGAGTTATTGCGAGAAGAATGGCCTTGGCTTCCTGCCATGGTTCCCTATCGGCGGAACCCGCGGTTTGAAACCTGAAAACGCGCTAAATGCAGCGGCAAAGGCGCACGGTGTGAGCGTCTTTCAAGTCGCGCTGGCGTGGCTACTGGAGCGATCACCGGTAATGCTGCCGATTCCCGGGACATCGTCCGTCGCGCACTTGGAAGAAAATGTTGCCGCGGCCAAGCTAAAATTAACTCCAGAAGAATGGAAAGCGATTAATGCTTTGGCGAGTTAGCAGGAATCGCAGCTGACCGCCTTTGCCAGGATTGCGGCGTGACAAGGCGCCGTGCCCGCTGGGCAAGTAACTGACACCGTCGCAACTGATCGCTGAAGCGAAACACAACTATGCAACTCTCGCCTCAGTTCGAAAAAGCGTTGACTTACGCAACGCGGATTCACGGCGGACAACTCCGGAAAAAGACAAGGATTCCCTACATCGCTCACATCCTCGGCGTCGCTGCGATCGCGATGGAATACGGCGCGAACGAAACGGAAGCGATTGGCGCGTTGCTGCACGACGCTGTGGAAGATTGTGGCGGAGCGAAACGATTGCGCGATATCGAGCGAAAGTTCGGTAAAGACGGCGCGAAAATCGTGGAGGGTTGCACTGACACAGATCAATCGCCAAAGCCTCCGTGGCGGGATCGAAAGAAGGCTTATGTGGCTCACGTTCGGCACGCGCCAATGTCGACGAAACTCGTATCAGCTTCAGACAAATTGCACAACGTCCGCGCGATCCTGATGGATTATCGCAAGGAAGGAGAAAGACTCTGGTCCCGATTCAACGCCGGTAAACAAGGCGCTCTTTGGTACTACCGCGCGCTCGTGAACGCGTTTAGCGGTAAACGCATTCAACCGCTCGTGCAGGAGCTCGATCGCACTCTGACCCAGCTTGAATTGCTGTCGAATAATGGAGCGCAAGTGAAACAACCACCGGCGCCAAATGAAGCCGCTGCGTGAGATCGTTAATACGGGGCGCTTAGTGCCTTTAATTGTCCTGTTCCTTTCGCTGTGCATGTTAGACAACATTTCAGCTGCCACGGGCTCCGACGAGATGCGAGTCACCCTACTCGGTACGGGAACTCCCTTTCCAAACGCTGAGCGATTCGGGTCAGCCATTCTTGTCGAAGTGGCCGGCAAGAAGTTGCTGTTTGATTGTGGCCGGGGTGTCGTAATTCGCCTTACGCAGGTTCGAGTTAATCCGAAAGACATAGACGGCCTCTTTCTCACTCATCTTCACTCCGACCATGTTGTCGGCATCCCGGATTTGTGGCTGTCGGGATGGTTTCTAGGCCGAGACAGATCCCTTCCAACATGGGGCCCACCAGGAACTCGCAGCCTGGCGGAGCACCTTGTTCAGGCATTTGGTTTTGATATCCGTATTCGTCAAGCCGCACCCGATCCTCTCCCAGCCAAAGGCGTCGAAATCGATGCGAAAGAAATAGAGCAGGGAGAAATATATAATGATGGTTTAGCGCGAGTCTCCGCATTCCTCGTCGATCATGGAACTGTAAAACCGGCGTTTGGATATCGCATCGATTCTGCGGGTCACTCAGTGGTCATTTCCGGAGATACGAAGTTTTGCCAAAACCTCGTGGACTTCGCGAAAGACGCTGACTGCCTGATTCATGCTGCCTGGAGCGCTGGTCGGAAAAACCCCACGCCGCCGTCGAAGCGTTCAATTGCGTCTGCCGAAGATGCGGGCCGGGTCTTCGCGATGGTGAAGCCCAAGCTTGGTGTCGTTTATCACTACAAGGCTGAAGAAGGGCTTGGGGACGCGGTACGCAAGGAATTCAATGGTCCGTTCGTGATCGCCAAGGATCTGATGGTAATCAATATTGGCAAGACAGTCACTTGGGAGCGCGAATCTGCAGCACATGCCCGCAAGGACAAGACGATGGATCGTTAACGCAGGCCGGGGCTAGCCAAAGACAAATCACGAGCTAACATAAGGCCATGAAATCAAAATACATCTCTGCTGGCAGGTTCTTCCTGATTTTTAGTTTCATCTGCGCGGTTTCGATTGGAACCGCTTCCGCTCAACCGGGTGGGCATCTACTCATTCTCAGGGCGGCGAACTTCGGATGGAATGTGGGGTTCAATCTTCAGATTGACGGCAGGTCCGTCGCGACCGTTGTCCAGGGTCGCTACTATCACACATGGTTGCCAGCCGGGGAGCATGTCTTAGCCATACGCAAGATACCACGCACAGGGGTCTCGGGGCCCACTTCGACAACAGTGAACGTCCAGCCGGGGGCGACCTATGTATATACTGCGATGTGGGATTCGGATTTCGTTTTTCTCCGCCCATCCAGTGTGTGCCTGACCCCTGGGGAGCTGTGGCAACTTGGGTGGCCGGGAAGGCCTTGGTGCGTCGGGACAACCTCCGAGAACTTCACAAGGCAATGAACGCCGCGCTCGCCAAAAGCGAGTCCGGAGCGTAGCATCAGGCGATGAAGTTAAGATACACCTCCGCCGTTACACTTTGTCTGATTCTTGTTTTCGTTTGCGTAATCTCGAACGGGAGCACCGCCGCTCAGCCCGGCGGACGTCTGATCGTTTTGCGGATCGCGAACTTTGGATGGAACATAGTTGTCAATCTTAAGATCGATGGTAGAACGGTCGCCAACGTTGTGCAGGGACGACGCTACGATCACGTTCTGCCGGCGGGGCGTCATATATTGACCGTGGCGGCCGTGCCAAACGCATACTACTCTGAGCCGTCATCGACGGTGCTGAACGTACGTTCCGGGCAAACATATGTATTCACGGCATCATGGGATGGGTCGAATCGCGTCGTTCTCGTCCCATCAGCCCTGCCTCCGGGGCAAGCGTACTAGCTTAAGATCTCCGTTCTCAACGAAGGTGCCGCCTTAGCGGACGAGACCGAATACGTCAGCGATAGATGATTCCTGAGAGCCGGGTTCGCGGATCAATCTCGGGAAAGGTCGCGTGTCAGGGAGTCGGTGTCGGCGTAGCTGTAGGAGTACCACTCGGAGTAGCACTTGGCGTAGCGGTACCGGCAGGAGTCGGACTAATAATAGGTATAGGGGTTGCTTCCTCTCCTCCTCCTCCTTCGTTGGGCTCTTTTTTGTAAGTGATGAGAAGTGTAGCGCCCATTACCGGGGCCACCCTCACTTCGGCCGGACCTGCAATGACGACGCTGTTATTGATTTCCGGGAAAGCCTGCGAATTGATTCCGGTGCTCAAATCGATTCGAGTTGCAGCGAGAACATTCACCGACCCGCCAGAATCGCCGCTCAGGTTCACCCGGACCACGCCGCGCTCGGTGCCTCCTTCCTGAGTAAAATTTGTGATCTTAAGGAAGCGATCGTCAGGCACTGTGATTGTGACCGGCGAAGTCGTAATGATTTTGCTCTTGAATCCGCCCGCAAAAACAAAGCCAGCATTCAGGAAAAAGAAGGCAACCAACCACCGGCTGAGATGCATTTTGATAGTCATATGCGCGCCGCCGTCTCGGCAAATTAGATTCGATCGTCGTCAGGTCAACGGTCGGAATTCATCGACGTCAATTTCGCGCTGCACAAGTCCCGCGCTCGGCGCTTGAACTCCGAAGCGCTTTAGCCGGGGCTATTTAATCTTCGCCAGAATCTTTTCCATCTCGTTCCGGCGGAAGGCACGCATGGTATGACTCTTTACGCTGCCGACTGAGCCGATCTTAAGCGCGAACGCGCTCATGGTCTCGTCATCGGGCGCTTCGAGCACGACGACAACGTCGTAAGCGCCCATCGTCCAGAATGGCTCCACGATCTTCATGCCCATTTTCTCGGCCTCAGCCATCGCGGCGTCGTGCCGTTTGACCGTGTCCTTGATGTTGTGAATGCCCTGATCCGTAAACTGAATCAGAGCGATATAAGTAGCCATAATTTTTCTCCCTTCATGTGGTTGCGCCTCAAAATTATTCCAGATCACCTTCTACGCAAAAAAGATCAGCCGCTCCCTTCCTAGTAGCCTGTCAGAAATCAAGGATAACACAGTAGTGGCTCGTAATGTCGGTTCTATGTCCTACCAAGGACTTTGAACGATGAGATATCTTGGCTCCAGACGAGCAATGAATCCAAAACGGATTGGCTTTCTCGGTTTTGAGGGCGTCGCTGCATCGGAGCTGACGCGCGCCGCCGATGTTCTTGCAGCTGCGACTCTCGATGGCGGTTATGGGAATCGGATTTCATGTTACCACGTCTGTACGATTGGCTTCACTTCCGAATGTTTTCACGCTGAATCGGGGATCGCGTTCTGGCCAGATAGCACGCTCGAAACGGTGTCCGAGTTGGATACGATTGTCATTGCAGGCGGCGATGGACTCCGGCGATCTTCAGTTAGTGAAATGATTGCCGACTGGGTCCTGGCGCGCGTAAGCGAGACGCGCCGTTTCGCCGCGATCGGTAGTGGAATTTATGGTGTGGCGCCAACCGGGTTACTCGATGGCCGCGAAGTCACCACTCACTGGCGTTATGCGAACGAAGTAGCACGATGTTTTCCAAACCTGCGTGTTGATCCCAGAAGGCATCTCGTTAAGGATGGAGCCTTTTACACGTCTTCCGGTGCCAGTGCGGCTATCGATCTTTCGCTCGCTTTGATCGAAGAAGACTATGGCGGCCATGTAGCATCGGTGGTTGCCCAGGAGTTTGTAACCGCGCCGATGAACGGTAATGGCCACCATAAATTGCCCAACCCGCTCGTGTTTGACAGTCAACCGGCTGATCGGTTTGCAGAACTTATCCCCTGGATCATGCGAAATTTGCACGAAGACCTGTCGGTCAATACGCTCGCACGCAGAGCGTGCATGTCTCCGAGCCATTTTAATCGGGCGTTCAAAAGTGTGTTCGGCAGTGCGCTGGCGGAATTTGTGGAGAATCTGCGCGTCAACGAAGCAAAGCGTCGCCTGGCTGTTCCGAAGCGAACTCTGGAGATCATCGCTGCCTCTGTTGGCTTTCCGGATGCGCAAAAATTCCGGCGCGCATTCGAACGGAGATTAGGAGCGAAGCCACGCAGCTACCTGAAGAACTTCAATGCAAATTCGATCGCGACCTCCGCCAATGGAGCAGTGGCCTCACCACGGACAGGAAGAGCGAATGGCGCACAAGAAGCACTGGCGATCCCAACTCGAGATTAGATTCCCTTCGCCTTCAGTGCAGACGCGAGTTTAACGAGGCTTTCTCGAATCTGCGCTGGCGTCCAGGCCGCAAAACCGAATACGAACGCTGGCTTTAGCTTCGCCTGGATGCAAAAAAATGAGAGCGCGGATGGTCTGACTCCGGTATCTAGTGTGATACGCCTGATCATTGGGAAGTCTTCCTCTCGCTTCAGCCAGGCGACGATGTTCAATCCAGCTTCTGGAACCTGCAATGTAAAACGGTCCCCCAGTAACTTGTTGAACTCTTCGATGAAAAAATCTCGTCGCTCCGAATATATTTTACGCATCCTCTTGATGTGACTGAGGAAAAAACCCTCGGTGATAAATCGCGCCAGTGTCGCCTGGTCGATCGGAGACGAGTGTTGATCCATAGCGCTGCGGATCTTGATGAAAGAATCGACCAGCGGCTCCGGTGCAACGATGTAGCCCAGACGCAAAGAAGGACAAAGAATCTTGCTCATCGTTCCCGCGTAAATCACCCGGCCGGAGTTATCCATCCCCTGCACCGAAGGGAGTGGCGGTCCGGTAAAACGAAACTCGGCGTCGTAATCGTCTTCAAAGACGAACGCGTTATGCGCACGCGCGAAATCGAGTAAGGCCGTCCTGCGCGGAAAACTCATCGTCACCCCGATAGGAAATTGATGGGAAGGAGTTATGTAGATGAGTTTTGGCAAAGGCTCTTTTCGCGATCGCGCAATGACGATTCCTTGATCGTCGAGCGGCTTTGGAATTATCCTGGCATCAGCCAGAGTAAGAACTCTTGTGGTCTGCTGATAACATGGATCTTCAATCCATGCGGGCTCGCCAGGATTGAGCAATGC
>Ga0193735_1000038_pt1 | contig 47382 bp, 48 predicted proteins | sample U1m2metaG_FD_145080 | JGI IMG/M metagenome (GOLD analysis project Ga0193735, IMG submission 145080) | Soil microbial communities from a riparian zone of the East river system, Colorado, United States - U1m2 | ecosystem: Environmental > Terrestrial > Soil > Riparian zone | place: USA: East River... | reverse complement strand
ATTATCTGAGTTATTGGTTTTGGCGGTCATAAATATTTACATGGCGGTTTATTTGTAATGAAATCATAAATTCGCCGGATTATAATCATTTATAATTGAATTATCGTAGTAATTATAAGTTTAAACACAAACAATTGGTGGGAAATTAGTTGTTTCTTGTTCATTCAACCAAATTAACGCCCATCAGTTGTTAATTTTTACTCTCTTATAGATATAGATTACAATAAAAATATTTTGTTTACTTGGGAGGTAACATCAGTATGAAGTCTTAGGACTCATTTCATTCATCCAACAATCAAAACACACTTCAAAATATGAGTATCAGAAAGCGCAAAGGCTCACAAAAAACTTGCCATAATAGATTATGACACTAATAATGCAATCATTGAATTTTTCTCAGGCAAAACAAATGTATGTAAGGCTTGGAATGGTATGGAGGAGAATTTAGATAATTTAGATCAAAAGTCGTGAAATAAGACTTTGTATCAGCTGGACAATCCACAAGGTCATTTGAAAGAATCTCTTTGTAAAGATTGTTGAATAACTCACTTTCTTTAGGAATATCTGTCACAATCTGCAGAGTACCAGTATTGATTAACTTGGTACTAATCGTGCTAACAAGCGAGCCGAATGACGAGGAATGTGTTACTTCTTTAAGATCCATAGATTTTGGAACATAAATAATGAAATTGTCTACTGAATTATTGGGTATATTTGGAAGTAACTTTTCCGGATTACCCCAAAAAACAGATGCATTCTGAGGTTCTAGATCCAGAAACTTGGATTTGGCATAATAGATTTCGTTTTGATCGTCCCCAATGCCAATGAAAAATTCTGCCCATGCATCATTAGCCATCTTATAGATAAGATTGCCTGTAAAATACCCAATTAGTATATTAATTTTCAAAAAGCTTTTGCGAGCGTTTAGTATTGTCCTAATCAGTAAAGTTGTTGGATTTCCTTCATGAAAAAACTGGTAAACAGAATTCCATCTATACTTGAATATCTCAGGAAAGCTCTTCATTTTTATTAGTTCTTGAAATAGTTTGGTCTCTGCAAAATCAGAAAAGTATGAATCTGTTCTAGATACGGCCTCTAATTTGGGCAAAAATAGCTCGTCATACAAACTTGTAACTCTATTCCAGGCTCTTATAGGATCAGATCCCATATAGGTAACAGATAGGTCAGATAACCATAAGACTTCTGCCAAGATTTTTATTTTTCCAATGTCATATCCTTTGGCCTCAATCTCAGAGAGTAATTTTTTAAACATCTCTTGGGCGGTTTCTAGTTTAAAATAAGGAAAATCAGTTCTCCATATCATCGCTTCAACAATTAAGCTCTTGTCAGATCGCTCTATGTCGTTTAGGTGTTCAGCTTGAAGATCGGATAACGCAGACTTAGATTTAAAAGAAAAACTTCCAAACAAACTTTCTAATTCTTCTGCATCTAATTCGAAATATGCGTCATGTATACGGTATCTTTGAATAGTCTCTATTGTTCTAAAGACTCTAGGACCAATTATAGATCGAATTTTAGATTCTGATTCAGGCTGACCATATTTTTCTGGATTAGAACCACTACCTGCGTAACTGAATTGCAAGGGATCATAGTCATGTAACAATGCAGCTACAAGCATAATTTCGATTTCATCAACAGTAAATCTATAATCGCGGATTGAACTTGGTAACATTTTTAATGACATATAAGAAACCTCAAGACTATGGTGAAAGTTATGGTATTCAGTAGATCCTTCCCCTAATCCAGTATCTGAATATACGCCATCTAAAAATTTAATTAACTTGGTAATTTTTTCAATTTTATCATCATCTAATCCTTTATTTCTTGCCACATCTAAAATCGCCAAAATTAGTCTATCTTCTCTGATATCAGCAAGTGTTTCGTTTGCCTCCTTTACTATAGATTTACGGAAACCAGGAAGTTTTTCTAAAATTTCATTGTAGATAATTTTAATCGGCAAGCTCTTGTAGAGATAGATCCACAACCCAATTATCTTCCAGGGATACTTTATTCTAAATCTCTCTCTTTCAATAATTTCATCTACCAAAAGTACAATTTTTCTGTTCAGTTTTCCTATTTCACGATTTGTCACGATATCTTGCTGATTATTGGATTTCATCCCTTGATATTCAGCGCGTATTACTGCCCACTGAGGGATTTTAACCCTAAATCGGATTCGTTTGTTGGATCCATTATTTGACCATGGAAATCGAAGAATTTCTCTTTGAGTCGTGGCCACGTTTCGATTTCTTGTGTTTAGCAAGTCATCATCTTTGACAACTTGGAGTATCAATTCCTTATTTGGAACCTGCAGTCCCAGTAAAACATGCCAATACTTGCCTTTATCTACCCACTCAGGAGCATATGTTGCTGGATCCCAAAAATCAATGGGTCCAAATGGGATGTAACCGTCTTCAAACTCATGAGTTTCAGGATTATATGATTTGTATTCATATTTTCCAATTTGAGGATTAATTTGACAGGCAAGACCTTTTGTTTCGTTGACTCTATTTGAGGACCTTGTAAATTCCCTATGTGCCATTATCCCCCAAATAGTTCCTAGTACACTGAATATTGTGAAAATAAAATAGGAGAGATCAAATTTATCATGTACTGCGTAATTGAGAGCCAAGAGAATACCGAAAGCATAGGAAGAAAACATTCCAGCAAAAAACATGAAAAGAAAGAACCACCTTGCCATGTCATTGTAAAATAAACTAAATGATTTTATGTCACTATAGTTTGACATTCTATGCTTCATGGACATTCACTGTTATTAAAGAGCATTACGTCCTTAATTGATCGTATCATTATCCTCAACTATTCATACCTTATCAATTGCGTTCCGTTAAAAATAAATCCATATATAAATGCGACCATTGTCTGCTTAATTTCACGGTATTTCTTGGGTAATATGTCAATTATACATTATAGAGTTTGAGGCGATACTTTGATAGTGACGTATCTATCAAATCAAAATTCAAGGATATCAAACAACTATAAGTTTTACAAAATGCATTCTTTTGTTTATTTGAAGTTGTCTTGATATTTCCTTAACATCTTTAGCGTCGCCTTTCAAAGAAAATATTTCAAGGCACCTGTCTTTATCTATTTTATTATGTAGGTGTACAATTATTATTTTGTCAAAATCATGTCTTATTGATGAAACTTGATCATCTGAATCTTCATCATGTACCGCCAAAAGTAACGAATTAATTTCTCCATCCAAATCTTCTTTCATACGTTCATCAGATAAGAGATTTCTAATTCCTGCCCTTATGATTTCAGATCTTCCGGAAAATCCCAATGATTTAAGTTTATCCAGGCTTTCGATTATTTCTTCATTTAGCGAGACACTCACAATGGTCAATTAAATTTTCATAATCAGGTGTTAGATATAATAATTATTCCATATATTATAGAGCCAAAGTAAGGCTGTTGTAATGCAAAAAAAAGGTTGTGGTCTGGAGGTATAAGGTATGAAAAAAAGCTCTATGATGTAAAACTTATCTGTTCATAAATTCTGAAAAGGGTAACCTAAAAGGCCAGTATCTAATGCCTACAGATATCACCAACAGCAGTCTGATTTTGATTTTGTTTGACTTTGATAAAGAATTTCATGTTAAAATTCAGAAAGGCAAATAATAATTACTGCGAAAACATAATGACAAACTAGTAATATTTCTATTTCCGCAGTGATGGAATTATTGCCAAAATATTTCGTTTGTATAGATGAAACACTCAGATGATTGTTAAGAATAGCCTACGAAATTTTCGATGTAACCCTAGCGAATTTAAATAATGTTATTAACAATAATGGCGTGATAATTTAATTAAAATTAATAAAAAAGGTATATATTCTTAATAATACATTATATCCTCGTGAAAAGGAGGCTAGCATTTTTGTCTCATATGATTTTATCCATTCTATTTTACTCCTTGTGTCAAGATTTGTATGCACAAAGTCAAATATCAAATCCGACTTTGCAATTGTATTTTCATACCGCAAACGCAACGAAGAATTCAATTAATGAGTTGAGCCCAGCTACTAATTCCTCACACAAGTTAAGAGTAGTATCATCTTTTTTCCCAATTGATGAATTCGTCAAAAAAATTGGTGGCGATATGATACAGTCATCCATCCTCATTCCAACAGGGATTGAACCACATGATTTTGAGCCAACAATAAATCAAATACAAACTGTTGATTCTGCCGATGTCCTCGTATACAATGGCTTGGGGATTGATAATTGGATTACAAAAATTAATACTGCGCATAAAATTGATGCTAGTGAGGGTTTGAATGCGTCTTATACTGACAGGCGTAACATGACTCTTGATCCTCATGTATGGCTGGACCCATTACTTGCAAAAAAAGAAGTGGAAAATATACGTGACGGTTTGATGACGATTGATCCCAATAACAGAGATAGATACTTTAACAACGCAAAAAATTTTTTAAATGTACTTGATAATCTTGACAAAACAATAAAAACTAACTTGGAGTCATGCAAGAAAAGAGACTTTATTACGTTTCATAATTCATTTTCGTACTTTGCAAAACAATATGGATTAAATCAACACAGTATTTCTAATGCAGGACCAGAAGCAGAAGTAACGCCTACAAGATTAGTAGAGATTATCAATATTGGAAAAAGTTTGGATCTTAAGGTTATCTATTCAGAAGAGCTAATGGATTCACGGTACGCATCAGTGGTTGCTCAGGAAATTGCACATGGTAAGGTCCTTATTTTAAGTCCCATAGAAGGACTAACAAAGTACGAACAAGAAGTAGGAATTGGATATATCGACAAAATGAACGAAAATATAAAAAATTTGACGGTGGGATTAGAATGCAACCAATAATTAAAGTAGTAAAATTATCATATTACTATGATTCGATCCCATCATTGGACGATATCTCTTTCACTGTTGACAAGGGGGATTTTCTTGGAATCATTGGTCCAAATGGAGCAGGAAAGACCACTTTATTTGAGTGCATGCTTGGGATAATTAACGATTTTAGAGGTGAAATCAATCTTTTTGGATCGGACATTAGACAAAATAAGAAGAGCCTTCAGAGAGTTGGATATGTGCCGCAAAAAAAATCTGTAGAACAGACATTTCCTGCAACAGTTAAGGAAATAGTTTCATTGGGCATGATCGGAAATAAAATTAACAAAGAAGCTATCTACAATGCAATTAAATTTGTTGAATTGGATGCATATAGAGATAAGAGAATAGGAGAACTTTCTGAAGGACAGCAACAGAGGGTTATTATTGCAAAAGCTCTTGTGAAGGACCCTGATTTATTAATATTAGACGAGCCCACTACAGGTATCGATTCAGCAACACAAGAAAGATTTTATCATCTTTTGAAGAAATTGAACAAGGATAAGAGATTAACTATTGTGTGGTCTTCACATGATATGAATGCTGTGGAAAGACTGGCAAATAAGGTTGCCTGTATTGATAGGAAATTATTCTTCCATGGTGAATCAGGGGACTTCTTTGGAAATGACGAACGAATGAAGTCTTATGTAGAATTTGCGATGCAATCACACATGAACCTTCATTTTCGTACACCTGAAGATGGGAACAACAATTTAGAAAAAAGCTGATGGGAATGTTATTTGATATAATTCAATACGGCTTTATGCAAAGAGCTCTGATATCTGCAATTGCAATATCCGTAATTTGTTCCATTGTAGGCCTTTTTCTGGTACTTAAGAGACATTCTTTATTTGGGGACGCTCTTGCCCATGTGACATTCGGTGGAATATCATTAGGTTTATTCATTGGAATATATCCATTATGGACAGCATACATCGTAGCCATTTTGTCTGCAGTCGGTGTGAATAAATTAAGGGAATCTACAAAGATTCCGCCCGATTCCTCTATTGCTGTACTTTTGACATCCGGCTTGGCTATAGGAATTATTTTGATTAGTATTTCTGGAGGATTCACAGTAAATTTGTTTAGTATACTATTTGGAAATATTCTTCTTGTTAGTAATGATGACGTAATTATTATATTGATTACAGATGCCATAGTTATTCCAGTAATTTACATATTCTACAAAAAATTAATTCTCATAACTTTTGATGAGAAACAAGCAAAAGTCAGCGGATTAAATGTCACTTGGATCAACACTCTATTTATTATTCTTGCAAGCATAACTATAATCGCGTCAATAAGACTTGTTGGAGTTCTACTAATTTCTTCATTGATAGTGATTCCAAACATAACCGCATTGATGCTTGGAAAAGGATTTAAGAAAACTATATTTATTTCATGCGCAATTTCAATTTTTTCTGTAGTCTTTGGCATAGTTATATCATTCTACTTAAACTTGGCTCCAAGTGGAACAATGGTCCTAATCATGATATCAATGTTCTTAGTAACGATAATTGCAAAAAATATGAAATTTACACTTAATAAGGTTCTCGTTACTAAGAACTAAATCTGTTATTAATTGTTTTTATAATTGTACCTGAAAGTAAATCAAGTCGGTTCTGTGGTGTAAGTTTTCTAAAGTTTGCAAAATTATCCAAGCTCTCTTATTTTAATACAGAGTAAGCATGGGCGCAATCAAAAATAATATGAATATGACTATTGAGAATGGGGAGTATCAGATTTTTCTTGATCAACTAAAACGATCTTGTGCTTAGTATTATTGTATTCAGTCCAGGCAATCCATACATTATCCACTGCTTCAAAAATTAAGGGGTCTGTATAACTTTCTGCATTGTCAACAGACAGTTTCTTTGCTTTAGCGAATGATCCTGAAGTGTCTCCAATGCGTAACAAAATTGAAGCATTATTTGTATCATCACTCCATGCAACAAAGATACGGTTGTTACTGACCAATATCGATGGAGAGACAGAGTTACCCGTATTGTTGCTTAAATTTATTACCTTTCCAGCTTTGTTGTTTGCATCAATTTTTCTTAACATAATATCAAAGGTTTTGTTATCATCTAGAGAATCAGACCAGACTACATAAAGGTCCTCCCCTACAAGCTGAGATTGGGCAAGTCGGGAAACTCCAGAAGTGTTGCTAACGTTAATTTCTGAATTGAATGATTTCCCATAATCATTACTAACTTTAAGAAATATTTCTGAATGTCCTGATCCAAATTCCGCTTGTTCCCATAATACAAATACATTCTTACCATCCAATGTAGCGAAGACAGTTGGATTTATAGAATTGATCCCCTCTTGTACTGTTGCATTATTGAATAAATAGGGCGCCCGCGCATTTGAGCTAGCATTACTAGCCATCCTATCAAATGCGGCTTGACCGATTGTGCTATTACAGGGCAGTATTGTATTGCTTACCTTTTTTGGAATTGTAAAAGTATTTCCTTGGTCGATACTCTTTGTAAATACTATATTGCATATAGGTTCGTCACGTTTAATATCGCATTCGGTCCAAACTATGTATATTACAGATCCATTGTGATTTATTGCCATATGTGGATCCAGCGAATCGTCATTGCTGTTGCTCAAATTTATTGTATCATTAAAGGATTGGCCATGATCCAGACTCTTCCTGAAGAAAACATCCTTATTTGTTGATGAAATATTTTCATTTGCGGTCCACACGGCGAATACATCTTTTCCAACTGCCAATAGATCATGAAGGTGCACGTTACCAGTTGTTATACTTAAGTTAATTACGTTGCCAAATTTTTCACCATTATCATGACTTTTGCGGAATAGTAGTTCCCACTGACCTGCTTGCTTATCTTCCCATGTAATGTAAACGTTATTTTCACCATTTGTTAATTTAATTATGTTTGAAATTCCGGATGAATTGCTTAAGTTCATCACATTCGTAAATGACTTTGAGTCCTTATCGAGTTTCTTAAACATCACATCACTATTGTGCGAATTGAGATCACTTATCCAAGATGCGTGGATACGATTCTTGGACACAGAGAACTGAGGGTTTATTGAGTCTAACGTAGTGTTGCTAAGTATCAAAGTAGAACCTTCAATTGTGAGAGATTCAGAATCAAACACAGTACCAATAAAATATACAGAAATTATAATCATGGAAAAAACGATTACCTTTTTTAGCAAATCTCGAATGTGAAAATGGTTTCCTATGAAAAACATCAATCAGGCTCCCAACAAAGTATCATTAGCCGATTATCTGGTAGTTTTTTTATCATTGGGCATAGGGTTATGTTGTGGTTTAAAGAAGTCAAATACATATTGTACTTTAATTTTCACAATAGGTGATATTACAGTTTTTGCAGAAAAATATTGAAGATTCAAATTAAATTCAATATTACTACTGTCTCACGTTGAATGCCTCATCGTGCAATGTCCCAATATTTAATAAGTTTTGAAATCATGAATTGGGTCAGATCGTCGCGAGATCTTCATAGATTTTTCCTCAGATTCGAGCAGCAATAAAAATTCACCTCATCCCCTTGATATGATTAGTTCACATCGCTTTTAATGTTTCTTATGTCTAAGCTAGAAACGTTCTTTCTCAACTTCTTAATCGTACCTGATAAACTGACAACAGTGAAAGAGGGCTGAGTCAAGCTCAATGAAACTAAAAAATAGTCAAGGTATTTCAATTTACATCCAACAAACAATATGTTTCCAAATTCAGAATCATATAGTTTCAACATTGCCAATTCGTAATGAATGACTCCGAAAAGTTCCTTAAAGCGCTCTACAATTTTTTCATGTAATTGGAAATGTCGGTATACATTATTTTCATCATATATTATTGCAAGATATCTTCTTTTTTCTCTATGGTTTAGCATAAGCCCATCTCACCTTATTTTTTGTGTACAGCCATTCAGAAATTTCATTCCAGTAATTCTTTGGAGATACGCCTATAAGCTTTAATATTGATTCAAATGATCTAGCAGACACTAGCTCATTGATAGACCTAGCACCGCTAGATAATATGAACTGACAATCGTTGGATTTACAGAATTCATAAATTGATTTTACTTCCTTTAGCCATTTTCCAACCATAGTAGCATTAAGTTTTTTTGCAAAGGCAATTGAAATTTCTACACCAAGTCCTCTTTTTGCTTTGCTTTTAATCGGATCCTTCCTTTGAAAAGGATCGATGAGAAACAGATCAGTTTTACCATCCAGTGTTTTTATGTTATCTGAAACAATCAAATAAGGATAATAATCTGCCATTGTGTATTTTTTATCCATTCTTAGAATAATATTTTCTACCGGTTTTATGTTAGTCGAATAATTAGAATCAATACCTATTATGTCCAGATCTAATATCTTGGACATACTCAAGGCTCTGACTATATCTGAGACATGGATTCCTAGATCTATTTTTTTGTAAATAAATCGATCACATGATCCCTGAATTTATTATTTTGGTTATACTCTTTTGTTGGCTTGAATCTGATTCTGATGGAATCATGTTCTGAAAGTGATATTATTCCCATACACACAGATTGTTTATTCAACCTGATGTAAAAATTGTCCCTTTCATCAAAAGAGTTAGATATTGAGTGCAAAAGATAATTTTTTTCGCCAGTCTTTAACTTTGAAATTATTGTCTCCAACAAAGCACTAGATTCCTGATGATTACAATCTGCTCTAATTAGAGATATTTCATTGTCCCAATGCCCTCTGGCCCGTGAAATTAAAAATCTTTCCTTAGGAATAGAAAATAGTTCATTCATCTTAAGGATTAATTTTGGAATATCTTCTGTAGCGTGAGCTACAGCATGTATGCTTGTAGAAAGTGTCAAACCTAATTAATTTCAGTAATATTTATAAAAATAAAACTCAAATTAAATAGAACTAGGCGCCTTTTTCCATATCAGCAGGTGGCTCTTCCTTGCTTTCGGTTTGATTTTCTGTATCAACTTTTTCGATAGGAATTTTATGTGACGATACAAGTTTAGTCTTCTTAATACCTATGTGTCGTAGCGTTGAAATCTTTTTTCCTTTTTCCTGAATTTCTCTATTAAATTCACTATTATCGTCAGTAACTTGTTTTATGAAGGTATTGAGATCCCATTGTGGTATTCTTTCAGATAATAATTGAGCTATTACTTTTCTTATCTCATGTTTCTTTGAAGTATTTATCCTGCGCTGGGTAAAGGCAATAATTTCAACTCGAAATTCATGACCATCTTTTGTAGTATAATTATGAATGTGAGTAATCATGGAACTACCTCTCCTGACTAAGCTTCTCAGGAACTCCTTTCCGTATTCATGTCCCTTGAATATTGTACTAGCAACACCCTCGTTTACCTTTTCGATTTCCACAAATACCTTTGTCTTATGATCAGCTGGATCCTGTTTCTTTATGTCAAATAATGTATTCTCTATAACTCGACCTATTGCGGTATTGGCATCTGTTATAGGAAGATAATTAATATGATGTCCTCCAAAATCTCCAAAAGAATTCGGTGAGTCAAGAATAAGCCATTGCTTGTCTCTCCATTTGTCTCTGACTCTCCCGCCTCTTCTTGAACCTTTAACCATAAAAAAATCGCCTACGACCAAAATATAAGTTGTGCGCTAAAACGCCTAAAAAAAGAAGTAAGGAGTTATTTTACAAGTCCTGAAAAAAAAAGTTAATCTGACAATGGTTTCCCGTCAGATGAATACCTTACTTTTTTACTTTCAGATGATGCAACAGGTGCAGAGCGGATCCGGTATCTTTTAGCTCTCGCTGAGCCTAAGATTATTACAAAAATTACAAAAGCCAGGGTAGTTATTGCATACATCGACAAGCTATCTGCCATGACATTGCCTTCTCAGAGCTTGTTTAAAAATATTTATGCACTCTGCCCGCTAATTTTTTAAAATTTCTATAAAAAAACTTAAACAAATTAGTAACTATTATTATTAAATAATAAAAATTAATTAATTTATAATGCAGAAATAAGATCTACCCTTTTTAAGTACAGCTATGAAAGAATCGAAGTAATAATAAATAATGAATTATGGAATTATTCTGTGAGTCTTGATGAATCAAGAATCTGCTCGGTGAAATTTGCTTTTGACATTAGACTGTCATTTAAAAGAGATGACCAACTTGAGCAATTGCGAAAATAGTGAAAAAAGATAGTTTGTCCTTATGTAATTTATTTACCTGAGCTGCATCTCTTCATTCGTGACTCGCTTGTAGGATATAGTGATCTATCAGAGAAGTAGGAACACTTGCAGACGTAAGTACTAATTCAAACGGAGCCTTATCTCCTGCCCCAATGGAAGGAGGATTTGCATAGGTAAATTGTGCTCCGACAACTTGATTGTTGATATCGTAAAAGGTTCCTATGATTTTTACATTTGTCTCAGCAGATGAGGAATTATTTTTTATTTCGCCTACTACGTGCATATAACCTTCAGAATCCGTGAATGAATTATGACTCAATATTTGAAGTCCACTGGGGTTATTTTTTAAAGCTGTGTTAGATTTGGATCCTTCCACCTCACTCATATTCATAAATGAGGGTATTTTGCTAATTTGATCTTGAACAGGTAAAAATTCTATAGAATCGATTACTTTTTTAAATTCAGGCAATAGTTTTGCTCGTGATTCCTCCGGATAAGTAACATCTATTGAATAATACGTGTCATTGAACGTAGCAAAAACATTAATTCCTCTTTCTTCTGCGCCACTATGTAAAAATGAGTATTCATATTGCCAACCTGGGTAATTTTTCCCGATAGTAGTTTGATTATCGTTTATAAAGGAAAAACCATTGAGAGAAGTAACCTGAGAGTTAAAACCATTTCTGACATGATCCATTAAGGACATACAATTACAACTTTCTTTAGAAAATTTTCGCAATGAAAAGCCAAATGTATAATTAGTATTAGTTCCATCCAAGTCTAAAACACAAGATGGTTGCTTATGGCAACCCTCATCCAACTCAACTATCTTTCCCCAGTCAGTTGGATGTGACAGTCTAATTCCTATGTCTGGATTTTCATATTGAGTAAGCGAAGAGTTTTTATTGCCTGTTACTTCCGACAAGTTTTGAGCAAATGATGATTGTAAAACAATCTCTAAAAAGAGAACTACTAATAAATGTACTATGGCAAGCATTACAAATTTCATTGCTAAGCCCATATATTTGCAGCATTAACTATGAGTTAATTTGAATTTAAGGTTTCTCAAGTTTTAGTTCTAATTGAATCAGAAATTTCCAAACGTGGCATGGCTAACAAAGGTTCTTGAAGGGAGAAAAGTTTTACTTTGGATTCTAAGAACCACATTTACTGTCAAAAAAACAATAGAAGTAACTAAGAGGAAGGAGAACAAGACATCTAACAATTTACCTAAAATTTACACTAACCGTTTAGACATATACAAGCATGTTGAATCGAAATACCTTTTCTTGTGGGATATCGTAATAAAAACAGTCAACCACACATTCTGAAAAAACTTCGGATGGAATAGGTCCTGTAATTATTAAGAAATTTGAAATATTGGTTGAATAGTGATAGTGACAAGTGGTTTTTCAACTTGTTTCTTTACTTAATGTTATATTTCAGGAAATTAATGTAAAAAACCTGGAAAAACCTAATTTTCTAGGCTTTATATTACTCAAAAAGATTTTTATCTTATAGACTTTAAATTGGAAGACTTCAGCGTATTATGTAATGATATTTTTGGGATTAATGAGAAGATACGATTCGTAGGGATAATCGATCAGATGGGAAATTTAATTGCAGGGGATATGAAGAATGGATTGCAGTCTTTAGAAAGGGACGATGGTTCAATTAGGCTCTATCTTGGATATGCCATAAATAATGTTCTAAGACGTGATTTTGATAATGTCTTTGGTAAAGTACTTTATACTTTTTCTGAACGGGAGAAAATTAAGCTCTTAACAGTACCAATCGATAACAATTTACTTCTCGTTTCTATGGATACCTCCTCTGATCACGTTGAATTAATAAATAAGATACAGCATGTTGTAAGCAAGCTCACCAAGGCGTGAGCTTCTAAAGGGTACGTAATGCACGTCTAATGCTTATTTATTTCAAATAATGGCAAAAAAAAGATAAAGATCAAAATAATACCAACTTAAATACATTGTAAATAATCCCCCGTTAAAATATATCTTGAACTAAGATTCAGAATATATTGCTATCTCTATTATACCTTAGTACTTATCATTTTCCTCATCATTAATTAATAATTATTTTGCACTGACAAGAATCTTTTTTACCCTTCTCTTTTCCCATGCTATCAGGTAAACTATTCCAATTACCAAGAATATCTCTACTGACTTTGCCAAAATTCCTGCAGCATCAATATTCTCCGCCTTATTGTCAGGCGACAACGGAGGGGCTATAATAACCGAATACGCATACAATCCTATGAGAACAGATGTTCCAATCAATCCAAAAAGATTTAATGCCACCCTTTTTTTGTATTGACTTAAGATATATTTCCTGTTGTTACCCGAATAGGAATCACCGGCAAAATTGATCAAAATATACAAGATTCCGTATGCTACCTGAGCTCCAGCTGCTGCCATTAAGAAAACTGAATAATAAATTTGTAATGATCCATGTTCGGGAAAAATCGCCATGTGTACTAAGCCGCCAGCTATGGCAAGTAACATAATTATATATTTCAGATTTTCTTTTTCTGGTATCGCATTTAAAGTCTGGTTTCTCCTTTTATAATACATTCTTCCTAAGACTATCCCAAGAACTGTGATTGGAGTTAAAATGGAAATGGCCAAAAGAGAATTTCTAACCAGTCCCCACGAGTCTGAGATATTAACATTGAATATTACTCGTTGACAATCACAATCAGTTATACTAGACAGAATGGATCTTGGGGGATCTAACTGGTTGTGATTCACCATCTTGTCATCGTTAGCTACACTAAGCACTATTTCATATGAGCCTGGATATGGGAACACATAATATAGATTGAAATCTCCGATATCCCGTACTGTCCAAGGGAATCCCATTACCCTTTCCCCCGTACTTTCTTGATAGATCTCAACCATTGTTTCGATATTGTATACGTCTTTTCCATCAAAGTCTTGTACGCTAAATGTTATCTGTGTTGGCTTGTTAGGAGATGCATATTCCGGATCTAAAGCCATATATGGATAGTACTTTCCCATTCCATCTCTATTGGATCCTCCATTGTAATGGGGCGTATGAGAAAGATGGGCAAATGAGATAAAATGAGGAATAAAAGTCGTAATTAATATGAGAAATAAGAATGATATCAGAACAAAGTGGAATCTCATGTTATCTGACTATGAGACCTAACGCTTTGGTTTCATATAAGTCGTACCTACTCTTTAAGAAATTTACTTCAAATTTTGTGTTTCTTTATTATACTGTTCTCCATAATTATAGAGATAGCTCTCCAAGGGGCTTTGAAAAGTATATGAATATTTGAAGACCAAATTAAATAAAATAGGAAAAATTTATTTCAGCAATTACTTATCTCCTTATTCTATAATTGAATAAAGTAGTAAGTGTAAATGATTACTTGAAAAATTTTCCTCACACTTCATTTAGAAGTAATCAAGAACAAGTTATTGAGCAGGTTTGTGATGCTTTTAATTCAGGTTATAAACACATTATATTGGAAGCGCCAACTGGATTTGGCAAAAGTGCAATTGCGATAACGATTGCCCGAGCGCTTGGGTCTAGTTACATATGTACTGCAACCAAGGATCTCCAAACTCAGTATACTCATGATTACAAGCTTCTAAAAGTCGCTAAAGGAAAAAGCAACTTTTTGTGTAGGGTAAAAGAAGACTTTATTGAGAAAGGAAAATATTTTTGTACTTCATGTAACTCGGGATCTGAAAATGAATGCAGACATACCTCTTGTGAATATGGGCCATGTTTATCTGATGAATCAATGGAAGGCACAGGGTGTAAATACAGAACTTTCATAAATGATTATAAAACTGAAAACAAGGGAAAAGAAAATGAAAGAACTTTAATTAGTAGGGAAAAATTAGAATATTATAAAACTGAATATTCAAATTGGATTCATTTAAAAAATTTTGATACTCCTCGTGAATGGAATCCCTGTTACTACTTTGATCAATTATTTCAAGCATTAAAAGCAAGTCATTCAATTTTTAATTACTCAATTTTTTTATCATTACTAACAAACAAAAATATGATGCAACAACGGGAATTACTAGTACTGGATGAAGCACATTTAATTGAAGCTGAAATTGTAAAATTCAGAGGACTTTCGATATCAAAGAAAAGGTGGAGAAGATATATTCCTAAGTTTAAGATGGTCGATTATGGATATGATATAGATGGTTGGTTAGATTTTTTGATTGACTTGGAGAAAACTATCCTCATATTAATAGGATATGACTCTCTCGTTTATTCTTTGGTAAAGGAACGAAAAGTGAAATATGGATATGACTCAAAAAGGAAGGCTAAAGCAAGAAACAAAAGAATAGTAAGCGCGTCAGAGTTATTTGAAGATGACTCTAGTCTAGAAATAGATATCAAGTCGGAAAGTGGAAAAAACTTGATTCATAAAGAATTATTGATTGATATTGTACAGGATATCGAAAAGCTCACGAGAACCATAAATAACATTCTTTCAAGTCCTAAAAACTGGATAGTGTCAGAAGTGCATAAAGAAAATTACGATGTTGTGAGAGTAGAATTGAAACCCTTGGACCCCTCCAAGTATATTAGAACAATTGTTGAAAAATGTTCAAAAACACTAATTATGAGCGCAACAATTCTTAATCATATAACGTTTGAGAAGAATCTCGGAATAGACTCAGAAGAGAATAAAACTAAATTCATACAAATCCAATCAGATTTCCCTGTTGAAAATAGACCCATTTTTCCTCTTAGTGTAGAATACCTTAATTTTAGTAATTTACAGCAGGTGGATATAAAGACAAAAATATCACGGGCAATTGATAATATAATGCACATACATAGTAACGATAAGGGTATAATACATACAACTTCTTATGAGCAGCTAAATTTTATCAAGGAAAATCTTTCAAAATTGAATTCAAGGAGATTAATTTTGACAGATCCCGAAATCGAAAGGGACGAAGTAATAAAGGAACATACCGAAAGTAAGAAACCAACTGTACTTATTTCACCCTCTCTGCATACTGGGCTTGATTTAAAAGATAACTTGTCCAGGTTTCAAATAATTACAAAAGTGCCTTATCCTAACATCGCCGATAAATGGACTTCAGAGAAAAGGAAAATTAACAAAGAATGGTATTATTGGCAGACGGCGATAAGATTAGTCCAAGCGTATGGTAGGTCCATAAGGTCTAAAGACGACTGGGCAAAAACATATGTGTTAGATTCGGCATTCAATTATTTTGTCAGGATGAATTACAACATACTTCCAAAGTGGTTCCTGTCTGCGATAAGGAAGTAATTTATTATATCGATTCAGGTTAATTTTACAAATCAGGTGTGATCCTAAATGAGGAACCTGACTTTATTTGTTTTGATCTCTTTTATTGAAAACTAATATCGTTAACCGTTATTTATCATAGGACAATTAATTTCATATGGATGCCATTAATCATTGCTTTTTATTACATCAATGTGTAGGATTACTCTGGTTGTAGACTACCATAATAATTATTATGTTTAGTAGAAATCAAAAAGCAAAATTATTAAATTATGACACCAGAAAAATCAACTGATGCACATCTCTTTAAATTCATTGGTATTTTATCCTCTTGATGAAAAACATGCCAAATTCATATATTGGCATAGATTTCGATTTAACTATGGTTAATTTTCATACAGCAAAGAAGATCAATGCTCCTGTTTCCGAAGTTTGGAAAATTTTGTCAGACATTGATAGAGAACCAGAATTCTGGCATGGAACAAAATCGATTAAAAATATAACCAAATCTGATAAAGTAGTAGAGAGGGAAGTTGTGATTGCTTTCAAGAGTTCAATTTGTAAAGAAACCGTTACTATAGATCCAATGAAGTCTATTACAACAGAAATTACAGACGGGCCACTAAAGGGTAAAAAAGTAGTTGTCATTAATCCCGATGGAGACCAGGAAAGTATAGTTGACGTAGAATGGGATATTAGACTATCGGGTTTCATGGGGATTTTTTCAAAGATGGTTAAAAAACATATTCTAGAAGGTACGAACGATGCGTTAGAAAGAATCTCAAAAGCGGTCGAAAAATAGCCCAACCTTTTCCTTTTTTATGAAAAATATAGGGGTATAAGACTAATAGATGACGGAATTAAAATAGCTAAAAGTATACGTAATAGACACGAGATTTTGGCTGAATTATTTAGAATCATAGGAGTTGATGACGAAATTGCAAATAATGATGCAGAAGGAATAGAGCATCATTTACATCATGAAACACTAAAAAAATTGAAGGAATTTATGATTGCAATGAAGGACAAGTCGGCTCCTAGTTTAGATTGAATTTATTGCTGTTTATTTAATTTTATCTTGAATTATCAATAGGACATACTACTTTAGTTCTTTAAGTAAAGTATCAACTTTCAGCGTATTTATAACATCGATTTTTTTTGCCCATCCCCTTCTTGCCTGACCTATTCCAAATAAGAGATAAGCAAAATGGACAGGATGATGCGCATCAGAATTTATGGCCAGTTTTACTCCATTTTGTACTGCCAATCGTATATGTTCATCTCTTAAATCCAACCTATTATAACTGGAATTGATTTCAAGAACAGTTCTGGTCTCACACGCAGTATTAATTATTTTTTCTACGTCTATTGAATAACCTTCCCTTTTGTTTATTATTCTACCTGTAGGGTGAAACAATATGTCTATGTTTGGGTTTTTTGCTGCCTTGATAAGTCTCTCTGTTTGAACATCCTTGGACAATGAAAAATTTGAGTGTATTGAAGCACCTACGATATCTAGCTTATCCAATACATTATTGACTATATCAAGGGTACCGTCTTTAAGAATGTTGACTTCGGCAGAACTCAAAATCCTAAACCCATTATCAGTTGAGTATTCGTCCATAACATCATTTAATTCTTGTATTTTATTTATTTGGTCTAGCAGTTGGTTTTCATTCAAACCATTTGCCAATCTAAGGCTCTTAGTATGATCAGTAATTGCGATATAATCTAATCCAAATTTTTTTCTTGCCTGTAAAGCCATATCTTTTATTGACATTGTACCATCGGTTTTTTCACTATGTGTGTGTAGGTCTCCTTTTAGATCACCATAATCTATTAAATCTAATCTCTCCTTTTGATTATTAGAAAAATACTCAATTTCGCCACAATTTTCCCTTAGTTCAGGTGGGATATATTCAAGGTGGAGTTTTTCATAAATTTCTTGTTCGTCGTCTCCGGCAATTTGTTTCTTTTTTTTGGTAAATAGACCCCATTCATTAAGATGAAGTCCAATTGAAATAGCCAAGTTGCGTAACGAAATATTGTGGTCCTTGTTTCCAGTAAAATATTGTGAAGCGGATCCAAAACTTTCTTCAGGAACTACCAACAAATCAACACCAATTCCATTGCTAAGTTCAACAAATGCTTTTGCTTTGCCTTTACCCTTAATTTCTTCGACTTCAGGCATATTGACAAAAAAGTTAACCACTTTTTCTGGTTCTTTTGTAGAGACTAAAATATCAATATCTCCAATAGTCTCTTTCATACGCCTGAAAGAACCTACAACTGCACAGCGAATCACACTATCTTCGGTGGTCAATCTGCTCTCTATTTTTTTTATCAGAGGATAAACATCTCCCAGTAAATATCTGGTTTTATTTTTTTTTGATAGTTGAATCGTTCTCAGGATATTCTCTTCTTTCATCTTTGAAAAACCCTTTAACTTTGCGATTCTTCCTTCAGATGCTGCTTTTTCTAAATCAGATATGCTGGTGATTTTCAATTTCTCATAAAGTATCTTTATCGTCTTGGGACCTATCCCTCTCAGATTATAAAATTCAGATATCTTGAGGGGTATTTTCGTCGTTAATTCTTGATGATAATCGATTTTATGTGAGTTGATAAATTCCTCTATCTTTAATGATATAGCATTACCAATCGAAGGTATTTTTCGAAGACCCTGAATACCATTTTTAAGATATATTTCTTCAAGTTCCACAGTCAACTTCTCGATTACATCTGCAGCCTTTTCATATGCCCTAACCTTGTAGATGGTATTTGGATCATTTTCCGCTATCTGGATAAGGTATGCAATTTCACGAAATATTCTGAGAATTTCAACATTTTTCATTTCATAATTTTATATATCCTGTGTAAGTCACGTAATAATAAATTTAGTCTTTAAAACTGGCGCTAGAGTGAAATTCATATCATGATTAGGCGGATCCATTCAATATGACCTCTAGATTCGGAATAAATCAGTTACATTGATGTCTATTACCGCCGTGAACCTAATATCTGAATTCAACCTATGTTTTACTATGAGTTCAATTTTTTTCCACTCAAGTTAAATGGTATAAGAATACTAATAGGTATCATGATTGAACTTGGATACGATTATCCGCTTTATAGACCTCCTTCAGAAGCTAATTCGGTTATATTTCAGATTACTTTGGGATGTTCATTTAACAAGTGTTCATTTTGTAATATGTATAGAACTAAAGAATACTCTGAGAGACCGTGGGCAGAAATCAAAAGCGAAATCGATATTGTATCTAAATCATATCCTCAAACCGAAAAGGTATTTCTAGCAGATGGCGATGCCTTAAACCTCTCAACAGAAAAATTGATTCAAGTCTTGGATTACGTTAAGGAAAAATTTCCAAATTTAAAGAGAATTTCTTGTTATGCAATGCCGAAAAATCTCCTTCAGAAAAGATCTGATGAGTTGACTTTACTCCACGAGAGGGGACTAAATATGTTATATGTCGGAATAGAAACAGGGCAAGATATACTACTCAAAAAAATAACCAAAGGAGCCACTTCAAAGGGAATTATTGATGCATGCAACAGGGCAAAAAAAAGCGGGTTCATTATCTCCTGTATGATTATTTTGGGTATTGGTGGTAAGAAATATTCAATTGAACATATAAAAGAAACAGCTAAAGTAGTAAGTGAAGTTTCACCGAACTTTCTAGCTGCCTTGACGCTAATTCTTGAAGATGGTGTATACGATGAGTTTATGCAGAAATTTGGTGAACCATTTGAATTTTTGGATGATTCATTAATACTTGATGAGCTTGAAATTCTGGTCGGTAGCATTACACCTTCATCATCTATTGTCTTTAGGGCTAATCATGCTTCAAATGTATATTCGATTGGTGGCAATTTGCCAGAAGACAGGGATAAAATGATCCAATTAATAAGAAGCTTAAAAGAACATCCTGAATTATTAAAACCAAGGGTATTACGTAGATTTTAATATTATGAACACAACAATTTAGAAACACGGTTTGTTTTTTGAATTTGATTATTCGTACATTCGAATGATATTGACTAATTGATTCACTCGTCAAGACAGTTTGATTGAAGAATTTTGAATTAAATGAATTGAAAATCACAGCTGGAAGTGGGACGAATTTAAGATTTGGAGTAACAACCAATAACCCACCACCAGTTGTAGTTGAAGCGTTACCCTTAATTGTACAACAAACTATAAAACAATATAACTCTTATCTCATACCTTCAAAATCTATAAATAATCTAATAGCTTGTTCATCATTGGTTAAAAACAATATTTTACCTAGTATATTTATGAGAGAATTAAACATGTACATAAATTAATCAACATCTGTATACTTCAATTAGTAACTTATTTTATTTTTATTTCTTGTATCTGTCCCATATATTTTCTTAATACATTCGGGACTATTACGGTGCGATTATTTGTTTGATAATTTTCAAGAATTGCAACCATTGTGCGCTCCGTGGCGACAAGTGTACTATTCAGTGTATGTACCAGCTGTGTTTCTTCAGTGACTTTTTCTCTATGACGTATACTTAATCTTCTCGACTGGAAATCAATACAATTAGAACATGACCCTATTTCTCTATACTGATTTTGTCCGGGCATCCATGCTTCTATATCATAGGTCTTTGAAGAGACTTTGCCTGTATCCGCACTACACAACAGTACTACTCTAAATGGGATTTCTAAATTTTGGTAAAATCTTTCTGTGATATTTAACATTCTTTCGTGTTCATCAAATGAATTCAAGGAATCTGAGATCACAAATTGTTCCACTTTTTCGAACTGATGAACCCTGAAAATTCCCTTCATGTCTTTACCATGTGCGCCAGCCTCCTTTCGAAAGCATGGACTGATACTCGCATATCTTAAGGGCAATTTTCTTGAGTCCAAAATTTCATCCATGTGCATTGATGCCATCGCATGCTCCGATGTACCAATCAAAAATAGATCTTCATTTTCAATTTTATATATCACATCCTTAAAATCATCCATGATAATAGACCCCTTAATAGCATCGTTCCTTAGCATAAATGGCGGTTGAATCAATTGATAGCCATGTTCAGCAAGAAAGTCCAAGGCATAGTTTATCAAAGCCTGGTTCATTTTAACAAGCTCATTTTTTAAGAAATAAAATCGAGCTCCGGATATTTTTGCAGCTCTTTCCATGTCAATTAGTCCAAGTGAATTGGCCAAATTAACGTGGTCGATCTTGAAGCCAGGTTTAATGTAATCATCATGCATTTTGATAACAATATTATCCTTCTCACTATCTCCAGTTGGCACTGATTCATTTAAGATATTGGGAATCGAGTAAATTAATTCAGAGTATGTTTTTTCTACTCTGCTTTTCTCGCCTTCCAAACTGTGCATCATCTCGCCAACATTTTTCATTTCATCGAGTTCTTTATTTACACTTTCTTGGTTCTCTTTTTTCTTCGCAATACTTTGAGATAAAGTATTTTTTCTGTGTCTTAAATTTTGAGTTTCTATTATTAAATCACGTCTTTTTTTGTCTAGATCCAATAGTTCGGAAAATGGATATTCAACTTTTCTTCTCTTTAGCATGTCTTTAATGAGTAGGGGATTTTCCCTGAGAAGCTTAGGATCAATCATTAGATGTCACTATGCTTGATAACGATATGTGTTCTAGTAGTTCATCTATAGTATTAAGGAACGTTCCTGTCCCATTTTCACAATAAATATCAATCACTAAATATTTGTTATGAGATTTAATATCAATCTTTAATCCTTCGGGGATACGAATATTATCTGGTGTTAATACATCGATAATAGTATCTACTTCCTTCTTACTATCAAATTCTATTTTCATACTGGACTTTATATTAAACCCTTCTTTCATTTCGAAATCTTCTTGATTAGTTTCGAAATAATGGACATCAATGTATCCTCTTGTGCCGAAGGAATTATAATTTGTCCATCGGCATTACTAAATGTCACTGTAATTCCATCAATTGTATTTGACAATTCCTTTGCCATCTGTTCAACATTCATATCTCCATCGTAATCAGAGCTAAGGAAATATTTGGAATAATTCTCATCAATTACTATTTTCATGATTATCACTTTATTCATAAACTGATAATGAGATGTCAAAAGACGAGACAGGTAACCAACGTAACCCACATAATCTGGTTCAATGATCCCATCCGCACTAATGAATACAAACAAACCCTTATCAGAGATTCTCCATTTTTCTTTTAGGATTTTAGAGACTAATTTTTGTGAAGTATTCTTAAATTCTTGTAAGTCCCTTTCAGCCTCTTCGAGAGATTCTGTTCGTTCACCAAGGCAAATGCTCAAGCCTATTCCAGATTTCATACTGAGTGCACAAGAATTCAATAACTCTGAAAATCTGCGTGCGTCATATAAATGACTGCCGTATTCTTCGGTCGGGAGAACGTAGGTATAACCTATGAGAATGTTTTCTAAATTTTCAACATTCCTGTTCATTTGGGAACTAAGGTGATTCTTAATAGATTCAATAATAAGAAATTTTTCCTCTTGATTAATATCAGCTATTGTCTTCCATCTTCCATCTTTTTTCAAGTTAATGTTAGTGTTCTTCATGAGCTCAAGACACTTGTCACTATTCGATGTTATTCCATACAAATATGGGATGGATGTATTGGCAATAGATTCATGGATCGGTAAGGATTCATTAAAGGAGAACAAAAGATCAATATCTGTCTGCATTAATCCATTTTTTTCTGAATCTTTTAGTATCTCATTATTAAGACCAATAAGAGATCTCTTGTCCCCTACATCTTGATATTCTCCCAAAGCTGAAACAATTGCAAGCGGAGATAGATTTGTAAATCTTTTATCGATACCTTTTACTAAAAGATAAGAAATACCTCCCGAAGTTACCTCATTATCACCATCAATATCGTATTTCCACGGATTTAAGATAGCATTATTATCGTCTGTTGCTATCTCGGCAAAAGAAAGTTTCCTATGGTCCAGTACAATCCACTCCTTCGAAAAAAACTTGTTGAATAATTCTGATAAACCCGTGCCAAGCTCTGTGAATAAATAAAATTCATGATCTTCACTTTTTAAATCAGCTATACTTTCTTGACTGATTTTATTCACAAAGCGGGCTGTTGCCTTTCCGCCCAATTTCCAAATAGCTCTAATCAAAAGGCTTGCAGAAACAATTCCATCGCATGATGAATTCGATACTATTAAAGTATCTTTTCTATCGTTAATTAGATTCTTTACTTTTTCACTAGTTGAATTTACATTTTCATAAAATTCCTTGTAACCCATTTAATTCATTATTCAAGTCGAGCAATTACCGCAGCATACTTCCAATTTTGTGAAATTTTTCCTTTCTTCTTATAATATTTTGACAGTCTATGAATTTTTGCTTCTATCAATTCAAGCGAACGAATATTTCTTTTGTCAGTATTGTGCACCTTTAGATGTTTTTGTAAAGCCAATGCCTTTTGAACTAGTTGGTTGAGGTCCTCAGGCATCTCTGGAGTAGAATTATTTTCCTCAAGAAGCTGGCTTATTCCCTTTCCCAATATTGGTTTTATTAGAGGAACTCCATATTGATCCCTCATTCTAACCCCTATTTCACTTGGACTGAGGCCATCCTTTGAAAGCTGAACAATAATCGTAGATAATTCTGATTTCTGATTAACCCAAGAAGGAGCAGTGTACGAAATAGGACGTGTTGAATGTGATTTCCCGTGTGTATGAGCATGAATCCGAGCCATTAAAGTAGAAATCAATAATGTGCATCTTAAATGTTACTTATACAATAATCAAACTAGAAATTCCTAATTCTAACAACAATAGTATTTTAAATTTGTCTGAAAATATTTTCAAGACCAATAAGGTTATATATTTGGATTCGAATTTACAAATTTAGTATGAAATCAGTTACCGTCGTTACAGTAGCAGCAATACTAATTGCAATGGGACCATTAGCGTTAACCTTGTATCAAACCGCAAGTGCACAATATGTCGCAGGTCCACAAGGCGGACTTAGTGTTGAGGAACAACTTAAACTCGCTAAGGAAAAGGTAGCCAATGCTGAACAAGCTGGTGCATACGGTTCTGGAACACCGTTCTTTGGTAAGAATATTGGTGATGCTGCAATTTACACTGCTGCAATAGTTGCAATATTTGGCGCCGTAGCTGCTGCATTCTTTGTGATGAGCAGAGGTAAAAAACCGGTAAAGGCATAGCGCTACTTTACTACTATTTTTTGTTTTTATAGCCATTACTTATTTTATGATAATGAAAACGTTGAGGGTCTCCACTTCGATTAAAGTCCTATATAGTAAATTCTAAGCTGCCCAAGGTGCTCATTTGAAAAGCTTTCGATTTTCGTTTTTGTCTGAATATTCTGATCGATTTTACGCCTACTTTAAACTGACTCACCAAAATGTATATATCATAGAATTAATTTGCTAATAGATAATGAGCGGAATTGAAGGACTTGTTACAATGATTGGAAATGCAGTACACAGTCTAATTGGTCAAATTGGTCCATCGTACGATCCTTTATTTTACGATGTAATGGTCTACATATTTGGAACAATGATGTTCGCAGTGTTCTTACTCGCAGCAATAGCCTTCTGGTTAAGGAAAAAAGGTCTCGGTGGCGGTTCAGCAAAGGAAAAATGGGTACAAGAGCTGGATAAATATTTTGAACAATCACAAATAGGTCTTCTTCCTGACGAAAAACATCACTGGTAAATTATAAAAAGTCAATCCCTAAAAATTCTTATTTTTATTTTATTTTTTCAATAGATCTGATGCACGCAGGCCAGAATTCAATTTAAGTAATTATCATAGTCCTAAAAAACGACTACTGTACTTCAATCGCAGATTCCGTGAAGCCAAATTTAACTAGGTAAGATTTTACATCTTCCCTGTGGTCTCCTTGTAGCATAATGAACCCATCTTTTGCAGTTCCGCCACAGGCTAATTTACTTTTCAATTCTTTGACTATATGTTGTAGGTCACTCAATTTCGGATCAATACCTTCTATCACGGTACTAGTTTTGGAAAAACGTCTTATTTCAAGTCTTATTACAATTCTTGTTTCTTCTTTATCCAGCTCGCCACATGCGCAAAGGTCGTTTGGTAGTCCACATTTTTTGCATATCACCACCATATTATAATTAATTTCTATTGAAGTATTCTCATTATTAAGCCTTGCCCGATTAACAACATGTACTAAGATTTGTGAATAATTGGAAAAAATTGAAATGTCATTATTATTGTCTAACGATTAATGAGAGTTTAAGTTATTGCTAGTCGGTAAGAAGATTTTAATTTACATGATCGCAAAGATCAAATGCAGAATATGTCAATATCTGGTGACAAATATAAAGAAAATCTAAAACAAGCTGCAGAATTCTTGCTTAATGGAGGAACCCTACTATCTGAACCTTGCGAAAAATGCAATGGAATCCAAGTAAAAAAAAATAATGAAGTCACATGTATTATTTGTGGGAACACTACTACGCTAAAAAAACCAAAATCAACAGAAGACATCGACAAGACTGTCGACAAGAGAATACTGCCAGATCTTAGCATAAGCGAAAAAATAGGAGAGAGACTAGTGGAATTAATAATGAGTATTGGTTCAGATAAAAATTTAGATGAGGAGGAACAAAGATTGAGAGTCATTGACGTTTATATCAAAATTTTAGAAAAAATAAAGGTTCTCAAGTAATTTTAAGACTCTCTAATATTACAAGCGAATAAAACGGAATGTATTTAAGAGATGATTCAGAAATAACTTTTACATTGGGTGAAGGAAAGAAAAAAAATGCACCATTGCCTGCATCAAGCGCAGGATTACTAAGGTTTTTTGAAGATGAAACTCGTGGTGTTAAGGTAAAACCAGAAGTTATACTAGGTGTTACTGGTGCGCTCATAGGAATTTCTATAATTATCAGAATCGCTTTCCCAGTATAGAATTCTATTAATAGCATTAATTGATGAGTGAAGACAGTGTAACTGATATACACAGAAGATGGTATTTCACACTATTAAATCCGTCTTCGTACAAAACCTCGGCAGCAATCTCAATAATTGCGTCATTAGGAATAATAGGCATTAATTATATTTCCTATTCTCATTTTACGGAATTAATAATGCATTTTGTCATAGCAACTGGAATTACTGTAGGTGGTTTTTTTCTAGATCTATTCTTACTAAAGGGAACACCTACAAATAAGATTTCAAAAGTGATTCATGTTGCAGCTTTTTCAAGCTCCCTTTGGCTAGTAACTATTTTATTAGGATTATTAGCAAATAACATTTTCAGTAAAAATTCAGATATCGTTAATTATGATTTGGCAGGAATGTTCATTGCAAGTGGACTTCGTTACGGTATTTTTGTTTCAGTTTTTGGATCAAGAATAATTAGAGCTGTATTAATTTCATTTATTATGCCTACTATTTTTTTTACTAATTTATTACCATATACTTCTACATTTATTCTGCATGACCATGTTACGGAACTAATTATGGGTTCTCTTATCTTTACAGTGGGGGTTGTATGGTCCATATTAGCTGACAGGGCAGGATGTCCCAATATCAAAAGCACTTTTAGAATATTACAGGCATTTTTATCTGCATGGACAGAAAATAAAGAAGAAGAGATGGAAGACATATTTGAATCAAGATCCAAAGTAGATAAGATAAGAACCCAGATGATTAAATTTGAAAGACAAGACGGAAAACAAGTATTTGTTGTATTGCCTGATATACATCCAGGGCCATTTAATCCAATAGGTGGGAGTAATCTTCCTCATAAACTATTCAATTTCTTTCAAAAAAATGCAATAGTGTTACATAGTATTTCTGACCACTCATTAAATTTGCCTACAATCTCGGAAGTCAACAAGTATCTTGTATCACTAAAAAATTCAATTATTAAAAATAGTGGCAATGAGTGTACGTTGCCTTTACAAACAAAATCGGATGATTTCACATTGACTTGTTTAAATTTCAATACTAGTGTATTCATGATCATTTCAAAAGATAGTGGGATGGAAGACTTACCATATTCAATTCGAGAAAAAGTCGAAGAATATGTCAAAGAGGCAGGATTTTCTGACATCATGATTATTGATGCACATAATGCACAGGGAAAAAAGATTTCTTCAGAAGAAGAAACGATCCTTTGTGATCTTGCGTTATCTTCTTTAAAAAAACTAAAGAGTCTAAAATATCATTCCTACAGAATTGGATACGCCAACTCTACAGGGTCAGAATTCAAATTTATTGAATTAGGTGGAGCTGGTATTGGTGCTCTGAATTTTCAAATTAACAATGAGAATTATCTTATTGGTTGGTCCGATTCAAACAATCTTGTTAACGGATTACGAGATAGAATCCTCAATGAATTAAATCAGCAAGGATTCTACATGTTAGAAATCTGCTCATCAGACACCCATTCTAGTTCTGGAAAAAGAACACGTCTGGGATATTATGCACTGGGAAATGTTACTAATTATGAAATAATTATTAGAGCCTTCAAAGAGATTTCTCAAAAGGCCGTATCCAATGCATCATCTTCAAGATTCTCGTTTTTGGATTCATATTCGCAATTAAAATTAATGGGAAGAGATCAATTCGATAATTATGCTGCCGCCTTAAATAGGTCTATGAGCATAACAAAGGTATCGCTAGGGGTTACGGTAGCGTTGTACATTATCATGTTAGTTATTTCATGAAAATATATATACTAGGCAAACTTGGATAATTTACTTCTTTTTCAATCGTTCTCTCTTTCTGATAACACTATGATACAAATCTTTTCTATAGTCTTCAACATCATCTGATATACTCTTTGAACCTAAAGCTAATATTTGACATGCTAGAATTGCGGCATTTATGGAACCGTTAATTGCAACACAAGCGACTGGAATTCCACTTGGCATCTGGACAATTGAAAGGAGAGAATCCACCCCATTTAGATTATGACTCTCTATAGGGACACCTATAACTGGTAAAGTAGTCAGCGATGCAATCATACCAGGTAAATGTGCGGATCCTCCTGCTCCTGCGATAATTACCTTTAGGCCCCTCCTTTTCGCAGTTTTTGCATACTCGAACATTAGATCCGGGGTCCTGTGAGCTGAAACAATTTCCATTTCATATGGAACGTGATTTTTTTCCAGAAATTCTGACGCTTGAATCATAACTTTTACATCCGAATCACTTCCCATAATAATCCCAACAAGTGGTTTATTCTTCTTATTTATTTCCACGCGGTTTCCCTACTTTTAACAAATTCCTTACTGTATTAGCTCTAGATAACGCTTCCTCTACGTTTTCTGCAGTTATGGTAAAATGGCCTAATTTTCGTTGTGGTTTTGTTATCTTTTTTCCATAGAAATGCACTTTAAGACCAGGAATGGTGAAGGCTTTTTCAATTCCTTTAAAACAATAAGTTCCAGTGTAGTTAGGTATTCCTAGAATATTCATCATAACTACAGGAGACATCAATCTCGGCTTTGCCAATGGTAGACCAAGTATGGCACGTATGTGTTGTTCGAATTGAGAAACACTACATGCCTCGATTGAAAAATGGCCAGAGTTGTGGGGTCTGGGTGCTATTTCGTTTATCATTAATTTGTTGCCTTTGAGAAACATTTCGATACCAAATACTCCAACACCTTTCAGAGAATCAACAACCTTTTCAGCTATCAACTTTGCCTCGGAATCGACTCTGCTACTGATGTTTGCTGGAGCGATAGTGGTATCCAATATATTGTTGGTATGAATGTTTTGTGCTACTGGAAAAGTTACTGTATGTCCACGCGTGTTACGAGCAACCATGACAGATACTTCCTTTGTAAAATGAATGAATTTTTCTATCATGCATCTTCTCCCTTCAAAATACTGAATCCCTCTTTCTACATCATGAAGAGATCTGACTAGGAAATTTCCTCTACCATCATAGGAATCTTCGCAGGCTTTTAGCACTGATGGATAACCGAATTCATCGCAAATTTTTTTCGCTTGTTCAACTGTTGTAACTTCTTCAAATTCTGGAACTTGAATTCCTTTTTCTCTTAGGAATCTCTTTTGTCTTAGCTTATTTTGAATTGTATTTAATACGCCCGAAGCTGGATGAACAGCATACCCTCTTGATTCCAGATCTTTTAGAACTGAAGAATTTGCAAGCTCAATTTCAAAGGTTAATACATCAGATTTGTTAGCCAGTTCAATAATCGATTTTTCATCTTTAAAATCACTAACAACCATTTGATCCGCAATAGATGAGGCAGGACAATTCATATCAGGATCTAAATACGCAACGTTTAGTGACATTCTTTTTGCCTCTAATCCGATCATCTTACCGAGTTGTCCTCCCCCTATGATTCCTAATGTAATATCATTAGGAGAGAGTTCAGATTTGTCAAGCGAATGTTTCATCGATAAAATACAAAATTTATTGGAAATTTAAAGTATGTATATTTGTTTAAACTTTAAAAGTTTATAGATCTATTAATTGATATGAGTCTTAAGGGAAAAGTTGCTATTGTAACAGGTGCAGGTGGAGGAGTAGGAAGATCTACAACTGAACGTCTCGTTAATGAAGGATGTAAAGTGACCCTGGTTGGTAGAGATCGTTCAAAATTGACAAAGGTTATTTCAGACACTGATAAGAGCAATGATCTACTAGCTGTAAGTGCAGACATCACCAAAGAGGCAGAAGTGCTAAACGTTATTGAGCAAACTATATCATCCTTCGATACTGTGGATATTCTTGTAAACAATGCTGGTGTCCTAAACGATCCAATTTCATTTCACCTGATGAGTGAAGATCAATGGGATAATCTAATCTCTACAAATTTGAAGGGTACTTTTCAGATGACCAAGGCTGTTTTGCCAATAATAATGGATAAAAAAATTGGAAGTATTGTTAATATCTCTTCATTACTAGGAATACGTGCAATTCCAAATGTTCCTCTGTCCATTTATGGCGCTACTAAAGCTGGTATCATAATGTTTACAAAAAGTATAGCAGTAGAATACGGACCATTTGGTATTAGATGCAACTGTATTGTACCATCTACAATAAGAAGTCCCATGATAGAACCTTATTTACAAGATGAAAAGTCTAGAGAGTTATTAGAATCGTCATTTCCATTAAGGAGGATAGGTAATACTAGTGACATTTCCGGAGCAGTTGTTTATCTATGTTCGGATGATGCAAATTGGATTACTGGAACAACTTTGACTATTGATGGCGGCTTTTCTGCAAAATAAGTTAAGACAAGATAAAATATCATTTTACCAAACTAGGATTTTACCAAGTCAGATTTTTTCTGCTTGATTAATGGGATTACCTTTTCAACTATTATTTCATGAAAATTATCTGTTCCAGGGTCAAGAGAAAGTATTATTACGAATGATAATTTTCTATTTTCATCAGTTATAGGGATGGTAGCTCGGATAAGTTTGGAATAATGCGAACTTGCGTATTGTATCTTGCCCAATAATACTTCCCACCTTAGCCTGGTAAATTGTCTGGTAGCTGCAGTAATTGCATATTGAGCTCTTTCTTCAGAAGAGAGTAATGGCTTGATACCTTTACGATGACTAATATGTAATATTATGCCATCTTCATTTGTAATCCCTGCAGATCTAATTGATGAATCAAGATTAATTATCTCTTGACATAACGTCTTGAATACCGAATTTTTCAATAAAAAAAAATTAGCATTCGGTAATTTTAATGTCATGATTTCCTGTTTTCTTCTTTTTTCTCTAAAACGTCCCGCAGATCCAGACGTACCGTGGGGGAAAGTGACTTCGTTTAAAGTTAGAATTACAAAGTAAAACTACTCTTATCATGAGCCCATCATCCCCGGCATTTTGATAGGTGTTCGGTACGCCGTAGTTATGTTTATTCCATTGTTGGCTATGATTCTAACAAGATTCAAGTTACTTCCTTCTGGTGGTGAGAGTGAAATTTTTTCTCCAGGATTGATAAATTGTATTGTTTCGTTTTTAATACCATAATTAACAACAACATGAGTCACTGGTTGTTTTCCTATATTAGTCAGCATAATCCTGCTGTTTGTGAAAAGAGTTTGATCTTCTCTCATGGCGTCGACCCCCAATGAATAGTCAGGACGTTGATAATATTGAATAATTAGATATGAAAGAAAAGACAGAGAAACAAGCCCTGCAATGCAGATGAAAATAAGATTTAGTCTTTTCAATTTAAATTAGTTGAGTTTACAAATATTTAAGTAGTTTAGTAAAAGACTTGTTGGGAATCGGAATTTTATAATCCATGTTTTTAATTATCGTAAATTTTAATGTTCAGTGTCCCCCTTTATTTCAGCGCGAGTTTTGAAAACTGGTTTTATGCCTAGGGGTTTGTAACTCCCCGTTGAACAAGAAAAACACAATTCTTTTTCATCTATACCAATTGCCTGTGCTAACGTAATGGTATCATTGTAGATTACTTTGTCTGCACCAATACTTTTTGCAACTGCAAATTCAATGCGATTATCCCCTGGCGCTTGATTCTGAAACGCCAAAAGCTCTTCTTGTGATGGAAAATCAATTCCTGCATAACAAGGATATTTTATAGGTGGAAAAGTGACTATAAGTGATATCTTTGATGCGCCCGCTGATCGAAGAATCTGTATAATAGATTTTGAACTTGTGCCTCTGACTATACTGTCGTCGATTACCACTACGTTTTTCCCTTTGATAACTTCTGGTATTGGAACAATACCCTTGTTAATTTCAATCCGTTCACCATGATATGGTTCAATAAAGCTCCTCATAGAACCTTTTTTTCGATATCTGTCTTTCAATAATCCCTCTTCAAAATGAATCCCTAATTCTTCAGCATATCCCAGAGCGGCGGGTCTTGCCGAGTCAGGAACTGGAATGACAACATCTGCATCATATACTGGATATTTTCTTGCCAAGTAATGACCCATTTTTTTTCTTGCTTCATATACATTAACTCCTTCAATAATACTACTTGGATGGGCAAAGTATGTAAATTCAAAGGCACAATGTGAATGATACTCACTAGTAGAAAATTGTTGTCTTTCTATCCCATTTAAGCTAAGTTTCAATAATTCTCCAGGTTGGATATCTCCAAGAAGTTTACCACCTACGGTATCAATGGCGCATGATTCAGAAGCTATCATGTACGTGTTTGATTCTTCTATATGTCCTAACACTAATGGTCTGAACCCGCGTGTATCACGGACGGCATAAACAGACCCGTCATCCGTTAAAAGTGTAAAGCAAAAGGAGCCTATCATTTCTTCCTTTAATACACGAAGGGCTTGAATCATATTATCATTCTTTTCAAGATGCATCATCAATCTTTGTGCTGCCAGCAGAGTATCGGTCATTGTTTGAGGTGAAAAAGTGCATCCTCCGACCATATTGGATAATTCTTCTACATTGGCTATAGTTCCGTTATGAGCTATACAAAGATCTTTTATTTTTAATGGCTGTGCATTGTCTAAATTACTTTTTCCGATAGTAGAATATCTGACATGACCAATAGCTGCATTAGAGTTGAATTTTCTAATGATGTATCTAAAATTTCTTGAAGCAGAAACCAAGCCTAAACGTTTGTATGGAGATTTCGAGGGTACTGCGAATCCCCACGACTCTTGACCCCTGTGCTGTAATGCTCGCAAAGAATCAAGCACATAAGGTATTACATTATGGCCATCCAGTGAAAAAAAACCAACAACGCCACAATTCTCATGGACCATTAGTGATCACTTCTTCGAGATGGATTTAATTAAAAGTTACTCCACATAAATTCGTGACTAAGCTCCATCCATTATGTGATTAATTGAATTGTAGCTACACCCCAGGTCATAGACTGGTAAATTTATTACTTCTTTACGAGAATAATGTAAATTCAAAATCTTGGTCGTTTCGACTTCTCCTATCTCAGAAAAAATACATCTTTTACTTCTCAATATCTTTTTTACCAAGTCTGGCTGCTTACTGCCTATTATGAATCTGGAATGACTCTCGGAAAAGAGCAAGTAGTCATGACGAGAGCAATTATTTGGAATTTTTTTCAAATCGATATCTATTCCCACGTTGCCAGAAATGGCTAATTCAGCTAATGCTGCTCCAATTCCGCCCTTTGAACAGTCATGCGCGAAATCAATCAATCCCTCTTGGATTAGCGCCAATACCAGCGAGCTATTTTTTCTATCGATCTCTAAATCTACCTCTGGCACGTTCCCGTATTTTGAATGCCCAATTGAGTCAGTATATTCAGTTCCGCCCAATTCCTCATATGTTTTACCCAAAATAAACAATGTATCGCCAAAAGTTGGAACACACTTGGTAATGTGCGATCTATCTTTAATCAGGCCAATAGTTCCAATTACTGGTGACGGTTTAATTGGGGAACTCATTGTTTCATTATAAAAGCTAACCTTTCCGCCCACCACAGGAACTTTCATATAATTACAGAAATCTATAATTGCTTCTACTGATTTCCTAAATGTCCAATATATTTGGGGATTTTCAGGACTTCCGAACTGAAGATGATCTATAATTCCAATAGGTTCCGCACCTGTACATACTACATTTCTGCATGCTTCGGATAAACATCCTAGGGTTCCAAAATAAGGATCAAGATAACAATGTTTGGAATTTCCGTCCAATTTGATAGACACAAATTTATTGTCATTTACTCTGATAACTGATGCATTTGCACCAGGTTTTATAACAGTCCTCAGTCCAACCTCATGGTCATATTGCTGGAAGACCCAATCTTTGTTACCAATATTTGGATTTGACAGCAAATCTAACAAAATACTATTGTAATCCTTTACCTTCTGCAACTCAATATCCTTTTTTGTCCTATTCAGGTAACCTGGCTTCTTTGATTTTCTATAACACAATGGAGCATTTACCATCAAGTCACAAGAGATATTAGCTATTGATTTGCCTTGAAAATGAATATTGAGCTTATCGTGGCCATGTACTTTACCAATAATTGAATACGTTATACCATATTTGTTGAATATCTCCTTAAATCTAGATAATTTTTTCCTATTTAGTATGTAGACCATTCTTTCTTGCGATTCAGAAATCATTATTTCATTTGGTGACATATCAGCAACTTTTGTATGAACCGCAGACAAGTCAACTTCAAAGCCTTTCTCAACTAGATGAGACATTTCAGATAAACAACATGATAATCCTCCACCTCCCAGATCCTTTATTGCGTTAATACAGTTGCTTTTAGACGCCTCAATTGTGGCTTCAATTAATAATTTTTCCAAAAATGGATCAGGAATTTGAACTGCGGACCTATCTTCTTCATCATCAAGTAATTTTGAAGCAAAAGATGCTCCTCGAATTCCATCTTTTCCTGTAGGATTACCAGCAAGTACTATCTCATCGCCCTCATCTGCATGATTCGAAATAATTTGAGCTCTTTTCCCAAGACCTATTGCAGCAACATCTACCAGACAATAATCTTTAAAGGAATCATCAAACTCAACCTCTCCAGCTACAGTAGGAACACCAATGCAATTGCCATAATCTGCAATTCCCTTTACAACATTTTTAAATAACCATTTTGATTTTGATGTCTTATTCTCATCATTCAGTGAGGAAAATCGTAAAGCATCAAGTAAGGCAATTGGCCTCGTACCCATTGAAATAATATCCCTTATCACTCCACCTACCCCGGTAGCAGCTCCTCCATACGGTTCAACTGCAGATGGATGGTTATGACTTTCTATGTGAACAGTAATAACATCATCATCTCCTATATCCAATACCCCTGCGTCATATCCTGGGCCAACAACTACTCTTTTACCAAGTGACGGTAATGATCTTAAGTATTTTTTAGATGATTTATATGAACAATGCTCAGACCATTCGGCATCTATCATGTCAATTTCTAATAAATTAGGCCTTCTGCCTAATTTTTTTTGCAAATAAGTTTCTTCTTTTCTTGTTAGCATTCTATATCAATTAAATCAATTCTTTATGTAAGAAGATAAAAAATTTTTTAATGATAGAAATATCAGGTCTGCATTGCTTTTTTTTTGGTCGGGTGATAGGATTGGTTCTGATGCACGTTCAGGATGTGGCATGAGTCCCATGACATTCCCATTTTCATTACAAATTGCGGCAATCATTTCGGTGGATCCATTTGGATTTTGATCTTTATATTTGAAAACAACCTGATTATTTTCGTAAAGATCATGAAGTTTATCATCGCCTATGACATATCTGCCCTCTCCATGTGCAATAGGTATACTGATCTTATCATTTACTCTGAATAAATTCGTAAAAGGGGTGTTAACATTCAACACTTCCACTTCTAACCACTTGCAAGAAAATTTTAATTTAACATTTTTTATTAATGCGCCAGGTAGTAATCCAGCTTCAACCAGTATTTGAAATCCATTACAAATTCCAAGAATTGGTAAGCCCTCCTCTGCCTTTTTCTTTATTGCTTCAACTATTGGGCTTTGAGCTGCTATAACTCCTGCGCGCAACCTATCTCCATAAGAAAATCCACCAGGTAAAATTAGCGCATCACAATCGTCTATTGAATCTTCCATATGCCACACATATTGAGCACTTATCCCTATGACATCATTTAAGACATGATGTACATCGCGCTCACAGTTACTTCCTGGAAAAACAACTATTCCTAACTTCACCTAGAATCTACCTTAACTGTTTAGGACTAGTAATTTTAATTTATTTGTAATGCCAGAGCGGTTAGTTTTATCAGCAGTAAAACATAAGACGATTGAAAGCGCTATTTGGGACTTAGGTTTTTATTTTGATGACTATTAAGATTGAATATTGAACGATAGAGTACAGGATATAATGACAAAGAACGTCATATCAATAGATGAAGGGATTACGGCGAACGAAGCGGCAAAAATTATGACTGAAAAGCGTATAAGCTCACTTATCGTCGAGAGAGGAAACGTTCCTATCGGTATAATCACTGAAAAAGATTTCGTTAAAAAAATCTGTACCAAGGACTTAATATGTTCAAAAGTTAAGGTGGGCACGATAATGTCAAAAATTGAAACTTACGCTAGTCCTGACACTCCAGTTGAAGTAGCCGTGCAAAGGATGGTCAATCATAAGATACGTAGATTGCCCATATTATCGGATGGAAAAGTAGTTGGTATAGTCAGTGTTACTGATTTGGCAAGACAATTGAGAACAATATTATTAGTAGATGGAATCTTGTCAGAGGAAACTTGAGAATAAAAGAAAAAAGAATAGATGGTAGGCAAAATATAAAAGTTACAAAATTCATTTCTTCTGAGTATGAAAAAATTCCTCGCAACTTCTTTAGTTGTTATGTCACTCGCAATTATTCTACAAGGTAATTTGTTATATGCACAACCATCATTGAAAGATCCTAACCTTAAAGTCGAACCTTTAGTGAGTGGTATTTCATTTCCTACCAGCATGTTATTCTTGGATAAAAATAATATTATTGTCTTAGAAAAAGATGGAAACGTCAGGCTCGTTAGCAATGGCATACTACAACCACAACCGTTACTATCCCTAAATGTTGACACTAAGAATGAACGTGGATTATTAGGAATAGAAAGAGTGGGTGAAAATATATTTTTGTATGCAACTGTAAAGGATGGTCAAGTGATAAATAGGATATTCAAGTACACTTTATCAGCTGGGCCAGAGCTAACTCATCAAGAGGTATTTATGGATCTTCCAGGAACACCCGGTACCAATCACCAAGGAGGGAAACTGGCTGTAAGTAGTGATGGATATCTTTATTCTGTAACTGGAGAGTTGCAACGAAATGGAAAAGATCAAAATATAATAAATGGTCCAGATCCAGACTTTAGTGGGGCAATTTTAAAAATAAACCCAAATGATGGATCACCCGCTCCTAATAATCCTTTCAAAGGTAACAATTCTAATGATCCACTGAATTGGTATCAAGCTTATGGAATAAGAAATAGTTTTGGGCTGGGGGTAGATCCAGTTACCGGAACCTTATGGGATACGGAAAATGGCGAAAATTCACATGACGAAATTAATATGATTACACCTGGATTTAATAGTGGCTGGAAACTAGCAATGGGACCAATTTCAGATAGTGGAATAACACAAAAAGATTTGGTAAACTTTCCAAATTCAAATTATAAGGATCCAGTACTTAGCTTTATAGATTCTTTTGGTATTACAGATATTGAATTTTTTAATTCAGATAAATTAGGTGTAGAATATGCAAATAATGCATTCGTGGGAGATTATGGACATGGAAATCTTTATAGATTTCAGTTAAATGACCAGAGAACCGACTTTAAGTTAGATGCACCCGGATTGGCTGATCGTGTTGTCGAAAGTAAAGGTGACCTAGAATCGATAATATTTGGAAAAGGTTTTGCAGGAATAACTGATATAAAGACAGGGCCTGATGGATATCTTTATGTTCTGTCTTTTAATGATGGAACAATTTATAAGATTAGTTAATACCATTATAGCGATTTAGTTGCAATAGATACCAAATCATCGGTATTCATTCCCTTCATTTTTATTATTTTATTGACGCATTAATTGTCAATTTGAAAAATTTTTATTTTCTGCCCTGCTATAATAGCATTTAATATCTTTCTACCACTATCAGACCTCTTATCTATTTTGATTCTTGATTTCTTTCCCACTTGATTTGCACAAATAAATTCATCATCAATGTACAAATTTACTTTGTTACCAATTGTTTCTTCGTCTAGCTGTATGATAACTCCATTGCCTGACTCGTTTATTTGAAAGTATACCTCTTTGCCAAGAGTAGGGGTTTTCATTTCTACATCTATTCTTACACCAAGCATATTTTCAAGCTCACTTATGGTTGATCCACCTTTTCCAATTATTCGAGGAATTGTGTCCTTCTGGACCTTGATTCTAACTTTATTGCCTGATAAGATGGATATCTCTGGATTCGGATCAAAACGCCGTATTACATCCTTTATCTTTGATTCTGCAAGTTTATAGATGTTATTTTGATTAGTATCGCTATCCAGGTCAACGGGCACAATGACGTTTTCTTCACCATATGTATAAATCTCATATTCTAATACTCCTGTCGAAAAATCTTTCACTTCTACTACGGGCCTGGCAAGATCAGCCTCAGTCATCTTATACGGTACTTTGACCGTCAGTGAAATTTCATAAACCTTCTTGACCATTCCGGCGTCCATGAAGATTATCGTATCCAGAATTTGGGGTATCATCCCCAATTCGATTCTGCCAATAAATCTCTGTACTGCGTCCAAGGGTTTGCTTGCATGAATTACTCCTATCATGCCGACTCCAGCTAGTTTCATGTCAGAAAATACTTGAAAGTCTCTATATCGTCTTATTTCATCAAATATCGTATAGTCAGGACGTACGAGCAGTAAAATGTCAACAGCATTGTCGAAACTTCCCTCAAGCGGCCCATATTGGGTTACCTCTTTTGGTACTTGCAAATCTCTAGGTGATTCAAATGTCTTTACAATTTTATTTTGCGTAACATAAAATTCGGCAAGACTGCTTGCCAGTGTACTCTTGCCAGATCCGGGAGGTCCTGCGATAATAATTCCTTCCACATCTGAAGTCAATCGGGCCAATAATTTTTCGCTTAGTCCGTAGTCTTCTAATGTCAACTTTGCTATTGGTTTTACGATCGTAATTTCTTGCCCATCTGAAAAGGGCTCTTTTGTTATTGCAATTCTATATTTCTCCAACTGGATGACAGTTGCTCCATCCTTGTTAATTTCGGTGAATCCTTTTCTTGATCGTGATTGTTCTAAAACTTCCTTTATGATTTCATAAACTTCTTCAGCTGTGAGTCTTTTTCCTTCCAAACGCACGAGTTTTAAGTTACCAGGTACACCTTTTTTTGCATATGGACAAGTACCTTCCTTTAGATGAACACTCATTGTATCATCATCAAAATATTTTTCAAATTGCAATTTTGAATCCTTTTTAGAGGAACTAATATGAATTGACTTTATTCCATGTGCTTCAGATACCAAGTGTTGAACGTAGTCACATGTTATCAATGTAGCATCATTTTCTAAAGCTATATCTTTTATAATAGCATCAATTCTTCCATGTTTGGCCAACCTGATTTCTTCAATTGTTGGTCTGGTTCCCGCAAATTCCAGACTTATTTTTCTAGCTTTGCATTCATCCCTTATCCTTTTTATTTCAAGTAATCCTTCTAATCCATGCGACTTATTCATCGATGCCTGCGCCTGCAGTTCGTCCAGAACAGCTATAGGGATTATTATCTGGCTATTTTGTTTTATTTTATCTTGTATGATTTCTGAAACATTGCCATTAATAATTACGCTCGTGTCTAGGACGAATTTATCTGTCATCTAAAATAGAATATGTCTTATAGATTAATGTGTTTTTTTATAAAATTGAAAAATAAAGAGCTGCAAATTGCCCATTTAGTTACGATTATCATTATGATTCATCGACATATAATATGGTTTGATTATTTCCGCTAGTTTGTGAGAGAATACTTGATATCATATTAGTAATTTTTTCATCATCTGGTTGACGTCCCTCTATGTTGCCAGCAAGCAATAGGTATTGTCTTATGTTTGATTTTATAACGTCTCCTAACTCTTGATTAACAGTTGCATTGAAGGGTCTAAGAGCCCCACGAAATATTTCCGATCTTGCACGAACAACTCCGCTTATTTTGTCTCCTAAGGGAGAGTCCGGCCCGACGACAGTTATTGATCCCTTCGAGCCTTTAAATAGAGACGGTTCACTTACTGCCCCTTCTGGAGACATGTTAATTACAGATTCTCTGGTTATCAGTGCCGGCACGAACAAGTAGTTTTCCACCAGCTGGTCCCATTGCTTTCTATCAAGGGACTTTAATGCTACCCCGTAGTCATATTCGCCAGTCAGCAGAATTACTCCATCTATTGCACTGAATTTATCATGAACCAGTTTAAAGATTTTTTTTACAGCATCCTCACTCGATAAATTTACAAAATGAGAATGGAACTCTTTATAGTAATTCAAATCTTTAGTATCTTTTGTCAGGATCACCAATTGTTTTATTTTATTTACAAGGAAGTTTGCAATTAGTTTCGCACGTTTATGATCTTTTTCCGATGATGAATTTATTATCAAAACAACTACTTTATCCGAGATATCAATTTCGTTTTGGTGAATATGCGTTCCAATTATTGGTCTTGTGGGATAAAATACTCTGTCGTTTGGCACGATCTTTCCATTTAATAATTTGCTCATCTTTTCAGATGATAGGTTTAGCACCATTTCTGCCACTTGTTCCTGAGAAAGAAATTCATTGTCAACTATCATTTTCTTTGTATTTAGTTGTATTTTTTCAGCAATTTCCTGTGTTTTTGATAAAAGCTGTCTGAGTCTTAAAGTAAGTTTGAGCTTATCATCTTCATTTTTAATCCTTTCATTAAATACTTCTTGTATGATTAAATTCATTTCCTTATCCACAGCAGTCTGGTCCTCCCCCAAGACATTCAAAAGCCGTTGCAATATTTTTTCTATTTCGATAGACGAAAATCCAGGGAACCCTCCGATACGTAAAAATTCTGCAGCCGCCTTTGGATATACAGTCTTGTAGATACGATCCGAATGAACCGGACCCGGATTAGTTGCTACTGATTGAATTCCATCAGGGACTAATTCCCAGGCAAAAGCTTCGGCTAACCTATTTTTGGCCCCTTGCGCACTTGTGTAGGGAGTTCTGAATCTATATGGCCGCTGCTCATACTTGTTTTCTTCTGTGAAAAAAGTAGATATAGTAATTACTTTAGAACCCTTTTCCATATTTTCAATGCATTTGAGGGTAGTCCAAAATGTACCCGTTAAATGAATCATTATACATTCTTTGAACTCGGGAAAATTAGAGTTCGTAAAAAGCTTCACAGGTCCTGAAACTCCAGCATTATTAACAAGAATGTCCACAGGTCCTGTTTCTTTTGAAATTGTACTGAACATATTCGTTATTGATGTTTCATCTGAAACATCAACACCAGCAAATATCCTGATTTTTCCTCGACTTCCAGCACTGGTGACTATGTTTTCTAATTCAGATTGCGTTTCTTCTAATGGTTCTTTTCTTCTTCCAAGTAAAATAATGCTTGCACCATTTTCAGCAAATTTCTTTGCAATAGCTTTGCCTATTCCAGTTCCACTACCCGTGACTACTACAACCTTATTGGCAAATTTAAAATCTTTATCCAACTGTGAGTCCACCCTGATTGGTATAACTTGATTGCATATTTAATGCACTATTAAATATAGCGAGCCTCGACACATTATGAATTGAAATATGAAAAAGTTTGAAAACCAATAGCAATCAATGATTTTCATACAATTTATTTATCAGTGTAAAATTACAAAATGTATGAATGATGAAGCAAGCACAGCGGTAGATTCTGTTAGTATCTATGAAGGTGAGGATGAATCTGAAACTATCAAGATTTCAAGCCTGAATGAAATTTTTGCCTCACAAATGAAAAAGACTGGGTTAACTGTCGAGACAGTCCCCTTAGGTTCGTTGAACTTGGAGCGTGAAGATTACTATAATAATGATATTGGTTCTAATCCTCGGCTTATTACTAATCGTGGCTGTATTAAGATAAAAGACAAAGAAATAACCATGATCCAAATTATTCAAAGAAACTAATCAGGATTCTCGTTTAGAATTGATTTTTCAGACTTTTATAAGAACAATAAGCTTAACGACTTAAATCATCTAAGAATGATCTTTCATTTTTGTATATGAAAAGTAAAAGAAAGTGTTTGATATGATAGGTAAAGTCATTCATGCTCTCCACCAATCGAAACTAAGAAAATAAACTCTCCGAGGTTTCACAGATGTGATTGCTAAAATAAATTGCTTCTTAACAGTAGTCGCCAATCTTCCAGCCAAAACTATTCCTGTAGCTGTGATATCTTGCTGATTGTCTACGACCTGCACTAGATATGGTGCATGGTCAATTCCAGGACCCTGCTCATATACAGCAAAATCACAACCAAACTTGATACCAGGAGAGACAATATATCCTACATCTCTTAACTTTTTGAATACAAGATACTTTATATCAAAATGCACATATTGTTTTCTGCAAATTTCTTTCAACTCTTTTAAAATTATTCTCTCTCCATTGACATTTCTTAATGTAAGTAATTTTGATTCAACCAAATAGCATCCTTCAATTAAATCGAGAATGAGAGGGGTTTCAAAATTAATTCCCTTTGGTTTGTAGATCCCAAGAGGTTTCCCATAATAACCAAGAGAAAAAATTGACCTTGAATCATCAAGATCCCATATTATAATTCTGCTCTCTACGAGCGTACCAGAAAAAGGACCCATTACATACTCAGAGCAAGTATAGTGAGAGAGTCTGACGCAGCCTGACATTTATCTGCCATTCCCTCTATTCCCTCTACTGCGTCCTTGACCAGAAGAAGATCTTTTGTATTCGGAATTTCATTCAGAGCTTTAATCACAACTTTTCTGTAAGAGTTGTCGACTTTTCTTTCAATGTTTTGTACCTCTTGTGCAAGTTCAATAGTGCTTGAAGGGCTTATACTTAGCGCCCTGGCCATTTCATTTAACTTAAAAATGGCCTCTACAACCATATTTATTAGTCCACTGATATCCTCATCAAATTTGCCTTTTTTTAACGTGGTAATTTTAATATTTGCGAGTCTAAATGCTATTCCGGTGATATATCCAGCTATATCATCAATTATGTATGCAGTTCTGAGAACATCCTCCCTATAGACCATGAGGCTTCCAGTATCTGAAATTTCTCTAGTCATCTTTCTTCTAAGGTTCTCTACTTCTTCACCAGCATTTTTCATTCTAACAAGGGATAATTCAGTCTCCTTGCTGGTTCCCTTTATTATGGAATCAGTAAGTGATGATAGATCTCTTGCTGCATTAAGCATATGAGTAATTTCATCGTGTAAAACGGCCAAGGCCTTTCTTTTAGCCTGTACTTCTAATTCTCCGTTATACATATACAGATTAAAAACGTTCAGACATTTTTAATCCTTTTCAAATTGTTTTTCCGTTAAAAATTAGAGATAATGAAAATTTCATTGACAAAAATGGCCTTGATCTAGTACACTCAGAAATATATTTTTCGGAGGATATTAACTTGTCCTATTCGCCCACATCACTACGGTGAATGTACTTACTGCAGATCCAATCATCCCTGCTATCAGTGCACCTATTACTGCCTGATTGACAAATTTTGGCATTGATGTGGCAAACCATTCTGCAATTCCAGGTAATAAAAGATAACCTGCAAAGCCAATTCCAAATCCGATTAACCAGAATGTGAAAACTGCAAATCCCCTAGACAATTCTCTTGATCTCCAAACAGTTTATTTTTATTATCACGATACTTCGGAAATTCATGACAATTTTTGCAAAAAATGTATTAAATTGTGAATGTCAAAAAATGTGCATTTTATGCATCACTCATTTACTGTATACATTAGAATATCTTAAAAACTTGAGAATATGATGAAAATAGACAAATCAAAAAATAGGTTATCAGGGAAATTCAAACTTATTTAACCGGATATTTTAGATACTAGAGTAATTGAGACTAATATTGTTAGGATTTGGGGTGGTTGGCCAGAGCTTTGTTAAATTGTTATTATCGCACTCGACCGATCTATATAATGAGTATGGTATAAAGCCCAAAGTAGTTGCATGTGCTGATAATGGAGGAATAGTAACTTGCAATCAAGGTTTGGATCTGGACAGATTGCTAAGTGTCAAAAAGAAAAAGAAATCGGTTGTGCAGTATGGATCCGATACAGGTACATCTGGAATATTAGATGTTATTGAAAATATGGATGCAGAAGTAGTTATTGAACTGACTCCAACCAACATCACGGATGGTGAGCCAGGAAAATCCCACATCATCACAGCCATGAAGTCAGGTAAAAACGTAATAACAGTAAACAAGGGACCTCTTGCATTGGAATTTCCTTCGTTGATGGAATTGGCAGAATACAATAGAATTGAATTTAAATTTAGTGGGACTGTTGGAGGGGGGACGCCAATACTAGAATTTGCCAAGAGATGTTTGAAAGGAGACAGAATCCTAAATTTCGAAGGCATCCTTAATGGAACAACAAATTATATCCTGAGCAAAATGTATGAGGGGTTGAATTTTTCCCAAGCGCTCAAAGACGCCTCGGAAAAAGGGTATGCGGAAAAAGATCCAACACTAGATATTGATGGTTATGATGCAGTCGCAAAATTAGTAATTGCATCAAACTTGGTAATGAACATGAAATCAACAATGAGTGATGTTCAGAGAACGGGAATTAGAGATGTACAAGCCACCCAGGTTGTCAATGAACGAAAAAAGGGAAATGCCATAAAGTTAATTGCATGTTGTGATGGAAAAAAACTAGTCGTTGCACCAAAGCCAGTCTCTAAAAAGGATCCAATTTGTGTAGATGGTACTCTCAATGCGGTTACATTTACATGTCAACATTCAGGGCAACAAACAATTATTGGCAAAGGAGCCGGTGGAATGGAAACTGCGAGTTCAATCTTGCGGGATTTAATAGATATTAGACACCATCTAGTAAGTGTTTAATACTCTTTTCTTTATGTAGTCTCATCGAATTGGAGCAAGAAGAAAAGCAGCAAGATCCATATTTTAACTTCATAAACTCATTGCATAGCGAATCAAGCAAACGTAACTATCGCTATTCATTCTTTAGATTCCTCAAGTATTACAACTTGAAGGAACCACAGGAATTGATGACAATAGCTTTACCTGATTTAGAAGGCATGATAACAAAATATCTGGTTAATGTGAACCAGGAAAATCCAAAATCAAATGCAATGGCATGTCTGGATCTAGCAGCAATTCGTCACTTTTGCAAGATGAACAAAATAAAACTAGACTGGGAATACATATCAGAGTTCAAAGGCAAGTCACAGACAAGAAGGCAAAAGAAGAGCGGCAAGGACGGCGCATATGATCATGACCAAATCAAGAAGATATTGGACCTGTGCGATATGCGTTACAAAGTTATCGTTTTGTTGATGGCTTCTTCTGGTATAAGGGTTGGTGCCATTAGTTTGATACAACTAAAGCACCTGCAAAAACTAGATGATAATAATATCTATAAAATCACCGTTTATCCTGAAGATAGAGAGGAATACTTTACATTTTGTAGTCCAGAATGCACGTCTGCAATAGACTACTATCTAGACTATAGAAGAAGAAATGGCGAACAATTAGAAGCCAAAAGTTACCTTATAAGAGAACAATTTGACATAAACGATGTAGAACAGGTTCGTAGTAAAGGATTCCCAATAAAAACGCCGACAACAAAAAATCAACTAGCCGTCATACTTGTCAGGGCTGGAATTCGAACAATAGACCATGTAAATGGACATCTTTAATTCTCTTCTCTCTCTTTGTTGTTCTAGGATATGCTCCCTATTCTTTGGATAATACATTTTATGGTAAGCAGAAATCTTGTCTCTATTTCTATGCTCATATGCTCTTACTGAAGCCTTTCTTTGTTCCGGATGTTTTTCAAGCCAAGTCTTAGCATATTGCTTTACTTTCTCTGGATTGTTTTTTCGCCATTGTCTAATCTGTGTTAGTCTTTTTTTGTACATTTCTCCATGAGTTTGAAGGATTTTCTTTACATAATTGTGATAGTGTTCCCTTGCATATTCCCTATTCTTTTTCTTTCTAAGTTCTTCCTTGTCTTTGTCAGTTACTCCTCGTGAATTGATTATGATCTTGTCACCTTTTGTATCTTTTTCTCGGCATATCTGGCCTGTTTTCGTTGTCTTATCTTTTCTTTATTCTTTTGATAATATATTTTATAGTTAGCGAGTATGAGTTCTTTATTTCTATAGTTATATGCTCTTACTGTAGCCTTTCTTTGTTCGGGATATTTTTGAAGATAATTCTTAAAATATTGTATTACTTTCTCTGGATTGTTTTTTCTCCACTGTTTATTATATTCAATTATCTTTTCACGATTATTTTGATAATATTTCCTTTGATATTCCCTATTCTTTTCTTTGTCTTTGTCTCGTGAATTGATTATGATTTACTCACCTTTTGTCTAGTTTTCTTATCTCTAAGTTGTTTTCGCTGTTTTAGAATACGCTCTCTATTCTTTAGATAATAATTTCTCTTCTGTTGCCTTATTCTTTCTCTATTCTTTAGACTCCATTGTCTTCCTACCTCCAATATCTTGTCTTTATTCTTTAGATAATATGCTCTATACATGGCATTTAGTTGCTCTTTATGTAATTGACGATATTTTCGACTATATTCTAATCCATGTTTTGGATACCAATTCTTATAACTTTGCTTATTATGTTGTTTTACTTTCTCTGGATTATCTTTTTTCCATTGTTTAAGATATTCTTGTCTTGCTTTGTCTTTGTCATGTGAATTGATTATGTTTTACTCACCTTTTGTATCATAGTATCATATTCCCTAGTCAATTGAGCCTTTTCAGTTCACTTTCTCTTACTGCTATTACTTCATCTATGCCGTTCGTTCCTGTTAGATGAATTTTATCTTCTTTACTAGGCCATCTTGATTTATCTTTTGGCATTCTATATTCGCATTGACATAATCATTTAGTGAAATTGGAGATAAGGTAGATAGATTTGCTACAATAATATTTAGATTTTCGACAAAACATCGAATTCATTTTAGGAATCAGCGGCGGGATTCATTCAAGTTGCTAGAATGGTTACTCAAGAAGCTCAAGAATGACAAGGAAACAGATAGTCATGCCGCCATCTGTCCAGCGTATTTTTCAGCGTGTTGCTTCCCGTCATCAAATACAACCTTTCCAGCATCTTCATGTATTCAGGATGCTTCTGGTGCGATACAATATT